>JAEEGJ010003293.1_pt1 | contig 63859 bp, 65 predicted proteins | sample 8958761 | NCBI WGS metagenome assembly JAEEGJ01 (sample SAMN16246546, study PRJNA631951) | gut metagenome | biome: gut microbiome; feature: rumen; material: RS-attached | host: Bos | place: Iran: Karaj | collected 2018-10 | reverse complement strand
TGCTTTTTCATAGATTTGAATTCTCGGATACTTTTATTTTGTACAATGTTATATATTTCAAAATGGACTTATCAAAGTATGCTTCTTCTAGCCTCCCTCTCTTTAATTTCAAAATAAATTATGTTCTGTTGCTTTTGTATTTTATACATTTTAAAATTATTTTATCAAATTTTTTATTTTCTATTTCTTTTTTTGTTTTATATTTTTCATAAGTTTTCTAAAATTTATATAAATTCGAAATTTTTCAATTTTATCAAAATTTCTGTAAATTTCAAAAATCTTAAAATTTTATAAAAAAAATAAAAATTTGCAATTTTGAAGAATTAAGTGCCCTACTTCCAAAACTGCAAATTCAATTTATTATTTTTTTACTTATAATTTTTCAATATCCATTACTTCAATATTATTCTCTATTAGCATTTGTGCTAATAGTCCATTTCCATCAATTAGTTTTCCATCAAAATTCCCACTATAAATTTTACTAACTCCGCAGGATGGACTTCTTGATTGTAGTATAACTTTTTTAATGTTTAGTTTTTTTGCTAATTCAAGCACTTCATTAGCTCCTTTTATAAATGCATCTGTTATATCTTTATTTTTATTATCAAATACATATCTTTTATTATTAATAATCTTTATTTCAGCTGGATCTCTTGGGGTTGGTAAACCTCCTAATTGTTCTGGGCAAATAGGTATCGCTTTACCATTTTTTACAAGTTGAAATGCTTTTTCATTATAGTTGTTTTTACCATTATATTTACAATTTATACCAACTAAACAGGCACTAATCAATATCATTTACATTAATCCTCTTTCAATTAATTTTGGAATAACATGTTCTCCTAATATACTTCCTACTTTTATTCCATTATCTTTATAATTTTTGTCTATCCAAATTGCTTCCTTTATTTCATTATTACATTTGATATCACCTTCTATTGTTGTTAAATAGGTTTGAACATGTATTGGCTCATTAGAAAAAACAGCTATATCATCATATCCACCTAAGAATTCTGCAGTTATTAAATTAACAGTTAATTCTTCATATAATTCTCTCTTTAAAGTTTCTAAATCACTTTCCCCTTCTTTTCTTTTTCCACCAGGAATTATACATTCTTCACGATTATTCTTTTTTCTTTGTACCAATATTTTATTATTTTTTAATATTACTCCTCCTACTTTATCAATCATATCTTATTTATCCTTAACTTTCAATTTTGCATCAATTAATTTATTTTCAATATTATATAATAAAAAATTAATAATTACAACTAACTACCAAGATAATTTTTAATGAACAAAAACGCACGACTACTTTTATTTTGTGCAATGTTATATATTCCTTTTAATACTACTTTTGATCCATATCCCTCTGTCTCTCCTATGCTGTTTACTATGGATCAAAGTAGTTTCCAATTAAATCATATTTAATTATTAAATTAGATTTTTAATTTTGGTAATTATTTTTATTTTATTCTATTTATAATTTCTTTTTCAAAAAACATTTTTATAAAAGTTTTCTAAAAATAATAAAAAAATTGCAATTTTTAAAAATTTTTATAATTTCTAAAACTGCAATTTTCCTTCTATTCCCTATTCTTATAATTCAACTTTTTAAATTAATTTGTTATTTGCTTTTTCTTTAACATCAAATATTTGTTATATTTGGATTCATGTCTGATTCACTGGGTGCTCCATATATATAATTTTGTATTTTAGCTTTAATACAAGCTGACATACACCTATCTAAAACATTCTTTATCAGGAAATATTTGCTCTATGCTTACTGGTTTAATTCCTTTAAATGGATTTATAAAAGCTTGTTCAAAATCTTCAACAGTAGTATATATATCTTTTAGTGCTTTAGAACGAATGCACTTCAAATTTCCATATTCATCAATTTTTATGGCATATATACCTGCTCTATTTTCAAAGTTGAGGCTAGCAAGATATTTTTTATCTGCAATATTTCTATTAATTCCTCTAAAATCAAGTAATGTATATAATATCTGACCACGATATTTAGTTATAACACATCCTACATATCCTTTATCTGTATATCTCATAATATTACCAACATACTTCCCTGGATACCTATCAATAATATCTTTACTAGTTGTCAAATCTTGTTCTAATTTTAAGCACATTTCAGGTTTTAACACAGTTTCAGTATTTTGTTCATCTTCAATGCAGATGGCTACATGTAAAATATTATAAGCCTGCGATCCTCCATTTGTTCCTGTTTCATCTAGTTCTATTCCGACTATTCTTCCGCCTTCTTGAAAAATACTAGTTGTTTGTAAATCGTAAAGCCTATTACCTCTTTTAATAAAACAGAAAATTTCACGGGTATTTACTCTTTTTATATCATCATTATAAGAATTATAAACTTTATGTTCTAAACTATATTTACTATCTCCACTATAATATGTGTCTTCACTATAAACTATATCTCCTGCAGGGGTTAGGATAAATTCATAGTACCCAACGAGTTTATCTTCTCCATTTTGAGTTTCACTATATATGTTACTTCTATATCTGGTTACGTTCTCAAGTTTAGTCATTATTGTTTTTTTATCCGAAAGAAGTTCATATTTTAATCCATCACTTTCATTCCATGACATTATTATAGGCAATTCAACTTGATCTTTAGGTATTTCAATACCATCATATGAAATTAGTTGACCAGTAAAGTTGTTATAACTACAACAATTTGGATCCATTCTTGTGTCACAAGCCACGCTTCCGCCGACGCCAGATACTCTAATGTTATGTGGTATAAGAGTATCTTTATACATTTTAATTAAATCGTTTGTTGAGCTCATTATTAGTTCTCCTAACTGTTTTCATTTTTCAATATTATATCACGAAAAGCTGATACTTGCAATTAATTATAAATCTTAATAAAACTCGAATATCGATTGATATATCAACATCTAAATTTCTGAAAACTTGTATTCTTTGCAATGTTATATATTACTTTTTATATGGTTTTTAGTATATTTCTCTTCTTTCCCCTTACTTATATTTTTTAATTCCTTTATGAATTTACTTTTATAAATTATCAATATATTTTAGTTTATTAGAATTTTATTTCTATTTTTTGATAATTTGTTTATCAAAAAATACTTCATTTTGTTCATTAGTAAATTTTTAATAAAATTTTCTAAAATCTTTTTTATAAAACAACAAAAAATTTGCAGTTCTAGAAATTTAATTTTCCTAAATTGCAAATTTACTACTATTCCCTGTTTTTATAGAACATGGTAATTTTTAAATTTTGTTTTTTAACTTTGGTGGTGTATATTCAAATGATTTATTTTGAGATATTGTATCTTTTCTGTATTTTGCTGTTGATAGTTCTTTAATATAATCCTCTATTTGAGGTACTTTATTATTTTTTGCCATTTCTAATTCCTTATTTATATCATATGGAACCTTAACAAATTGTATAGATAATGAATGTTTTGATTTTTCTTTTTCTTGATATTCTCCTTCAATTATAGTGTAATAACTTTGTGTTGTTTTACTCATATCTTGTATTGTATCATCATGATTTAATATTTCAACTGCATTACTGACACTTCCTACATTTAAAAGAGTTTTATTATAAAACTTTTGCATATATTGAATATGAATATGTGCATACAATACTATATCTGGAACTATGTTATTTTTATCATCAAACATTTTCTTCTTAACGTCAACATTATCAAAATCATAAATATAAGCCCATGGATTTTCCTTTGTTGAATGAAACATTCTTATTAAGTTGCCACTCATATAAAAGTCATGATAGAAGCTCCATTTTTTCATAATATTTATTCTTTCATTTCCAAGTTTTTCTTTATACCAGTCAATAGTTGGATTCCCATAATTAATCAAAGCATCTTCTACATTTCCTTGTACAATTACTTCACATTTTTCATTGACTATATCAAAACATTCACAAGGTGAAGAACCTTTTACAGAAATATCTCCGCAAACAAAAAATTCGTTTTATTCCTCTACTTTCTATATCATTCATTACTGCCTTTAGAGCTACTATATTAGAGTGAACATCAGCTATAATTGCTATTCTTTCCATTAATACATTACCTCCCATTAAATAATCTATATTTATTATAACAAAAAAGAAAGTAATATTCAACTTTTAGAAAACGAGCGACTACTTTTATTTTGTGCAATGTTGAATATTTCTTATTATACTACTTTTGATCAATATTCCTCTGCCTCTCCTATACTGTTATTATGAATTTAATGTAGCTTACAATTAATCATATTTAATTATTAAATTAGGTTTTTTATCTCGCTAATTATATTTATATTATCATTGTATATTAAATCTTAATTATATTTTATATTTTATATTTTGAAATTTATAAATTTGTTTTTATTTTTGTATTTTTTTAAGTTTAAGTTTCTATTCCCCACATTAGATTTAATAATAAAAAGAGAATATATTTCAATTCTCCTTTTATTATCGATATTTAAGTTTTTTATGTTTTATGTAATTCTTTCTGACTAATTTTTACAAAAATAATAAAAAATTTGCAATTTTGAAGATTTTAAGTCCCCTACCTTCTAAGCTGCAAATTTTAATTTTCATATTTAATTAAGTAGTATGTTCATAAACTCAAAATGTCAAGCACATCACGATAACTTTTAATTTATCTTTCAATATCTATGTTCAAACCTTCAATTAAATTCTTACTAATTTCATTTATGTTATCAACTGATATAGTTTGAATATTATTATTTTCAATATTTTTACTGTTAACCCATATTGTATTTATTCCACATTTTTTAGCACCATTTATATCTAATTCTAAATGGTCACCAATCATTACACATTCTGAGGGTCTATGTAATCCGAATAGCATCAAGAAATGCTTGTCTATTAGGCTTACATATTTTTTCTCCATAATATTCAATGAAATACTTATCAATTCCAATATGCTTAAGTCTGCCTCTTTGAGATTTTTCAAAATAATTAGATAATAATACTAATTCGTATTTTTCACTTAATTTTTCAATAGTTTTAATTAATTCTTTATTATTATCAGGAATAGCATACAATCCTAAATTTCTGAAAAAAGTATCCAAAAAATCTTTATCTAATTGATATCCTAAAACTTGACTAAAATATTGTAAATATTGTTTAGGTTCATATTCACTATGATTATTCTCATATGTTGAAATAGCATAAATAGATTTTTGCTTGTTTTTTTCAGAAAAGAATCCTTGTTCTAAAAGTGAATTTTTTATAGCTTTATCAAAACTAACTCCTGTAATTAAAGTTCCATCAATGTCAAAAATAAGTCTTTTTATCATTTCTTGCTCCTTTTTATTTTCTTTTTAAAATTCAAAATGTTGAATCTCTGGGGTATTTATATAATCATATAAAAATTTTGGAAATTCATCTGATAATATTTTAAAATTTTTTTGTATTGTTTTATCTATTTTTTCTAAATAATTATTCATTTTTCTCCTTTTGATAGATTATTATTTTTTTATCATACTTGTATGAAATATTACAATATTACAAATTTTCCCTATTATATAACAAAAGTCTGATAATTACAACTAACCACTAGGCTTATTTTTATAAATTTAAACGCACGGAAACTTTTATTTTGTGCAATGTTATAGATGAACTTAAATAAAGGAATAATAGCTTATTCTTGTTATCCCACTATTTCCCCTTTTTTATTTTTATACTATCCCCTAGTTTTCTATTTTAGGTTTGAACAAATTTTATCAATTTTATTTAATATTTCATCAATATTATTATATGGTATTATTTCTATATGTGGATCTCCTCTTAAAAAGCTTGACACATTTTTATCAGCTTCATAGATAGCATAAATTTTTTTGGCATATTTTTCAGCTTTTGCAATTTCATACCCCACTCCTAAAGATGGTATTGTAATGTCTGCAAAAACTATATCAGCTTCTTTTAGCCATTTACAATCTCTATCATATATTTCTCTTGGAGTAAGTTTTTCTCCACTTTGTGACAGATTAGGATCTGCAACATGTTTAGTTAAAACATTACAATTATTATCTTCAAATTTTTTTACCATCTTTTGATAATCATAAACTTTTTCTCTTCCGCCTCTAATGGCTCCTGCAAAATATACTTTCATTATAACTTATATTCCTTTCTAATTTTAATAATACTAGCAATTATATAAATAATTCCAAATAAAATGGTAGTAACAAGTAAAATACCACCTATTAAATCAGCATTAGCAAGTTTAGATGTGTCAGCAAAATATCCAACAAGGCTAATTAATGCATCCCAGCATCCATGTATTAAGAAGATAACAAATGTTGCTAAGAATAATTCTTTTTTTGCCTTTTTATTATCATTTTTTTCTTTTGCTTCTGTATATTTATAGAAATGTCTTCCTTGATTCATTTGCCATATTAAATGCATTGGAAAAATAATACCGAGAATTATAGCCATAGCATTACCAGCTGCAATTTTTTCAATTATTCCGTATGCAAGGCCAATCATACCTGCACCGAGCATATATTCTTTTTCATTACTAAAATGATATTTTTTATTAGCTTTCATAAATCCAAAGAATTTAAATGTTTCTTCTATTAATGCAGCCCTTAAAAAGGATCCTATTAATTCTCTTAGCAATCCTTCATTAAGCCCAATCAAATTAGCAAGTGAATCCCATATTAGTTCTGCAATAATAATAGGAATTGTAGCATATACTACGCCATATAAAAAAAATATTTTTCGGTAATCATTTGCTTTTAAGGTTTTATTCATATTTTCACCCCTATTCTTTTATCTTCATAAATTGAAATTTAACAAATAAAATAGATTTATTTTTGATAAGAATAGTCCATTTTAGCATATTTATAAATTTCTCATTTCTTATTATTTTTAGTCAATAACTTATACCAAATATTTATCAAATAATCCTTTAATTTCTACACCATCGTCTCCAACCATAAAAGCATTTTCATCAAAATCTTTCATATGTCTTCCAAGTCTCATTCTTTCATACTTACTTAAAACAGTATAAACTATATATGTCTTTGTATTAGTATATCCTCCTATTGCTTCCCAGTATGTAGCTCCCCTATTCAGTTCTTTATTTATAAATTTAATCATCTCATCAGGTTTTTGCTTAGTAAAAATAAATGCTTCTGAGCAAATATTTTGTGTATGATTTTTATCAATCATTATAGTTTCAAATATTGCATATAAAATAGAATAAATCATTGTTTCTATTCCATATTTAAGTCCACATATGCTATAAACTAGAAGATTGAAAATAAGACCTATATTTCCTACTGTAAATTTTTTATTTCTTTTACTTAGTAAAATTCCAATTATATCGGTTCCTCCTGTAGAAGCTCCTGTACTTAATGCCATTCCTATTCCAATACCACATAGGAATCCTCCTATTAAAACATTTACTAGTAAATCTTTTATTAATGGTTCTGATGGTATTGGTATTATCATTAAAAATAATGAATTAATTGTTACGGCAAATAAAGTTCTTATAAAAAATGTTTTGCTTATCCTTTTATATGCTATTAAAAACAGAGGAACATTAATTAAATAATATATAATTGAGCTTATGTCAAAGTTAACATTTATTTTAAAAATAGAAACAAGCATTGTTCTGATTAATTGTGATAAACCAAGTATTCCTCCAGTGTATAAGTTATTTGGAACTATAAATAAATTAATTGCTAAAGATGAAATAAATATTCCTAAAATACATTTAGAAAATTTAAACCATCCCCAATTAAAAAATTTAAATATATTAAATTTTTTTGTATTGTTTTTTTCTACATTAGTAATACTTTTTTCTAAGATTTTTTCCAATTCTATACCTCCTATTGATATAAATAAATATTATTTATTTTACAGTACTATTTTATCATCTTTAAACTAAATGTCAATACAACAGTAAAAGGTGGAGATATTATGTCTCCACCTTAAAAATATTCTTAATTTTTATATCTACTTAAAAACATATCCATTTTATCTAAAAATTCTGCATTAGATTTAGTTTTAACCATTTCTTGAATAATATGTTCTGTAACATCTGCTACAGGAAGATTATTCATAGCTTTTCTAATAGCATAAACAGTTTCAAGTTCTTTTTTAGATAAAAGTAAATCTTCACGTCTTGTTCCAGATTTATTTATGTCTATTGCAGGGAAAATACGTTTTTCTGAAAGTTTTCTATCAAGATGAACTTCCATATTTCCTGTTCCTTTAAATTCTTCGAATATAACATCATCCATTCTACTTCCTGTTTCTATTAATGAAGTAGCAAGGATTGTTAGGCTTCCTCCAAATTCAATATTACGAGCTGCACCAAAGAATTTTTTTGGTTTATGTAGAGATGCTGGATCAATACCTCCTGATAAAGTTCTTCCAGATGATGGGATAGTTAAGTTATATGCTCTTGCAAGTCTTGTAATACTATCTAATAAAATAACTACATCTTTTCCATGTTCTACAAGTCTTTTTGCTCTTTCTATAACCATTTCAGCAACTTTTGTATGATGCTCTGGCATTTCATCAAATGTTGAATACACAACTTGTCCTTTAATAGAACGTTCCATATCTGTAACTTCTTCTGGACGTTCATCAATCAAAAGTACTATTAATTCACATTCAGGGTTGTTTTCTGAAATGCTGTTTGCTATTTCTTTTAAAAGAGTAGTTTTACCTACTTTAGGCTGAGCAACGATTTGACCTCTTTGTCCTTTTCCAATTGGAGAAATTAAATCTATAATTCGAGTTGCATAATTTGTAGATCTTGTTTCTAAACGTAATCTTTCATTTGGATAAATTGGAGTAAGTTCATCAAACCTTTTTCTTTTCATTGCTTTTTCAGGATGTTCTCCATTTACTTCTCCAACGAATATTAATGATGGGAACTTCTCCCCTTCTTTACATCTTGAAATTCCTTTAACTAAATCTCCTGTTTCAAGTCTAAATCTTCTTATTTGAACTGGTGAAATATATACATCTTTAGGGGTTGATAAAAAATTATCTCCTCTTAAGAATCCATATCCATCTGGCAAAACTTCAAGAATTCCTTCTATTATTTCATCTTCTTCATTATTTACTTGATATGAAATTACAGATTCTTCGACTTCAGAATCATTTCTAGTCTCCACTTCATCGTCTGGTGCATCATATTTCTTAGAATCTTCGTTTTCCTTTTCTAGTTCTTCGTTTTCAACATCATTAATTTCTTTTAATATATCTATTAATTCTTCTTTTTTTAGTTTAGATATATTTCTAATATTATTTTCCTTTGCTAATTTTTTTAATTCTATTAATGTCATGTTCTCTAAATTTGACATAAAAATCCTCCTTTTATGATTGGTTTATATTAAATTTAATATGGGTATTTAAAAAAGAAAATAAACACATTTGATTATTTAACATAAACATTATATCATAAATTTTTCCATTTGTGAAGACTATTTTTGAATAATTTTTATAGATTCTTCAAGAGTTACAGTGTTTTGCTCTCCTGTAATCATATTTTTTAATGTAACAACGTTGTTTTTTATTTCATCTTCACCAATTACAATTACATAATTAATATTTAATTTATCTGCATATTTGAATTTTTTTGCTATTTTTTTGTCTTCAAAATCAACTTGTACTTTTAATCCGTTTTGTCTTAAAGTTGACGCAATTTGGGCACATTTCTCGTAATTATTATCCATAGATATAACTAAGACATCTGCAATTGATTGATTCTCTACAGAAATAATATCGCTATCTGTTAATTGAAAGAATAATCTTGAAAGTCCAATAGATATACCTACTCCCGGCATTTTTCTTGTTGAATAAAACTCTGTTAAATTATCATATCTTCCACCAGAACAAACACTTCCTAAGTTTCTATATTTGTTTAAAAATGTTTCATAAACTGTACCTGTATAGTAATCTAGACCACGAGCAATTGTTAAATCTATTTTGAAGTTTTCTTCTGGTACCATAAAAATTCTAATGAATTTTACAACTTCTTTTAAGTCTTTTAAGCCCTCATTCCAAGTGTTATTTGAAATATTTATTTCTTCTAATGCCTTTATTTTCTCATCATTATTTCCAAATATTGATATAAAGTTCATTATTGTATCTACTTTATCCTCAGAGATTTCTTCGCATAATTCTTTCCTTACTTTTTCAGGTCCTATTTTATCTAATTTATCTATAGTTCTTAGAATTTCTACAGAATTCTCTTTTACATCTAGTCCTTCAAATAGACCATTTAAAATTTTTCTATTATTTATACAAATTGTAAAATCGTCAAATCCTAGATTTAGAAAAGTTTTGTATATAACAGAAGCAAGTTCTGCATCATTTACGACTGATAACTCACCATCTCCTATAATATCTATATCACATTGATAAAACTCTCTATATCTTCCTCTTTGAGGCTTTTCGCCACGATATACTTTACCTATTTGATATCTTTTAAATGGAAAACTTAATTTATCGTAGTATTCTGTTACATATTTAGCTAAAGGAACTGTTAAGTCAAACCTTAATGCTAAATCATTTTCACCTTTCATAAATCTGTAAATTTGCTTTTCTGTCTCTCCTCCAGCTTTTGCAAGTAGGATTTTTGCATCTTCGATTATAGGTGTGTCTAATGGCAAGAATCCAAAACTTTCATAAGTTTTTTGTATGGTATTTTTCATTTTATTAAATAAAATTTGTTCATTTGGTAATAACTCCATAAATCCTGGTAATGTTTTTGGTTTTATTTGTACACTCATATTTTATCTTCTCCTTCTTTTATGCATTAATTTTAGCATAATTTTTGGCTTTTTTCAATGTTTTTTTGGATTTTTATTTGATTTATTGGTATAAATATGGTATAATAGAATTTAGGTTAGTCAATTAGACTAATTGTAACTGTTAATTCCTTGGTATTCAAGGACTCAAAGTAAAGGAGAATGTATGGGGATTTCAGTAGAAGAAAAGATTTTTCGGAAAAAACTTCGGGCTTTTGGTATTTATTATCCAAAGATCATGGAGAGGCCAAGTGGTGTGCTAATAGCATATCCACAGCCTGGAGAAGCCGAAAAATGGAAGGCCAGTTTCTATCAAGATGAAAAAGAACAATATCATTTTGAGATAGAATTTGGTAAATAATATTTTCCTTGCTCCCAATCTGCTATATAGGTTGGGAGTTTTTTGATATTTGTCAGATTTTACCATTAATATGGTATTAAAATATCTATATTTCAAAGAAAATTATTTTGCAAATTTGCATTTTTTACCAAAATATGGTATAATATATAGTATATACGAGGAGGAATTCCTCAAGTAACATTCACGTCCCTGCTTTTTGGGGATTGCAACCTCCTATAGGGATATATAGGAGAAGGGAGTAAATAATGCAAGATGAAGCTTTATTGTTGGAGTATGGGTATAAGATTTTCGAAACACCAGATGGTGGTACGGAAATCTATAATCCTATTGGAAATTTTTCTGGTGAGGTTTTCGAAAGAGCTGCATCAGATTCCTCTAATTCCAGCAGATAACAACTTACCCCACAAATTCTATCTAAAGAGTGTGTGGGGCCTTTCTTTTTCTATTTATTAAAATAAACTACAATTGCTCCTATTAAGCAAAAAATATATCCTAAAATTTTAAATCCAGATGAAGCTTCATTTTGGTCTCCAAAACCAAACCATTTTCTTGTCAAAATTCTTGCATCATAAACCATAATAACACCAAACATCAAAAATAGTAATCCTAAAACTCTTAATATAATTTGTAGCATATAAATCACTCCTATATTTCAATTCTACTTGTAAACTTATCTTCTATTAAATTCTTTAATCTAAAGTTTTTTTCTTGTTCTAAATTAGGATCATCTGCTATAATTTGTGATGCTAATTCTTGTACTTCTTTTAATTCTCTTATGTTTTCAAATAAATTCGCAATTTTAAGTTCTGGTACACCATGTTGTGCAGTTCCAAAAAAATCTCCTGAGCCACGAAGTTCTAAGTCTTTTTCTGAAATTACAAATCCATCATTTGTTTGGCACATAACTTTCATTCTTTCTTTACAAACTTTGCTATGTCCTTCATTTTTCAAAATACAATATGATTTATATTCTCCTCTTCCTACTCTACCTCTTAACTGATGAAGTTGAGCCAAACCAAATCTTTCTGCATTTTCTATAATCATAATACTAGCATTTGGAACATCTACACCAACTTCTATAACAGTGGTAGAAATAAGAATATCAATTTCACCATTTTTAAATCTTTGCATAATGTCATCTTTTTCTTTTGCTTTCATTTTTCCATGTAAGTATTCTACTCTATATTCACTAAAGACTTCTGTTTTATATTTTTCTGCTAAAGCAGTTACAGATTTTAAATCCATATCATCTGAATCTTCTACAAGTGGGCAAACAATATATGCCTGTCTTCCCTCTCCTATAAGTTTTTTTACAAAAGCTACTATTCTTTCCTCCATATCTTTTCCAACTGCATAAGTTTCAATTTTTTTTCTATTTGGAGGAAGTTCATCTATTATTGAGATATCCAAATCTCCATAAAGAATAAGTGCTAAAGTTCTTGGTATAGGTGTTGCAGACATAACTATTACATCAGGGTTATTTCCTTTTGCAACAATTGTTGCTCTTTGCTTTACACCAAATCTGTGTTGCTCATCTGTTACAACTAGACCTAAATTTTTAAAAACTACATTATCTTCTAAAAGTGCATGAGTTCCAATTAAAATATCTATTTCACCATTTTTTAGCCTTTCTAAAATTAGCTCTTTATTTTTCTTTGTAACACTTGAAACAAGCAATTCACATCTAATTCCAAAAAGTTCAAGCATTTTTGTGAAGTTTTTTAAATGCTGATCTGCAAGTATTGCTGTTGGCGCCATTATTGCAACCTGATATCCACTTTTTACAGCTTTATATGCAGCTACAATACTTACTACTGTTTTTCCAGAACCTACATCTCCTTGTAAAAGCCTATTCATAGCAGTATCTTTTTCCATATCTTTATTGATTTCATTAAGTACTCTTTTTTGTGCATTAGTAAGAGTAAATGGAAGTGTTTCTATTACATCTTGCATTTTTATATTTGAATCAAATTTTATACCTTTTTCATCAAATTTTTGACCTTCTTTTAATCTAAATAAAGCTAATTGTAATGCAAGTAGTTCTTCAAATACTAATCTATTTTTAGCTCTTATAAAATCAGAATTTGATGAAGGAAAATGTATATTTTTATATGCTTCATTTATTCCAAGTAATTTATATTTTTGTAAAATATAATCTGGTATACTTTCTTCCAGATTTCCATATACTTCATCTATTCCTGATTCAATAATTTTTCTTAAAACATTTTGAGATAGTTTACTTGTTAAAGGATAAATTGGAACTATTTTTCCTGTATTTTTATCAACTCCATCTTCGTCAAACACAGGTGACTTCATTTCAAAAGTTCCACCTTTATTTTCTATTTTGCCAAAAAAAGTATATGTTTCTCCTACTTTAAATTTATCTTTCAAATATTTTTGATTAAACCAAGTTATAACACAACTTGAACTTACATCATTTACAACTAGTCTATAAATAGAAAGCCTTCTCGCACGAATTTCTGTTATTTTTGTAAGAGCAGTTGCTTTAATTAAAACTGTTTCTCCATCTACGCATTCAGAAATTTTTTTAGCAATACTTCTATCTTCATGGTTTCTTGGAAAATATGTAATTAAATCTTTTAAAGTATATATATTCAATTTGTTTAATAATTTAACTCTATTAGGTCCAACTCCTTTAACGAATTGAACCTCTTTATTTAAATCAATTTTCATTTGGTGTCGGTTCTTTTTTGTTGGTGTCGGTTCTTTTTTGTCGACCTCCGACACCAATTGAAAAACGCTCTCCTTTTCTAAAAAATTTTTTGTAATTTAAAATCTACTCCGTCTGCGCTAATTAATTTTAGTTCTATTTCGCCTATATTTCCATTTACAGCATCTTTTATAGACGAACCATGAAGATGTCCATAGTAACATTTTTTTATCTTATTTTGTCTTAAAATGTCAATAAAAGGTGATGACTCATTTTTTAGTATATTTGCTTGGGTTACAGGTGGATAATGTAAAAATGCAATTATTTCTTTTTTATCTCCAAATCTTTTTATAGCATCATTTATAGAAAGATTAAGTCTTCCTACTTCTCTATCTATAATTTTTTTATCTTCTACAGTGTCCTCTATAGAAAGACTCCAGCCTCTTGTACCACATAATATTTTATCCTCTACTTCAAATGAGTTATTATATAAAAAATCTATGTTTTTTAGATTGTGTTCTAATAAAAATTTTCTCATACTCGTTATTGTTGTCCACCAGTAATCATGGTTTCCTTTTAAAAGAATTTTTTTACCTGGAAGCTCGTTTATATATTGAAAATCTTCTAAGGCATCTTCTATTTTCATAGCCCATGAAAAATCTCCAGCTAAAACAACTGTATCTTCTTCTCTCACCTTTGTAAGCCAATCTTGCTTTATTTTATCTTCATGATTATTCCAATTGTCTCCAAATATATTCATTGGTTTTGGATTCTTAAAAGATAAATGTAAATCTCCAATTACATAAATAGACATTATTTCACCTCCATATACTAGACTGATGATCATTTTTACATATATCTATATTTTTAAATTTGGTACTGCATTTAAATCTAGTTCATTTATATTTCCTTTTAAATAGTTATAATACCCTGCTGAAGCAATCATTGCAGCATTGTCTGTACATAATTTCATATCTGGCATATACACTTTTAAATCTTTATATTCTTTTTCTAATTCTAAAAATGCATTTCTTATATAACTATTTGCAGAAACTCCACCAGCAATAGCTACTTGTTTTGTTCCAGTTTGATTTATTGCTTTAGTAGTATTTTCTATTAACACCTCTGTTACAGTTTTTTCAAAACTTGCACATAAATCCGCTTTATTTACTTCTTTAGTATTATGGTTATAATTTATAACAGCTGTTTTAATTCCACTAAAGCTAAAATCTAAGCTATTTTCAAAATGAGTTTTTGGAAGCTTAATACTAGGCTCTCCTTCTTTTGCAAGTTTATCAACTTTAGGACCTCCAGGATAGCCAAGACCTACAACTCTTGCTACCTTGTCAAAAGCTTCTCCTATTGCATCATCACGAGTTTTTCCTAACATTTCAAATTCTGTGTAATCTTTAACATTTATAATTTGAGTATTTCCACCTGAAATTAAAACACATAAAAACGGTGGTTCTAATTCTTTGTAAGTAATATAGTTTGCAGCTATATGACCTTGAATGTGATTTACTCCAACTAAAGGTTTATTTAGTGCATAGCTTAATGCTTTTCCATAAGATAAGCCAACAAGTAAAGCTCCTACAAGACCTGGGCCGTAAGTAGGTGCAATTACATCTATATCTTCAAAAGAAACGTTTGCATCTTGTAAAGCTTTTTTAGTTACTCTCGTTATTGCTTCTATATGATTTCTAGAAGCAATTTCAGGTACAACTCCCCCATATTTTTCATGTATTGGTATTTGTGTATCTATTACATTTGATAATATTTCTCTTCCGTTTTTAACAACTGCAACTGATGTTTCGTCACAACTTGATTCTATTCCTAATACTAATATATCTTTCATTTTTTATTCCTCTTTCAGTATATATTTAACCACAAAAAGACAAATATTGCAATGAATTTTAAAAAAATCTAAAAAGAAAGGAGATTAATTCATCCCCTTTCCCAACTCATTATTTAATTTTATATTTATCTCTAAATTTTGTGTTTTTGACCACATCATACAAGATGTCCGTATCTTCATACTTCAGCTGTATAAAGATTTTTACGACGACCCCTTCATTATCTCCTACTGTATCTAAGATTGCTTTGAATTTTGCAATCTTTTTTAAGTGAGAAATGAAAACATCATTATCTGATACTAGTGGAACAACTTCTGTAAGCTCATTATAAGAAAGGTGTTTTTCACAATAATCATATTCATTAATACTCGATTGTAAATACAAAATACACAATACTAAGGCGTTAAATGCAACAGAGAAAAGACAACAGACACCTAATACTTTAATATCGTCTTTCACATAAAATAACAGTAACAAAAAAAAATATCACAATTTCAATAATTATCATAGTTGCAAAAAACATTTTTGTCCGTTTCATTTTTATTCCTTTCGTATAAAACTAATTAATGAGTTACTATATATAATAATCTTGCATCTTGCAAGTTAATAACAAAATTATATCGCAATTTTATGTTAATTGCAAATTAAAGTCCCATAACAGCTGTAGCTATACTGAAGAATACTAGCATTGAACATAAATCAACAACAGTTGTAATTAATGGTGATGCCATTATTGCAGGGTCTAACTTTAATCTTTTTGCAAGCATTGGTAGAACACATCCCATTACTTCTGCGATCATTGCAGTTGCCATTAAAGTAACACCAACAATAAATGCAATTTTTATACTTTGTGGGTTATGAATTCCATCATATTGTAAGAAAATTCTTAATCCAGTAACTAATGCAAGAACTGCTCCTATCATAAAAGAAACTCTTACTTCTTTCCATATTGCTTTAAATATATCTGATAGTTTTATTTCATCTAACGCTAAACCTCTGATTATAAGTGTTGAACTTTGAGAGCCACAATTTCCGCCTGTATCCATTATTGTTGGAATAAATGCAACAAGTAATGGTACAGTAGCAATTGCTGATTGAAATCTTTCTAATAATAATCCAGTAAATGTTGATGATAGCATAAGGAATAATAACCAGATTATTCTGTTTTTGGCATGTTTGAATACACTTGTTTTGAAATATGTATCTTCTGTAGGGGTCATAGCAGCCATTTTTTCAAAGTCCTCTGTGTTTTCGTCTTGCATTACGTCGATAGCATCATCGATTGTAACAATTCCTACTAATCTATTTTCTGTATCAACGACAGGCATAGCCATAAAGTTATATTTATCAAACATTTTAGCAACTGTTTCTTGGTCTTCTGTTGTTAAAACACTTATTACATTATCCTCCAAAATATCTTTTATTAAAACATCTCTTTCAGATATAAGTAAATCTTTTATTGCAACAGTTCCTATTAATTTTCTTGAATTATCTACTACATAGCAAATATATATTGTTTCTTTGTCTATTCCTGTATTTTTTATAATTTGAAAAGCTTTTTCAACTGTCATATTTTCTTTAAGTTCAACCATCTCTGTTGTCATAATACTTCCAGCACTATCTTCTGGAAATTTTAATAATTCGTTTATAACCTTACGATCTGATGCTTTAATATTTTTTAAAATTCTTTTTACGACACTTGATGGCATTTCTTCGATTAGGTCAACTGTATCATCCATAAATAAGTCATCAACTACAACTTTTAACTCTTTATCTGTAAAATTGTTTATCAATTTTTCTTGTAAATCTGGATCTAATTCTACAAATACATCAGATGCTTTATCTTTAGTTAAAAGTCTGAAGATTACTACCATATCTTCGTCATCTATTTCTTCGAAAAGGGACGGGAAATCGGCACTATTTACACTTTCTAATAATTCACGTAATTGTGCTATTTTTCTGCTTTTTACAAGTTCATTAATTTTTTCAATTATTGATTCTTCCATTTTAATTCCCCTTTCTTTTTAACTAACATTTCTATTCCACTTCTTTATCTAATTTCTCTCTAGCGATAATTCTAACCGGTGTACCTTCTAATCCAAACTCTTTACGAATTTGATTTACTAAATATCTCTCATATGAGAAATGGAATAATTCTTTTTTATTTACAAAAATTATAAATGTAGGTGGTTTTGTTGCAACTTGTGTACCATAATAAACTCTAAGTCTTTTTCCTTTATCTGATGGTGGTTGTACAAGTGCTATTGCCTCATTTATAACTTGGTTTAACATTCCAGTAGTAATTCTTTTTGAATTTTGTTCTGCTACATTATTTATCAAATCGAAAAGCTTATCTATTCTTTGACCAGTTTTAGCTGATATAAATATAATTGGTGCATAAGATAAATACGATAATTTATTATAAATATCTTTTTTGTATTGCTCCATTGTACCTGTTTCTTTTTCATATTCATCCCATTTGTTTACAACAATTATAACGCCTTTTCCAGCTTCATGAGCTTCTCCAGCAATTTTCGCATCTTGGTCTGTAACTCCTTCTAATGCATCTATCATCATAATAGCAACATCTGCTCTTTCTATTGCTAGAAGACTTCTCATAACACTGAACTTTTCAATAGATTCTGTGACTTTGCTTTTTCTTCTAATTCCTGCAGTATCTATAAATACATATTTACCTTTTTCATTTTCAAATTCTGAGTCTATAGCATCTCTTGTAGTTCCTGCAATATTGCTAACTATATTTCTTTCTTCACCTAGGATTTTATTTATTAATGAAGATTTTCCAACATTAGGCTTTCCTATAACTGCAACTTTTATTCTTTCATCATCTTCATTAGTTGAAGATTCTGGTAAATTTTCATATATTGCATCTAATGCATCCCCTATTCCTTGTGCATTTGTTGCAGATATTGCTATTGGATCTCCTAGACCTAAGTTATAAAATTCATATATATCGTTTTGATATTTAGAAATATTATCTACTTTGTTGCAAACAAGTATAATTGTCTTTTTAGACTTTTTTAGCATTAAAGAAATCTCTTTGTCTGCAGCAGTAACTCCCTGTTGTACATTTGTTAAGAATATTATAACATCTGCAATTTCTATTGCTATTTCTGCCTGTCTTCTCATTTGAGATACTATAATATCATCTGATTCAGGCTCGATTCCACCAGTATCAATTACAGTAAAATTCTTTCCTCTCCAGTTTGTTTCTGCATAAATTCTGTCTCTTGTAACTCCTGGAGTGTCTTCAACTATAGATATTCTTTTTCCAACTATATAATTAAAAAATGTTGATTTTCCAACATTTGGCTTTCCTATTATTGCTACTATTGGCTTTGACATTTTTTCTCCTTCTTTATGGGTATTTATACTTTTAGTTAATCTAATTTATCTAACTAAAAAACAACCTCTATATTTATTTAATCATAAAGTTAATTTTTTTTCAATTAAATATAAATTTTTTTACATACTTTTATATTATATCATTATATAGATTTTATGTCAATCTTTTTCACGTTTAAACACTCTCTACTTTTGACTTAATAATGAACCTTACATTTAGATTAAAAATTGACTTTATAGAAAAAGAGGAACACTTTTTATTGGTGTCCCTCCTGTGTTCTAATTTATTTATAACAAGATTATTGTATTTGATTTCTATATTTTTCTACCTCGTCATAAATCTCAGCCCAATTGTTTACTCTCACAATATCTCCGCTTTCAATTTTCTCATTCATTTTTGTTGTCATTAAAATTGACTTTATACCATTTTCTGTTAATTGTTTACAAGTCTCAAAACTATCTTCAATGCAAATATCAATTTTTTGTTCTTTAAAAAATGATATCTTATCACTAACATGCAAGTCTAAAGTATCATAAGGAATACCAAAATCTGATAAACTTTTTCTTGTTATTGCCTCTGTATCACAACCATCAATATTTATTAATCTTGCGGTTATGAAATGAATGGTATCTCCTTTTTCTTTTAGTTTGCGTATTGCTTTATCTGCATTAGGTAACATAGTACATTCTTCCAATACATTTTTATAGTACTTGTTAAAGAATGCAAATTTAGTTTTATCATCCCAACCATATAAAGCTTTTAAATAGTATCTATTTTCAATTAGCCCAAAACTATCTCTATTAGTTGGTACACCAGAAATTTCTTCTTCAAAAATATCTGCATATTTAAGCATTGATTTTACTGTTAAAAAAGTTGTATCATCTATATCTATTCCTATTTTCATTCTATATTCTCTCTTTCTATAAAGCAAGTCTTTGTGTTTCTTTTGCAATCATAAGTTCCTCATTTGTTGGAACAACCCAAACCTCAACTTTTGAATCAGATTTAGAAACTTTCTTTTCTTCACCACGCATGTTATTAGCTTCTTCATCAATATAAACTCCCATAAATTCAAGTTGTTTGCATACATCTCTACGTATATTAATTTGATTTTCTCCTACTCCACCAGTGAAAACGATTGCATCAATTCCACCCATTGCAGCTGCATACCTTGCTATATAACTTGCAACAGAATACTTAAACATCTTCATTGCTAAATCTGCTCTTTCATTTCCTTCATTTGAAGCTTGCTCAATTACTCTAAAATCTGGAGCAAGTCCTGTTACTCCCATAACTCCTGATTCTTTGTTTAAAAGACTATCTACTTGTTCTACTGTCATATTTTCTTTTTTCATAATATATGTTACAACTGATGGATCTAAATCTCCACATCTAGTAACCATTGGAATTCCACCAAGTGGTGTTAATCCCATAGAAGTATCTACTGATTTTCCACCATCTACAGCACAGATACTTGAACCTTGTCCTAAATGACAAGTAACTATTTTTAAGTTTTGAATATCTTCATTTTTGATTTCTGCTAGTCTTCTTGAAACATACATATGAGATGTTCCGTGGAATCCATATTTTCTTACACTATACTTTTCGTAATATTCATAAGGAATTGGATAAATATATCTATCTTTTGAAATTGTTTGATGAAATGCTGTATCAAAAACACCTACCATCGGTTTATCTGGCATTACTTTTTTTGCAGCTTCAATTCCCATTATTCCTGCTGGATTATGTAATGGTGCTAAATCAGTATATTCTTTTAAAACATCAACTACATGGTCATCAATTACAACTGATTCTGCAATTTTTTCTCCACCATGAACCAATCTATGTCCTACAGCACTTACTTCATCAAGGCTATCTATTACTTTATATTCTGGATTTGTTAATTGTTTTAAAGTAAAATCTATTGCTTCTGTATGGTTTAAAGCAACATGATTTATCGTTACTTTTTTTCCACAAGCTTTATGTGTTATAAATGCCTCTTGCTCCCCAATTCTTTCATATTTTCCTGATGCTAAAACTTCTTCAGTTTCCATATCTATTAATTGATATTTAAGTGATGAACTACCACAATTTAAAACTAAAATTTTCATAAAAAACTTCCTTTCTTATTTGGTTCGATATTTTTAATTTGGGATGGCTTTTTAATAAACCATCCCTTAAAAGTACTATTAACCATTTACAATTCTTTGTGTTTCCTTAGCAATCATTAATTCCTCATTTGTTGGAACTACATATACTAAAACTTTTGAATCATCTGATGATATTTTAGCTTCTTTAGCAAATGCATCTTGGTTAGCATCTAAGTCAAGTTTTACTCCCATAAATTCTAATTTCTTGCATATTTCTACTCTAGATTCTCTTCCTCTTTCTCCTACTCCTGCTGTAAATGTTATAACATCAACACCATTCATAGCTACAGCACATTTTGCAACATAAGCAGCTATTTGGTAGTGATAATGGTCTAGTGCCAATTTTGCTCTTTCATTTCCTTCTACTAGAGCTTGTTCAATGTCTCTGTTGTCTGCAGAAACTCCAGAAATTCCAAGCAATCCTGATTTTTTATTAAGCATTGTATCTGCTTCTTCTGGGGTCATTCCTTCTTTTTTCATTATAAATGTAACAACTGATGGATCTAAATCTCCTGTTCTAGAACCCATTGGAATTCCTGCAACTGGTGTAAGTCCCATTGAAGTTTCAACTGATTTACCATTTTGAATAGCACAAATACTTGCACCTTGTCCAATGTGGCAGTTTATTATTTTTAAATCTTCAATTGGTTTATTTAATATTTCTGCAATTCTTCTAGAAACAAACATATGTGATGTTCCATGGAATCCATATTTTCTAACTCCATATTTTTCATAATATTCATAAGGAATTGGATAAATGTATCTTTCTTTAGGTAGAGTTTGATGGAATGCTGTATCAAATACTGCAACATTAGGTTTACCTGGCATTTCTTTTTGACAAGCTCTAACTCCTAAAATTCCTGCAGGATTATGTAACGGAGCAAGTGGAACACACTCTTCTACTGCTTCTAATACTTTTTCATCAATAAGAACAGAAGAATTGAATTTTTCTCCTCCATGAACCATTCTATGTCCAATACTATCTATTTCATCTAAGCTCTTTATAACACCATAGTCTGCATCTAATAATTGTTCCATAACTACTTTTAATGCTTCTGAATGGTCTTTTACTGCTTTTTCTATTTTTATTTTTTCTCCATTAACTTTATGTGTTAAGAAAGCTTTTTCACTTCCAATTCTTTCGAAATATCCTGAGCATACTGCTTCTTCTGTTTCCATATCAATTACTTGATATTTTAATGATGAACTTCCACTGTTTAGTACTAAAATTTTCATTTTAAAATTCCTCCTTTTTTAATTGGTGTCGGTTCTTTTTTGTAAATTGTTTGAACGACACTTGACAATTGATATTTTTTTACCCAATTGTAAATATATTTTTTTAAATTTAATAACTAATTTTCTGATGCTTGTACTGCTGTAATTGCAACAACTCCTACTATATCATCTGCTGAACATCCTCTTGATAAATCATTTACAGGTTTTGCAATTCCTTGGCAAAGTGGTCCATAAGCCTCTGCTTTTGCTAGTCTTTGTGTAAGTTTATAGCCTATGTTTCCAGCATTTAAATCTGGGAATATTAAAACATTTGCATTTCCCTCTATTGGACTTCCTGGTGCTTTTGATTTTGAAACCTCTGGGATTATTGCGCTATCAACTTGTAATTCTCCATCTACTAATAAATCTGGAGCTTTTTCTTTTACAAGTTTTGTAGCTTCTATTACTTTTTCAGTTAATTCTGATTTTGCACTTCCATAAGTAGAATATGATAGCATTGCAACTTTTGGCTCTGCTTCAACTAAACTTCTAAAACTTTTTGCTGATGATATTGCAATTTCTGATAATTCATCTGCATTTGGATTTTGATTAAGTCCACTATCTCCATATATAAAGGTTCCGTGTTCTCCATATTCGCAATTAGGCACACACATAACAAAAAAAGCAGAAACTAATTTGGTATTTGGTGCTGTTTTAAGAATTTGAAGTGCAGGTCTTAGCGTATTTGATGTTGAGTGTGCAGCTCCTGAAACAAGGCCATCTGCTTCTCCATTCTTAAGCATCATCATACCAAAATAAATAGGCTCTTCTATTAATTTTGAAGCTTCTTCTTCTGTCATACCTTTAGCTTGTCTTAATTCAAATAATTTTTGAGCATATTCTTGTTTTTTGGTAGATGACTTAATATCAATAATTTCTACTCCTGATAAATCTATATTATTTTCTTTGCTGTCTTTTTCTACTTGTTCTTTATTTCCAATTAATATTACTTTCGCAAATCCTTGTGCTATTACTTTACTTGCTGCTTCTAAAACTCTTTTATCTTCCGCTTCTGGTAAAATAATTGTTTTTATGTTTTGCTTAGCTCTTTGCTTAATACTTTCGATGAATGACATCTTTTTCCCTCCTTTTAAATCACTATGCAAAGTATATCACTAATAACATAAAATATCAACTGTTTGAATAATTTTTATTGATTTTATTTAGCAATATTGATATAAATTAAAAAACGGAATGAAAACTGCATTTGCAGAATTCATTCCTTAAAGCAAGTTTGATTATTATTTTGCACATATTTCTTCGACCATTTTTTCAAAATGATCATCAATGGTGGAACGTTTTCTTTCAGTGATTTCAACTCCAAAACGTTCTGCCCAAGAATATGCATCTTTACGAGTTAAAAATGTTCCATCTTTTAATTCAGAGCCATACGTTATCTTTGTAAAATTTTCACCTTTACAATTTGCTTTCTGTCTTAAATCTTCGAAAAACTCATCTACAGCTTTGATGTGCATTGCATTTTTTAAAGTTTTAAACCGTTCCCAACCATCAGGTCCTTCAAAAATTCCTAAATCAAACATATTATTCCTCCTTAAATAATTATTTGATGCGTTTACTAGTGTCAACCCCATAAGGAGATACAAAACTTGCTTGACATAATTTTACTACAATATTTTTAGCTTGTCAATCAAATTGTTAAAGCTTTTTATTATCTTTCTTCTTGTTTAAGTGATTTTTCAACTTTTTCCATAGTCTCTTCATTAGGATATATGGATTCAAAATTATACGTAATTTTTTCATGTTCATCAGATATTTTAGGTTCACTAAATATTTTTTTTCTTTGCTTTAGTGATTCTTCAACTTTTTCCATAGTCTCTTTATCAGGATATACAGATTCAAACTTGTAAGTGACATTTTCATATTCATCAGATATTGTAGGTTGATTAAATACTTTTTCTCTTAAATATTGTATAAAACTGTTCATACTTATTTCTCATTTTAAATAATACCTATTTTAGTATTTTCTGTCTTACATGTTCATATAGTATAACCCCTGTTGCAACAGAAGCATTTAAACTTTCTGTTTTACCAAGCATTGGAATTATAACCTTTTCATCTGCTAAGTTTAATATTTCTTTTGAAACGCCATTTGCTTCGTTTCCTATAACAATTATTTTCTTTTTATAATCTACTTCATAAATTGTTTTTTTAGCTTTTAATGATGTAGTCATTAATTTAAATTCTTGTTTTTGCAAAGTTTTTAAAGTTTCTTTTAAATTTTCACATTCAATTACTTTTACTCTAAAAAATGCACCCATAGTAGAACGAACAACTTTTGGATTATAGCTATCAGCTGTACCTTTTGAAACTAATATTTGATTTAAACCAACACTATCTGCAGTTCTAAGTATTGTGCCTAAATTTCCTGGGTCTTGAATGTCATCTAAAGCAAGAATTATATCTTCATTTATATCTATGTCAATTTCTTTACTAGTTTTGCCTATAACAGCTAATACCCCTTGTGGATTTTCAACATCAGAAAGTAGTTTAAAAACATTTTGTGGAACATAAATAAAATCAATTCTTGCCATTTCATATTTTAAATGACTTTCAATCATCTCTGAATTATCGCATCCATCACAAACAACAATATGTTTTATATCTACATTTTCTTGTATAGCTTCTTTTATAAGCTTAATACCTTCAATTACGTACTCTCCATATTCATCCCTATATTTCTTTTCTTTTAATCTTTTTATATGTTTAATTAGACTATTGTCTTTGCTAGAAATTCTTTGCATATTTCCTCCTTAGGCTCTTTTTTTCTCCGTCCACAAAAGAAACCTTATCCTTCATCATCTAATTTAAGAACTGATAAAAATGCTTCTTGTGGCATTTCTACCTTTCCTATTTGACGCATTTTTTCTTTACCACGTTTTTGTTTTTCTAAAAGTTTTTTCTTTCTTGTAATGTCTCCTCCATAACATTTTGCTAAAACATCTTTTCTTAAAGCTGATATTGTTTCTCTTGCTATGATTGTACCACCTATTACTGCTTGAAGTGGAATTACAAATAGATGTCTTGGTATTACAGTTTTTAGCTTTTCGACCATTTTTCTCCCTCTTTCATATGCCATATCTTTATGCACTATAAATGAAAGAGCATCTACATTTTCACCATTTATTCTTATATCTAATCTAACCAATTTTGACTCTTTATATTCTTTAAATTCATAGTCAAATGATGCATACCCTTTTGTTTTAGATTTCAAATTATCAAAAAAGTCATAGATTATTTCGTTTAATGGCATGTCATAAATTAATGAAACCCTGTTTTCATCAAGATATTTCATATCTACATATATACCACGTCTATTTTGACACATTTCCATTATTCCACCCACATAGTCTTTAGGTGTGATAATATTTGCTGTAACTATTGGTTCTTCAATAAATGCAAGCTCAGCCTGAGAAGGCAAATCTGTTGGATTATATATATCAAGCACTTCCCCATTTGTTTTATGTACTTTATATATAACTGAAGGAGCGGTAGTTATTAGTCCTAAATCGAATTCTCTATCTAATCTTTCTTCTATAATTTCTAAATGTAAAAGTCCTAAAAATCCACATCTAAATCCAAAACCTAACGCTGCAGAAGTTTCTTGTTCAAATTCTAATGCTGCATCATTTAGTTTTAACTTTTCTAAAGCAATTTTAAGGTTTTCATATTCACTTCCATCTATTGGATAAATTCCACAATACACCATTGGAGTAACTTTTTTATAACCTGGCAAAGGTTTTTCTACAGGATCATTTGCTTTTGTAACTGTATCTCCTACTTGTATTTCTGACAAACTCTTAATACTTGCTGCAATATATCCTACTTCTCCAGCTTTTATTTCATCACTTGGCATATAACTACCAGGAGCAAAATACCCTACTTCAGTTACTGTAAAAGTATCATTTGAAGCCATAAGTTTAATTTCATCTCCAGGTTTAACTTTTCCATCAACGACTCTTACATATGCAACAGCACCTTTATAATTATCATATAATGAATCAAAAATTAAACATTTAAGTTTGCCATTTTCATCTCCAGTTGGTGCAGGTAAATCTGTTACAATTCTTTCTAAAACTTGTTCTACATTTAGTCCAGTTTTAGCTGATATACATGGTGCATCTTCTGCAGGAATTCCAATTATGTCTTCTATTTCTTTTTTTACTTCTTCTGGTCTTGCGCTTGCTAAGTCTACTTTATTTATAACAGGCAAAACCTCTAAATTATTATCTATTGCAAGATAAACATTTGCTAAAGTTTGAGCTTCAACTCCTTGTGTTGAATCAACTACTAAAATAGCTCCATCACACGCAGCTAAACTTCTTGAAACTTCATAATTAAAGTCAACATGCCCAGGTGTATCTATTAAATTAAATGTATATTCATTTCCATCTTTAGCTTTGTATTTCATTCTTACAGATTGAGCTTTTATTGTAATTCCTCTTTCTTTTTCTATGTCCATGTTATCAAGCACTTGAGATTCCATCTCTCTTTTTGAAAGAACTCCTGTCATTTCTATTAATCTATCTGCAAGAGTAGACTTCCCATGGTCTATATGTGCTACAATGCTAAAGTTTCTGATATATTTTTGATATTCGTTCATAAATTCTCCCTTTAAATTAATGTATCATCATTTTTTATCCAATTACTTACATTTTCTACTCTATAATCATTTTTTGTGTCTCTCATTACTACTTTTTCGATTCCACTATTTATAATCATTCTCTTACATAGTGTGCAAGGATAGTTGTCCTTTACATATTCACCATTTCTTTTATTTATACCTACTAAATATAGTGTTGAGCCTATCATATTCTTCCTGTCAGCACTTATTATTGCATTCATTTCACTATGAACAGATCTGCATAATTCAAATCCTGCACCACTTAATTCAGTTTGTGCCTTTCTAGTGCAATATCCTAAGTCTAGGCAATTTTTTCTACCTCTTGGTGCCCCTGTATATCCAGTCGATATTATCTCGTCATTTTTTACAATTACACTTCCATAATTATTTCTAATACAAGTTCCTCTTTCTAAAATTGTCTCTGCTATGTCTAAATAATAATTTGTTTTATCAACTCTATCCATAACTATCTCCTTTTTTTAATAAATTATATCTTGTTATTAATACCAATAAGCTAGTTTTAAAAATGAATTAACTAACTTTATTTGTTTTTCTAAATCTTCTTTTGTTGAAATGTTATATTTTTTTGGAATTATTTTTCTAGATTCTAATGTCCATAGAAAAGCCTTCATATTTGGAAATCTTTTTATGTTCTCTTTTATATAATAAATTAAATCACAAAGTTTTTTGTACATATCTGAACATTGTTTTTTTTCATAATTAAATTTATGAGTATTTACAATTAATTCTAATGGTTCTGAAATTTTCAATCTATAATTATCATCCGTAAAAGACTTTATATAGTTTTGATAGCTTTCGCAAAAAATTCTATACATTGTATTTCTCCCTAAATCTTAATTATTTGTATTTTATCATAAAATAAAAAAAAGCTCAATAGGTTGAGCTTAAGTTTCAATTTATATTTAAACACCTCTCTGTGTATATTATTTTAATTTACTCACCTTAAAATTCCTGACATATTTTGTCGAATTTGACATAATCTAGAAAAAGTGGTATAATTATATATTATGGCTTATATATATTAATTGCCATTAGACACTAATAATCTATTTTCAACTATGGGGAGGTAATACCATGGCAACAACTTTTAAGGATGTATTGGACACAACAAAACTTTTCCAAATCGCAACAGATGTACGTGAGCTTCTTTGCGATATGGAGAACAGTCCTCACTGGACAGAAACTATGGAAAAAGGGTTAAAGCAGTATGCTTCAACTCATTCCAAGGAAGAATTGCTTGCCTTCAAGGCAGCTCTTCACTTCCATATTTTCTGGGTATGTGGAGAGTATCTCTTTGAAACAATACTTCTACCTGTCGAGAATCTTGTGGAAAAAATTGGAGCCTGTGATTTATCACAGGACAATTACCGGTTCAAACTGGTAAGTATGTTTTGATTTATCCAATAAAGTCCCTACAATATGTTAATAACATGTTGTAGGGGCTTTACAATGTTATTTTTCTAAAATAATTGTAACAGGTCCGTCATTTAAAAGACTAACTTTCATATCTGCACCAAAAATTCCTTTTTCTATATGAATATCATTTTCTGCACATTTTTCGCAAAAATATTCATATAATTCATTTGCGAAATCAGGTTTAGCAGCTTTAGTAAATGAAGGTCTATTTCCTTCTGTGCAATCTCCATATAAAGTAAATTGTGATACAATAAGCATACTTCCATTAACTTGTTTTATGTTTAAATTCATTTTTCCATTTTCATCTTCAAATATTCTTAAGTTACAAATTTTTTTCACTAAATAATCTGCTATTTCTTTTGTGTCATTATGTGTAACACCAAGTAATACTAAATACCCCTTTTCTATTTTTCCAACTTGTTTTTCATCTACTACTACATTTGCTTTTTTTACTCTTTGAACTACTAATTTCATAATATTTTCCCCTTTTATATTAAATATTATTATATAATTAATTTACATATTAAAACAAAATTAAAAAAGCACGTATACTCTAAAATATTAATATGTATACTAGTTAGTTGTTATAAAAAAATAGTAAGGAAAACCCTCACTATTTTGTTGAACTTTCTTTATAATGCTCATAATCTTCATTCCAAGAACTATACTTTTCATCAGTACGATGGTCTGGAAGTGTTTTATTTTCATGTAAGTATTCACCTAATAGTTTTGTTACCTTTAAAGCTCCTAAATGATTTGGATGATCTCCGTCATCTTCTCTATAGTCTGTTTTAAAGTTAAGATTTAATTTATCATGCATTGTGTTAAAATCAATATAATCTATTCCTAAATGGTCTGCAAGTTTTTGAACTCCATTATGTTTGTTTTCAGTCCAATTTGCTGGTGCTGGAGAGCTATATAGCATAAGCTCTATTCCTTTTGCATCACAATACTCTTTAATAAATTTCATATAAACTTTGTTTAATATAGGTACAGTTTTAGACTTTTCAGGTCTTCTTTTCATATATTCTACATATTCTTTAACAATACTTGTTTTTTTACTATAATAATAACCTTTATTTGGTTGTCTGTTTGTGTAATTAACTCCAGATGTAAAATCTGCTAAAGCTAAATCTTTCCATCTGTCATGATATTGTACTATAGGGAAAAGTTGATTTCCTAATGTAGCTATAGGGATATCTAACCCTTTTCTTCTATATACAGCATTTGCTTCAATTATTATCATTTTTGGATTTTGTTTTTTTAAAGTATCATATATGTATTTAAATGTAAGAGGTAATGGTTGTGCTGCAGTACCACATACATATGATGTAAAACCATATTGATTCCACATTTCAAGAGGTATATATGAAGTATATGATTCACTATCTCCAACTACTAAAACATCTATTGTATTTTCTGGTTCAAGGTAAATTCCACTTGCTAAAATATATTTATTTTCTAATCCTGCTTCTTTTGTATTATTTTTTGGTACAAATATTTTTGAAAGTATTATTAAAATTACTAGTAATATTAGTAAGAAAGTAATACATTTAAATATAATTTTTTTCATTTTGATTTCCTCCTAAAAGTTTGCATACATTGGGTCTACGGGTGCATAATTTGCTCCATAAGCTCCAAATATAAGTATTGCAAGTATAATTGCATAATAAATTGTCCATCTTATTACGATGTTCTTTTTTGAAATACTTTCTCTAACATTAACATTTCTTTCTTTTAATACACTTATAATAAATACTAATATAGTAAATACAGCTATTATTATAAAGTCTTTACCATCCATTCCTAGTTTTAATATTGTACCATCTTTAAATGAAGCAAGTGTGAAATTTGTAAACATTTTACCAATCATAATCATTCCACGTTTTACGTGTTCTGCTCTGAAAAATAATTCTCCAAAAAATACAAGTATTGTTGTTCTTAACATTTGAAATCCTATAAATAATTTGTTTTCACGATTAATTCGCAATTTTTCAATTAACCAATTTACCTGTGGTTCTGTTATTTTTCCAAGTAATATTAATGTAAAATGATACATTCCGAAGAAAATATATCCCCATGCTGCTCCATGCCAAAGTCCATTACAAAACCATACACAAAATAGTGCTATTGCACTTGCTAGAAGCGGTCCATAATGTTTTCCTAATTTTTTTCTTCCATTTGTAGTAAGTTTTTTCAATGGCTCTGAAAGAGATAATGGGTAAAATATATAATCTCTGAAAAATGCTCCTAAAGTAATATGCCATCTTGTCCAAAATTCCGAAATATTTCTTGAGAAAAATGGTTGTTTGAAGTTTTCAGGTAATTTAACTCCAAATATTTCTGAACTTCCTATAACCATATCCATTGTTCCTGAGAAGTCCATATAAAGTTGTAAAGTATATAATACCATTCCGGCTACCATTATTCCACCATCATATTGAACATAGTTAGTAAATATTTGTCCTATCATTTCATTTAATCTATCTGCAATTATCACTTTTTTAATCATACCATAACCTATACGAATTATACCATTTTTTAAGTTTTGATATGAAATTTGATTTCCTTCCCATAATTGCATAGCTGTTTCAGAATATCTACATATTGGTCCTTCCATAATTTGTGGAAAGAAACACATATAAAGTGCTAGTCTTCCTAAATTATTGTCTGCTTTAATTTTTTCATGATATACATCAAATAAATATGAAACAGCTTGTAAAGTATAAAATGAAATTCCAATTGGCATTAAGATTTTTGGTATTTTTAAAGTAATATGTAGGCTTAGCGCTTTAAATAATGTATTAATATTTTCACCTACAAATCCAGTGTATTTAACAACTAATAAAACACCAATATTTAATAATGCACCTAATGCTAAAACTCTTCTTTGTTTTTTTAAAAATTCTGCTCTTATTTCTTTTTTCTTTGATTTCTCTGCATCTTTTAATATTACGTTTCTTTTATTTTGCAATGCTTCTAACCATTTTCCAAAGCCAAAAATTGATAAAGTTGAAGCCCATACATATACAATCAATTTTCTGCTTATTGACCAGAAAAATATATAACTTGCAAGTAATAAGACTTTTGCTCTATGTTTCTTTGGCATAATGCTATATATTATTATAGTTAGTGGTAAAAATAGTGCTAGATATACTGCGTCACAATATGTCATTTTTTATTTCTTCCTTTCAAATTTTTATTCATCTTGAAGACGTGTAATCATGTCCCACATAGCTTCTGCTGAATTAAAGTTATCTGGTATAATTTCTACTGTTGGTATTACAATATCAAATTCATCTTCTAACTCTGCAACTAAAGATATAATTGCAAGTGAATCTAAATAATGATCATCTATTAATGTTTTACAATTTCTGTAATCTACTCCTTCTTCAATTCCTTCTAAAATTTCAATTAATCTGTCCATAATTTTTACTTCCTTTCTTTTATTTATTATAATTTGCCTTGTTTAGAGTATATGTTTTAAAAGCATCTCTAACAAGATTTAAATTATCATTTTTTAATAATGCAACTTGTGGTAATTCTCTGCTTAAAAATAGTGAAATACCTTCTGTCATACAATAAGCACCTGTATTTTTAAATATAAATGCATCTCCAATTTGTAAATTACTTACAGGATATTGCTTAATAATAATGTCATTTATTGTACAAAGTGACCCCATAAGGTTCCAATCTTCTGTATTTTCATCATTTCTTGCTGGGTATATCTCAAGATGCGGAAATTTCATTGCCATAGTTTGTCCATAATAAACTAAATGATGTATTCCTCCATCTACTATAGCATAATTTTGACCTTTATTTGTTTTTTTGTCAACAACTTTTGTAATATAATATCCACATGAAGCTGAAATACTTCTTCCAAGCTCTATAACAATTTTTCCTTTGTATTTCATGTTGTCTATTCCATTAGAAAATTCTTTAAGAAATTCTTGTTCATTAAATTCTTCACCTTGGAAATAATGTACTGGAAATCCTGTTCCAAATTCTAATTCATCTGCTACATAGTTATATTTTTCTTGCAATCTTAATAAAAATTCATCTATATAGTCAATTTCTTTTTGAAGTCTTTTATTTGTTCTTTTTTGTGTTCCTGAAAAATATTGAATTCCTTCAAAATATAAATTTGTATATGAATCTTTTTTGGAAATAATATCTTCTATATCTTCTTCATTTATTCCAAATTGATTTCCACTTGTAAGTCTTAATAAAACATTTAATTTAATATTATGTTTTTTAGATAATTCATCTAACAAATTTAATTGCTCTAAAGATTCTACTGTATATCTTCCAATTTTCGAGTTGCTTGTAATCATATAATCAATTACACTTGGAGTTTTATAAACTCCAGAAATAACTATCTTTTCAGATGTAATGTTAGCTTCTTCACATATGCTATACTCTCCTGGAGAACATACTTCGAATCTATCTACATCATCATTTATTTCTTTAATAATAAATGTATTTGCTTTTATTGCATAACAAAGTTCAAGTCTTTTTGTAAGATTATCTCTTAAAAACTTAATTCTTTGTTTTAATTTGTCTATATCAAATATATATATTGGAGTTTTAAAATTATTTAATATGTTTTCTATAACTTCTTGTTTCATATCTATTCCTTTCTGTAAATTTGCTTTTTTAGTAATTGGATTTTTTCTATTTATATTAATTTATTTAGTGTCATATCTACATCGAATACATAAATTGGTATTTAATTTTTTTGACAAATTTACTAAAAAATGGTATAATAGTCTTATAAAAGTAAGGCAATTTGCCTTGTATAGGAACCAACAAACTAGCACAAAATAGAACAAAAGGAGGAAAAATGATACTTCTAACAATAATCAATATATTAGTTGGTTTTCTTTTAGGAAAAGTTATTTACAGAGCAAATAAGAAAAACTCTATAAATAACTGGCATATTTTGCTACTTATAGCATGGTTGTCTATTACTATGCTATTATGTAGCTACAGCTGGTCCCATCCTTGAGATGGGACTATCTCTTTACCATTAAAGCTAATTCTTTTCTATCAATTTTTCCATTTTTAGTAATTGGAAATTTCTCTATTTGCGTTAATTTGTTTGGAATCATAAACACAGGTAAATTTTCTCTTAAATATTTAATAACTTCGTCTTTTTCTATATTTCCTACATAGAAGCCATAAAGTTTTCCTTTTTGTTCATTAAAGATACAGCAACTTCTTTCTACTCCTTCTACTTTTTCCATTGCTCTTTCTATTTCTTCAAGTTCAATTCTATGTCCCATGTGTTTTATTTGGAAATCTTTTCTTCCTAAAAAGCATATTTCTTGATTTTCGTTATATTCTCCTAAATCTCCAGTTCTGTAAATCATATCTATGTATTTGTCATTTAAAGGATTTTGAACAAATCTTGAATCAGTTTGCTCTTTATTATTAAAATATCCAAGTGCTAAGCATGTTCCTTTAACGCAGATTTCACCAGTAATTCTAGTCCCAGTAACTTTTTTATCATTTTCATCTAACAAAAATACTTCTTCATTTGGAAAAGCTTTTCCTGCAGGAATTTTTTCATATTCTCTATTTTTGTCTACAATATAATAAGTACAATTACATGTAATTTCTGTAGGACCATATAAGTTTACAAACATAGCATTTGGCAAATGTTGCATCCATTGTTTTAAATGTTTAATTGGCATTACTTCTCCACTAAACATTACTTTATTAACAGTATCTGGAGTTTTATAATCTAGTGCATGAAATGTTGTTATTAAACATAACGCAGAAACTGCCCACACAAGAGTTGTAACTTTATTGTCACATATAAAATCTAATAATTCAGCAGGAAGTGAAAATAGTCTTTTTGGAATAATAACAAGTGTTGCACCTTTAGAAATACTAGAATATATATCTTTTACAGATACATCAAAATCAAATGGTGCTTGATTTCCTATAATGTCGTTACTTGTTATATTGAAAATTTCTGTAAAATTATCTATAAAATCTATTACTGACCTATTTCCAACTAATACACCTTTTGGGACTCCAGTTGAACCTGATGTAAAATTTGCATACAAAGGGTCTAAGTCAAGAACATTTTTACGAATTTCATCTAATTTTGCTTGGTCAATTTGAGCTTGTTTTATATTATCTATATAGAAAACATTTTCTTTGTCTACTAGCTCAAATGCTATTTCTTCATGTTCTTTGTCTGTAACTATATGTTTTGCACCTAAAACATTTATTATATGTTCTAATCGTGTTTTTGGTAAATCTGGGTTTAACAATACATAAAAACAACCTGCATATACTGCGCCAAAAAATGTTGCTAATGTATCTTTACCTTTTTCCATTAAAACCGGAACTGGGTTTCTTGGTTCTATTATTTTTGAAATTGCTGTACCAATTCTTTTACTTAATTCTATTAACTCCTTATATGTATATTTTCCATTTTCATCTATTACTGCGATTTTATCGCTATATTTTTTTTCTGAATTTTCTAAATATTCTAATACTGTTTTCATATTTTTCCTTTCACAAATACTCTCATCTGGTATTTATTTATTTTATTTCATAATATTGTTTAACTATTGATTTCTTAGTTAATGCTTTTATTAATTTATTATGTCTTTAATAACTTCACCTGCAATTATTAGTCCTGCAACTGATGGTACAAAAGAAATACTTCCAGGAATTTTCTTTTTGTTTTCTTCATTTAATTTATTTACTTTTATTGGTTCTTCTTTTGAATAAACCACCTTTAAACTATTAATACATCTATCTCTAAGTTCTTTTCTCATAACTTTGGCTAATGGACATACACTTGTTTTTGAAATATCAGTAACTTCGAATTTTGTAGGATCTAATTTATTTCCTGTACCCATACAGGAAATTATAGGTATATTCATATTCTTAGCTCTTACTATTAATTCTATTTTTGAAGTAATAGTATCAATACAATCTATCACATAATCTGTTTTTTTGTCAAATAAATTTAGGCTACTAGGCATAAAAAATTCAGAATATGTTTCTATTACAGCATCAGGATTTATATCTAAAATTCTTTGTTTTGCAACTTCTACTTTTTTTAGGCCGATTGTTTTGTGTGTTGCTATAATTTGTCTATTAATATTGGTTTTGTCAACTATATCTTTATCTACTAAAATAAAACTGCCTACTCCTGCTCTTGCGAGACCTTCTACAACATATGAACCAACTCCACCTATTCCAAATACAGCAACTTTAGCTTGCTTTAATTTTTCAATAGCTTGTTTTCCTATTAATAACTCTGTTCTTGAAAATTGGTTTAACATATTATTTTCTCTTTCTATATTTTTAAATATAAAGTACCATATTTCGATTTTTTATATTTCTGATACCGAAAAATGGAACTATAACAAGTATATTATATATAATTAAGCAAATAAAGTCAACAATTTATTAAATAAAATTAAAATGTTGTTATTTAGACATAAAACACTATAACACATGCAAGTGGTTATATATAAATTTTTCGGAGACTCGAAAAAAATCCAAAAATGCAAAATGCACTTTTGGATTTTTTACTATTCAGCTGTATATGGTAATACAGCAATTTGTCTAGCTCTTTTTACTGCTAGAGTTATATCTCTTTGATGTTTTGCACAAGCCCCTGTTGTTCTTCTAGGTAATATTTTACCTTTATCATTAACAAACTTTTTAACTTGATCATAGTTTTTATAATCTAAAACAAAGTTATGATCTCCACATAGTGGACATACTTTCTTTCTTTGTTTTCTTAATCTTGGATTATAATCTTCATCATAATTTTTATTATTTCTGTTATTCTTTTTATTCTTTTTGTCTGCCATCTTTTTCACCCCTTAATTTAAAATATATTAGAATGGTAAATCATCACTTGCAGAAACTTCAAAATCTGAACCTGCTCCTGCTGCTGAATCAGCTTCCATTCCACCAGGCATTGTTGAACCGAAAGCATTATCAAAAGCTGCACTTGAAGCATCTCCATCTCTTCTGCTATCTGCAAAATATGTTTCTTCTGCTACAACTTCAGTTATATAATGTCTTCCTTTATCATCATCCCATGTTCTTGTTTGTAGACGTCCAATAACGCCTACTTGTTGACCTTTTTTGAAGTATTTACTGCAAAACTCACCTGTTTTGCCCCATGCAACAATATTAAAGAAATCTGCTTGTCTTTCTTCACCTTGTCTTACAAATCTTCTGTTAACTGCAAGACTAAATGATGCAACAAGTGTGTTGCTTGTTTGTGTGTATCTAACTTCTGGATCTCTTGTTAATCTTCCCATTAAAATTACTTTGTTCATTGATTATCACTCACCTTTCAAAAGGCCCCTTCTTCTTAGTCTTCTTTTCTTACAACGATGAATTTTAAAATTTCATCTGTGATTCTGTAGTTTCTTTCTAACTCAGCTATTGAATCTGGTTTAGCTTCAAAGTTTATTAACATGTATGTAGCTTCTTTGTTCTTTTTGATTTCGTAAGCTAATCTTTTTTTACCCATATTTTCTACAGATTCTACTTTACCGTTTTCATTTATTAACCCTGTGAATCTACTTTCTAAAGCTTTTACAGCTTCTTCAGTACAATTAGGATCAATAATGATTACACTTTCGTATTTATTCATTATTTACACCTCCTTTTGGATATAAAACCCACAATCTAAAGTTGTGAGTAAGGTAGTTAAATTCTTCCTTTATTTTTAACTTTTACTATTTTACCACAAAAAAACCCTCTTTGCAAGGGCTTTTTGAATTTTATTTAATATATTTTTGAAAAATTAATATTTAATTATCATTCATTCTAATATCCTCTAGGCTTTAGTTCTAAATAAATAGGTTTTTCTTCTCCAATCATAGTTGATTTTCCGGTGACCTGGATAAACAATAGTTTCATCTGGCAAAACCATAAGTTTTTTTGTTATAGAATTAATTATATCCATAAAACTAGATGTTGGTAAATCTGTTCTTCCCCATGCTCCTCTAAATAATGTATCTCCAGATATTAATAATTTTTCTGATTCGCAGTATAGTGAAGAAGAACCTATTGTGTGTCCAGGAGTGTGAATTACTTTAAACTCGATATTTCCAAGGTGAAGTAAGTCTCCATCATCAACTCTCGAATCCGCTTCTAATTCAATTTCTGGCATATCAATTATTTCTGTTAAATTAATATTAATATCATTCAAACCTTCTGCATCAAATCTATGAATTAATATTTTTCCACCTTTTTTATTTTTTAGTTCTGTAACTCCTCCAATGTGATCCCCGTGGCAATGAGTTATATAGATATATTTAAGTTTAGCTTCTAAAATGTCTAACATTTCTATTATTGTATCTACATCTCCAGCAGGATCTATTACCATTGTTTCTTTTGTTTCTTCGTCACAAATTATATAACAATTTGTTGGGTCTCCTATCCATGTTGTAATTTTAATTCTCTTAAGTATCATTTTAAATTCATCTCCTATATTTATATTAATACTTAACTAGAAGCATAATTTTATTTTATAGCGAAAGACTTTTTATGAAGCGAATTACAAATTCTTTTAACATAAAATTGGAGTTCCTTACTAATTTATAAGGAGGCACCATAAAATGTTAAAATAGAATTTGTATGAGCCAGAATTAAAACGGTGCTGAGCGAAAAAATAAAATTATTCTTCTATATTATTTAAGATTGGAAAAGAGAATCGTCCCTTTTTCCACTATATTTTCTTTCTCTTTACTTCATATACACTATCAATTTTTCTTAGTGTTTTTAATATATTGTTTAAATCATCTAAACTTTGTGTTTCAATTGTTAAATCTATTATTGCTATTCTGTCTTTATTAGCTTTAGCATTTACTGCAATTATGTGTGCTTTTATTGTTCCAAGTGCTGAAATTATATCTGATAATAAATTTGCTCTATCATTTGCATCAATTTCAATGTCTACTTGATATGATATTTTTTCTTCTTCTACCCAAGAAACATCTATCATTCTGTTTTCTTCTTTTATAAGTTCTTTAACATTTATACAATCTTTTCTATGGACAGATACTCCTCTTCCTTTTGTTATATATCCAACAATTTCGTCACCTGGAAGTGGATTGCAACATTTAGAAAGTTTAACCAAACAGTTATCAATTCCTTTTACAATAATTCCATTACTTGAAGCTTTAGTTCTGTTTGTTTGTTTTTCTGTTGCTAATTTTTTTATATCTTCTTCAATGTCATTTTCTTGATGAATTTTTCTATATTCAATTAACATTCTAGCTATTACTTTAGTTGCAGTATTTGCTCCAAATCCAACAGCTGCATACATTTGGTCTAAATTCTCATATTTATATCTATCAAGCATTGGTTTTATATATTCAGGTTTAAATAAATCTGCATATTCGATACTTATTCTTTTAACCTCTTTTTCTATTAATTCCTTACCTTTTTCTATGTTTTCTTCTTTATTTTCTTTTTTAAACCAAGCATTTATCTTGTTTCTTGCCGATGAACTTTTTACAAATTTTAACCAGTCCATACTTGGACCTTTAGAATTGTCTGATGTAATAATCTCTACAATATCTCCACTTTTTAGAGGAGTAAGTATTGGCATCATTTTACTATTTATTTTACAACCTACCATATGATGTCCTATTTCAGCATGTATACTATATGCAAAATCTATTGCATTTGCACCTTTTGGAAGAACCTTTATTGTTCCTTTTGGTGTAAATACATATACTTCATCTTCAAACAATTCTGTTTTCAAAGTTTCTAAAAACTCTTGTGGGTCTTGCATTTCTTTTTGCCACTCTATAGTTTCTCTAAGCCATGCTAAATCATCTTGTTTTACTTTAACATTTTGTTTTCCAATTCCTAAAAAGTTTGCTTCCTTATATGCCCAGTGAGCAGCGATACCAAATTCTGCAACTTTATGCATGTCCCATGTACGAATTTGTACTTCAAATGGTGTTCCTTTTTGGCCTAATAAAGTTGTATGAATTGATTGATACATATTTGGCTTTGGAACAGCAATATAGTCTTTAAACCTTCCTGGCATTGGATTATATAGTTCATGAACCACTCCAAGTGCAGCATAACAGTCTTTTACAGAATTTACAATTATTCTCATAGCGAATAAGTCATAAATTTGGTCAAGAGTGCAATTATCTCTTTGCATTTTCTTGTAAATACTATATAAATGTTTTGCTCTTCCTGTTACTTCTGCATCTATTCTGTGTTTTTTTAGAATAACTCGTATTTCTTCCATTATTTTATCTAAGAATTTTAATCTTTCTTCTCTTTTTTTGTTAATACCTTCTACTATTTCTCTATATTCTTCAGGATATAAATATTTAAATGCTAAGTCATCTAATTCTGCTTTAATTGAATATAGTCCAAGTCTATTTGCAAGAGGAGAATATAAATCCATTGTTTCTTTAGAAATTGCAATTTGTCTATCTCTTTTTAAATATTTTAGTGTTCTCATATTATGAAGTCTATCTGAAAGCTTTATTAAAATTACTCTAATGTCTTTTCCCATTGCCAAAAACATTTTTCTATAGTTTTCAACTTGTTTTTCTTCAACTGATGCAAATTGAATTGTACTTAATTTAGTAACTCCTTCAACCATTTCAGCAACTTCTTCTCCAAATTCTTTTACTATATCTTCGTGTGTTGAATCTGTATCTTCAACTACATCATGTAAAAGAGCTGCAGCTATTGTTTTTTCATCAAGTCCCATTTCTGCAAGAGTATATGCTACTTGCAAAGGGTGTATTATATATGGTTCTCCAGAATTTCTTTTCTGATCTTTATGCTTTTCTGCCGCATAATTATATGCTTTCATTATAAATTTAACATCAACTCTTCTAGACATTGATTTTTTCTTAGAAATTATATCTTGTATTGTTATTTCTTTTAATTCTGGCATTCTTTCCCCTCCAATTCAACATTCTTTTGTATTTGTTATTGTATGCTATAAAATATCCAAATTCAAATAGTTTTCATCATATCTTTTAAATTAATTTGTATACTATCTGTTCCATTAAATGAATTGATTTCAATATTACCCACTACATCTACTCTGTCACCAATTCTATATTCATTAGCTAAATGTCCTAAATTAAATCCAATCGCATTTACATATGTACTATTACTTTTTAAACTTAATTTTAAATGTTTTCCTTCAGTTAAGCTTCTAATTGAATCTATTTTTAAATTTTTAAAAGAAAAAATTGGCGTTTTATTTCCTTCTCCAAATGGTTCTAATAAATCTAAACTTTGAACCATTTCTTTATTTATTTCATCTATATTTAGTTCACTATCAATAGTTATTGTTGGTTGCATTTCTTGAATACTTGCTTTACTTGCAATTTCTTCAAACTTCTCTTTCAGTCTATCTAAATTTTCTCTTTTTATGTTAAGACCTACAGCCATACTATGTCCACCGAAGCCTTCCAGTACATCTTTGCATTTGCTCAAAGCTTCATGTAAATCAAATCCTTCTATACTTCTTCCTGAACCTTTTCCAATATCTTCGCCATTTTCAAAACAAAGTAATAAACATGGTTTATAGAAAAGCTCTGTAATTTTAGATGCAACTATTCCTACCACTCCATGATGCCAATTATCTCCACCTAAAACGATGCTATTTTTTTCATCTAAATGTTCTTTTTCTATTTGCTCTATTGCTTCTTGATAAATAATTTTTTCATAAGTTTGTCTATCGTTATTATATTTTGATATATTTCTAGCTTTTTCTGTCGCATCTCTCATATTGGTTGAAAGCAGTAAATCTAAAGCTTCATATGCACATCCCATTCTTCCACATGCATTAATTCTTGGCGCAATTCCAAACGAAACTGCTGTTGAATCAATTTTTCTATATCCGCACATATTAAGCAATGCAACAAGTCCACAATTTTTGGTTTGTTTTATAAGCATCATGCCCAATTTTGTGATAACTCTATTTTCGTCTTTTAATGGAACAATATCTGAAATTGTACCTAAAGCAACAATATCTAAAAATTTTAGATATTTGCTTTCATCTAATTCTAATTTTTGCGAAAGAGCTTGACACAATTTAAAAGCAACACCTACTCCTGCTAATTCTCTAAATGGGTATTTATTGTCTTTTCTTTTGCAGTCTATAACTGCTATTGCATCAGGAATTTCTTCAGCTTGCTCATGATGGTCTGTTATAATTGTATCTAATTTTAAACTTTTAGCATATTCTACTTCATCAACTGCAGTAATCCCACAATCTACAGTTATCATTAAATTATATCCTTGACTTGCTATACTTTTTATTGCATCTTTATTAAGTCCATATCCCTCATTAAGTCTATTTGGTATATATTGAGCCACATCTATATTTAATTCTTTAAAAAAACTTTTTAATACAGTAATACTTGTAATTCCATCTACATCATAATCTCCATAAATTATTATCTTTTCTTTTTTATCTATAGCTTGTATTATCCTGTTAACTGCTTTTTCCATATCAGGCATTTCATAAGGATTATGAAAATCATACCTTGTTGGCTCTAAATATATTTTTATATCTTCTATTTCTCTATTTGCCAATACAGTCGCTAATAATTTATTTATACTATACTTTTCTTGTAAATTCTTTATTTTATTTTTATCTATTTTTAAATATTCCCACTTAGCTCTCATTTAATATCCTCTCTATTGGTTAATAACTAAATTCGTTTTATATAAATTGTCATATAAAATATATATCATATATTAAAAAAAGTCAATTAAAAATGATGGCAAAATGTAATTTCTTGTTAATATTTAAATGCAAAAAAAGTTGCAAATTTCTTTGCAACTTTTTTAAAATTCTTTTCTTATTTATTTTGCGTAATCTACAATTCTTTTTTCACGAATTACATTTACTTTTATTTGTCCTGGATATTCCATTTCATCTTCAATTCTCTTTGAAACATCTCTTGCTAAAACAACCATTTCATCATCATTTATTTTTTCTGGTTTAACAATTATTCTTACTTCACGACCAGCTTGAATAGCAAATGATTTTTCAACTCCATCAAATGAATCTGCAATAGCTTCAAGACTTTCAAGTCTTTTTATGTATGCTTCAAGTGTTTCACGTCTTGCTCCAGGTCTTGATGCAGATATTGCATCTGCTGCTTGTACTAGAACAGCTTCCATTGTTTGTGGCTCTACATCTCCATGGTGTGCTTCAACAGCATTTATAACAAGTGGATTTTCTTTATATTTTTTAAGAACATCTACACCTATTTGTACGTGTGTTCCTTCCATATCATGATCTAAAGCTTTTCCAATGTCATGTAATAAACCTGCTCTTCTTGCTCTTTTTGGGTCAAGTCCTAATTCTTCTGCCATAATTCTTGCCAAATTTGATACTTCTATAGAGTGACTTAAAACATTTTGTCCATAACTTGTCCTATATTTAAGTTTTCCTAATAATTTTATAATATCTGGATGTAAATTATTAACTCCTGCTTCTAGCGCTGCTCTTTCTCCCTCATCTTTTATAATTTGAGTTAGCTCTTCTTTGGCTTTTTCTACCATTTCTTCAATTTTTGCTGGATGAATTCTTCCATCATCAATTAATTTTTCAAGAGCAATTCTTGCAACTTCTCTTCTTAAAGGATCAAATCCTGATAGAATTACTGCTTCAGGTGTATCGTCGATTATTAAATCTATTCCAGTTAAAGTTTCTAATGCCTTTATATTTCTTCCTTCTCTACCAATAATTCTTCCTTTCATATCATCACTTGGAAGATTTACTATTGAAACTGTAGTTTCAGAAGTATGATCTGCTGCACATTTTTGTACTGCATAACTTATTATCTCTTTGGCATTTTTGTTTGCCTCTTCTTTGGCTTTTTGATTTAAGTCTCTGATTAATTTTGCTTTTTCAGTACTTATTTCTTTTTCTAATTGATTTAATAAGTATTTTTTAGCATCCTCTTCACTTAATCCTGCAATTCTTTGTAATTCTTGAGATTGTTTTTCTAAAATCTCATCAACTTCTTTCTTTTGAAGTTCCAAACTTTCATACTCTTTTTCTAATCCTTTTTCTTTTTGTTCCAGATTATCTGAACGTCTGTCTAAATTTTCTTCTTTTTGAATCATTCTAGATTCTTGTTTTTGTACTTCGCTTCTTCTTTCTTTAATCTCTTTATCTAATTCATTTCTATCTTTCATAATTTCTTCTTTTGCTTTGATGATTTCTTCTTTTTTCATATTTTCTGCTTCTACTTTAGCTAAATCAACTAATCTTTTTGCTTCTTGTTCAGCTCCTTGAATTTTAGATTCAGCAATTCTTTTTCTTAAAGTAAACCCAAGAAAAATTCCAATTGCTATTGAGATTAAGAAAGTTGCGATAATGATTAATGTTGTGTTCATAATCATACACCTCTTTCTTATTAAATTTTCAATGTGCAAATAAATATATATATAAAATTGACTATTATTTATTTTATTAAATATATTTCTCTACCCTTATAGTATATAAAATTTATTGAAAACTGTCAAGTCCTAAATTGTAATTTTCCCAAGTTACATGTTACAGTTCAGCTTTATAATTGTCTACTCTGCTATTTATACTATCAATTCTACTATTTATTTCTTCAATGTTACATCCATCTATATTTATATTATCTGAAATATTATATTTTTGTTTTAATTCTATAATTCTTTTTACACTTCTATCAATTCTTCTTTGCTTTATTTTTCCTTTATTTGCAAGTTTAATTAGCATCTCTATTGCATCAGTTTCATCTTTTTTATTAAATCTAAATAATACTAAATCATTTCCTGCGTAAATTGCCTTTTTTAAAGCGTCCTTTGTTCCATAAATATATTTTATTGCTCTCATTTTTAAATCATCTGTAATAATTACTCCTTTAAACTTATATTTTAGTCTTATCTTTTTTATCATTTTTCTTGATAGAGAAGCGGGATATATTCTGCTTATATTTTTTACAATCATATGTCCTACCATCATTATATCTGCTCCATTATGAATTGCTGAAACAAAAGGCTCAATATTATTATTTTCTATCTTTTTTATACTAGGTAACAAATAATGTGAATCTGCTTTGCAGGCTCCTTGGCCAGGGAAGTGTTTTATAACCGATACTATATTATGTTTTTGCAATTGTTTCATTACTTCTGTTCCATATTTAGATACATTGTAAGCATTTTCTCCATAGCATCTATTTCCTATAGCTTCTGTAGTTTTCTTACTCAATATATCTAAAACTGGAGAAAAATTCATATTGCAACCACTTTTTTGAAGCATTTCACCAGTAATATCTCCAGCCTCTTTAATCACATTGATATCTTTTAATTTTGATAGTTTTAGAGGATTATATAAATTATGAAATTCTGGTGGCATTCTATTAACTCTCCCACCTTCTTGGTCTATTGCAATAAATAGAGGTATTTTATTTTTGGAATTAAGCTTTTTTAATTCTTTTATTACTGCTATCATTTCATCATAATTATTATAATTTTTCTTATAAAGGATAACTCCAGAAATTTTGTATTTTTCAATTAAAACTTTTATTCTTTCATTAACTTTATTTCCATCCATTCCAACAATAAGCATTTGACCAATTTTTTCATTTATTGACATCTTATCTATCATTTATTTATTACCTCTCTTTGTTCGATTATATCATAGTGCATAAAATACTTCAATTATATTCATAAAAAAATTAAAAAGTCAATAAAAATTGCAAAAACACAACCTCTATTGACTTTTTTATAAAAATAGTTATTTTGTTTCTTTATTTAAAAACTTATATGCAAATGCTGCTAATACTGAACCAACAAATGGAGCAACAATAAATACCCAAACTTGAGCAATTGCTTTAGTATCTCCTACTATTGCCATTATAGTTGCTGGGGCTAAACTTCTTGCAGGGTTAACAGATGTTCCTGTTAAATTGATTCCAATTAAATGAACAAATGTAAGAGTTAATCCTATTACAATTCCAGCTACAGAAGATTTTTTTTCATCTGAAGTAACACCTAATATTGTATATATAAATACAAATGTTAATATAACTTCAACAACTAGAGCAGCTATCATATTTACTCCAAGTGTAGAACCATCGCCAAATCCATTAGCACCTAATCCAACAACTGAAATTCCTCCAGCTTGTGATACAGCTTGACATGAATTAAGAACAAAGTATAAAATTCCAGCTCCTACAAATGCACCTACTACTTGAGCTATAACATAAAATAAAAATTCTTTTACAGTTATTTTTTTATTTATTAACATAGCAAGTGATACTGCAGGGTTAACATGGCATCCTGAAATATTTCCAATTACATAAGCCATTGCTACAATTGATAAACCAAAAGCAAGTGATATTGCAACTATGTTTCCAGTTACAACAGCTGTTCCACAACCAAATAAAACTAATACGGCTGTTCCTATTGCTTCGCATAAATACTTTTTCATAAAAAAATTCCTCCTTTAAATTTTATAAACTAATTATAATAGTTTTTTTGTTTTACGTCAATAATAATTTTATTATTTTTTTAATTCATTTATTATTTCTTTATAATCTTTGGCCATAAGTATTGCAGTTCCAGAAACTATAATATTAGCTCCTGCATTTTTTACAACATCACATGTGTTTAAATTTATTCCACCATCTGCTTCAATGTCTATTTCTAAATTATTTTCATCCACATACTTTTTTAATTCTTTTATTTTATCTACCATTTCAGATAATAATGTTTGACCACCTTTTCCGGGTTCAACTGTCATTACTAAACACATATGTACAAATGGTAAAAACTTATATACATTTTCAATTGGAGTATTTGGTTTTATAGATATTCCTACTTTACTATTATTCTCCTTAATGAGATTTATGCATTCAAATACCTCATCTTCATTTTTACATGCCTCTAAATGAAATGTAATTATATTTGGTTCTATGCTTAAAAAATCATTTATACCCTTTTTTACATCTTCCACCATTAAGTGAACATCCATAGGTAAATTTGATATTCTTTTTATATATGAACTTAAATTTAACATAGTATTATATGTATCATTTTTTACGAACTTTCCGTCCATTACGTCTATATGGAAATAATCTGTTTTAGCTTTTTCTAATCCAAAAATTGTTTCTGATTCTTTTCCTTTTATCATATTTAAAATTGAAGTTGAAATTTCTATCATCTTTTCATCCTTTCTTAAATACACAATTTTTTATTGTGTTTTTCTACTATTTTTGCAATTATTATCTTTTACTATTGCATATTATATAACTTTTTAAATTTTATTTCAACAAAAATAATAATATTATACAGCAAAGTTCCCTAATCGCTCAAATAGAATGATTAGGGAACTCTTCTTGTCAATCTGTTGTTGCCGCCTCAGGAATTTTATCCGTCTCATAATAGATTGGGATGTATTCCTTCTCTTCCTCGTGGAGTTCGGAGAAAGGAGTGGAGACATCATTCCCCATAAGTATTCCTTCTCCTACTCGAACATCTTTGACGTCATTAACTCGCATTACTGCGAATTTCTGACCCGATACATCCTCGAAAAAGATGTACTTCTCCGAAGCCCCAACAGGCTTCAGGTCTTTCTCAATAATCACCTCTTCATAGAAGTGATTACCCTTGTCAGGGTTATCTGCCAATATGTACTGGTTTACGCCAGGCATCTTAAGCAGACAAAGCTCATCCTCTACTCCCAAGACGTACATAGTGTCGTACCGGTCAGACACATATGTGCCGAGGTCGTGATTTCTCACTTCCTCTATCATATCGAATTCGGACTTTTTGGGTCCGTCATCGATATGACTGCCACACGCTGCAAGGGTAAGCATCATCAAAGATGCTACTGCACAAATAACAACAAATTTTCTCATCCTGTTTTCCTCCTGTGAATGCTGTTATGGGCTATTGCCCTGTGTCACCTTATATTATACCATATTTTTCCTAATTTTGCAAGAAAAAGCACATTGCAAGCCATATAAAGCTATCAATATGCTAATTCATTTTTACTATCTATTTAATCCTTTTCTTCCTGCATAAATTGCTACATCTGCTAAATCACTTTCAATATTTAAAAGTCTATTGTATTTAGCAACTCTGTCTGTTCTACATGGTGCACCTGTCTTTATTTGTCCAGCGTTTGTTGCAACTGCAACATCTGCAAGTGTTGTATCTTCTGTTTCGCCGCTTCTATGTGATACAACAGCTGTGTATCCGTTCTTTTTAGCTAACTCTATAGCATCTAATGTTTCTGTTAAAGTACCAATTTGGTTTAGTTTTATTAAGATGCTATTTGCAGTTTTGTTGTCTAATCCTTTTTGTAATCTTTTTATATTTGTAACAAATAGGTCATCTCCAACTAATTGAATTTTGTTTCCTAATCTATCTGTTAACTTTTTCCAGTTTTCCCAATCTTCTTCTGCTAAACCGTCTTCAATAGAAACTATTGGATATTTTTCAACTAATTCAGCTAAGAAATCTATCATTTCATCTGGAGTTTTTAATTCATCAGTTTTCCAGAAATAGTAGTTTCCTTCTTTTCCTATTTTCTTTGCTTCATCATACATTTCTGTACTTGCAACGTCAAGTGCTAAGCATACTTCTTCTCCTGGTTTGTATCCAGCTTTTTCGATTGCTTCTACAATAAGTTTTAATGCTTCTTCATCACTTGATAAATTAGGTGCAAATCCACCTTCATCTCCTACACCAGTTGATAATCCTTTTTCTTTTAATACTTTCTTTAATGTGTGATATATTTCTGCAGCCATTCTCATACATTCAGTAAATGATTTTGCTCCTACTGGCATTATCATAAATTCTTGTGTGTTTACTGTATTATCTGCATGTTTTCCTCCATTTAAAATGTTCATCATTGGAGTTGGAAGGATTTTTGCATTTGGTCCTCCAATATATTGATAAAGTTCCATTCCTACAGATGTAGCTGCTGCTCTTGCAACTGCAAGTGATACTCCAAGTGTTGCATTTGCTCCAAGTTTAGCCTTGTTTTCAGTTCCATCTAATTCTATTAATGTTTTGTCTAATTTAGCTTGGTCATAAGCATTCATTCCTATAATTGCATCTCTTATGATTGTATTTACATTTTCTACTGCTTTTAATACGCCTTTTCCAAAATGTCTTGAACTATCTCCATCTCTTAATTCAACAGCTTCAAAACTTCCTGTTGACGCTCCTGATGGAACCATTGCAACTCCATAAGAACCATCTTCTAGCATTACCTCTACTTGTACAGTTGGGTTTCCTCTTGAATCTAATATTTCTAATGCTTTTACTTCTTCAATTTCTAAACAATTTCTCATAATTTAAACTTCCTTTCATTTTATGTGCCAAAAAGTTTCTTCTTTTTGGCACTTAATATAATATTTTAAAATTAATATCTTTAGTTTTAATATTATCCATCTAATATTTGATTTTTAGATTTTTTTTGTTCTTTTTTATTTTCTTCTTTATTATCTTTATTTTCCTCTTTGCTTTTATCTTCTAACATATATAAATTTTTATTTCGATTATTTAAATGATTTTTAAAAATTCTGCTTTTAAAACTCTCTGTCTTATTTGATATATCTTCTTTCTCATATAATAAAAATTCTCTATGAAAACTATCTTCTTTATCAAAGCTAATCGAATTACTGTCTGTTTTCATATATAAACCTGTTTCATATGTTTCCTTTTTAGTCGGTTTCGAAACAGAAAAATATTCATCTAATATTTTTCTTTCCTCTTTTGTTTCTCCACCTAAATTCAAATATTTATATTTCCATATAGTATTTCTTTGAAAAATTTCTTCTTCCGTCATAGGCAAAAGTATATCATAATTATATTCTACTTTAAACTTACAATTTGCAATTGAAATTGTAAGATTAGTCCAAATGTCTTGTTCTGTATCTATAAAATCCTGCTTTAATTCTGTAATACATTTATATAAATCTTCTACTATTTTCAAATACTGTTCTTCATTTATATTAAACCTTTTAGGAACTTCATATACATTTATTGCTCTTTTTTTTAGTATACCTTTTGGAATATAGTAGAAAAATAATTCACCTGTTTGTTTGTTTTCAGAATTTGTAACTACAGATGCATACAAATATATTTCTTCCCATTTTTCAGGAATTAATGAAAATATATAATTTTGAATTTTCTCATATTTTTCTCTCATACTTTTTGTTGTTCTTAACATAAAAATTATTCCTTTTCTAACAAACTTTCACCAGTCATTTCTTCTGGTTTTTCTATTTTCATTAAGTCTAATATTGTTGGTGCTAAATCTGCAAGTTTACCTTCATCTTTTAATTCTATGTTTAGATTATCAGATATAAGTATTAATGGTACTAAATTTGTTGTATGAGCTGTGTGAGGTTCACCTGTTGTATAATCTATCATTTGTTCACAGTTTCCGTGGTCTGCAGTAATAATTAAATTTCCATTTTTATTAATAATTGCCTCAGAAACTTTTCCAACACATTCATCTATTGTTTCTACTGCTTTTATTGCCGCTTCTAAACTTCCTGTATGTCCAACCATATCTGGATTTGCATAATTAAGTATTATACAATCATATTTATCATTGTTAATTGCATTTAATACTTTATCTGTTACTTCATATGCACTCATTTCAGGTTGCATATCATATGTTTCTACCTTTGGAGATGGAACTAAAATTCTATCTTCTCCTGGATACTGCTTTTCTTCTCCACCATTGAAGAAGAATGTAACATGTGCATATTTTTCTGTTTCAGCAATACGAAGTTGTTTTAAGTTATTTTTAGATAGAATTTCTCCTAATGTGTTTTTTATTTGTTCTTTTTTAAATGCTATATGGACATTAGGCATTGTTTCATCATAAGATGTAAAGCAAACAAAATATGTGTTCATTTTTTTAGTTTCAAATTCTTTAAAGTCTTTATCTACAATTGTTCTTGTAATTTGTCTAGCTCTGTCTGGTCTAAAATTATAGAAAATAACTGAATCATTTTCTTCTATTTTTGCTATTGGTGTTTCGCCATCTGCTTGTGTAATTACTGTAGGTTCAACAAATTCATCAAAAACCTCTTTTTGGTAAGAATTTTCTATAGCATGTATAACATTAGCTGACTTTATTCCCTCTCCATTAACTAATGCATCATATGCTTTTTTAACTCTTTGCCATCTTTTATCTCTATCCATACTATAGAATCTACCTGAAATAGATGCAATCTTTCCAATTCCTTTTTCTTTCATTTTTTCTTGTAGTTCTATTATATAATTTTCAGCAGATGCAGGTGGTGTATCTCTTCCGTCTAAAAAGCAATGTACATATACATTTTCAAAATCTCTTCTTTTTGCCATTTCTAGTAATCCATACAAATGCCTATTATGACTATGTACTCCACCATCTGACAATAATCCTAAAATGTGTAATTTAGAATTATGTTTTTTACAATTTTCAATTGCATTTATAAACTCTTCATTTGTAAAGAAATCTCCATCTTCTATTGATTTTGTAATTCTTGTTAATTCTTGATATACAATTCTTCCTGCTCCTATGTTTGTATGTCCTACTTCTGAATTTCCCATTTGTCCTTCCGGCAAACCAACAGCCAATCCACTTGGCTTAATTTTTGTTGTTGGATATTTTTTCATTAGTTTATCAATATTAGGTGTATTTGCTAATTTAACTGCATTTCCTTCTTCTTTTTCGTTTATACCAAATCCATCTAATATCATTAGCATTGTTACTTTTTTTGGTTCCATAATACCCTCCGTTATTTGTTGTAATTAACTATAGATGCAAAGTCTTCTGCTTTAAGGCTTGCTCCACCTATAAGCCCTCCATCAATATCTGACATCTCTAGTAATTCTTTTGCATTATTTGGCTTCATACTTCCACCGTATTGTATTATAACTCTTTCAGATACATTTTGTCCATAGATTTGACAAATTTTTTCCCTTATTTTTTTTATTGCTTCATTCGCATCTTCATTAGTTGCAGTTTTTCCTGTTCCTATTGCCCATATTGGTTCATATGCAATTATAGTATTTTGGACTTGTTCATCACTTAGTCCATCTAGAGCCTTTTGTGTTTGAGAAGTGATTACATCAAAAGCATTTCCTGCTTCTCTTTGTTCTAAAGTTTCTCCAACACATACAATAGGTTTTAAATCATTTAAAAATGCTGCCTTTATTTTTTTATTAACAGTTTCATCTGTTTCTGCAAAATATTGTCTTCTTTCAGAGTGTCCTATTATTACATATTCTACTCCTATAGACTTTAGCATTTTTCCTGAAATCTCTCCTGTAAAAGCTCCTCTTTCCTCAAAATGCATATTTTGAGCTCCTATTTTTATATTTGTTCCTTGTGCAATATTTAAACAATAAAACAAATCTGTAAAAGGTACACATAATATAACTTCATTTTCTGTATTTTTAACTAAAGGTGTTAATTCTGTTATCATTGATATTGCTTCATTTGGAAGCATATTCATTTTCCAATTTCCGGCTATAACTTTCTTTCTCATTTATAAATCCTCCTACACTTTTATCAAAAAATTCCAACAGAAATTATTTATCTAATAAAGCTTCAATTCCTGGTAGCTTCTTTCCTTCCAAAAATTCTAAAGAAGCTCCTCCTCCTGTAGATACATGTGATATCTTATCCGCAAGTCCTGCTTTTTCAACTGCAGCTGCAGAATCTCCTCCTCCTACAATTGTTATTGCATCATTTAAATTAGCAAGTTTATGTGCTATTGCATTTGTTCCAACTGCAAATTGTTCAAATTCAAATAATCCTAAAGGTCCATTCCATACAATAGTTTTAGCTCCATTTAATTCTTTTCTAAACATTTCTATCGTTTTTTCTCCAATGTCGAATCCTTGCCAACCATCTGGAATATCTGTCCATGCTACAGTTTTGCTTTCTGTATCTGGTTTGAATTCTTTTCCTATTTTTGTATCTATAGGTAATAACATTTTTACACCTTTTTCTTTAGCTTTGTTCATTAATTCTAGCGCTAAATCACATTTATCATCTTCACATAAAGAATCACCAACACTGTGTCCTTGAGCTTTAAAAAATGTATAAGCCATTCCTCCACCTATAATTAATGTATCAACTTTTTCTAGTAAACTATCTATTACTCCTATTTTGTCTGATACTTTTGCTCCTCCTAATATAGCTACATAAGGTCTTTTAGGATTTTCTAATGCAGCGCCTAAAAACTCTAATTCTTTTTCAATTAAAAATCCTGATACAGCAGGTAAATATTTTGTAACTCCCTCTGTTGAAGCATGAGCTCTATGTGCTGTTCCAAAAGCATCATTTACAAATACTTCTCCAAATTCAGCTAATTTTTTTGCAAATTCAGGATCATTATCTGTTTCTTCTCTGTGGAATCTAAGATTTTCTAATAACAAAATTTCTCCATTATTCAATTTTTTAGCTTTTTTGCATGCATCTTCTCCTATAACATCTTTCGCCATAATTACTTCTTTATTTAATTGTTTTGATAGTTCTTTTGCAACTGGTGCAAGAGAAAATTCTGGTTTAAATTCTCCTTTGGGTCTTCCTAAATGTGAGCATAAAACTATTTTGCAATTTTGTTCTAATAGATACTGTATAGTAGGAAGTGCAGCAACTATTCTTCTATTATCTGTAATATTTTTATTTTCATCCATTGGTACATTAAAATCACATCTAACTAATACCTTTTTATCTTTTAAATCAATATCTCTAACTGTTTTTTTATTCATAAAAAATCTTTCCTTTCATAAATAGGTGGCAAAGTTCCCCCGCCACCCACAATTTTTTTATAAAACATATAATTTTTTCTGTTGGAAAAGAATTGGTATTTTTACTAGGCGAATTTTATTTAAAAGGCAAAGGAGCGTACTCGTTGTACGTGACTGCGTTTTAAATGAAATTCAACGACGTAAAAAAGCAATTATTTTTCAACTTAACTTAGTTCTGCAAAATACTTAATAGTTCTAACCATCTGACTAGTATATGAATTTTCATTATCATACCAAGCAACTACTTGTACTTGATATAAATCATCTGCTAACTTCATGCACATTGTTTGTGTGCTATCAAATAAAGAACCACATGTAATTCCAATAATATCTGATGATACTAATGGTTCATCTGTATATCCAAAAGATTCACTTTCCTCAGCCTTCATTGCTGCATTTATTGAATCTGGTGTAATATCTGTTCCTTTAACAACTGCTGTTAAAATTGTTGTTGAACCTGTTGGTACTGGAACTCTTTGAGCTGAACCAATTAATTTTCCATTTAATTCTGGTATAACTAGTCCTATAGCTTTTGCTGCCCCTGTTGAATTTGGTACAATGTTTACTGCTGCAGCTCTTGCTCTTCTTAAATCACCTTTTCTGTGTGGTCCATCTAATAACATTTGGTCTCCTGTATATGCGTGAACTGTTGTCATTATTCCTGATTGAATTGGTGCATAATCATTTAATGCTTTAGCCATTGGTGCTAAGCAGTTTGTTGTACATGATGCAGCTGATATAACTGTATCTTCCTTTTTTAATATATTTTCATTAACTCCAAATACTACTGTTGGTAAGTCACTTCCTGCAGGTGCTGATATAACAACTTTTTTAGCACCAGCTCTTATATGTGCTTCTGCTTTTTCTTTTGTTGTATAGAATCCTGTACATTCTAGCACAACATCAACATCTAATTCTCCCCAAGGTAATTCTTCTGCATTTGCCATTGCATATATTTTTATTGTTTTTCCATCTACTGTAATAGAATCTTCTCCTGCAACTACTGTATCAGCTTTGTCATATCTTTTTTGACAAGAGTCGTATTTTAACAAATGAGCTAGCATTTTTGGACTTGTTAAGTCATTTATTGCTACTACCTCATATCCTTCTGCGCCAAACATTTGTCTAAATGCTAGACGTCCTATTCTTCCAAAACCATTAATGGCTACTTTTACTGCCATAAAAAATTCCTCCTTTTTATATCTTGCTTAAACTCTAAAAGCATATGCTTATTGAATTTATTTGCAAAATTATACATATTTATTTTACCTTTTTCAGGCACTTTTATTCTATACTATTACTATTTTTTTTTCAAGGGTTTTTATTAAAAATTTTTTTTACTGTTACAGTTCAAAAAAAAATATTTTTTATAAATTATTAAGAATTTTTTGTGTTAAATGAAAGTTAGCTAAGATTATTCGAAAAATACTTATATTTTCACTAAATTAATCTTACGTATTACTTTCTATGGTTTAATTTTAAAAAGTCAAACAAAAAGCAGCATATAAAAATTATGCTACTTCTGTAATATATTCATATTCTTCATAAAAAGGCATGTATTCTTCAATCATTTGCCAGAATTTTTTTGAATTTGTTTTATACTTTAAGTGGCAGAATTCATATAAAACAACATATCTTAAAACTTCTTTATTATATTTTACAATTTCAGGATTTATGACTATAGTTTTATCTTTCAAAGTTTTGGCTAATTTATTAGAAATTCTTTTTATAATATAATTTTCTGGAGCTAGTCCATGTAACATGACTCTTGTTTCTTCCATTACATTTTCTATTTCTATTCTTGCTATTTCATCATACATTTTTTCCAATGCAAGTTTTATTATATCTATGTTATTGTTTCTTTTATATTTATTTGGTATATATACAGTTATTTCTTTTCCATTTAAATCTAATTCTGGATTATTCATTTTTTTATATACAATTTGTACTGAATAATTTTCTCCAAATATTTTTGTTGTTTTGCATAATTCTTTTTCTAAATTTGTTTTTTTATTTAATAATTTTATCATTTTTATTACCTCCTGTTTACCAAGAACTCTTGTTCGCTTTCGTTATTTGTATTATATATCCTATTTTTTATTTTGTCAATAGTTTTTTGAAAAGTTTTTCAAATTTTTGTTCGCGTGCTGTAAAATGCTGGAAACTCAGTAAAAATAGCATAGATGTAAATTTCAATCTATGCTATTTTTATAATATATAAAATTCTTTTGGCATATCAATTTTAAGTTCAATTTTCTTTTGACTAATAGGATGTATAAAAGCAATTTTATAACAATGTAATGCTTGTCTTTTAATTAAAGGTGATTCTTTCCCATATAATGTATCTCCTAATAACGAATGACCAATATATGCCATATGTACACGAATTTGATGAGTTCTACCTGTTAGCAATTTACATTTTACTAAAGACATCTCTCTACTATTTTTAATAACTTCATATTCTGTAATAGCTCTTTGACCTTTTTCTGATACACATCTTTCAATTATGCTGTTTTCTTTTCTTGAAATTGGTGCATCTATCTTGCCTTTTCTATTTTCTATAGTTCCTGTAACTATTGCTAAATACTCTTTTGTAAAATCATTGTTTTTCATCTGTCTTATTAAGCTTTCTTGAATATACTCGTTTTTTGCAAAAACTATTAAACCAGATGTATTTAAATCTAATCTATTTACAGGTCTTATTTTTTTATAAATTCCACTATTTTCTAAATAGTATTTCACACCACTTGCAAGCGAATCTTCATAGTGTAAAATAGATGGATGAACTGCTATTCCTGCAGACTTATTTAAAACTAAAATTCCATCATCTTCAAAAACTATATCTAAATCCATTTTTTTAGAAACAATATTTGAATTATCTTCTTTATAGTTTAAATCTATTTTTATTATATCTCCAATTTTTGCTTTTTGTCTTGTATCTATATTTATATTGTTTACTGTAATTCTTTTATTTCTAATTAATTTGCTAAATAATCTATTTGATAATTCAAATTTCTCTTCTAAAACTTTGTTTATAGTTTTATTTTTATCTTCTTGTTTTATTACATATTTTAATATCATAAAATCCCTCTTTCATAATTATTATAACTACTTTTGATAAATATTTCAACATACACTTGTAACAATAAAAATGTTTTTGAATAGAATAATGATAAATATATTAGAAAGGAGTGCATGTTTTTACAAATGTACGAAGATTATATACAAAATTTATTTGGTAGAGATTATAGACCTTATCAAAATACATATGATCCTATGCTAAGAAATACAAATTGTTTTAATCAGATTGATGGTTTTGAACAATATGATTATGAGCAAAATAATTTTTATGAATCAATACCTTATGATACTTTTTCAAACTACTCAGCTAGAAATATAGTGAGTGATTTAGAGAATTTATATCCAGAAATATATAAAATAATATATCCTATGATACAAAAAGCTTGTAATCAAAATACTAAACCTATTGATGAAAATCTTATTGATGATATGACAGATGATATTTATTCTAATATTGAGGCTGACAATATTATTAATTTAAATATAAATATTGAAAACAATCGTAATGAAAAAGTAGCAGACAAAGAAAAAAATAGCAGATGTAAAGTGACTGAAAATAGACAGGTTAATAATCCAATACGTGACTTAATTAGAATATTATTAATAAGAGAGCTTTTAGATAGGCCTGGGTATAGACCTCCTAGGCCAAGGCCTCCAAGACCTGGTTTTCCTGGAGATCCTGCTCCAAGACCACCAAGGCCTCCAAGACCTGGTTTTCCGGGTGGTCCTCCACCACCTCCTCCTAGACCAAGATATTATTAAAAACTCTTAAAAAAATTTTATTTTGTATTCAAATAAATAAAGAAGATTTGCAACAGCAAACCTTCTTTATTTATGTGTGACAGACATGTCTCTTAACTCGATTTATTTTTTTCTTCTAGCAAATAATCCTTTTCTTTTTTTAGTTTTCTTAATATCTTTTTCTTCCTCTTTAGGCTCTTCTTGTTCTTCCTCTTCTATAATTTTATCCTCTAAATCATCAATCTCTTCTTCGAATATTCTGTCATCTTCATCATCAACTTCAATATTTAAAGGTTCTTCTTTATCTATATCAATGTCATCAACATCTGTATCAAAAATACCTAATATTTCATCAACTTCTTTATCAGTTTCATTCTCATCTTGTTTTTCTTCTATGTTTTCTTCTTCTTCATCCTCAATTTCTTCGCTTTCTTCTATATAATTTTCATCTTCATCTGTTTCTGGATTTGAAGAAAAACTTGTTCCAAAATTTAATTCTTCTTCATCTTCATCATTCCAATGAAATTCTTCATCATCTATTATATTTTCTGGTATTATAGGATTATCTTCTTTATCATTTTTATCATCATTTTGAACCTTTTTCTCATTTTGTTCAATATCTTCATCATTTTTAATATTAGACTCTAATTCTTCAATTTCGTTAATTTTTTCATCAACTTCCTCTAAATAACTGTCATTTTCATTGTCTTCATTGTCTTCTTCTAACATTTCTTCATTTACTTCAAAAGTAATATCTAATGGTTCAAATTCTGATAAATCTTTTTCGTACTCTTCAGTAATAATTGTTTTAAAAGTTTCATATATTTTTTGCATACCTTCAACTCTCCAATAATCAGGATATATTACTGTTCCAATCATATTTAGTTGACTTATGCTTTTTTCAAATTTCTTTTCTTCGTCTTGTAAATCTATTAAATACTGTATATTATATAATTCTTTGTATGCCTTCTTAGATGATTTTCCAGTTATTTCTTTTATTAGTAATGAATACATATTTTGAATTTCTACTAAATCACTTTGCAAATTTGAGCAAGCTTCATTCATAACCTTTTTATGTTCTTCTTCTCCTCCCATAGTGTTCATTCTTTCATTATCTAGGAAAAGAATAATATATTCACTAATGACATTTAATAACTCTAATTTGCTTTTTGAGTCTTTTACAATTTTTTTATGTTTTTCTATTTTAACATTATCATTTTTTATTTCTACAAGTAGTCTCATTGTTTTGTCATACAAAGATAGTAAAATTTCAGCTTTTTTCTCTTCAATGTATGTTGACGTATCAATTGCAGTATTAATAGCATTTTCATCAAATGGTACTTTTTCTTTTGAACCATTTTTTAATATTTTTTCTTTTATTGTATTTTTAGCCTCTTTTTTATTTTCTGTTTTTATAAAATTTTTAGCTTCTTTTAACTTTTCTTTATTTATATTGCTAAAATTATCTATTGTGCTATTTAATATTTTTTGATAATCATTTTCAACATTTCTTCTTTCTCTGCCACAAATACTTCTAGTTTCACTTTTTTCGTTAAAGTCTCTAATTTCCTCAATAAATTTTTCTGAATTTATTTTTATTTCTTCATTATTTTTGTTAATTTCTTCTTCTATTTTATCAAATTTTTTTCTTAAATTTTCTGGTTCTTCGTCTAAACTTTCAAATAAATTTTTCCTGTTTTCACAATATTTTAAATTTCTTTTATTCAAAACCTCTTGATATTTTTGTGTTTCTTTTATCTGGCTTGCTACTTTGTCAAATTCCTCCATAATGTTATTTTCAGTTTCTGATGCTTGTTGATATTTTTCCAAATTACTTACTAATTCAAAATAATTACTACTATTATTTTTTAAATTATTTTTGCTATCATATCCAAATATACTTGCAAAATATCTGTCAATTACTATTGCGTTTCTTTCATACATACAAATTTCCTCCAAATCTAATTGCTTTTTCTTCTATCTATTGTATAACTACTTCCCATAACACTTTTTACTGCATGTTTTACTTGAGCTGCTACATCTCCTATTTGTAAAATGTTACTAAATCTATTTTTGTCTGCAACAACAACTGCAATTGATATTGATGTTAATGGAAATTTTTCTATAATTCCTCTTCTATTTTGTATCTCTAAATATCCTTTTTCTGCATCTTCTTCAGTGAAAAAGTCTTTTATTTTGCTTTCGAATCTAGCAATTATTCTTTGGCATAGATTATCTACTTCTGTATATGGTACAATAGCAATAAAATCGTCTCCACCAACATGTCCAACAAATCCACTGCCACCATCTGTATGGATTTCATCTGTAATTATGTTTGCAGTATACTGAATAATTTTGTCTCCTTTTAAGAAACCATATACATCATTGTATGATTTAAAATTATCTAAATCTAAATACAATACTGAAAATTCTTCTTCTTTTGAAATTCTTTTTTTGAGTTCTGAATGAATTTGAACATTTCCGGGTAGTCCTGTTAAAGGACTAACCCTTCTGTTTGTCGTAAGTAATCTGTTTAAGTTTTTAACTGTATAGTATAAATATCCTTCATCAACTGGTTTTTTTATAAAATATTCTACCGATTCATTTAAAATTCTCATTCTATGATGTCTCGAGCTATTTGATGATACTACAATTAGTGGAGTTATTGTATTATCTTCATCTTTTCTAATTTTTCTACATAATTGAATAACGTCTCTATCTATAGCGTCCTCATTTATTACAATTAATGAAGGTATATTTTTTAATGCAATATCTATTTGTTGTGTTTTTACACTTATAAATTTATAATCTGGATCATCTTTAAACAATTCTCTAAATATAACAATCGAAGACTCGTCATCATCTATAATATATACTTCGTTTAACATTTATTACTCCTTTGTTACTTATTTTTTTACGTATCTTATTTTCTTTATAATTTTTCCTCCATCTGTATTATATGCTGTTAAAATTAGTCTATTTTCACCATCTTGTAATGGCAATGTATTTTCAAATAAATCTTTATTAACATCAATTGTTACTTCTTGTCCATTAAAGTTTGCTGTTAATTTTGTAATATTTCTTGGATCTGTAATTTTAATTGTAAATCTTTGCAAATCTTGTGTTAATCCAACTTCAATAGTTGGAACATATAGTTTTTTAAATATTTGTGCAACAGTTCCATCTGCATATCCAACTCTTACAGTAAGTACATGTTCTCCTTCTTTAACATCAATTTCTGTTTGTGCACTTGTTCCTGAAACTTCTATTTTCTTTTCTTCTTCTTCATCATAAAAATATGAAATATAACTTAAATTTTGTTCTTCTTCACATTTTACTAGAATTTTATTCTCATTTTCACTTTCTGCTAATTGTATATTTTTAGGTTCCTTTGGTCCAACATATTGATTGCTATACTCTCTTGTTTCGCCATTAACGTCAGTTGCAGTTATATTTAGTGTTTTTGTTCCTCCAGGAATTCTAACATTTATTGACATTACATTTTTTCCATCTCCAGAAACCTCTTGCAATTCACCTTCATCCCATTTATACTCAACTTTTGCTAATTCATTTCTACTTGTTACTTCTATTTCTAGCTCTGTAGCATTTTGTATAACATCAATCCTTATATTTTTAGTAGCATCATCAGCTATACTTACTTCTTGTTTATTATTTAGTGAATAAAATCCTAAAGCTGTAACAGATATACCAAAAATGATTAATATTATACAGAAAAAAATTGTAACTGATTTTATACTAGCCTTATTTCCTTCTCTTCCCAATCTCTTCTTTGAATTTTTAGGATTATCTACTGATAATATTTGATTCATTTACTACACCTCTTTCGTTTAATTACTTCTAGATTATATCACAAGGAAAAAGAGTTGTAAATAAATTTTTAAAATTATTTGCAAAATCTATGCTTACCTATTGTTACTGTAACAGGCCTTGACCAAATCCACTTATTAGTTGCTGTATTAGGGTTAAAGTAATAAATTGCTCCATAAGAAGGATCCCAACCATTTATTGCATCTTGTGCAGCTTTAATTGCAGTGCTATTTGGTGTCATATTTATCTGTCCATCTGAAACTGCGTCAAATGCTCCTCTTTGGTATATTACGCCAGAAATTGTATTTGGGAATAAACTACTTTTAACTCTATTCATAATCACAGCACCTACTGCTACTTGACCAACATAACTTTCTCCTCTTGCCTCTCCATATATTAGATGAGCTAATAAATTAACATTACTTGAATTACTCGTTGACTTTGTTGAATTCCCAGTATTATTTATTCCCATTGCATTTAATGTATTGTTTCCTGCAATTCCATCTACTGTAAGCCCATTTTTTCTTTGAAATGATTTTACTGCATTTAATGTTTTAGTACCATAGATACCGTCTATACTTCCATTGTAATAACCCCATCTTTTTAATTTTGTTTGTATTTGTTTTACTTCTTCACCTCTTGAACCATATTTTGAAAGAGCTTGAACTTCATTGTTATTTTGCATTATAAAAAAACAAATTATTGTGCTTATAATAATTAATAAAAAAATTAAAAATATTTTTTTCTTCATAAAAAACCTCGCTTTTTAAAACATAGACTTATTTTTCTCCAAAAATGGATTTTTATTCAAAAATTATATTTATAGCATTCAATACGATTCCAAATAATGTTGACATAATCAGTAATTAATGCTATAATTATCTCTATAATAAACATATAGAATATATATTTATTATTTTTTGGAGGTGAGCAATATAATATGGAAAAAAATGATTCAGCAAAAAATTTTCGTAGAAAACAATATGTTCGTACAGTAAATTCTTTTTCAGGAAGTTGTGAAAAAAGGTCTGATGGAAAAACCACATATTATCGGACTTCATGGAAGATTTACTAATAATGGTTCTATGGAACGGAGTTCAATCTTTAAATAATGAAAAATTTTATGTACAAGAATATGATGAAAAAAAAGGTGATTTTGTAGGTAAATGGGTACCTCGCCCTGCTTTTCTTGATAGAAGCTTAAAAAAAAACAATACAGATAACGAGCATACTGAACATTAATTATTATTTATATATACTAAAAAAAACATAAAATAAATGTGCCCTTTTTTGCTTTACATAATTTTTAACAAATATATTATATTATTATAAAATTTAAGATATTATTTTTTATACAATCAATTAAATTGGAGGTAATAAATATGAGTAAGCCATACCAAACAACATGGTCTTTTAGTGGATATTGTGATCATTTTCCAGGTGGAGAAAAAATAGATAATCGGTGTTAATAGTTTTTGTATTGATAAAACTAATCGTCGAATAGCCCAGCAAGAAATAATTCCCGGTAAACCTTTTCATACTTATATTTTTGATTCTAAGACTAATAAACATACAGGAAGATATGCAGTTTGTGATTTGCAATATAAACAAATTATATTGTCAGATGAACAAGTTATTAAACTTAATACTATAGCTTCTTATCTGGGAGATGAAGAAAATCCTATGGAAGCCTTTCATAAAATTGCTTCTCTATTAAGTATAAAAGAAAAAAAGGAATTTCTTAGTATAATTGATTCTATTGAAAATAAAGAACAAGCCGAAGAATTATTTTCAGGGATTGACAAATATAAAGACGATGAAGGTCGTTAAAATTATTCTTTGATATATTAAAAGAGGATGCAAAACGCATCTTCTTTTCTCTAATATATTTAACTTTTAACTCTTTAAAAAAACATATAATCGTTTTTACAATCTTTGTCTTAACACAAAACTTTTCTATATTGACATAATCATGTCTTTATGTTATAATTACCAATAATCATTATAATTTGAAAGGATGGTAGATTTACTCATGGGATATTATTATGATCCTAAATCAGGGTTTAATTATTATGACACCATAACATATTCTAAACCAAATAGAACCTATTCTATCTATCTAACAAGGCAAAATGAGCCACCTTATACTCATTATCTTGTTACAAAAGTTAACCGTTTTGTTGATTATTCTGAAGATTACGATTATGGAAGAAATGACCCTGAATTTTCTCATCATTTGTGGAAGGCTCTTTCTGAGCTTAAGCAAAAAAAACGTAAAGAAATACAAGAATTATGTCCTGATGATAACTTGCTTAGTGAAGCTTTAGCAAAGCCGCCAGCTCCTAGTAATCGTCTTTTTTATACAGTTAACACATACGAAGCCTATGCTGAATATTGGAATATGATGATGGCTAAGAAAAGAAATGAATCTCAACAAGGTGACTCTTCTGCCCCTGAACATGATTCCAAAGAAGAAAAAGAAGAAGAACGTTAAAATAATTAACTTTATATTACAAAAAATCTGCAAAATTAATTGCAGATTTTTCTTTTAACAATATGCACATAAAATCGCTTCAAGTCCTACATTTAAGTCTATTAATCCTATTTTATACTTATAATCTAAGTCACAAAACTCTTGAAGAATTCTTCTTAATTCTTTTAATTTAAAGTAGCCTGCTTGCGCTTTATACTTATTAGTTAAAAATGATTGATTAGGTTTTAAGTCCAAATAGCTTGTTACATCTTTATTTTGAGAAATTGCAAGTTTTGTAAGATATAGTTTTTTAAAGTGTTTATATAATGTAATTAATATTTTTTGAAGCGGTTCTTTC
>JAEEGJ010003292.1_pt1 | contig 63883 bp, 50 predicted proteins | sample 8958761 | NCBI WGS metagenome assembly JAEEGJ01 (sample SAMN16246546, study PRJNA631951) | gut metagenome | biome: gut microbiome; feature: rumen; material: RS-attached | host: Bos | place: Iran: Karaj | collected 2018-10 | reverse complement strand
GTGGACAACAATCGCTACGACGTCCGGAAAGAGTCGGTCAAGACGCTTTACGATGACTGTATGGTAGAGATCGACAAGGTTAAGGCCAAGTATACAGAGCTGTTGGCTGACAGGACGAGAGAATTGCCGAAGGAAGAGGCCGACGAGGCCAAGGATAAGCTGGAAGAACTGTTCAATCGATATTCCGAAATCTGCAAGACATACCGCGACAACAAGGTGGATGAAATAGAGGATAGCCACCAGGTATGGCTTGCCAATCAGGCCGAGGAAAGACTTAATCGCATAACGGCAAGCAAGAAAGACTGAGCCAGAGTTAGTAATGAATGCAAACGGGGCCCGCAGCGATTGCGAAGCCCCGTTTTAATTAAATGATAACTGATGATAGTGTCAAATCCGAACGAAGAAGCATTTAAACTGTCTTTTCCAATATCAACCCCAGATGATACTCCACAATGCCATCATTATAGGTAGTGTCCGTTACTTGTACTAAGGCACTTTCCCTGTCTTTATTATAGCCTACAAACAGGCGTAATGCATCATAACGACGCAGATAGCGCTTACCATCTGTCTCATCGAGATAGGTGTATTTATTGAGTGTAGTTTGTTTCAGTTCTCTATACTCTATCTTTTTTGCCCCACTCATAATCTCATCGAAATAGAGTTTTTTAATATTGAGTGTCAGCACTTTCATGCCCATGGTGTCGAAGGTCGATTTTGCTTTGACAATTCGTTTTTCAAGGCATTCCAGTTGTGGATTATAAGTATAGCCTACTATAGAGCCATCCATGATTTTCTTGATCATCACATCCACCACAGGCAAAGGCACAACAAACCATTCCTGAGGCTGGTGAGCTATACCCTTTTCATCATATACCACTACTTGATATTGCACAGCCATCAACAATTGATGCACTAAATCTTCAAACATCTGCGAGTTCAGATTAACCACCTTATAGGTGGCTACAATCTTAACGGGGGCCATCAGATAGGTTGGTTCATTCTCTGCATTGGCAATACGTTGCTCCACATCGTTAGTTGTAAAACCTATTTTATACAGATTCTTTTCTGCCTTTACAGCAGGATCGTCAGATAGTGATGACAGCACATAGATATAGCCTGTTACATGATCGTCAGTAGCAATGTCAGAATTACTGAAGAAATGGCTATCCGTTTCGTCTTGGAGTTCCGATATGGCATAACCGTCACCCACCACATTCTTACGAAGGGTCTGCAAAAGAATGTCAGATTCTGTACCATTTTCATAGATACAGCGTGTTCTGGCATCAGGCAGGAAATTACTACTTTTTTTAAGTTCACCTATCTGTTCCAGTAACAGCATCTGCCCACTCACAAAGTAATATCTTCCAGCTACGAGTGTTGCCGTCTTGTTGATCTTTACCAATGAGCGCTTGCCCTCTTTCAGCTCTTGATGTACTTTGGCGAACAATGGTTTGTAGTCCTGAAAGTTCTCACATAGTTTATGCTGAGCCACGTAGTCAGGTTTCTTCTTGGCTATCACTCTCCGCATATCCTGAGGTATGTCGAAAAGGCTTTCTTCCTCTTCGCTCATCTTCAATAGCGGGTCGTCGAATATCGCTTCCAGTTCCTTATCTATATTCATACTTCAAATCCTTTTTCACGCAAAGATTTCATTGCTGCGTACATCATTTTCTCCTTCAGATTGCCGTTAGGACTGGGTTCTCGTCCGTTCTGGGCAATCCAGTTGTTCACCTCTGCCAACTTCTGTTGCATCCTGTCGTTAGCTGTTGGAGCTGCCACTTTGGGGCGCACACCATCCAATAACGGATCATCGAAAATCTCTAATAATTCTTTGGGCCATTCCATACGCTACTCCTCATATTCAAGTCCACTTAATTTTCTCTGCTTCAGATTCTTGATCTTCTGCAAGGCAATAGCCAGTTCCCTCACTTTAGGGTCAGGATCATCCACAGAAGGCACCTTCCCGTCATGCGCTGCAACATACTCTTTCAAAGGACCCTTATAGAGTGTGATAGCCTGTTCCAAGGTCATATCATACTTTTGTTCAGCGATGGTGTCCTGAATCACTTTTAGTGTCTTGGCATCTACTGATTTTGAAATGACTTCGTATGCTCGCTGGAACGGATTAATAGTGTCTATCAGGTTGATACTCAGCTTGTCGATGTTGATAAATCGATTGGCAATCTTGATCAGTCTGTTTCCTTCGCTGGGTTTATCATCGTCATCATCTGGAATGGTAGAAATAGGATTGCCTTTCTCGTCTACGATGTCATTGCCTTTAATAATCGTATCGAGCAGCACACGCTGGCGCACCTCTTCCACCTCCCCTTCGTTCAAGTCAGGATAGCGTTCTCTTATCACCTTAGGTATCAGGTGCTGGGTGATAGTCTCTGCTGTGGTGGAGCCACTGAGAGCCTTCACCACCATATCATCTTGTAGGATAGCAGCCTTCAAGTCGTCGAGTTGGCTCTCTACGATGGTCTTGGTCTTAGCACTTGATAATGGTTTCAATCCTTCTACCACAATGGTATGGGCTAAATCCTCATGAGGATCATCGTCGTCCTTAACTGTCTTGAACTTCCAACTTGGAGCCATCACCTGCTCCATCAGCAATGAGGCTGTAATAGCTTTAAGAAAGTCGTTGACTGCTACTTTCACCTCCGCCTGTTCAGCTTCAGGCATAGCTATCATATTCACAAAACGAGCCGTTTCCTTACCCTCGCAATCTCGTGTGCATCGGCCAATTATCTGAATGACCTCAGTCAGCGAACCACGCACACCAACGGTCAGGCACATCTCGCACCACTGCCAGTCGAAACCTTCTTTAGCTGTACCAAGTGCAATGATGATGTCCACATCGTCACGATCTTTGATGTTTTGCAGATAGGCTTGCACCATGTTACGCTCTTTCTGCTCATCCTCCACCAGGTCGGCCACTTTTAGCATCCGTCCATCAGCAGCCTTTAGGTAATAGATGCCTGTATTATAATCCTTATGATCCAGCGTGCCTATTACCTTCATAATGTCTGCCGTTTCCTGATATTTGCCCAATCCTGTGGCAGCTCTCTGGTTGACACTTGGAATGTGGACGATTGTTTTCTTGTGTGTATCAAGCACCTCACCGATATGATCCAGATACGAGCCATGATAGAAGTGGTAGCCAAGAATAAGATTCTTCAGATACTTATAGCCATTCAACTGCTGATAGTAATTATAAGTAATCGGAAAGAACTTGGCTTCATCCTCTGGCCTCAGAACTGGTATGCCATCACCACGAAAATAACTACCCGTCATAGCGATGATATGACCTGAGGAGTGATACATCACTCTGCGAACCACATCACCAAGATTTGAGTTGGCATCTGCGCTGGTGTGGTGAAACTCGTCAATCGCCAATAGCGTATCGTTAAAGGTGTCATCACTTAGTTCCTTGGTCGCGTTACGCAGCGTGGCATGAGCACAAACCAATACCTTGGCTTTGCTGCTCAAAAAGAACTCCTTGAATCGCCCTTTCTTATCCTGCTCATTCTTAACGTCTGTCAGATTGAAATATGGTGGCACTTCCCAATTGGCAAAGAATCCACCATTCATCAGGTTCGTGTTTTTAAACGAGCGGCCTATGCTCTTTTCTGGCACAGCTACTACCACCTTCTTGATGCCTTGGTTTACTAACTTATCCAAGGCAATAAACATCAGCGCACGGCTCTTGCCTGAGGCTGGTGGCGCCTTGATCAGCAAAAACCTCTTGTCGCGAGCCTCGTAGGCCAAAGCCTGCATCTCGCGCATACCTAAAGCGTTGACGGCAGTAGCCGCCCCCGTCTGTTGATAGCTTATATCAACAATACTGTTGCTAAATTGTTCCATAAGAATATCTTCTTTCAGCGCCATTCCTCAAAAGATATTCTCAACGTGTATCTGTCTGCGGCCAAGCTTAAGAGACGTTTCGAAATCTTAGTTTTCAGTTATGCGCTACATTCTATTTCTTACTGCATCGTGGCGAAAGACTGCGATAAGTCTCATAGCCGCCTGTATCGGATGGATATATTATTGTGTCAATGAAGTAAAAGTGACCATCTCCGCCAACCAGCACGTTGCCGTCGACAGCGTCAAATATATCATGTTGGCCATTAGTATAATATGCGCCATTGTCCTCAGGACGGAAGCCTAAACGAATAAACTCGTCATGTATTTCTTGACTAGTGGCTAAGCGGGCATCGTCAATATATGGCTGAACCAAGATGGCACATACATGGCCTTCTTGATTCTCGGCAAAACCAGTCATCCTATAAGGACATGCGTCGAAATATTTATTGTGAGCTTTGATGCGCTCAAAGAAAGAAGTGAGATTGTCGTCAGAGTAACGGAAATCATTCAATTTTACGATTTCCTTGGAGTTTGGTGACAAATAGACTTCATTTTCAGACCCACGGTCAATGAAATCGCCAAACTGACTGCGATCGTCAAACCAACAGTTTTGCTCTTGTGCCCACTTACGAAGTCTTACCAGTTGGACAGATTTGCAAGCCGTTGTTCCCGCAAGAGCCTCAATCTCTTCAAGGACTCTTCGCGCGGCTTCGGATGCTGCATCCAGTATGTCACACTCTTCCTCATTTCGGCATTCACTTTCTTGTGATAATCGTTCAGAATAATCTCCATTCATTGAGTCTTTTTGGGTTTGATGTTGCAAAGATAGTCTTTTTTTTCATAACTTCCAAATCTTTTGCTATTTTTTCGTCATCTTTTCGTAGAGCTTAAACAGACATTCCAGGCGGGCTTCGTCTGAGGCGAAGGGATAGCCAGGATAGCAGCTCTCCACGATATCATCGAGTTTGGCATGAGCCTCGCGCAAATCCTGTGGCATCTTGTCTGGGTCGTAGAGCTCTGCCAAAGTCTTCTCTGGATAATACTCGCGAGTTATCAGCACTTCCTCAGCTGCTGATTCTATCTCCTGCTTCTTCTCGTCAGAGATTTTGGGGAAGGGGAAGGTGTTGTAGCAGAGTTGGGCAGAATAGCGAATACGTGATTCAAGTTTTCCCGAAGTGGTTTTTGTCCACAACATATGAATTCTTGATGTAACAATTCCGAAGTCTATAGCCGTTGCATTATATATTGCAAAAGCGGAATAGTAAACAACTGTACCTTCAGGAACAAACCCCATAGGAATATACTCTCTCCGTTCAGATGAAACAACAGGAATTACTAATGCCTCATCATTTCTGTATCTATCTTCTGCGAATTTGTAAGGAATGGAGGCTATTCTTCTAGTAACCTCTTTTTTGCTTCCCAAACGCATTTTCTTAACCCTTTCAAATCTTTCTATAAACGGAGGAATTTTAATCGCCTCTTCACTATCGGCATCATTAATCCAAATACAATACCTTCTTTCGCCATTTATCAGTTCCTGGGCACCTACAAAGTTTTTGATAAATTTATTCGCTAGCGGATACTCACTGATAATTGATTCTTTTTCCCCGTCGTATAATGTTAGATTGTTGTCATCTGCTGGTAAACTGCCTTTTATCATCTGTTTCAGTCCAGAAATACTTTTTGACTGAGAATTGATGATTGCGGTTTGTTTATCAGTTATTGTTGGATTTATTTTATCTACTAAAATAATATTGTTTGCGTCATAGATTACTTTTTGCCTTTTCCCATTATTGATTCCCACACCAATAATTACGCATGAAACCCCAGCATTATACTTTGCATTATTGGACCATGGGAAAGTAGTATATGCAAACAATATGTCTAGATTCAACGCATATATTGGCTCCCATAAGATAGGAATTTGTACTCCTTGAGTTATAGAATTTGTGCTAACAAATGCGAATGATGTATTTTTATTTTCTCTGCAATATAAAGCAGCTTTATAGAACCAGTTACAAATATAATCTAACACTCCATGTTGAATATTGCCAAACACAATATTCATATCTTCTTTTTGTTCTTTATCCTGATTTCTACTCCCCAAATACGGCGGATTGCCAAAGATAAACACTTCTTCATCCAGGGTATGTGGACATACCATGTTCCAGTCGATGCGACAAGCATTGCCGCAAACAATCTGGGTGATGTTCTTCAAAGGCAAGGCCTTGGTATTGACTCCGAAGTTCTCATTGAGTTTGGTATTCATCTGATGCTCTGCCAGCCAAAGTGACAGCATAGCCACCTCGTGAGGGAAGTCGAGCAACTCAATACCATAAAACTGGCTCAGCGAGATAACGCTGTTATCGACAAATAGGATTTCACCCTCTGGCGTACATTTGCGCTGCAAAGCGAGGATGTCCATTTCGAGGAAACGCAGACACTTATAGGTGATAATCAAGAAGTTTCCACTTCCACAAGCGGGATCAAAAAATTTCATCTTGCTCATGCGTTTCAAAAGGGCATCACCTTTCCTAATCACAGACTTCAACTCATCGTAGAACTGCTTGGTACTGAGGGTACCTATGTTCTTCATCTGAAGCTTCTGCTCGTAGAACTCATTCAGTTTATTGTACTCCCCACGCAGCTCATCCAAGAACAGCGGATTGATGACCTTCATGATGTTGGGCACTGAGGTATAGTGCATACCCTGATTGGCTCGCTCTTCAGGATTCACCACCGCTTGGATCATCGAGCCGAAGATGTCTGGGTTGATGTCTTTCCAGTCAAGTTCGCCACACTCTATGATGATACGACGAGCCTTTGCCCCCATCTTAGGTATCTGAATGCGTTTGGAGAACAGTCCACCATTGACGTATGGAAACTGCTTGATGATGCTCAGCGTTTCACTACTACGCAGCGACACATCCATAATATTAAAGGTACGCGCGAGATAGTCTGAAAGGTCTGAGCCGTCCTCTTTGGTGTATCGCTGGATGCTGCTGGTAAAAAGATTCTCCTCAAAGATGCCCGTATCTTCAGCAAAGAAACAGAACAGCAGGCGACTGATGAAGATATTCAGGTCGTGCAGGTCGTCGTCGCTACGAAACTCGTTATAGCTTCGCAATTCATCATGTAACTTGGCCAATTTCTCTGCAGCCTTGATGTCGGCAGGACTTTCCTCTACATAGTGAACTCGCTCCACATCCATCAGCGGATAGAAGAAAGCAAAGTCAGAGGGCAGTCGCTCAAGTTGATTCTCGTAAGTATCTTTCTCACGAAGGTCGTAGGCCAGTATAGACTTACCATCACTCACGGCAATAATCTTTGGAGCAGCCTTCAATACCTGTTGGTCTTGTTTCAGTCGTTCCAATACGTTTGTAAGCTGCATCGTCGATGAAGCCCGATAACTGAATAAGCCTTTGATAAGTAGCCCGTCAAAGGTCTTGAGTACACCTTTACCTTCTTTATAACGCTCAATGTCGCGCTCGCTTTTGCCAAAGGAGTAGAGCAGTTTGTAGCCCACTTCAGCGGAGTTCACGCCGTTGGTGCTGAACGAATCGGCCAGCCGTTGCTCTATCTCCCTATAGCCAAGTTGCAGTTTCTTTGCCATAGAATATAGTTATTAGAAAAGCGAACGGGATTCGTTCAGAAACGTGAGACACCAGCCAAGCGCATAAAAAGAACGTGGACAGTTTATACTTATCCAACGTCTCAGGCGCTTGGCCGGTGCCTTGATAAATGAGATAAGATAAACGCCCACGCCTATTGCGTGAGCATCCACTTATTTATTCTCATTTATCGTCTATTTCGCGGCCAAGCTTAAGAGACGTTTTGAATAAAAAGCGTACGCTTCAATTGTTTATACCCTCGAAAATCGCACTGCCACCCTGCGCTCAGAGACACCAAGCCTTAGCTTGCGTCGTTTACGACGATTGGCAGATACTTGTTGCAAAATTACAAATAATTTTTGAAAAATAGACTCTATTTTTAAAAAAAGATGAATAAAAACTGCTACAAAGGATAAAAATCGATCAATAGTGGACGAGTATTGCCAAATAAGGCAGGGTTATTGAGGAACAAAAGTGGCACATTCAGAAGCATATTTTTAGCTAAGATATATGCGCTAATTGTAGAATATTATATATATCATTAGTTATGAGGTTGTTATCTTATATTAAGGGTTCACTAACATTCCACTAACTCTTCACTAAGTTTCCACTAACATTCCACTAAGGTTTGTATGCGGTTTTAAATAAATATGCAGAGACAGTTCGACGATAAGTGCATATTAATTGTCGAACTGCGGGATTGGAGATCGTTAAACGTTCCCACCTTGGGAATGAAACGTTCCCATGTTGGGAATGAAACGTTCCCATGTTGGGAATTAGACGTTCCCGAGTTGGGAACAGGGCGCTAAAAGGGGATAAGCAACGCTTATTGGCGAATAAGGGACCCTTATTGCAGAATAAGGAACGCTTATTCAGCTTGTAGAAGAACAGGTCTAAAAGATTATTAAGTGAGAATCCAGTGGAGAGTTAGTGGAAAGCTAGTGAAGAGTTAGTGGAATGTTAGTGGAAAGATAGTGGAAACAAGAAGAAATATAACATGCTTAAAATAAGACATTTGAATCAAAATTAGAAGAATTATTGCAAATTATTATATATATTTCACGAGAATCTACTTGCAATATACACAAAATGTTTGTATATTTTCTCTCGAAAACAGAAATACATCTGAATCAAGAGAAAATCATAAAACTGTAGATATGCTTGCTGGGGTCAGGCCCTAAAGTAAAGTCGCAGGCGACTGTACTTTGGCGCCAGACCCAGGGGGCTGCGCTTTGAGCGAGGGCTTGAGCGAGGAATGAAAGTGTGTTGAACAAGTAGGGCGCAGGGATGAGGGAATGTCTCAGCGCCCTTTGTTTTGTTATGGTTTGAACTCAAAGTGCTGGTAGTCTTTGAGGGTGTGCCAGGAGCCGCCCCAGGTGAAGCCGTGGCGAAGGAAAAGGCGGTGGCAAAGGTCGCCGGCCTTGATCTTGTAGCGGAACTGGCGTGAACGGTCTGCATAAGGACGGCCATTGGCTGGCTGCACGACTTGGGCACCATGACGGAAACGCACATAGGGATTGTAACGGGGGTTGATGTCGATGGCAAGTCCGCGGGCGTGATAGGATAACTTCTTCGTGTCGGACACATTGCGATAGCAGAAACAGCTGGTGTTGTTGTCGCTCATCTGGCGCTCGTCGTCGGCATCGTAATCATCGGCCAGACGGATGCGCTCGATGGGATAGCGGGCTTGATAGAGCTCTCGGAAGATGGCAATGAGCTTATCGGCTATCAGGCGGTTACAGACCAGTTCTCCACGATGCGTCTTATTGTCGTAATCCCAGTGGAGCACACGGAGGTATCGCAGGTCGGAGCGCTTGATGTGAGGGTTCTCGACATAGGTCTTGCCCTGCATGCGGAGCCAGACGGAGTCGGGGATCTCCATGGCGACGAAGTCCTGGGCGAGGGAGATGCTGGACAGAAGAACAAAAGGGCATATCAAGAGTGCCCTTCGGATAAAGACAGAATAACATAAGAACATATTAATTCAACTTTCGCAAGCTCCGCTTGCTGGGAGTTAACGGGAGTTAGATGGAGTTAACGAGCCAATGGCTCGTGTAGTTAACGGACATTACTTTTGCTGAAAGAACATACGTCCCTTAACTCCACAGGCTGAAAGCCTGTTAACTTCTTATAACTTCTTATAACTCCAAACATGCGAAACTTGTACATATTAATTATCTGATGACCTTCTTGTGATTCTGGATGAAGATGCCGCGCGAAGGCATATCGACACGCTGACCCTGAAGGTTGTAGACGGGGGTATCGATGGCTTCGGCACTGACGGCACGGATGGCAGAGGTGCCGCCGTAGATACGGTCATACTCCTGGACGGCTTTGCTCATCTGATCGAGGAATGCCTTTTCACCATGAAGGGTTGCATAGACAGCACTGCCCACCACACGACCGTAGTTGACATCACTCTGCCAGTGGTAGCCGGTTATGACTCGCCCCTGTCCGTATTCATAGGCTCGGGCGAGGATTTCGTCCTGATGGGAACGGGTGACTTCGGAGAGTACGAGTCCCATGAGCCAGGAACCAGAAGCATGACCTGAGGGGTAGGAACCCGTATCATAGAGCCCGGCTTCATCGTCGGGGTAGGAGGTCGGCTCGTCCATATAGACGTAGGGGCGCAGTCTGCGGAAAGCAGCTTTGGCTTTCTGAGTGGCGGCATTGCCCGAGGGATGTACGCGTTGCAGGAGTTCGTAGATGGCGGGTGTCATCGAAGCCGAAATCTCATGTCCGAGCACCTTTGAGAATACCGCGCAGAAATTGTCGGCACTGTAGGTGACATCAGTAACAGCCTGCTTGCCCTCATCTTGCTGGCGGAAAAGTTTTCCCTCGTTATATGACACAATGTCGCAGCTCATCTGACTCGACAGATCCTGTGGCGGCTCGGGCAGATATTCGTCAGAGTTGGGCAGGTCGCCAAGCGAGAGATATGGTTCGTCGGAGGCGCGAGTAAGTGCTCGTGAGCGGCTTGCGCCCATCTCCTGCTTGGCGGCATCGAGCAGCTCCTTGAAATCGCCGTGGCAGTGCATGCGCGCCAGAAGGGCTGAGCCCAGTTGATGGCCTGCGTGGACATCACTCTCATAATTGTATCCGGCAATGACCATACTCGGGCCATACTTCAGACCGCGTGTATAGATATTCTCGTCGCTATCGGGACACACTTCAGCCAGCAATAGTGAATAGAGCCAGCCCCGCAAAGCCTGTTCGCAAGGGTAAGAACTGATGTCGGCATAACGGCTCTCCATCGATCGGACATAGCTGGACTCCTTGAACATCTTGAAGGGACGTTCGCGCATAATGCTGCCCTGTGTCGAAGTGATGACCTTAGTGGCATATTTGTCGGCATACTCGAGCAGGGCGTAGAGCTTCGGGGTGTTCGACGCATTGATGGTCTTGTTGACGGCCTTGCTGAGCGAGCGGAGAAAGCCGTCGAAGTCCCACATGATGAAATTGTAGGCGAGCTTGCCTGCACTCTCCTCACGTGCAGACTTGCCCCAGCGATAGAGTGTCAAGTCGTTGACAAAGCCCAGCGACTTGGTGTCGGGCGGTGCAGGGAACATCTTGGACGCATTGGGCTGGTCGCTGTCCATATAGGCTTGTGCTTGGATGGTAAGCGTAAAGCCGAGCGCCAGGATGAGGGTGTTGAGTCGTTTCATTTAGCGTATGTTGATCTTCTTTTTACCTTTAATATAAATACCGTGACGGGTGGGGGGAGCACTTAGGCGTACACCCTGGAGGGTGTAGATGGGAGCATCGGTCTCCTGCGGCTCATCTGTTACTGCATGGATGGCGGAGTAAAGGCTCTTATACTCGTTGACAGCCTTGGCCATCTGACTGACGAACTCCTTATCGGTATGGAGTACGGCGTAGACAGCACTGCCCACAAGACGGCCGTAGTCGACATCGGTCTGCCAGTGGTAACCCGTGATGACACGACCTTGTCCGAAGGTGTATGCCCGAGCCAAGAGAGCGTCTTGCTGGGTGCGGGCCACTTCAGAGAAGACGAGGGCCATCAGCCATGAGCCTGAGGCGTGGCCAGAGGGGTAGGAGCCTGTTTCGCGAAGACTGGCCTCGTCGGGGCGATATGAGGTTTCCTCATTCATCTCGACGTAAGGACGTTTCCGCATATAGTGGCCTTTAGCCATCTGGGTGGCAGCGTTGCCGAGGGGATGTACACGGCTGACGAGCTCGTAGATGGCAGGTGTAACAGTTGCGTTGATGGTGACACCGAGCACTTCGGAGTAAATGCGGCAGAAATTGTCGGTAGAATACTCGACATCTTCAATGGCGCGGATGCCCGAGCGCGTGCGTCGCAGCGACTTGCCCTCGTCGTATTTGGCTAAGTCGTAGGTATATTTTGCAGAGCCTTCAGCAGGAGGCTCCGGCAGGTAGATCACAGAGTTTGGTAATTCTTCGTAAGAGAAGTATGGGGTATCGTCGAAACGCGTTGAAGCTTTCGTCAGTCGTTTGTAGTCGGCTTGAGCGTAGGCGAGAAGGTCGTCGAAGCCGCTATGGGTGTGGAGTCGTGAGAGGATGGCCGAGCCGAGCAAATAGCCAGCGTAGGCATCGCTGTCGAAACTGAATCCCGAGATGACGGCTGAGGGTCCGAAGGCTTCGCCCCTCTTCAGGATGTCGTTCATGATGTCAGGGCACACCTCGGCAAGTAGCAGGGCATAGAGCCACCCCAGGCACGACTGATAGGCAGGGTAGGAACTCTCGTCGCTGTGGAGCTCGTCGAGATCAGGCAGGAGCGACGGCTCGTTGAAGTAGACGTAGGGTCGCTCGCGGTTGTAGCTCATCACGGCAGCCTTGATAGCGAGTTGGCCATATCTGTCGCCATAGCTAAGCAACTGGTAGATGTTTGAAGCCTTAAAGGCTGAAACTGTTATTCCCATGACATCGGCATAAAGTGGCATATAGTCGTCGAGACTCCATACCATGTCGGTCTTGGCTTGAGTGCCTCTGTCGGAGGTGCGCAACTCCTTACCGTAAGTGTAGAGATAGTTGTCGCAAATGAACAGGTCGCTCTCAGCCTTGGGGGGATTAGGGAGGAATACGGTAACTTGAGGAACATCCTGTGCACAGATGTCTGCGCACAGGATGTAGCTCATCAGGATAAGAAAAAATCTACGATACATTTAATTACTTATGGTGAAATTATGCAAATGCCACAGTGAGGCCTGCCATCACGATGCTGACCATCGACATGAGCTTGATCAGGATGTTGAGCGAGGGGCCTGAGGTGTCCTTGAATGGATCGCCCACGGTGTCGCCAACGATACAGGCCTTATGGGCGAAGGAGCCCTTGCCGCCGAAGTTACCCTCTTCGATATTCTTCTTGGCATTATCCCAGGCACCACCGGCATTGGCCATGAACACGGCAAGCGTGAAACCGCCAGCCAGACCGCCAACGAGCAGACCCATCACACCTGCCACGCCCAAGATGATACCTACGAGGATGGGTATGAGGATGGCAAGTACTGAGGGCACGATCATCTCATGCTGGGCAGCACGGGTGGATATTTCAACGCAACGGCCATAGTCGGGCGTTCCTGTACCTTCGAGGATACCTGAAATCTCGCGGAACTGGCGACGAACCTCCTGAACCATCTTCTCGGCAGCGCGGCCTACAGCCTCCATCGTCATACCACAGAAGAGGAAAGCTGCCATAGCACCGATGAAGGCACCGACGATGACGCGCGGGTTCATCAGGTTGATCTGGAAGTAGTTCATGAAGTCGGGGATGGTGGCATTGGATGCAGCGATGACATCACCGGCCACATTCGTCAGCGTCTGGTCTGCACGAGTCATGGCAATCTTGATCTCTTCGATATAGGAAGCGAGCAGAGCCAGGGCTGTGAGTGCGGCAGAGCCAATGGCGAAGCCCTTACCTGTAGCAGCGGTGGTGTTGCCAAGTGCGTCGAGTGCATCCGTGCGGTGACGTACCTCTTCGCCCAGACCACACATCTCTGCATTACCACCAGCATTGTCGGCGATAGGTCCGTATGCGTCAGTAGCCAGCGTGATACCCAGCGTAGAGAGCATTCCTACAGCAGCAATACCGATGCCATAAAGACCATGAGAAAGAGAGTCTGACGACAACGAGAGGTCGAAACCATTGGCACAGAGGTAGCTGAGCATGATGGCTACGCCAATCGTGATGACAGGGATACAAGTAGAGATCATTCCTGTACCAATACCCTTGATAATCACGGTAGCTGCACCTGTTTGTCCTGCTTCCGAGATCTTCTGTGTGGGCTTGTAGGAGTGAGACGTATAGTATTCGGTGGCCTGTCCGATGATAACACCAGCAGCCAGACCAGAGATGACAGAGAAGGAAAGACCGAGCCAGTTGTCGATACCCAGCAGATAGAGGATGGCGAACGAAGCACAGGCAATGAGCACAGCGCTGACATTCGTACCAACGGAAAGTGAATGGAGCAAATCCTTCATGGTGGCGCCCTCTTTCGTGCGAACGAGGAAGATGCCCAGCAATGAGAGGAATACACCCACGGCTGCTATCAGCATCGGAGCGATAACGGCTTTGAGCTGAATATCAAGACCTGCCACACCGAAAGCAGCAGCACCTAAAGCAGCTGTAGACAATACGGAGCCGCAGTAGCTCTCATAAAGGTCGGCACCCATACCAGCCACGTCGCCTACGTTGTCACCGACATTATCAGCAATGGTAGCGGGGTTACGAGGATCGTCCTCAGGAATGTCAGCCTCTACCTTACCCACGATGTCGGCACCAACGTCGGCTGCCTTCGTGTAGATACCACCTCCGACACGGGCGAACAGAGCCTGCGTAGAGGCACCCATACCAAAGGTCAGCATGGTGGTGGTGATAGAAATGAGACCATCCTGATCGAAGTGATTCAGAACAACAAACCAAATGGCGATGTCGAGCAGTCCAAGACCTACGACGGTGAGTCCCATGACGGCACCAGAGCGGAAAGCAATCTTAAGGCCAGCATTGAGACTCTCGCGCGCAGCATTGGCAGTACGGGCCGAAGCGTAGGTAGCGGTCTTCATGCCGAAGAATCCTGCAAGACCAGAGAAGAATCCTCCCGTAAGGAATGCAAAAGGAACCCACGGGTTCTGCACGTTCAGACCATAGGCCATGAAGGCAAACAGAGCGCAGAGCACCACAAAGACAATGCATACTACCTTGTACTGCTGCTTCAGGTAGGCCATTGCCCCGTTACGCACATAGAGTGCAATCTCTTTCATACGTGGCGTACCTTCGTCGGCTGCCATCATCTGGCGGAAGAAAACATACGCCATACCCAGTGCCACGATCGATGCGACGGGCACGAGCCAGAATACTGCGGGAATGTTCATGTTGATTGTTGTTTTAAGGGGTTATTGATATAGTTATTCGTCTGAGAAATCAATAAGATTAGCGGCCTCGTCATCGGGATCTTCTGAGCCAAGGTCCATCATGGTCGAATAGTTCTCCTCAGTGAGCTCATCATCGTTAGGATCCTCCACCTCGTCGTCGACCTCGTCATGAGAACTGTAGTTGTCCTCAACGACTACATCGGCATCATCGTCTTCAAGCTCCTCATCGCTTTCAGATGACTTGAACTGCATCTTAGGCTTCTCTTGCTCAGGTTTGAGCTTGGCAAAAATGGCCTCGACCCATCCACCTTTAGACACTTCGAGCACTTCAAAGCCATCTTCCACTTTCTTCTCGTACATACCGCCCTTCTTGTGAAGACGATCCTTGGGAAGAGTAGTGGTGGAAATATCGAAACCGCTCTGGATGATATCCTGAACAGACTGAGAGAGCGAATCCCATCCACCGCCGAAGTTACGGTCGAGCACCTCGATGAGCTGTGCAGCCGTGATATGACGGATGTTCTCATAAGTAAGGTCTGTGACGCGCACGATAGGACGCTTCTTGATGGCCCAGAGGTAATGGCGGCCTTCATCGAACTTGATGGAAGCTACCTTATAGCCACGCTTCTCGTAGCTTTTCTTGGTGGCTGCCGAGTCGTCGGGCAGTTCCTCAAAGAGGAAGGCACTCTTGAAAATATTCACATAGTGATTGACGTTTTCTTTGACTTCGGCATCTTTCGTTGCTGCATCAAACATGCGATAGACGTCATTCTCCTGTATGTCCCAAACACTACTCTTCGTGACTGATTTGATAGTTAATGAGGGATTACTTTCGGGTTGCGTTTGTTTTGTTCTTGCCATAATATTCTTGATTTTTTCTGCAAATTTAGCACTTTATTTTTTAATAGCAAAATTTTGGCATTATTTTTTGTAAATTTCGCATTTTAATGTAACTTTGCAGCGAAAATGGCACAACCATTGGCTGAAAGACTTCGTCCTCGCTGTCTTGACGACTATATCGGGCAACAACACCTGGTAGGCGAGGGGGCCGTCCTGCGGAAGATGATCGACGCAGGACGTATACCGTCGTTTATCCTCTGGGGTCCCCCAGGGGTCGGGAAGACTACATTGGCTCAGATTATTGCCAACAAGTTGGAGACGCCCTTCTATACGCTTTCTGCAGTGACCAGTGGCGTGAAGGATGTGAGGGACGTTATTGAGAAGGCGCAGAAGACGCGCTTCTTCAACGAAGCATCACCTATATTATTTATAGATGAGATTCATCGCTTCTCAAAGTCGCAGCAGGACTCGCTGCTGGGGGCTGTGGAAAAGGGAATCGTGACCTTGATAGGTGCAACGACTGAGAATCCTTCGTTTGAAGTCATACGTCCGCTGCTGTCTCGTTGTCAGCTATATGTGTTGAAGTCGCTCGAAAAAGACGATCTGCTGAAGCTGCTCGATAGAGCTATCCATGAGGATGTCATCTTGAAAGAGAAACATATTGAGTTGAAAGAGACTGGCGCCTTGCTGAGGTTTAGTGGAGGTGACGCGCGTAAACTGCTCAATATCTTGGAGTTGACCGTGGAGGCTGAAGTAGGGGATGAAGTCGTGATAACGGATGAAATTGTCGTGAGCCGACTACAGCAGAATCCACTTGCCTACGACAAAGACGGCGAGATGCACTACGACATTATCTCTGCTTTTATCAAGAGCATCAGAGGCTCTGACCCCGACGCCGCCTTGTATTGGCTGGCGAGGATGATAGAGGGAGGAGAAGACCCGCAGTTTATCGCTCGCAGACTGGTGATCAGCGCAGCCGAAGATATCGGACTTGCTAATCCCAATGCATTGCTGCTTGCAAATGCAGCCTTCGATGCGGTGATGAAAATCGGATGGCCTGAAGGCAGAATCCCCTTAGCGGAGGCAACGGTGTATTTGGCGACCTCTCCAAAGAGTAACAGCGCCTATTTGGGTGTCGATGCAGCATTGGCATTAGTGAAACAGACGGGTAACCAGCCCGTTCCCCTGCCCATCAGGAATGCTCCTACGCAACTGATGAAGGAGTTGGGTTATCACGATGGGTATAAATATCCTCACGACTATCCCGGCCACTTCACGGTTCAGCAATATCTTCCCGATACTTTGCAGAATGAACGCCTGTGGCACGGGCAGCATAATCCTAATGAGGAGAAACTGTATCAGCGGATGGTGAACTATTGGGGGAAAAGATACGAGGATTAAAAGAGAATGAAGAAGTTGTAATTGTGGATCAGGAGGTTATCATCAAGATTATCGAGTTGCTGGGTACGTTTGCCTTTGCCATCTCGGGTATCAGACATGCAGCAGCTAAGCAGTTTGACTGGTTTGGTGGCTATGTGTGTGGTGTGGCTGTAGCTATCGGAGGTGGAACGATTCGCGACGTGATGTTAGGAGCGACCCCTTTCTGGATGACGACACCTATTTATTTAATATGTACGGGTGTAGCATTGTTGACGGTAGCTTTCTTCGGAAAGTGGATGGAGCCTTTGAAGAATGCATGGTTCGTGTTCGATACATTAGGATTGGCACTCTTTACGATTGCTGGTATTGAGAAGAGCCTGGCTTTCGGACAGCCTTTCTGGGTGGCTATCATCATGGGCTGCATTACGGGTAGTGCTGGTGGCGTGATCCGTGATGTACTTCTGAACAATGAACCAGTGATTTTCCACAAGGAGATCTATGCGATGGCTTGTGTGGTAGGCGGCATAGCCTATTGGCTGCTGGCTTCGCTCGGGGTGTCGATGGAACTGAGCGCTGTCGTGAGCTTCGTCATGACCTGCGTCATCAGGTTCTTGGCAGTGAAATACCATCTGTCGCTCCCCGTACTTCACGATCAGAAAAAATAATCATTATGGCAGAACAAGATAATACAAACAGAAGAAGACAACGCAGGCAACAGCCTGTAGACAATACTTACGGCAAACTACAGCCACAAGCATTAGATGTGGAGAAGGCTGTGCTCGGTGCGTTGATGATCGACAAGGACGCTTATGCGGTGATCTGTGAGACGTTGCGCCCAGAGAGTTTCTACGAACCCAGGAACCAGATGGTATATGCTGCCATCCGCGATCTGAGTATGGAGGAAAAGCCCGTAGACATGCTGACTGTAACAGAGCAGTTGGCAAAGTCGGGCACCCTCGACGAGGTTGGAGGTCCGGCTTATGTGGCAGAACTCAGTTCGCGCGTGGCTTCATCGGCTAATATTGAGTATCACGCCAATATCGTGGCACAGAAGTCGCTTGCCCGACAACTGATATCCTTTGCGAGTGTGATTGAGACGAAGGCCTTCGACGAGACCATCGATGTAGAGGACCTCATGCAGGAAGCTGAGGGCAGTCTCTTCGAACTGTCGCAGCGCAACATGAAAAAGGATTATACGGCCATCGACCCGGTGATATCACAGGCGCTGAAAGTGATACAGACAGCCGCTGCGAATACCGATGGACTGACGGGTGTTTCGACAGGCTATTACAAGCTCGACGATATTACCAGCGGTTGGCAGGCATCAGATCTTGTCATTATTGCTGGGCGTCCTGCGATGGGTAAGACCTCTTTCGCACTCTCGATGGCTAAGAATATCGCTGCCGATTCGCGTGTGCCGATGGCTTTCTTCTCACTTGAAATGTCAAATGTGCAGCTTGTCAACCGTCTTATCTCCAATGTCTGCGAGATTCAGGGCTCGAAGATTCTGAACGGTCAGCTCCAGCGTGATGAATGGGAGCGACTCGACAAGCGTATCAACAACTTGCTGGGTGCTCCACTCTATATTGACGATACCCCAGGACTCTCTGTGTTTGAACTCAGAACAAAGGCGCGTCGTCTGGTTCGTGAGCACGGCGTGAAGCTGATCATGATAGACTATCTGCAGCTGATGAACGCTAATGGTATGCGATTCTCTTCTCGACAGGAAGAGGTTTCTACGATATCCCGTTCACTGAAGGGATTGGCGAAGGAACTGGATATTCCAATTCTTGCATTAAGTCAGTTGAATCGTGGTGTAGAGAGTCGAGAGGGACTGGAGGGCAAGCGCCCACAACTATCAGACCTTCGAGAGTCGGGTGCCATCGAGCAGGATGCCGATATGGTGATCTTTGTGCATCGCCCGGAGTATTATCACATCTATCAAGATGATAACGGGCGCGACCTGCATGGTATGGCGCAGATTATCATCGCCAAGCATCGTAAGGGTGCCACAGGCGACGTGCTGCTGACCTTCCGAGGGGAATACACACGTTTTGAAAATCCTGAGGACAAGAGTCTGCAAAATCGCGCTCCTGTAGGTGGCGGCGAAATTGTGGGATCGAAGATTAATGGCAATAATAATAATCCGCCAGAAATGCCAGATGGGTATGATCCCTTTGGTGGCGGTGCACCGTTGCCTCCACCGAGCAACGGTCCGCTGCCGTTCTAAATCCAAAAATCTTGATTACCAGCCATACTGTTCCCAGTGGATCACATCGTTCCACTGGAACTGTTGGATGGCGCTATTCCAATTGGGATTAGTATTCTTGTAAGCATCGGAGGGGAAGAACATGCTGGCAGAGACACAATCGTCGTCACAATTGTCGTTGTTCTTCATCTGATTAGCAAGCGCCCTGGTGCTTGTGAGCCACTTGGAAGACCAACGATAATAGATCACAGCCCGATTCAGGGCCGTCAACCAAGCCTCAAAATCGCCAGCAGCCGTATTCTTCTTGAGTACGCTCTTGATATCGTAAGAATAACGGTTGCCTCCAGTCATGCCATAGAAGACAGTACCTTCGAGATTGAGGGTGCTCGGGCTATTCAGTTTATCTGTAATCGTTCCGAGGAGTCTGTTGGTGGCAGTGGCGAGGTTGTCGAGTTCACTGCACTTATAGGCAGCGAGGGGCAGACTGTAGCCTTCGAGATCGCCATGAGTGATATTGAAGTAGATGTTGGGATACTCTTTAATTAAATCTAAATAGGAGTCGTAATAATCGTCGATGATGTTCTGATAGAAGTTGTCACTCTCCAAGAACATATCGCCCACCAGCAGTTCATAAAGTCCGCCACTATCAGGGATTTCGGCAGGAGAACCTATCACATACTCAGCCACGTTGCGTAACTCATAAGCCACCTCGGTACACCCGAAATTGCAACAGTCGCCAAAGATGAACTTCAGGGGGGTGTTACCCATTCCGTTGGCAATAGCCTTCGCCATGGGTGCGATGTTCATCCAGTATCTTGTAGTGCTGGAGTTATCGCCAGAAGAACCGCCATAAGCCTTCTGGGGTATCTTGGAATCACGACTATACGAGGGTGAGATAGAGTCTTTGTTGCTGACGAGCCATCCTGAGGCGTGCCCCCATAGCATAAGACCGTAACTCTTGGCAGGATACTTCTCACGGGTGTACTGGATAATATACTGCAATGTTGTAGGGTCGGCAGCAAGTTTCTCCTTCATGTAGACGGTGTCAACAAGTTCGCCCCCCTTCACACGGGCAATGTATGGGGTCGTCAGAGAACCAGCCACGTCGACATAGACAATGAGGTTCTGATCATCGGCGAGCTTCTTGGAGCCCTCTTTCATCTCATCGAGGTCAGAGTTGGCATAAATACTGAGATTATTCTCAGCAGCTATATAGACGAGTACTGTGCGGCGATCTCTATTGTCAACGGGTTCGTCATCATCATCGTGATGACAAGATGTCAGGCCTGCAAGGAGGCATATTGCGATCAACAAATTCTTCATCATATCAATAATTTGTGGCAAAGGTACAAAAATAATAGTTAAATAGGGAAATTCTTTAAGATTTATTTGTATCTTTGCCCGTCCAAAACGGAGATTCAATGAGAAAACTATATATTTTGCTGGCATTCTTCATTGCTCTGATGAGTATCGGAGATGGTTATGCCCAGCGCACCAGAGGTAAGAAAAAAAGCAGGTCGAGTGCTGTTGTGAGGAAGAAAAGTAAACGTCAGGCTCACAGGAAGCGCGGCAAGACCAAGAGAATAGTTGCCAAACAGGCACCCAAACCCGATCCTCGTCTGTTGGATCCAGATTATGATCCTTATCTGCAGTGTGAGGATACTTGTAACCATGTGCACGGTATCGATCTCTCGCATTATCAGGGACAAGTGTTCTGGGAGACTGTGGGTGAGAATACCAAGACGGCTTATGTGTATCTGAAAGCGACAGAGGGAGGCGATAGAATTGATGAGCGCTATGAGCGCAATATCGAACTGGCACATCGTTATGGGTTGAAGGTCGGCTCTTATCATTTCTTCCGTCCGAAGACGCCCTTATATCAACAGTTACAGAATTTCAAGACCCAATGCCGTCCTGGAGAGCAGGACCTGATTCCAATGATCGATATCGAGACCACAGGAGGACTGCCCATCGATATGTTCTGTGAACAGCTGCTTCGATTCCTTCAGATGGTGGAAGTGGAATATCGCCAGAAGCCATTGGTATACACTTATCGTAATTTCTACAATAAATACCTCGTAGGCAAAATCGATGATTATAAGCTGATGATAGCGATGTATCTGGATGAAGAACCCGTTCTCGCAGACGGTCGCGACATCACGATGTGGCAATATACGAGCAAGGGTAGGATCATGGGAATCAACGGCTATGTGGATAAGAGCAGATTTATGGGTGATCATGGCCTGCGTGACATCAGGTTCCATCATTATCACGAATAAGAGGACATCCTTTCCTATTCCTCAATGTGTGAAAGTGAATGGGCGAAGGAACGGAAGAAGTTCGTGACAATCTCTGAAGGGATGTAGCGGAAATATCGCGCTGAACGACGGAGATGACCCAGCATTGCCGAACCGTTGCTCGTGTGGACAAAGATATCGCCTGAATCCTGTGAGAAATAGAAGTCGCGTGAACGGGTGTTTGTAAATTCCGTCAGTTCTAAGGCCACAGCTGCTGCATCCTTTTTCACTTTCCCTTGTAGGAATGGAATATCTGCAGCATCGAAACCAAACATCTGGACGAGCATAGCACCTTCGAGTTGAGCCATCTGTTCGAAACGCAGACGCTTCATCCATCGTTGTAGCATCTCGAAATCAATGTGCTCATGCTGCTGATACAGACAGGTACCCAGCTCTACTAATTGCCTGACGGGTACACCTTCATTCAGGATATGGCGCGCCACATGGATGATGGTAAGCAGTAATTGGCGTGTGGAAACGTCAGAGTGCTCATCATCGAGAATAGTCTGCAACTGATGATTCAGCACAGGGTTCGTCAGATGGTCGGCCCTGAGGAACACATCCTCCTCAGTCTCAGCCTTCTCCGCATACTCCTTCACAGTCTTCTCCCAAAGTTCCCACTGTTGCGGGGTGAGATGCAGCATGAATTGGTTCTTGCTATGCTGCAATCCCTCCCACACTTGCTGCACCACCTCGTGCATGATGGCCAGCTGAAAGAGTTTACTCCATTTGAACACCGACATGGGCTCTATCAATTCCTGATGGCCGAAGATGCCGTTACGGATGAGGCGGTAGAAGTTGCGTTGTACGATATTCATGGCTATTGGGATTTATGAATAACGTTTGGGATAACGGAGCAATATTGACAACAATGCCACAATGCCCAGTGTGAACGGATAATAGAGGTAGGGGAGAATGGCTACAGGATTGATGGAGGCCAAGCCCGCAGCAATCAGCATCTGTGCGCCATAAGGGATGATTCCCTGAATGGTACAGGAGAATGTATCGAGTATGGAAGCACATTTCTTATTGTCGACTCCGAAGCGGTCGCCCACCTCCTTGGTGATACCGCCTACAGTGAGAATCGCAACCGTATTGTTGGCTGTACAGATGTCAACCAGTGATACGAGGGCGGCGATGCTAAGTTCTGCACCCCGTTTGCTGGTCACTCGGCGGGTAAGTTGTTGGATGATGAAATCGATGCCTCCCTGCTGGCGGATGAGTTCAAGAATGCCCGCAGCCATCAACGTGACAATAATGAGTTCTCCCATCGAGATGATGCCTTTACCCATAGCCCCGAACCATCCAAAGAGGTCAAAGCCTCCTGTGAAGATGCCGATAATACCTGTAAGCAAGATTCCTGTGGTGAGAACCGCCATCACGTTCATGCCAAGAATGGCCGATATAAGAACCACCAGATAGGGCATCACCTTGATCCACTCCACGGGCGGTATCTGTTGCGGGGCGCTCGTGTCCTGACCCATCAGGAGATAGACCACGAGGATAATCAGTGCCGCAGGGGCAACGATGTAGATGTTCACGCGGAACTTATCACTCAGGCGACAGTTCTGTGTCTGCGTCGCCATAATGGTAGTGTCAGAAATAAATGAGAGATTATCGCCAAAGAAAGACCCTCCCACGATGACTGCAGTCATCATAGCAATGCTGAGCCCCGTTTCGTCTGCTACGCCTGCTGCAATAGGTACAAGAGCAGCTATCGTACCCACACTCGTACCTATGGATAAAGATATGAAACAGGCTGCAAGAAACATACCAGCGAGTAGCATCTGGGGCGGTAGCAAACTGAGCGTCAGGTTTACGGTGGCATCGATACTGCCCATCTGTTTGGCAGAATAGGCAAAAGCCCCTGCAAGCACGAAGATCCAGATCATTAGCATCATCTGTTCGGTGGCGGCTCCACGGCTGAAGGTATTGATGCGCGCCATCAGCGGTTTTCCGTTGAAGATGATGACGGCATAGATACTCGACACCATGAAGGCCACCGTGATAGGTATCTTGTAAAAGTCACCAGCAATAATGCTAGTGACTAAATAAAACAAGATAAACACCATCAGCGGTGATAATGCGATGAGTCCTTTCTTCATACTCAACTCTTATTTCTTAACTCTTAATTCTTAACTCTTAACTTAAAGAGTCACTCCATTCTTGAAGATAGATATCTCGCGATAATCGTTCTCCTCATTCTTGGCTTTCTGTCCGCTGGCTACACTGAGAACCTTGTCGATAAACTCAGGAACGAGCTCCTGCATCGTGCGACCTTCAATCAGTTGCCCAGCAGAGAAGTCGATCCAGTTCTGCTTCCTACGTGCGAGATCGGGGTTCGTGGCAATCTTCATGGTGGGGACAAAAGTACCGAAGGGCGTACCGCGACCTGTGGTGAAGAGCACCAGATGACAGCCGCAGGAGGCGAGGGCAGTAGCTGCCACAAGGTCATTACCTGGGGCAGAGAGCAGATTCAGACCGTCGTGCTCCAAGCGATCGCCATATTCCATCACGCCACTCACAGGGGCTTTGCCGCACTTCTGCGTACAGCCCAGTGCCTTATCCTCGAGGGTAGAGATACCACCTGCCTTATTGCCTGGTGAAGGATTCTCGCCTACGGGCTCGCCATGCGAAAGGAAGTAGTTCTTGAAGTTGTTGATCATCGATACCGTTTGGTTGAAGAGGTCTTCTGTGCGGCAACGGTTCATCAATATGGTTTCGGCTCCAAACATTTCGGGCACCTCCGTCAATACTGAGGTTCCACCCTGGGCGACGAGCCAGTCTGAGAATTCTCCCACGAGCGGATTGGCAGTGATACCCGAGAAACCGTCAGAGCCACCACACTTCAGTCCTACGCGGAGTTTCGATACAGGAACCTCTACACGCTGATCCTGCTTGGCGAGATTGTAGAGTTCACGAAGTATCGTCATACCTGCCTCCATCTCGTCTTCTACCTTCTGGGTAACGAGCAGTTTAATACGATCCTTATCATAGTCGCCCAACATCGCCATGAAGTCGTCAGGCTGATTGTTCTCACATCCCAGGCTTAGTACGAGAACGGCTCCAGCGTTTGGATGCAGGCAGATGTCGCGCAGCACCTTACGGGTGTTCTCATGATCGCCAGAGAGCTGTGAACAGCCGTAGTTGTGGTGCCAGGCATAGATGGCATCGACGCCTTCTTCGTTGGTCTCTTTCTTAAGCTCTTTTACGAGGCGCTCAGCGATACCGTTCACACAGCCTACAGTGGGCACAATCCATATCTCATTTCTCACACCTACATCACCATTCTTACGAATATATCCCTTAAAGGTTCGGTTCTCTTTCTTGATTTTAAGTTCTTCGTTTACAGGATGATATGTGTACTCAAGAGTGCCTGAGAGATTTGTCTTAAGATTGTTCTCATTCACCCAGTCGCCTGCCTTCAGATTCTCCTTGGCATGACCGATGGGGTAGCCATACTTGATGATATCGGTACCTTCTGGGGCATCCTTGATGAGTACTTTGTGACCTGCTGGTGTGTCTTGATTGATCATCACCTGCAAACCGTCTACCTCGATAATTTCTCCTTTCTTCTTGGGTTGAAGACATACCACCACGCTGTCGGCGGGGTTGATCTTTAAGAATGTAGCTTGTTCCATTTTTTTTGTATTTGTTTTAGTTGTTTATATAGCCGTACGTCTGTAGAAGTCCACGTTCTCTTTTGTCAGAATCTCTATGGGCATATAGTTCACGGGGTTTACCTGGCGCTTCATCACAATGGCATTGAAAAGGGCGTCGACACTGGCGTAGCCTTGTTGATAGGCGTGCTGTGCAATAAGGAACGAGATACTGCCGTTATGGATACACTTCACGTTCTTGGGCACCATGTCGTAACCCATAATCTGGATGTTTCGCCTATTGGTTTTCTGCAGGAACTCTCCTACGAGATGAGCCTTCGAGTTGAAGGTGATGCAATGATGCACTTGTGGATGCTCCTTGAAGAATTTCTCCAATATGCCGTCATAGTCTTTTTTCTCTTCATCGAGAGGCAGGTCTACTTCTGTAATCTTGATCTCTGGGTAGTGGTCTACCATGTAGTGCCTGAAACCAGTCTCGCGGTTTGCCTGCTGCTTAGAGCCCACCAGTCCGTTGCGTGTCTGCTTCATCAGGGCAATCTCTTTCTCTTTGTTGGCAATGAGCATCAGCATCTTCGCAGCAAAATAGCCGCTGGCGAAAGAGTCTTGTCCGAAGAAGGTCAGAGGTTTCAGATCAGGCATATACGAGTCGAGCAGTACGTAGGGTATCTGCCGTTCTGTCAACTTCTCGGTGAATCGGGCTGTCTGTTCGAGGGTAGTGGGCACGATGATGACACCATCGAATTTCTCAGTAAGGAACTCACGCACCATACGCGTGAAGGCAGCCGCATTGAAACGCTCATAATACATGAACTTCAGCTTGATGCCGAAATCCCTGCGGAATTCTGTACAGGCCAGCGCTCCTTCCTCAATCTCGTCCCAGTAGGCATCCTGCTCGTGCTTGGGCAGTACGCAGTAGAAAGTATACGTCTTATTGTAAGCGAGGGCAGAGGCGTACATATTGGGGCGGTAGTCCAGTTCGTCGAGAGCCTTGTTGACTTTTTCAAGTGCTTTCTTGCTGACATTTGGCCGGTTATGCAGAACCCTGTCAACGGTACCTGTCGATACGCCAGCTCTTGCTGCGATATCCTTGATGGTGATAATCTCTTTTGCCATTTCTCAAGATTTTGTTGCAAAGGTACGAATAAAAAACTGATTGAGCAAATACTTTAGCAAAATATTCGTGACGAAATCGTTAACGTATGTTTTTCTTAGTGAAACATTTGGCAGTTTGAAAAAATCTTCTTACCTTTGTGCTCGCAAACGAAAAATAAGTTCAATCTATAATTAAAACAACAAAAATGGCAAAAATCGTAACATTGGGCGAGATTATGCTCCGCCTTTCCCCACAGGGAAACGACCGTTTCATCCAGAGTGAATCATTCCGCATCATCCCCGGTGGTGGTGAGGCTAACGTAGCTATCTCTGTAGCTAACTACGGACATGAGGCTTATTTCGTATCAAAGCTGCCGAAGCACGAGATCGGACAGATTGCTGTGAATGCTCTTCGTCGTTATGGCGTCAACACACAGTTCATCGCTCGTGGCGGCGACCGTGTAGGTCTCTATTATGCAGAGACAGGTGCTTCTATGCGTCCCTCAAAGGTGATCTACGACCGTGCTCATTCTTCTATCGCAGAGGCTGATCCTCAGGATTTCGATTTCGATGCTATCATGGAGGGTGCTTCTTGGTTCCACTGGAGTGGTATCACCCCAGCTATCAGCGATAAGGCTGCTGAGCTCACGAAGCTTGCTTGTGAGGCTGCAAAGCGTCACGGAGTAACCGTGTCAGTCGACCTCAACTTCCGCAAGAAGCTGTGGACCTCTGAGAAGGCTATCTCTATCATGCGTCCTCTGATGAAGTATGTCGATGTATGTATTGGTAATGAAGAGGATGCAGAGCTTTGTCTTGGTTTCAAGCCTGATGCTGACGTAGAGGGTGGTAAGACTGATGCTGCTGGCTATGAGGGTATCTTCAAGCAGATGATGGCTGAGTTCGGCTTCAAGTATGTTGTTTCTACACTCCGCGAGAGCTACAGCGCAACCTTCAACGGCTGGAAGGCTCTGATCTATGATGGTAAGGAGTTCTATCAGAGCAAGCGTTATGAGATCAATCCGATTATCGACCGCGTTGGTGGTGGCGACTCTTTCTCTGGTGGTCTGATCCATGGTCTGCTCACCAAGTCAACACAGGGTGAGGCCCTCGAGTTTGCTGTGGCTGCTTCTGCTCTGAAGCACACTATCAATGGTGACTTCAACCTGGTATCTGTCGATGAGGTAGAATCTCTCGCAGGCGGAAATGCCAGCGGTCGTGTACAGCGCTAAATTGAGAATCCTTAGGACCCCTGGGTTTTCTTAGGCTATCCTAATAACAACATAGAATTATGGCAAAATTTGATAAGATTGCAGTTTTGAAGAAGATTGGTGATACCGGTATGGTTCCCGTTTTCTACCACAAAGATCTTGAGACCTGTAAGAATGTAGTGAAGGCCTGCTACGAGGGAGGCGTTCGTGCTTTCGAGTTTACTAATCGTGGCGACTTCGCACAGGAGATTTTTGGTGAGCTCGTAAAGTGGGCTGATAAGGAGTGCCCCGAGCTGGCTCTGGGTATCGGTTCTATTGTCGACGCTCCCACAGCAGCTATGTATATTCAGCTTGGTGCCTGCTTTGTTGTAGGTCCGCTGCTCAATCCTGACATTGCTCCAGTATGTAATCGTCGTCTTGTTCCCTATTGCCCAGGCTGTATGACAGTTTCTGAGATCGGTAAGGCTCAGGAGTTGGGTTGCGACCTGACGAAGGTGTTCCCAGGCGATGTGGTTGGTCCTAACATGGTGAAGGGCCTGAAGGCTCCGATGCCTTGGTCTAAGATCATGGTGACTGGTGGCGTTGCTCCTGAGGAAGAGAACCTGCAGAAGTGGTTCAAGGCTGGTGTCTTCTGTGTGGGTATGGGCTCAAAGCTCTTCCCCTCAGACAAGGTGAAGGCTGGCGACTGGCAGTACGTTACCGACAAGTGCCGCGAAGCACTCGGTTACGTGGCTAAGGCTCGTTCATAATTGAAATAGCCCCCTTGCATGTACGTGCGAGGGGGCCTTTTTTGTTTGATGAGATTTTGGCTAATCATATTATCAACCATTCTCATTTCAGCATGTTCGCGCCCTGATAGGCAGACCGTCGACAAGCTGAATTCCCAATCTTATGCCTATCATTATCGCAATCTCGATTCTGCAGAAGTTTACGCACGACGTGCTGGCGACCTGTCTGAAGGTTATCAGGCGGGTAGGGCAGAGGCTCTCAACAACCTTGCCTTCGTCCATATCGTCCGTATGCAGTATGATGAGGCCGAACAGCTCCTCAACGAAGCCATTGAGGCTTCCGACAATCAGGTGCAGCAGCTCATAGCCTATGTGCAGCAGATGCGTCTCTGTCAGCGACGTTCGCGCAATCGTGAGTTCCATGAGTTTCGCGAGCTGGCTGATAAGGCCATACGACGTATCGACGAAGAGCGCCAGTTGCTCTCTGAGCACGATTGTCGTTGTCTGCTCTATGCCGAGACGGAGTATGCGATTGTCAATTCCACCTATTATTATTATGTTGGTCTTGAGCGCCAGAGCATCGAGGCTCTTGAGCGTATCCATCCCAACGAGGTGTTGCGCGATACGGCCCAGTATCTCAACTATATGTATAACATCGGAGCTGGCGGCATCATCACCGAGGGCTCCCAGCAAGAGATCAACCAGCAGGAGTTTGACCATCTGATGCGCTGCTTCCTGTTGGCACGTCATGCCGATATGCCCTTCTTCGCCGCCAATGCCCTCGAGGCGCTCTCTGAGCACCTGATGGAGCCAGAATACCGTGAACGGCTTATCGAAGACAACCTGCCAGCGATGAAGTTCCTCAATCCTGATAGGGTCGACGATGATATGCTGGCTGGTTATCTCGCAGAGTCGGCACTCTATCTTTTCGAACATTACGGCGATGTCTATCAGATAGCTGGCGCCTACCGTACACTCGCCTCCTGCTTTCGCCAGATTGGTGATTATGAGTCGGCTCTTTATAATCTCGAACAAGCCCTCTCTGATTCTGCCATCTATCAGGCTCCCGATTTGGTGGCCTCCATCCGCGAGCAACTTTCTGTGGCCTATGCTGCTATGGACAATAAGCCTCAGAGCGACTATAACCGCAACCTGTATCTCGACTTACAGGAGACCACTCGCCAGGATCGTCAGCTCGAGGCTCGTGCCAGCCAATATGAGAAGACGGCCGTACAACTTAACATCATGATTGCTGCTGTGATAGCCGCCATCCTGTTGCTGATTTTCTCGCTGTGGCTCTTCAATCACATGAACCGCAAGCACAGCCACGAGAATCCTGATGACAACCTCCTCGATCTGAAGAAAGAGGAACTGGCAGCCCAACTCTTGCGCGTAGAGAGCAGTGAGCGCCGCAATCTTGAACAACGTGCAAAGATATCGCTCGTCAATAGCATCACGCCCTTCATCGATCGCATCCTTCACGAGGTGAGATCTCCCAAGAAGGGTGATTTGACATACGTTCACGAGCTGACCGATCAGATTAACGACTACAACGATGTGCTGACCTACTGGATTCAGCTGCGTCAGGGCGAGCTTAGTTTGAAAATTGAGAGTTTCCCCTTGCAGTCGCTTTTTGATCTCCTCGCCAAGGGGCGCACCTCGTTCCAGATGAAAGGTGTCGACTTCGAGGTGTCTCCTACGTCTGCTGTGGTCAAGGCCGATAAGGTGTTGACGCTCTTCATGCTGAATACACTCTCCGACAATGCCCGCAAGTTCACAGAGCGTGGGGGGCGCGTGAGTGTATCTGCCTCTGAGGGGCAGGACTATGTGGAAATTGCAGTCGAGGATACGGGTAAGGGAATGACGGATGATCAGCTCGAACACCTTTTCGAGACCAAGCCTATACGAGAGGAGCACGGTTTCGGCCTGCTCAATTGCAAGGGTATCATCGAGAAGTATCGCAAACTCTCGCAGATCTTCTCCGTCTGCACTATCGCTGCTACGAGTAGCCTGGGCAAAGGCACACGCCTGATGTTCCGCCTGCCCAAGGGCATTTTACGCACATTGCTCTTACTTTTCACTTTTCACTCCTCACTCCTCACTCCTCACTCCTCACTTTTTGCAGCTGAGCCGCTCGCCCGTGCCAGTGCCTATGCCGACAGTGCCTATTTCTCGAATATTAACGGCACCTATGAGCGCACGCTACTCTTTGCCGACTCCTGCCGCTATTTCCTAAACGAGTATTACCGCCAGCAGCATCCGCGTGGGCGCTATATCTTACACTCTATGGGCAACCCATCGTTGCTGCCGCCTGAGATTAAGTGGTTCCACGACAGCGTGAAGACCAACTATCAGATTATCCTCGATATGCGTAATGAGAGTGCTGTGGCAGCACTCGCCCTCCATGAGTGGCAACTCTACAACTATAATAACCGCATCTACACCCAGCTCTTCAAGGAGCTTTCGGCTGATAACACTCTGGGCGATTATTGTCGCACGATGCAACAGTCGCAGACAAATAAGACCATTGCCATCATCATGCTCGTGCTCATCCTGCTGGCACTCATTCCTGCTTACTACCTGCTCTATTACCGTCATCGTCTCTACGACAGATTCCTGAAGGAACAACAGCGGCTGACTGATCTCGAACTGCTTGACGATGAGCTGCGCAAGGCTGAGTTTGAGAACAACAGCCTCCACGTGTCGAATGCTGTGCTCGACAACTGTCTCTCGGCCCTGAAGCATGAGACGATGTATTACCCCTCGCGCATCCGACAGTTGCTCGATGCGGGTGAGATCGACTCTCTCGACGAGGTAACAGCCTTCTATCGTGAGCTCTATGGCGTCCTCAGTCAACAGGCTATGCGTGAGGTGGAGCATGCGAAGCTACACGTGAAGCCAATCCGTAAGGGTGATGTAACGATTCTCGGTGATGAGAACATGATCCGTTATCTGCTTGAGATCTTGCGTAAGCAGTCGCGACCTTCTGGTGGCTTAAGTGTTAACGGTCCACGTGCCGCACGCGAAGTCTTCACACAGAAAGATGCGCAATATGTCGAACTCCACATGCCTATGCCGTCGCTGAAACTTTCCGATGCTGAGGCCGCCAATCTCTTCATGCCTTCGAAGGAGCATATTCCTTTCCTACTCTGTCGGCAGATTGTGCGCGATCTGGGCGAGGCCACTAATCGTCGTGGCTGTGGTATCAGGGCTGAGGTCATCGACGGACTGACGACGGTTATTGTGACGCTACCGTCGGGGAAAATGTAAAAATGCAAAAATTAAAAAATGAAATAATGAAAAGATATGGAGAATTTTAAAGTTATTATCGTCGAGGATGTGCCCCTCGAATTGAAAGGTACTTTGGGCATCGTCCGCACGGATATTCCTGAGGCAGAAGTGATCGGAACAGCAGAGAACGAACCTGCCTACTGGAAACTGCTCAAGCAGCAGAAGCCCGACCTCGTATTGCTCGACCTGGGACTTGGCGGTTCTACTACTGTGGGTGTCGAGATCTGTCGTCACACCAAGGAACTCCACAAAGATGTGAAGGTGCTTATCTTCACTGGCGAGATCCTCAACGAGAAACTTTGGGTTGATGTGCTTGATGCTGGTGCCGACGGCATTATCCTCAAGACGGGTGAACTGCTGACACGCCGTGATGTCTCAGCCGTGATGGACGGCAAGCAGTTAGTGTTCAACGAGCCTATCCTCGAGAAGATTGTTGAGCGTTTCAAGGCTGCCGTCAGCGGACAGCTCGTGAAACAGGAGGCTCTCGTCAATTTTGAGATCGATGAGTACGATGAGCGTTTCCTCCGTCATCTGGCTTTAGGCTACACCAAGGAGCAGATTACGAACTTACGCGGCATGCCTTTCGGTGTGAAAAGTCTAGAGAAGCGCCAGAACGAACTTATCCAGAAGCTCTTCCCTGAAGGTTCTACGGGCATCAACGCCACTCGTCTTGTTGTGCGTGCCCTCGAGCTTCGTATCCTCGACATTGATAACCTCGAACCCGATGATGAATAAACGTCTGATAGCGTTGGCGTGTGTCGCCTTCGGTGTGGCTGAGTTGCTACTCGTCATCCTCTCGTGGCTCCTTTCTGCCACGAGGCTTGAGGGCGTGCGCTCGCTCATCTCCTCCGAGGGTATCCGTTGGTTTGTGGGCGAGTTCACCTATACGCTTGCCTCGCCGCTATTGGTGTGGCTGTTGCTGGCGCTGGTAGCTTTGGGCTGTCTGCAGCGTAGTGGGCTGATGAGTCGCGGTCGTGGCTATCGCGATCGGGTGGCCTTGCGTGTCAGCCTCTCGTTTATGATTATATATGTGGTGATTATCTGCCTGCTCACCCTCATGCCTCACGCCATCCTGCTCTCAGTCACAGGCTCGCTGTTTCCCTCGGCCTTCAGTCGTGCGCTGGTACCCATCATCTGCTTCGGGGTCGGGGTACTCTCTATCAGCTTTGGTATGGTATCAGGACGCCTGCATACGCTCACCGATATTCTCGATGCGCTGACTTTTGGCCTCCAACAGGGAGCGCCGCTCATCATTCTCTATATCATGTTCTTCCAGTTCTATGCCTCGTTGCTTTTCGTGTTCGGCTGATGATCTGATTATCTGTAGAAACCGTCCATGAAGTCGCTGTCTGGACAGGCGATAGCCAGGCTCCACTCGGTGCCAGGTACGGGTTTGTAGATCACGTGATACTTTTTCCCTTTATAAACGATGTGCTCCGCGCCTTTTTCGCGGGCAGTCATCTTGCGTCCCAGCTTGACGATGTCGGCATTTTTCGTGGGATCGACATCCGCAAAGATCGATTTTCTGAACAATCGGGCCGAATCGGGATGCACCAGATAGCGTCCTTCCTTGTTCAGCATAACGAAGAATGACCCTGGGTATCGGCTCAGGTCTGTTTTGATGATCTGAGCCAGATTGCTGAACGACAGGTCGGAAGCCACAATGCCCACGATGGCACCGCTATCTCGTCTCAAAGGTCTACAGTAAGTGGCAATGGCTTTCTTCTGATCCACCCGACCTTCGGAGTATTCTGTAAACGGATCCACCCAGCAGGCTTTCTGTGTCTGGATAGGCAGGGTGTAATTCATCTTGTTGAGATAGTCGTATTCAGGCTCGACGAAGGTCACCACTGTGTCGCCATGATTCTCCGTGAATACAGAGAAGCGCTGTGCGTATTGTGGTAGAGAATGGGGCTTGACGAATACGGAACTGCTCACCAGGTTGCGATTCAGATTCACGATGCGGTTCGATATGTTCTTGATGTTCTCTGGGGTGAAGTCGTCTTCGAGCATCCAGGCATTGGAGTCAGTAGCCGTCTCTACGGTTCGTATATAATTGGTAATGCGGAAGATGGCCGTGTCGAGGATGCTGTCGGCATACTCTATCGACTCTTGGTGCAGCAGGTAGCGCGACTGCCAATAGAGCAATCCCAGCGAAGAGAGGAATACGGGCACAGCCATCAACGCGATAGCCTGTTGGGGCTTCTTCGCCAACTGCTTTTCGACAGCCCAGCGACTCAGTACCACGAGGAACACCATCGTGATGATGGCAATCGCTATCACGGCCATGAGCAGCAGATAGTGCATCGTATTGACATCGCTCTCGGGATATACTACAGCCACGCTCCAGCCAAGCTCGCTTTCTGGGCGCTCTCTCATCTTCTGGCGCTCAAAGGGCTTGAAGAACACATGCCACTCTTGGTCATCCATAGTAAACGTTTTTTCGCCAGTCTTGCCTGCTGTCATCATCTCGATGGTCTCCAACATCCTGTAGTCCACGCTTTCGTCGTTACGCACAAATGGTGTCAGACTCGACAGCTTGTCAGGATCTGGGTTCACGATAAACGTGCCGTAATGGTCCATCAGCGTGCAGTAGGCATTCTCCGATGGTTTAGCCGCAAGCACAAGCTCTGAGAGCGCCAATGTCGGAATGGTGGCCATCATCACGCCCACACATGTTCCCTTCTGGTCGAAGATAGGCAGACAATAGGCTATGAGCGGTTCTTCTTCCGTATCATCGCCCTTCAAGGACATCCAGTCTGCCTGTCCTAGTTCCATCGTTCTCTCAAACCATCTCTGCTCGGTATAGGGTCTCTTAGTGAATGTATCTGATGAGATGAACTTTACAGCGTCGCCGATGGCGTGCAGATCCCTGTTGCGGTGCACGTAGACCATCATCAGCTCCCTCCCAGGATAATAGTTGGGCTTGAAAGCAATCATGCACCCCACGAGGTCAGGATTACACCCGACGAGTTCCTGACAGTAGGCTCTCATCCGCTCCGGGGTGTCGAGATGCGCAATCATGTCGAAGTAGATGTTTCCCGCTGACTGTTCTACAGCCAAAAGGATATTGTCGATGCTCTGAGCTGTGCTTTCCAACGTCTGCTCTGCGTCGTTCATCGCCTCCTTGCGCAGGGCTTTGTGGGCGACGTAGAACATCGCGCCCAGTGTCACAGCCAGCAGCAGCGTCAATCCACCGAGAATCAGCCTATATCGTTTAATAAACTCTTTCATTATAACGTGTCAGTCGTAGACAAAGAATCCAGATGATGAAAGAGCCCAGTAAGGCCAACAGGAGGAGGGCGATGCCCATATATAAGAACGGTTTCTCAATGTCTTTTTGAGGCGTCACGATGGCTAGCGACCAGTCCATGCCGTCGATGGGTACATAGTAGATGGTAGAGGCTTCGCCGTCGATGGTCATATTTGCCACACCGCTCTTCTTCTTGTTCATGTTCATGAGCACGCCTACGTCCTTGACTGCCAGATTCTTGCCTTCAGGATGGGCGATGCAGGAGCCGTCGTCGTCGATGACCACCGAGTAGAAGTTCAGTACTCTCATCAGCCTGTGCATGTTCAGCTGTTCGTCCCTTTGGATTTCATAGTCAATCACCTGCAGCTTGTTACTGATCCACTCGAGTGTGATGTCGGCTCCACAGACGCAGGCCAGCTCGCCCTTGTCGTTGAGGATAGGCTCTACGAACGTGCAGTAGTGGCCGCTGATTCTCGTACCATCGTAATAGTAATAAGGTTTCGACCAGAAGCACATGAGTATCTTTCCTGCCTGTTCATACCAGTCAGACTTCGTATAGTCGTGGCGTGCCGATCCCACTTGCGCCAATTTGTAGTCGCCGTTTGGCAGCTGATGCACATAAGGTTCATACCACATGCCCTTCTCCTTGAAATAGTTATAGCGGAAGGCTGCAAAGTAGCCTCTGGTGTCGGGGTTCAGCGAGGTCTTGCTCTTCAGGGCTTCCTCCACAGCAGCAGGCGAGTCGAGGTGTCTTTCTACCTCGTTGAACACGTTACGGGCGTTCATCTCCATACATCTGATGGTCTTCGATATTTTCTCCGATATAATCATAGCTGTTCCCGTGTAGCGCACGTTAGCCTCTGCGCGCAATGCCTGGTTGAAAGCCCAAAATGCCGTTCCAGAAATAACCAGCATGACTATCAGGATAGCCAAGAAAAGGAGGATATTTCGTTTGATTTTATTCATCATTGTTCGCTAAATTGCTCAATTTGTTGGCAAAGATACAAAATTATTCGTGAATTCCAAACCTTATTGAAAAATTTTTGTACCTTTGCAGCCATAATTAAAGGATTTTTATTCAAGCGATATGGAACAATTTCTTGAAACCCTTTTCAAAGGGATCGGACAAGGTATCTTAGCAGCCTGGAACGAGCAACGCTGGCTCATCTCCTTCATGCTCGCCATTCTTATCGGCTGGCTGGCCTACAAGTACATCAGAAAATTATTCTCAAAAGATAAATTATGAATTCTCATGCGAGACTATTTTCAATTCCTTTCAATTGTTGACTAATCGTATTTATTGTCTACAGAACTTGCCTTTTTGCTGTTTAATGCTTTAAATAGTTAACAATTGTTATTATTTAAACTTTATTTTGACAATATACTTGCAAGTTTTGCGTTTTTTTGTTATCTTTGCATCATATTCTTAAAAAACTGACCATTATGGCAAAGTACAACATTACTGAGATCAAGGAAAAGAAGGCTGCGTATCGTAGTCTAGTGAGTCCAAAGATGATGGACCAGATGCAGGAACAGATCATGAACATCATCGTGATGCAGAAGAAGTATCGCGACAAAGACTACTCGGCAAAGAAGCTGGCTGAAGAAATAGGCACTAATACCCGTTATATTTCTGCTGTCGTAAACGTTAGATTCCATACGAACTATACATCGTTTGTCAACAAATACCGCATCGACGATGCACTATCCATTTTGGTTGACAAGCGTTATCAGGATCTGACGATGGAGGAAGTCTCGGATATGGTGGGCTTTGCAAACCGTCAGTCGTTCTATGCTTCTTTCTTTCGTATAGTGGGCATCACTCCGCGTGACTATCGCGTGCAGCACCTGCAGAAGCATCCGTCGATGGTATCCAAGCGTAAAAAGACTAAATGACTTCAGAGCGCGTATTAAGCATCTTCAAGGAGTTGAACGCAATTCCGCGACCTTCTCATCACGAGGAGAGGGTAGCGGATTTTTTGTGTGAGTTCGCCCAGCGGCTCAATCTCTCCTATGAGCGTGACCCGGCAAACTGTGTCGTTATCCGTAAGCCTGGCACCGAAGGTCACGAGAACGCCGAGCCCATCGTGCTGCTGAACCATATGGATATGGTGTGCGTGGGTATGGACGACCCGCTCACGGCGCCTATCGATGCTTATGTCGAGGACGGGTGGATGAAGGCGCGCGGCACTTCGTTGGGTGCTGACAACGGCATCGGGTTGTCAATGGCGCTGGCTGTGCTCGAGAGCAACGATATCGTGCATGGACCGCTGGAGGCGATCTTCACGACCAACGAGGAAGACGGTATGTCGGGCGCAGCGCAGCTGATGCCTACCTTTATCAAGGGGCGCAAGGTGATCAATCTCGATTCTGAGGATTACGACACGATTACCACTGGGGCTGCCGGTGCCTGTTTACAGTTCCACGAGATTCCCGCCACACGTGTACCTGCGCCTGCTTCTGGTATGGAATGGTTCCGCGTGAGAGTGGAAGGCGGTCTGGGCGGTCACTCGGGTGTCGACATTAACAAGGGGCGCTGCAGTGCGGTGGAGATTATCAAGCGTCTGTTCTATTTCATCGGTAAAGTGTGCGACATGCGTATATCGACGCTGAAGATAGGCGAGGCAAATGCCTCGATACCATCAACGGCCGAACTGGTGTTCTGTATGCCCAAAGGTGCTAAGACAAACTTTGTCATTCAACAGGAAACGGTCACCAAGAATTGGCTGAAATACACTTATGGCGACACTGACCCAGATGTGTGCTGCACAATAGAGAAATGTGAGCCCGAGGCTAAGGTGATCAGTGGTCATGCTATTGTTGCGCTGATAGAGTGTCTCAATGGCGTGCCCCAAGGCGTGATTCGTATGAGCGACACGATGAAAGAAACAGTGGAGACGTCGAACAATATCGGTGTGATTGAGGCGCGTGAGGACTGTATATTCGTTAGTACCCACACCCGCAGTTTTATCGACGATGTGCTCGAGCGACTGGCTAATCATATTGCTGATGTGTTTAAAGGTCACGGTGCGAACTCCAGACGTGTGATGACGGCTCCTGCCTGGCAGGAGGATCAGAATTCGAACTTCCTGCAGCTGACGTCGAACGTGTTTAAGGATGTGCTGGGTTGGTATCCGCGCATGGTGGCGATGCACTTCGTGCTTGAGGCGGGCTATTTTGTGAAGAAGTATCCAGGCATCCAGATTGCGTGTATCGGGCCGCGCATCGTAGAGCCTCATTCGACGAGTGAGCGCGTAGAGCTCTCGACGGTCGACGACATCTGGCGGGTGCTCATCGAATTGCTTTCAAGACTGGCTTAACATAGAACAATCCCTTCCAAAACGCTGGAAGGGATTGATTGTTTCTACAACGAATCGAGACGGTCGGAATATAGTTGGGTGGCTGCTTCGTCGCGCTCATCGTCGCTCATGTCTATCTTCGGGTGGATATCAATGGGCTCAAGGTTGATACCGAAGCGATTGAGATTCTGATTCGTATACGTAAGTTGGGCACCGAAGAGGCAGATGGTCCACGAGATCTGCATCCATAGCATGAACAACGGGAGGGCGGCGAACGAACCGTAGATGGCGTTGTAGCCCGTCACCCAGATCTGTGAATAGATATAGAATAGCTGTAGGAGATGCATGGCCACACCGGCGAGGATGCCTGGGATGACGGCGCACGACCACTTGACCTTCGTATTGGGCATGTAGACATAGAGCAGGATGAACAGCAGCGACATGAGCAGTGAGTTCGAGAGGTCGAACAACTGATGAACGGCTGAGGACAGCAACTTAAAGTCCTCGATGACATCGGCTACGGTGGCCATGAAGATGGACAGACCCATCGAGACGATGATGATGATGGGGAAGACGAAGAACATGGCCAGATAGTTGACTATCGAGCGCATGATGGGGCGGGCGTTGCTGACCTGCCAGATCTCATTGAAGGTCTCCTCGATATTGTTGACCAGCATGAGAACGGTGAAGAGCATGAACAGCAGTCCGATACCGAGGAAGATACCACTCTGCGTGTGGACTAGATAGCGGTTGACGAAGTCGACAATCAGGTCGGCTATCTGTGGCTGTGTGGACATCATCTTGCGGAACCACAGCTCGATGTATTTACTGTAGCCGAATCCTCTGGCGATAGCAAAGACCACCGCAAGGATGGGCACCATCGACAGTAGCGTGGAGTAGGTGAGGGCAGCAGCCTGCGCCGTGACGCGCTTCTCGGTAAAGAAGCGGATGGTGAGATACAGCACCCTGAACAATTGGCAATTTAATAACTTACGATATGACAATTCTCTATATGATGATTGACGATTTGACCATTAAAAAAGAAAACACTGCCCCTATAAGCCGGGTTCTGTTCCGCGAAAAGCGGTGCCTGTCATTTATCTAGTCCACAAGTCACCCTGTGGCTCAAGCATTCTACCCTCCATCGTTTACTCGGGCGGGCAACCCTCAGACGATGGTATACATGAACTTGCAGCCCCCAGTCGGTACAGCCCAATGATCACCCATTGGCTGGTGGTCTCTTACACCACCTTCTCACCCTTACCTCTCCGAAGAAAGGCGGTTGTTTTCTTCTACCGGCACCTACTGTCGCCAATAGCTTCCACTTTCAGAAGTGGGGTACCCTGTGCTGCCCGGACTTTCCTCTCGTGCCTGATGGCACCAGCGACAGACCGTGACAGTGCTTTCTGGGTGCAAAGATAGTCGAAATAAGCCGAACTTCAAAAGAAAACCAACATTATTTTCAATTTTATGCGTTTTTTGGGGCTTCTTTTGGCTGGATAATTGATTATTTGCAACTAAAAACAATAAGATTCCTTAATTTTGTCAGTAATTTAAGATTTTGGCCTCTAATCGCAAATGCTCGTTAAGTAGACTGGGATAATTGTTAAATTGGGACAAATATTCACGACATTTTGTCAGTATACAAAAAAATGACCTTAAATTTGCACTCGAAAATAATGAGAGTGAGTGTTAACGCAACCCGATGGTTGCATAAGTTGAATTTTAATTATAACAAAAATGACAGATAATATGAAAAAGATTGTAAATGTGGCAACTCCTGCTGTATGTGCAGTTGCCTTGGTTCTCTCTGTAGTTGCTATCAACAAGACCAACGCAGCTACGGCTTCTCCTGCTCCTATCGTGACATCTGCTCCAGCAGGACAACCTGTTGACTTGACTTACGCTGCCGAGAAGGCGCTGCCTTCTGTGGTTTACATCAAGTCGGTACAGAACTCAAAGATTCAGACCGTCGAGTATAGCGATCCATTCGAGGATTTCTTCTCTGATCCGTTCGGAGGTTTCTTCGGTCGTGGACAAGGTAATAACGGACAGAAGCGCCAGCGTCAGGTGCAGACGCCTAAACGTGCTGCTGCTGGCTCGGGTGTTATCATCTCGGCTGATGGTTACATCGTGACCAACAATCACGTGGTGGACGGCGCTGACGAACTGACTGTCAGTCTGACAGACAATAAAGAGTATTCTGCACGCATCATTGGTGCCGACAAGACTACCGACCTGGCACTCATCAAGATCGACGGAAAGAATCTGCCTGCCATCACCATTGCCAACAGCGACGATGTACGCGTGGGTGAATGGGTGCTCGCCGTTGGTAATCCCCTCGGACTGAACAATACGGTGACCGCTGGTATCATCTCTGCCAAAGCCCGTACGCTGGGCGCCAATGGCGTGGAGAGCTTTATCCAGACTGATGCTGCCATCAATCAGGGTAATTCGGGTGGTGCACTCGTGAACACACGTGGCGAACTCGTTGGTATCAACGCTATGCTCTATTCGCAAACAGGTTCGAACATCGGTTACGGCTTCGCTATCCCTACTACTATTATGAATAAGGTGGTTGACGACCTGAAGCAGTATGGTAACGTGCAGCGCGCTATGATCGGTATCCAGGGTACTGACGTGAAGAACTATGTAGACGCAGAGAAGGAGAAGGATAAGGATGTGGATCTGGGCACGATGGAGGGTATCTACGTAGCCAAGGTCGTTGAGGATGGTGCTGCAGAGGCTGCTGGACTGAAGGAGGGTGATGTCATCACTGCCGTTGATGGTCAGAAGGTAACCAAGTTCGGTGAGTTGCAGGGAATCCTCGCCAAGAAGCGTCCGGGCGACAAGGTGAGCATCACTTATCTGCGCAACAAGAAGAGTCATACCGTATCAGCTACGCTGAAGAACGAGCAGGGCAATACGAAGGTGGTAAAGAATGCTGACCTCGATGTACTGGGTGGTAGTTTCCGCGCCATCACCGATGCCCAGAAGGAGCAGCTGAATATCGGCTACGGACTGGAGGTCATCAAGATCGCTGGTGGCAAGTTGAAGGATGCTGGTGTGCCTAAGGGCTTTGTCATCCAGAAGGTGAACGACCAGAGCATCAAGACCATCGACGACCTGCAGAATGTCGTGAAAGAGGCTTCGACCAGCAAGGAACCGGTGCTCTATATCCAGGGTATCTATCCGACAGGAAAGAAGGGTTACTTCGCCGTTCCACTGGCTAATGAATAAGGAAAAATAATAAAAAAGAGCCACGAATGTAAAAATTCGTGGTTTTTTTTTGGTCGTGTCGGGAAAAAGCTATACTTTTGCAGAACGACTAAAAACAACAACCACAATGAGACAGCTTAAAATCACAAAATCTATAACTAACCGAGAGAGTGCCTCGCTGGAGAAATACCTTCAGGAAATCGGTAAAGAGGAGATGATCTCGGCAGAGGAAGAAGTGGAACTTGCACAGCAGATACGCAAAGGCGACAAAAAAGCACTAGAGCGGCTGACAAGGGCTAACCTCAGATTTGTGGTCTCGGTGGCGAAGCAGTATCAGAACCAAGGGCTCAGTCTGCCTGATCTCATCAATGAGGGTAACCTCGGACTGCTAAAGGCTGCTGAGCGTTTCGACGAGACGCGTGGTTTCAAGTTTATTTCGTATGCCGTCTGGTGGATCCGTCAGAGTATTCTGCAGGCCATCTCGGAGCAGAGTCGTATCGTACGACTGCCCTTGAATCAGGTGGGATCGGTGAATAAGATCAATCGCGAGATCAACCGCTTTGAGCAGGAAAACGAGCGACGACCCTCTCTGGAAGAGATTGCAGAGAAGATCGACCTGCCTGAGGATAAGATCGACGAGGCCATGAACATCAACGGGCATCACGTATCGGTGGACGCCCCGTTTGCTGAAGGCGAGGACAACAGTCTGCTTGATATCATGCCGAATTCGGACTCGCCGATGGCCGACAAGACTCTTGTGGCAGAGTCGCTGAAGGCTGAGATACAGAATGCGCTGAGTGTGCTCAACGAGCGCGAGCGTAACGTGGTAGAGGCTTCGTATGGTATCAATTGTCCGGAACTGACTCTCGAGGAGATCGGAGAGAAGTTCGGACTGACCCGTGAGCGTGTGCGCCAGATCAAGGAGAAGGCCATCAGAAAGCTCAGGATGTGTACAAAGAACAAAATATTAAAGACATATTTAGGATAAATGAAAATGATTAGAAACATGGCGTTAGCCATACTGCTGTTGGTTGCTGCCCCCCTGACGGCTCAGGCTCAGAATGCACAACAGAATATACAAAAGAACTTCAAGGTGCCCCATGCCTATATGTTTGGTTTCGCTGCATCTTTCAACGATTCACTGGTCTTCTTCACGGATATCCAGCAGGTGGATAGCGTGTGGTTGACGAAGAAGAAGGGCTTCCTCGCAGGCAAGAGCAACTACGCCTATCAGCTGCGCAACTACTGCGAAGAGAAGATGGATCTCCCCAAACGTACCTGTGTGATCGTGAGTTCAGTGAAGCGTAAGGACGTAGAGAAGAAATACAAGAAGATGATGAAGAAATACGTCGGCAAGAAAGCGAAGAATTACGATGTGCGTTACATCTCTTCATCCGACTTCAAATTTCACGCTGTTGATATGAGTACAGAATAAGATAAATCCCCCGCCAACTGGCGAGGGATAAATTGTTTTATTGCTTCAGCAGGTACTGCTTGAAATCAGCAAAATCTTTTGTCATCGGAACACTCTGTTTGGTACCTTTCATAAAGGCTGCCAGACGGTCGGGAATCTCAACGTCGATGCTGAGTATCTCGTCGACCTTCTCCTTGAACTTAGCAGGGTGGGCAGTCTCGCAGAATACACCGATCTCGCCTTCCTTCAGTCCGTCTTCCAGTGCCTGATAGCCACAGGCACCATGAGGATCGAGGATATAACCAGTCTCGTCGTAGCATGCTTTCATCGTCTGACGGATCTGCTCGTCGCTATAAGTAGCACCGCTGATGAGCGATGTGATACGCTCGTGGCTCTTACCATAGAGATCGTAGATGCGGGCGAAATTTGAAGGATCGCCTACGTCCATCGCGTTAGCCAGCGTCTGCTTCGAGGGCTTGGGCTCATACTTACCCGTCTGCAGGTACTTATAGAAGATATCGTTGGCATTATTGGCAGCGATGAAGCGCTTGATGGGAAGTCCCATCTCATGTCCGAAGAGGGCTGCGCAGATGTTGCCGAAGTTTCCACTCGGCACGCACATCACGAGTTCTTCATTTTTCCCATTTTCCACCATTCTTGCGTAGGCGTTGAAGTAGTAGAAGGCCTGTGGGAGGAAACGTGCCACATTGATAGAGTTGGCTGAAGTGAGCTTCATGTGCTGATTGAGCTCAGCATCCATGAAGGCATTCTTCACAAGCGCCTGGCAATCGTCGAACACGCCATCTACCTCGATGGCGGTAATGTTCTTGCCAAGGGTGGTAAATTGGCACTCCTGGATGGGGCTGACCTTACCCTTGGGATAGAGCACATATACATGAATGCCGTCGACACCGAGGAATCCGTTAGCCACAGCAGAACCTGTGTCACCAGAGGTGGCTACGAGCACATTCACCTGCTGGCCCTTGCCCTCCTGACGGATGAAGTACTGCAGCAGGCGCGCCATAAAGCGGGCACCCACATCCTTGAAAGCGAGGGTTGGTCCATGAAAGAGTTCGAGGGTGTAGATATTGTCTTTCACCTTGGCCACAGGGCAGTCGAACGACAGAGTGTCGTAAACAATATCGTGGAGGGCATCAGGATCTACATCTTCACCAAAGAAAGCATTGGCTACAGTGTAGGCAATTTCCTGAAAACTCATCTTGTCGATATTCTCGAAGAATTCTTTGGGCAGTTTGTTGATACGTTCAGGCATATAGAGTCCGCGATCTTCTGCGAGACCTTTCACAACTGCTTTGTGCAAATCAGCTATGGGGGCCTGATTATTCGTACTATAGTACTTCATATATTTATAATTTAATAATTTAACAATGTAATAATGTAAAAATTACTTATTCTTACATTTTCTAAATTTATTATTGTTATATTTCAAGCATTCATGAATGTTTGCATAAACTCGTTGAGTTTCAACAATCCGTATGCACCTGATACACATGACACTTCATCGTATTGTTGCACCTCGTCGGGCTCGATGCCACGATACCAGATGATGAGCGGCACAGGCTGACCGACGTGGATACGCATCTCAACAGGTGTCAGGTGATCAGGGAGCACAGCGATGCAGACGGGCTCGTCCCAACTTTTCACCTTATTATATATAGGGGCTATGAGCCGCTGGTCGAGATACTCGATGGTCTTGAGTTTCAGTTCGAGGTCGCCATCGTGACCTGCCTCGTCGCTAGCTTCTACATGTACGAATACAAAGTCGTCGTGCTCCAGTGCCTCAATAGCTGCCTGCGCTTTTCCTTCGTAGTTGGTGTTTGCCAATCCTGTTGCGCCTTCCACCTCGACAATCTTCAGTCCAGCATAGTGACCGATGCCCCGAATCAGATCGACAGCCGAAATCACGCTGCCGCTCTTCACCTGAGGATACAGCTGCATGAGCGTCTCCATCGAGGGACGATAGCCTCCGCTCCAAGGCCAGATGCTGTTTGCCTGGCGCTCGCCGCGCTTTTTGCGTTCCAGATTGAAGGGATGTGCAGCGAGCAGCTCCTGAGACTTCAGTATCATCTCGTTGAGAAGGTCGGCAGTCTGCTGAGGAGTGAGGAGTGTGGAGTGAGGAGTGTGGAGGGTGGAGTGAGAAGTGTCTGGTTTTACCAGCAGATCCCTCCATGCCTCATTCGGATGGTCGTGGGGCGGGGCACAGACGATGTGCTTGTTTCCGCCTTTGATGACCAGCAGATGTCGATATTGAATGCCTGTGATGAATTTCACACGCTCGCAGCCTTCACGTTCGTTGATGGGCTTGGCCAGCGTCTCGTTCAGATAGTCTATCAGTACGCGGGCATCATCTGTCTCCAGATTGCCGCCATTGTGCGTAATGATCTTGCCGTCGTCAAGCGTGATAATGTTGCAGCGGATGGCAAAGTCATCGTCGGCCATTTCGTAACCTATCGATGCTGCCTCCAACGGGCCGCGACCCTCATATACCTTATTCAGGTCGTAGCCTAAGATAGCTGTATTGGCTACCTCCGAGCCTGGAGGGAATCCCTCTGGTACCGTCACCAATCGTCCACAGCGCCCTTCACGAGCCAGCAGATCCATCATGGGCTTATGGGCATATTGCAGCAAGGTCTTCCCCCCTAGTCGCTCGACGGGAAGATCTGCCATTCCATCACCCAAAATAATGATGTGTTTCATAAAGAAAATACCGTGTTAATCCGTGTAATCTGTGCCTTAAATATTCGCAATACTCATGATGTTTGCGAAGACACCAGCGGCGGTAACGGCGGCACCTGCGCCGTAGCCCTGAATCAGCATGGGGTACTCCTTATAGCGCTCGGTGGTGAGCAGCACGATATTGTTAGAGCCTTCGAGACCGTAGAATGGATGTCCGTAGGGTACCTCCTTCAAGGCAACACTCGTCTTGAATGACGAAGGATCCTTCTCGTCAGCTTCCATCGTGGCCACAAAGCGCCAACGCTTGTGCTCAGCCTCAAGCACCTGACGACGCTTCTCAAAGTCGGCATCGAGCTTAGGCAGCTTTGCCCAGAAGTCCTCAATTGTTCCCTCAAAGTAACTGTCGGGCACAAAGAGATGCTTCTCCACATCGTCCTGTTCCACCTTGTAGCCAGCCTCGCGGGTGAGGATCACCAACTTGCGGATCACGTCAGTACCACTGAGGTCGATACGTGGGTCGGGTTCAGAGTAGCGCTCTTCCTTGGCTCTGCGGACAGTCTCAGAGAAAGGTACATCAGCAGCAATCTCGTTGAAGATAAAGTTCAGCGTTCCAGAAAGGATAGCCTCGATCTTCAGGATCTTGTCGCCAGAGTTGCACAGGTCGTTGATGGTACCGATAATCGGCAGACCAGCACCTACGTTGGTCTCATAGCGGAACCAGACGCCACGATCGCGTGCAGTCTGTTTCAACTTCAGGTAACTGTCGTAATCGCTTGAAGCTGCAATCTTGTTGGCTGCAACCACTGATATGTTATGCTCTAAGAATGTCTGATAGAGTGTGGCGATCTGACGGCTGGCGGTACAGTCGACGAACACAGAGTTGAAGATATTCATCTTCACAATCTCGTCGCGCATGTGATCCGTATTGGCAGGGAATCCAGCACGCAGGATCTTTTCGTAATTGTCGAGGTCGATACCATCGCGATCAAGCACGAAGTTGTCGACGTCGGAGATACCCACCACGTTCAATTTCAGTCGACGTGACTGCATGAGGAACTGCTGCTGGGTGCGGATCTGCTCGAGCAACATGCCGCCCACAGTACCGATGCCACAGATAAAGAGGTTGAGCACCTTGTATTCTGACAGGAAGAACGAGTCGTGCAGCACGTTAAGCGACTTACGCAGGAACTTGCCATCGACAACGAATGATATATTGGTCTCAGAGGCACCCTGAGCACAGGCAATCACACTGATACCAGAGCGTCCGAGTGTACCAAACAGCTTACCAGCGATACCTGGAGTCTGCTTCATGTTCTCACCCACAATGGCGATGGTAGCAAGTCCACTCTCCACCTGCATGGGGAACATAGCGCCCGTCTCGATCTCCTTGGCGAACTCTGCATTCAGCACTTCTGCAGCAGCCTCGGCATCTTCGTCGCGCACACCGATTGAAGTAGAGTTCTCAGAAGAAGCCTGTGATACCATAAACACAGAGATGCCCTTATTGGCCAGTGTGGTGAAGATACGACGGTTCACACCGATGACACCCACCATTGAGAGACCCGTCACTGTGATCAGTGAGGTGCCCTTAATGCTAGAGATACCCTTGATAGGCTTGTCGTCATTATCAATCTCCGACTTAATTAGGGTTCCTGGGTGTTCGGGGTTGAAGGTGTTCTTTACTTTAATAGGTATATTTTTGACGCAGACGGGATAGATGGTCGGCGGGTAGATCACTTTCGCACCGAAGTTACAAAGCTCCATCGCCTCTACGTATGAGAGTTCGTTGATGGTGTAGGCACTCTTGATTACCTTGGGATCAGCTGTCATAAAGCCGTCCACATCTGTCCAGATCTCCAGTACTTCTGCATTCAGCACTGCAGCCAGGATAGAAGCCGTATAGTCGCTGCCACCACGTCCCAGGTTAGTGGTCTCATGACTGTCTCTGTCACGGGCAATAAAACCTGGCACTACATATATATTCTTATCGCTCAGATCTTTGAAGGCTTCCTTCACCAACTCTGTGGTCAAGTCTGCATCAATCACATGCTTCCCATGCTTCTTCTGAGTACGGATAAAGTCGCGTGCATTTAAACGGATACCATTCTTCACTAAAGCTGCTACGATGTTCGATGACAGACGCTCACCATACGACACAATGGCATCCTGAGTCTTCTCCGAAAGATCGTGAATCAGATAGACACCGAAGTAGATACTCTTCAACTGCTCGAAGAGCGAATCTACCCTCTTGAATAAGTTTTCGCGTTTCTGAGGATCGGTGATAATCGTGTCAATCATTTGATGGTGACGTTCCATCATGCCGTCAAACTCTTCACGATAACGTTTGTCACCTTTGAGGGCCATCTGGGAAATAGCGATCAACTTGTCTGTGATGCCGTCGAGGGCACTTACTACTACTACGACAGGTTGCGTCCGAGCCTCTGCCTCCACAATTTTTTTCAAGCTAAGAATGCTTTTTACGGAACCTACGGACGTTCCGCCGAATTTCATTACTTTCATATTTCTATGCAATTTATCTTGCCGCCGGTACCCCTGCTACAATGGGGGACTTCTCCAACGGCGGTGCAAAGGTAATGCATTTTTTTCAATTCGCCATCACTTTTCTCGATTTTTCTTTGTACCTTTGCAGAAATAATTGATAAGATGACAAATGAATATCAGATAAGGGTTGTGCCCGAAGTGGCTGCACAGGAGGATCGGCTGAAGGCCTATCTGGCTGACGAACAGGGTATTGACGTGAGAACCATCTATGGTGTTAGGATTCTTAAAAGGAGTATCGACGCGCGCCAGCGACAAATCTATGTGAACCTGAAGGTGAGGGTGTATGTGAACGAACAGCCTCATGATGATGAATTTGTTAGGACAGTATACCCCAATGTGGAAGGAAAGCCTCAGGTGATTGTCGTGGGAGCAGGCCCTGGAGGCCTCTTCGCAGCCTTGCGCCTGATAGAACTCGGCCTGCGTCCGATAGTTCTGGAAAGAGGCAAGAATGTGCATGACCGTAAGAAGGATCTGGCCAACATCACCAAGACGCAGAAGGTGGATGCAGAGAGCAACTATTGTTTTGGTGAGGGTGGGGCTGGTGCCTATTCTGACGGTAAGCTCTATACCCGAAGTAAGAAAAGGGGTAATACAGACAAGATTCTGAATGTGTTTTGCCAGCATGGTGCCTCTACGGCTATTCTGGCAGATGCCCATCCCCATATCGGCACAGACCGTTTGCCGAAGGTCATAGAGGCGATGCGCAACACCATCATCAATTGTGGCGGCGAAGTTCATTTCCAGACGAAGATGACGAGATTGATTATCCGTGGAATGAGGAAGGAGGAAGGAGGAAGGAGATTTCCAATAGTCGGAGAATCTGTGCAAGTAGTCGGCGTTGAAGCAGAAGAGTATTCTCCTTCCTCGTTCCTCCTTCCTCCTTCCTCGAAAGAAATCTACGGCCCCGTCATCCTCGCCACAGGTCACTCTGCACGAGACGTTTACAGATATTTGGCTGAAGCAAAGATTGAAATCGAACCGAAAGGTATTGCAGTCGGCGTGAGACTAGAACATCCCTCACATCTGATAGACCAAATACAGTATCATTCAAAACAGGGCAGAGGACGCTGGTTGCCTGCTGCCGAATATTCGATGGTGACGCAGGTCGATGGTCGGGGGGTCTACTCATTTTGTATGTGTCCGGGAGGTTTCGTGATTCCTGCTGCCACAGACAAGGAGCAGATTGTGGTGAATGGTATGAGTCCTGCAAGTCGTGGTACGGCCTGGAGCAATTCGGGTATGGTGGTAGAAGTGCAGCCAACTGACGATTTGACAATTTCACAAGCTGACCATTTTGATCCGAACGATCCGTTGCGTGTGATGCGATTCCAGGAAGAATTGGAGCGGATATGCTGGCAACAGGGGAACATGAAGCAGACGGCTCCTGCACAGCGGATGAGCGATTTCGTGAACGGGAAATTGAGTTACGACTTACCCAAATCATCGTATGCTCCTGGGCTGATTTCCAGTCCGTTACACTTCTGGTTGCCAAAGATGATTTCAAAACGTTTGCAAGAAGGGTTTAAGACTTTCGGAAGGAATGCTCACGGTTTTCTGACGAATGAGGCTGTCATGATAGCGGTAGAGACAAGGACGAGTAGCCCTGTGAGGATTGTCAGAGACAGAGAGACATTGCAACATATTCGCATTCAAGGCCTCTTCCCTTGTGGTGAAGGTGCAGGCTATGCCGGAGGTATCGTTTCGGCAGGTGTCGATGGTGAACGATGTGCAGAAGCTGCAGCACAATACTTGGGTCATTAAAAATTGTAATAAATGAAAATTATCTTAAAAAAGATTTGGAAATTACAATTCTTTTTTTTATCTTTGCGATATGAATCCTAAAACGACAAAATTGTTTAACTAATATAATGTGAATTATGAATAGGGAGGATCAATTCGTAATAACAATCAGTCGCCAGTTTGGTACAGGCGGACATGAGATTGGAGCAGAACTGGCACGTCGCCTGGACGTGAAGTTGCTCGACAAACAGATCATTAATGAAGTGGCAAAGCGCAACCATGTAGTGGAAGAGGCTATGGAGAAGATTGAGGCGCGTAATCCTTTGTGGCGCGACGATTTCACCAATTTCTACCGCAACTACATGAGCAAGGCCGAGTATGACGGAACAGAGCATGATCAGACCTCACGAGACTTGTTCAAAGCTCAGGCTGAAGCCATCCGACAGATTGCAGCCGAGGAGTCGTGTGTGATTGTGGGCCGCTGTGGATTCCACATTTTTGAGAACCATCCGAATGCCCTGAAGATCTTTATCCATTCGAGTGAAGATTGTCGCAAGCGCAGAATAGCCGAGAAATACGGTCTCGACCTGCGCGATGCAGCTGCTATGGTGGTAGATAATGATTACAGCAGAGAGCTCTACACCAAGACATTCACAGGGAAGGACTGGACGGATGCGCGCAACTATGACATCTCTATCGACGTGAGAAAATTCGGCATCAATGGGGCTGTTGACTTCTTAATGAAGTGCATAGAATGAAGTTAAAAGCGAAAAGTGAAAAGTGAAGAATGAAAAATTAGGGAAATAATTTGTGTATATACCGATTTTTTAGTAATTTTGCACGCTGAAATTTCAAAGATAGTAATTACTAAAAAATCGGTATAATGAATATTTCCTACAAATGGTTGAAGGAATACGTGGATTTCGATCTCACGGCTCAGGAGGTATGTGATGCCCTGACGTCAACAGGTCTGGAAGTCGACGCATTGGAAGAAGTACAGAGTATTAAAGGTGGCCTGAAAGGTCTCTATGTAGGCAAGGTGCTGACATGTGAGGCTCATCCTAATAGCGACCACCTGCACGTAACAACAGTAGACTTAGGTAAGGGCGAGCCCTCCCAAATTGTTTGTGGCGCGCCTAACGTAGCAGCAGGTCAGAAAGTGATTGTTGCTGACCTCGGTTGTGTGCTCTATGATGGTGACAAGGAGTTTGTCATCAAGAAATCAAAACTGCGTGGTGTCGAATCCTGCGGTATGATCTGTGCAGAGGATGAGATTGGTATCGGTAACGATCACTCAGGTATTATCGTGCTGCCCGATGATGCTGTGGTGGGCACTCCTGCCGCAGAGTATTATCATCTGGAGAGCGATTGGCTCATCGAGGTGGATATCACAGCCAACCGTGCTGACGGCTTGAGCCACTGGGGCGTAGCTCGCGACTTATATGCCTGGCTGTTGAGCAATGGTCATGATACGGAAATGCATCGTCCTGACTGCTCAAAGTTTAAGGTTGACAATCACGACCTGCCTATCGAGGTGGTGATTGAGAATGATGAGGCCTGCAAGCGCTATGCCTGTGTCAGCATCACAGATTGTGAAGTGAAGGAGTCGCCCGACTGGTTGAAGAATAAATTGACAACCATCGGTCTGCGCCCGATTAACAATATCGTCGATATTACCAATTATATCATGATGGCCTATGGTCAGCCCCTGCATTGCTTCGATGCAGATATGGTGAAGGGTCATAAGATTGTGGTGAAGACGATGCCTGACGGAACACCTTTCCAGACGCTCGATGGCGTAGAGCATAAACTTTCCGACCGTGATCTGGCCATCTGTAATGCCGAGGAGCCGATGTGTATCGCCGGTGTGTTTGGCGGAAAGGGTAGTGGTACTTATGAGACAACGAAGAACGTGGTGCTTGAGAGTGCCTATTTCCATCCTACATGGATCCGCAAGAGTGCCCGTCGTCATGGTTTGAGCACGGATGCCAGCTTCCGTTTTGAGCGTGGTATTGATCCCAATGGCACGATCTACGCCCTTCAGCAGGCAGCCATCCTCTGTCAGGAATTGGCTGGTGGCAAGGTGTCGATGGATATTGTTGATGTCTATCCAAAGCCCATCAGGAACGCTAGAGTCGAACTTGATTATGATTATGTGACAAAACTCGTAGGTAAGAACCTTACTCCTAATGTCATCAAGTTCCTCTGTCGTGCACTCGACATGGAGATTAAGTTCGAAAACGAACTGGGACTGGAGTTGGAGATTCCTGCCTATCGTGTGGATGTGACGCGTCCTTGCGATGTGGTGGAGGATATCCTGCGTATCTATGGATATAATAATGTGGAGATTCCTACACAGCTGAAGAGTTCATTGGTCATTAAGGGTGAAGAGGATCGTAAGCACAAACTTGCTAATCTCGTGAGCGAGCAGCTGGTTGGTGAAGGTTTCAACGAGATCCTGAACAACTCGCTGACAAAGGGTGCCTACTACGAAGGCCACAACAGCTATCTGCCAGAGAACTGTGTGAAGATCATGAATCCGCTCTCTACTGATCTGAATGTGATGCGTCAGACATTACTGTTCGGAGGTCTTGAGAGCATTCAGTATAATGCCAACCGCAAACGTCAGAACCTGCGTTTCTTCGAGTTCGGAAATGTGTATACATTTGCTCCGGAGAAAGAGAATCAGGATGATCCGATGCTGGCCTATAAAGAGCAGTATCATGCAGGTCTCTGGGTAACAGGTAAGCGCGTGGAAGGTTCATGGGCTCATCAGAATGAGGACTCTACCTTCTATGAGTTGAGCGCATACGTGGAGAATATCCTGCGTCGTATCGGTCTGAAGCCAGGCATGACTGTTCGTAAGAAGTCTGAGAATGACATCTTCTCTGCTGGTATCACCATTGAGAATCGTGGTGGAAAGAAACTTGTGGAGATGGGTATCATCAACAAGAAACTCCAGAAGCAGTTCGGTATCGACAATCCTGTCTATTATGCAGAACTCAACTGGACGGCCCTGATGAAGGCCACGAAGAATAAAGAGGTGCTCTTTACTGAGATTTCCAAGTTCCCAGCCGTCAGCCGTGACCTCGCTCTGTTGGTTGACAATAGCGTAGAGTTCTCACAGATCGAGCAGATTGCCCGTCAGACTGAGAAGAAACTCCTGAAGAAGGTAGAGCTCTTCGATGTCTATGAGGGTGACAAACTGCCAGCAGGCAAGAAGAGTTATGCTGTGAACTTCGTTCTCCAGGATGAGGAGAAGACGATGGGTGACAAGCAGATCGACGCTATCATGCAGAAACTCATTACCAACATCAAGAAACAACTGAACGCAGAACTTAGATAATTATTACATTATTACATTTTTGAATTTTTAAATTATTAAATATGGGAAGAGCATTTGAATATCGTAAAGCTACGAAGCTGAAGAGATGGGGCCACATGGCCAAGACATTCACCAAGATCGGCAAACAGATTGCTATCGCTGTGAAGGCAGGCGGTCCGGAGCCAGAGAACAATCCTACATTGCGTGCTATCATCGCCAATGCCAAGCGTGAGAACATGCCGAAGGATAACATCGAGCGTGCTATCAAGAACGCGATGGGTAAGGACCAGAGCGACTACAAGGAGGTAACTTATGAGGGATATGGCCCTCATGGAATTGCCATCTTCGTGGAGACACTGACTGACAACACCACCCGTACTGTAGGTGACGTTCGTTCTGTATTCAACAAGTTTAATGGCAACCTGGGTACTCAGGGCAGTCTGAGCTTCCTCTTCGATCACAAGGCTGTGTTCACTTTCAAGAAGAAGGACGGACTGGACATGGACGAGATGATACTCGACCTGATTGACTACGGCGTAGAAGATGAGTATGATGAGGACGAGGAGGAGAACAGCATCACCATTTATGGCGATCCCTCGTCATTCGGTGCTATCCAGAAACATCTTGAGGAGAATGGCTTCGAGGTTACTGGTGCTGAGTTCACCCGCATCCCCAACGACCTGAAGGACGTTACTCCAGAGGAGCGCGAGACCATCGACAAGATGATTGAGAAGCTGGAGGACTTCGATGATGTCCAGACGGTTTACACAAACATGAAGCCCGAATAAAACAAAGCCCTCGCCACTCGGCGAGGGTCTTTTGTTTAATGTCTAATAATCCTTATCGGTGAAAGTGATTTCCATCAGAACTTTCTGAGGATCTTTCTCCGAATGGTAAGTATAGGCAAAGCGATACTTGTTGTCTTTATAGACCTTCATCGTGGTGGTGTTCTTGAGTTCGTTCTTCAAAGCGCCAACGGCATCGATGTTCTTCAGTACCACTTCACTATCGGCATTACCCATCAGCGTATAGTAATAATGGATGGTATGCGTTTCACGCTCAAAAGTCAGACTGTCCATACGGGTGGTCTTGTCGATTCTGATAGGACATTGCTTGGCGGTATACTCCTTGGCCTCCCTCTCGCATCTGTCTTCCAATGACTCCTGACAGCTCGCCAATATGAGGGCTAAAATGGCAATAATACATAATTTTTTCATAACGAATGTTTATTTTGAGTGCAAAGTTACTCAGAAATATGAAATTTCATCGTGGAAAATCCAAAAAAAAGCAAAAATATTCGTTTGGCGACGATTATTTTTGTAATTTTGCATTTCAAAGCATCTATTTATAATGAATCATATTAGAAATTTCTGTATCATTGCGCATATCGACCACGGCAAGTCTACTTTGGCCGACCGAATGCTGGAGTTCACCAAGACCATTCAAGTCACGGAGGGACAGATGCTCGATGATATGGACCTGGAGCGCGAACGTGGCATTACGATTAAGAGCCACGCCATTCAGATGGAATATATGCACCAGGGAGAGAAATATATCCTGAACCTCATTGATACCCCGGGACACGTGGATTTCTCTTACGAGGTATCACGTTCAATAGCTGCCTGCGAAGGTGCCCTCTTGGTGGTTGATGCCACCCAAGGCGTACAGGCACAGACCATCTCTAACCTCTACATGGCTATCGATCATAATCTGGAGATTATCCCCGTTATCAACAAGATTGATATGCCATCGGCTATGCCCGACGAGGTTGAAGATGAGATCATCGACCTGATTGGTTGTGACCGCTCAGACATCATCCGTGCCTCTGGTAAGACTGGCGAGGGTGTAGAGCAGATTCTCGACGCTGTAGTTGAGCGCATCCCTCATCCGGTAGGTGATGAGGAGGCTCCCCTGCAAGCCCTGATCTTCGACTCAGTGTTCAATTCCTTCCGAGGCATCATTGCCTATTTCAAGATTGTCAATGGTGTCATCCATACTGGCGACCATGTGAAGTTCTTCAATACGGGCATGGAGTATGATGCCGACGAGATTGGTGTGCTGAAGATGGATATGATTCCCCGCAAGGAGCTGCGTACAGGCGATGTGGGCTATATCATCAGCGGCATCAAGAACTCCAAGGAGGTGAAGGTGGGTGATACGATTACCCATGTCGCTACTCCCTGTAGTGCTGCCATCGAGGGATTCCAGGAAGTGAAGCCGATGGTGTTCGCCGGTGTCTATCCCATCGATCCTACGGATTATGAGAACCTGCGTGCCTCATTGGAGAAGCTGCAGCTGAACGATGCCTCGCTGACTTTCTCACCTGAGTCTTCTGTGGCTCTTGGTTTTGGCTTCCGTTGTGGATTCCTCGGCCTGCTCCACATGGAGATTGTTCAGGAGCGACTGGATCGTGAGTTTGATATGGATGTCATCACCACCGTGCCAAACGTGTCATATATGTGCTACACCAAGCAGGGAGAGGTGAAGGAAGTTCATAATCCCTCAGGACTGCCCGACCTGACGATGATTGAGCATATCGAGGAACCTTATATCCGTGCATCCATCATCACGGCAGCCGACTATATCGGACCTATCATGACCCTCTGTCTGGATAAGCGTGGAGAACTCATCGATCAGCAGTATGTCAGCGGTAATCGTATCGAGCTCCACTTCATGCTGCCCCTGGGAGAGATTGTGATTGATTTTTACGACAAGCTGAAGTCTATTTCGAAGGGCTATGCCTCGTTCGACTATCATGTCGATGGGTTCCGTCCTTCCAAACTGGCTAAGCTTGATATTCTGTTGAATGGAGAACCAGTGGATGCGCTCTCGACGCTGACTCATCAGGATAATGCCGTCACCTTTGGCCGCAGGATGTGTGAGAAGCTGAAAGAGCTCATTCCCCGCCAGCAGTTTGATATTGCCATTCAGGCTGCCATTGGTGCCAAGATTATTGCCCGCGAGACGGTGAAGCAGGTTCGTAAGGATGTGACAGCCAAGTGCTATGGTGGTGATGTCAGCCGCAAGCGCAAGCTGCTTGAGAAACAGAAGCGAGGAAAGAAGCGCATGAAGCAGATAGGCAATGTCGAGGTGCCTCAAAAGGCTTTCCTGGCAGTTCTTAAACTTGACTAATTGTTCTAATAACATATCAAAAGACCTATGCCAAATATCAGTATCACGACAAGAGATGTCGCACGCGAGTTAGCCCGTCGTTACAGCACGATGACGCATGATGAGCTCGATCTGCTCGAGAGTATTCTCGTGCCTATGAAGTTTGCCAAGAATGAATTGATCCTCAAGGAAGGAGAAACATGTACTAACATTTACTGGGTTGTTAAGGGATTAGTGCGTCAGTTCTATTTTAAGAACGACAAGGAACTGACCGAATATATGGCAACAGAGAACAACATCGTCATGTGTATTGAGAGCCTGTTCCGTGAGCAGCCGTCTCAGTTGCAGATCAAGGCTCTCGAACCTACCATTCTGATTGCTCTGCCGAAGGCTGAGCTCGAGGCAGTGGCCATGAAGAGCGTAAACATCCAGATTCTGTATCGCAAGATTCTGGAGGAGTCACTCATTCTCTCGCAGCATCATGCCGATATGCTCCGCTTCGAGAGTGCTCAGGACCGTTATGCCAAGCTGGTGAAGAATCAGCCGCAGCTGGTACTCCGTGCACCTCTGGTTTATATTGCCAGCTATCTGCAGATGACACCAGAGACTTTGTCGAGAGTGCGTACTGCAGCCCTGATGGATGGCAAGTAGAGCGCTCAGGCGTTTTTCTTGAGGAAGATAGAGTGGTCGATGCAATGCGGCAGCTCTTCCTGATAATGTGTAACGTAGATAAGTGTTCGTGAGGAGTCCTCGCAATACTTGTCTACGATTTCTTTTACCATCAGGCGGTTCTCATCATCCAGTCCGTGAAGTGGCTCGTCGAGTATCAGCAGGTCAGGCTCTTTCACAAAAGCCCTTGCCAACAATACCAGTCGCTGCTCACCGCTCGACATCTCCATAAACTTCCTGTCGGCTAAATGACCGATTCCGAAGACTTCCAGCCATTTACGGCATTGCTCCCTCTCAGCTTCATTCGGGCGGACATAGAGGCCAATGGTGTCTTTCAGACCACTGGCCACAATCTGTATGGCAGGAATGTTCTGCTTATAGCTGCGGTGCATCTCAGGTGATACATAGCCGATGTGGCGCTTGATGTCCCAGATGCTCTCTCCGCTGCCTCGCTTATGTCCAAAGAGCGAGATGTTGCAGGCATAGGCTTGAGGATTGTCGGCACATACCAGCGAGAGTAGGGTAGACTTGCCACTTCCGTTATCTCCCGACAAAGCCCAGTGCTCTCCCTGTCTGACAGTCCAGTCCAGATCCTTCAGAATCGTCCGCGCCCCATAGCGGATGGTGACTTTGTTGAAGTGGATGATTTCTTGTGGAATGTGGAATGTGGAATGTGGAATGTTAAAGGTGCTTTGTGGAATGTGGATGGTGCTTTGTGGAATGTGGAATGAGGAATGTGGAATGAGATTACCTTGGTGGGAATGATCTGCCGCAGAACTATTCTCATTCCACATTCCACATTCCACATTCCTCGAAAAAGATCTCTTCCTTAAAACTCGCATCCCCCGCACCTCCACGATATGCGTGATGAAATCTGGTATCTCGTCGGTCTTGGCCAAGACCAGGATAATCTGCAGACCCTCCTTTGTCAACATATCCAGCAGTTCCTTCAGCTGGTCACGCGTCTGGGCATCGAGACCGATAAAAGGGTTCTCCATGATCAGCACCTTCGGATTGGTGAAGAGCGATGCTGCCAGCTTGAATTTCCTCAGCTCTCCACTCGAGAGCAGGATGATATATTTATCGAGAAGCGACTCCAGGTGGAATATCTCGTAGATATGCTTCTGCAGGGCTCGCCGCTGAGGTGTGTCATCGCCAGCCAACTGATAGGCCTCTTCAAGTTTGCTGCCTACGGTGGGAGTCTCCTCGTCGATCTCCATCTGATTCCAGCGTTGCTGCAGGAAGTAAGTCCTGTCGTTGTCACCTCCGTAGGTATCACGGAATGTGATGTGCTTCAGATTGTTATAGGGCTCATCGAAACTGTAAGTCACCATACCTGGGTAGGCTGGATGACGGCCAGTCAGCATATCTACAAACATGGATTTCCCAGAGCCGTTACGCCCGATGATGGCGATGTGCTCACCTTCTTCGAGGGTGAAGTCCACTGGCTCAGCCATCGACCACTCAGGCTTCCTCGCGCGCGCGTTCCTTATTTCTATTGTGCTCATCTCTAAACTATAAACTTTAAACCGTAAACTGTAAACCGTAAACCGTAAACTGTAAACCGTAAACTGTAAACCTTAAACCTTCCTCTTCGAAACCTTATCCTTGTTCTTGTTGACAAAATCCTTCCAGCCACGATATTTCACGTCACTTTCGGGACGCCCCATCTGCAGATAGTGACAGTAGGCAGCCGCCAGAGCGTCGGTGGCATCCATAAACTTGCCCATCTCCTCATTGGGAATCTTCAGCAGTCGCTGCAGCATACCTGCCACCTGTTCCTTCGAAGCATTACCGTTGCCAGTCAGGGCCATCTTGATCTTCATCGGCGCATATTCATGGATGGGCACCCCGTGATGGATGGCAGCAGCAATGGCAGTTCCCTGGGCACGACCCAGCTTCAGCATCGACTGCACATTCTTTCCGAAGAAAGGAGCCTCGATGGCCATCTCGTCGGGCAGATAACCGTCGATGATACTTGTCACTCGCTCAAAGATATGTCCCAGCTTCAGGTAACCATCAGCAAACTTGCGCAGGTCGATCACCCCCATGGTTATCATCTGTGCTTTGCCGTCAATCACCTTCAGCAAGCCATAGCCCATGATATTCGTTCCAGGGTCAATCCCTAATATAATCTTTTCCATTCAGGCCACAAAGTTACGGAAAAACGAAGGAAAAGCCAAATTTATTTGAGCTTTTCTGAGTGCAAAGTAATTTCGACGTAGTCAAAGTTACGGAAAATCGAGCGCAATACAAAACAAATTCATTTGTTTTTGTAAGTTAGCCAAAGATTTATTAATTTTGCACCAGTTTTCTCAGATGAGACTATTTTAGGTATGAAGAAGATATTTATTTGGACTATTGGCATTTTCCTGATGCTGTTCGTCGTGGCTACCATCGGCGGCAGTTTCTATATGCTCGACTACTCGCTATCACCCCGTGCTGACCGTTCTGACACGGCAGCCTGTTTCAAGAAGCTCTTCAGGCGCTATCCTGAGACACGGCCCTGGATTGATAGCCTCCGCCGTCAGCATGCCTTGCGCGACACTTTCCTGACGATGCCCTCTGGTGAGCGTCATCATGCACTCTATATCTGGAATGGCAGTAGCAAGACGGCCCTCGTGCTCCATGGGTGGCGCAACTGCTCTGTCGACATCCTCTTCATCGCGCGCATCTACGACCAGGAGATCGGGGGCTATAATGTGGTGATACCCGACTTCCATGCCCATGGCCTGAGCGAGGGCGATATGATTCAGATGGGTTGGCTCGACAGGAAAGACATGCTCCATTGGCTATCTGAGTTCCAGACAGATACGATGGTCGTACATGGCATCTCCATGGGTGGTGCCACCACGATGATGATGTCTGCAGAGCCACTGCCAGAGAGGGTTAAGGATATCCACTTCATCGACGATTGTGGCTATACGAGTGTGTGGGATGAGTTTGCTGGAGAGTTGAAGAATCAGTTCGGCCTGCCAGAGTTCCCGCTGATGTACACCTCCAGTCTGTTCTGCCGTCTGCGCTATGGCTGGAGTTTCCAGGAGGCCTCAGCCATCTCTGAGGTCAGCAAGTCGCCCCATCCGATGCTCTTCATCCATGGCAACAAAGACACCTTCGTTCCCACTGAGATGGTCTATCGGCTCTATGATGCCAAGCCTTCCGACAAATCACTTTGGATAGCCGACGATGCCATCCATGCCCAGGCCTATAAGATGCACAAGTCAGAATATGTTGAACACATCCGACAAGCAGTATCTACAGTCGCTCATCCGTGAGGGCGAGCATCAGCAGCAAGATTTCAAGTATCGTGTTTCCGATGCTCAGAAGCTGGCCAAGTCAGTATCGGCCTTTGCCAATACCGATGGAGGCAGGCTGCTGATAGGTGTGCGCGATGATGGCAACATGTCGGGAGTGCGCTCTGAGGAAGAGATCTACATGATGCATCAGGCAGCCTATCGCTATTGTAGCCCCCAGGCCAGCATCAGGTTCGACACCTATCATGTCGATGGCCGCACCATTGTGGTAGTTACAGTCCCCCCTTCAGACCGCCGTCCAGTCTGTGCCATCAACGATGAAGGCACCAAGAAAGCCTATATCCGCATAGCAGATGAGAACATCGTAGCCTCACCTGTCCATCTGGCTCTGTGGCGAGCCTCTCAGAATCCCCAGGGCACGATGATGACCTATACCGACGCTGTGAAGAAGATACTCGAAGTGTTGCAGGATCAGCGCCTCCCCCTCAATCAGATAGTGCGTCGCTCCCACCTCCCGCGCCCCAAGGTCATTTCCCTCCTGGCCCGCCTCATCCATTTCCGCGTCATCCAGTGGGAATACACCAACCAGCAGTTCCTCTTCGGGTGACATTACATAGCAAAATCTTTTTCCTTTTGCGACACGCAAATGAGTAGATGCTCGCACTTTGTCGCAAATCCCAAACCCCGTCGCAACAAGTCGGCGAAGAAAGCGGCTGATTATTTGGAATCAAGCGAAAATCCCCCTACCTTTGCACTCGTAAACAAGTTGCAGCGGCATAAGAGTTAGTTTTTTGATTCATATTTGCATACGTTTGGTTATTGTTAGTGATTTTCTTTTTTCCATTTGATTGAATAGTTTAGAGTTAGTGTTAGTTATGAATGCAAACGGGGCCCGCAGCGATTGCGAAGCCCCGTTTCCAATTATATCAACGTCAATCCGATATTTTTTGGGGCTCAGTCCGAAAATGCTGTAGCATAGAGATAAAAGTTCGTTACGACCAATGTAAATTTTGTTCCAAACATAGTATTTTTCACCACGACCTTTGTGATTTTTGTTCTAACACTCGGGATTTTAGTTACTCCTATGCGTGTGCCTTAATATAATTATCATATTCAAGTTTCGCATTTGCTCAACTACTTCTGAAAGTTGTATGAATAGTAGAACTTTCTGGAATTAATAGTAGAACTTTTTAGAATTAATAGTAAATAGTTCTAGAATTAATAGTAAAAAATCGGTCTATTCGAGCCCTGCGAGCACCCGCGGCGAGATATGTACCTCGTCCTTTCGGACAGTAGTTAAGCCATTACCCTTTAGCTTGCACCAACCTCCAAACATTTGGCTTCACTACATAACTACAAAGAAGTTGAGCAAATGCAAAACTTGAATTATCATACTTCAGAAAGAAGTGCCCCTTCCGCCCCTCGTGTCTTTCAATGAAAGGTCGCGAGGGTCAGAAGGGGCACTTCTTTTCATGTTATTCCTAACTATATACACACGTATGCACGCGAGGCTAACCTTATCTATTCTTGCAACTGAATATTCGGAATGAGCCATTTTTTTTAGAGGGTACAGAAATTCCTTTGCGTCATGCCCCCTTTGCACCCACAACTAGATATTTACAAATCATTTGACGATCCAGATACCCAACTGATAAATTGGCTATACTTATTAGCGATATTTTCTTTTTCTGCACACCAATCATTGGTAGTAGATACGGCAATTTTATTGGGAGCTTTCCCTTCTACTGCAACCATATCATACCATTGGCCAATTTCGTAAACTTTTACTTCAATATTGATAGGATTATCATAAAAAACACCTGTGATACTAAAGGTTACAGGTGAAAGATTACCTATATTTGAACCGTTCGTATTTACCATCGTTGTTGTAGATACACCAAATTTCTCATGAACTTCCTGTCCTCCAATAGTGATCGGTAACGTGCTGCCTACAGCTTGTAATGTAACGTCTGCTCCTGTAGAAGTCATAATAACATCAAAAACGACATCATTAAAATCAAAATCAGGTTCAGTAGAAAGTTCCTCTACCATAATTCTTGTCTTCTCTTTTGTTGATGCAAATCCCCACTGATGATTTACACCAGGAACGCCAAATGCCCTTACAAATGCAGCCTGATAATCTTCTTGAAGGTTTAATACTTGAGTAGGATCATTATCTCCCCCATCATTATTACTAATGGTATTCTCTTGATTATTTTGGACAGGGTTATCGATACTACCGAATATACTATCTATAAAATCCTGGCATGAAGTAAGGGATGCTTGGGCAAGAAGTAGGATACAGGATACAATTAACAAATTAGGTTTTCTCATTGTCTTATTTTCAATTATGTTTATTTCAAAAAATTAGTCATTATCATCATACATTAATTATGTGGCCTAATACCCTTGATTCTGTGTTATCATCGGATTCATAAATATTTCATTTAATGGAATTGGCATTAATAGCTGATAATCCTCGCAGCCAACTTTCTCCTTTGCTGCTCCAAGTCTTTTCAAGGCTGCCCACATGCCATAAATAGGAGAGGATGAATACCAAGTGTCTACTAATCCTACTGTATCGTCAGAGGCCTCTTTATATAAAAGACCCAAATAGTTCTTACCATATATAGAATAATCAGAACTACTGCTCAGCATACTGACAAACGCAGTAGGGATAACGGTCAGAATATCTGTTGAATAGTTATAATGGAATATGCTTTCTCCTACTTGATCCTTTATTCCTGATAGAATAGTCTTTGCATCATCCTTCTTACCAAGAGCTAAAGATAGCTCTGCCAACAATGATTGAGCACTTTGAGCATTAAAATGACTGGCATCGTTAGTAGTGCTGAATTTGTCTTTTACTCCATTCAATTTGTTATACGCAAAAGCAAGAACTTCGTTCGTAGCCGTGCGTGGATGTGATATTTCATATATATCTGACTCTTCTGTTATGAGAGGTACATCTCCCCATAGTAAAGTCAATTGATAGTATGCAAAGGATCTGAGTGCTATAATTTCTGCCAAATAAGGATCTGTCTGATAATCATGTATATCAGCAAGAGCGTTGATTAACATATTAACTCGGGCCACAACACTATATGCGTATGTCCATGCATTTTCCAGGATCAAATTTTCCGAGTTTATTGTAGTTGAGCCAAAGGCATTACTATCAATCTTCTTTAATCTAAATGCTTCGAGCGTAATCTGATTAGCCTCAAATAACGCTGCTGATTTATAAATGTCGGCGATCGCTTGCTTTAGATCGTTCTCACTTAGAGTTATTGATGACTCATATTGGGTCGTTGGAGCAGGCTCCTTTTCTGTAGATTGTGTCGTTGGCTTTGCAGCCTCAACAGGGTTGTCCTCTGAGCCAACTATGGCGTCAATGAATCCTGCACAGGATGATAATGACATCATCGTCAAAATCATCATGATTGATATTAGTAACTTTCTCATTTTAATGTTTTTAGTTTGAATAAATAAAAAACGTGAGCGCTTACTTCGCTTACGTTCCTGAGGTATCGGCAAACACCTGTAATCTTAAACGAGTAATGCTCACGCCATCAGGCGCGAACCATCTACTTCTGTTCTTGATTACGTTCTGTCAAATTTGCCGATTTTCAGAAACAAGAATCAGCGGATGCTTCACTATATGTCTGTTATAATTTCTTTTGCTATGTTACCATACGCAGTTTTGTTTTTAGGGTTCTACATTATCTTTTCTACTATATCCAATAAGTTTTGAAATCACCTTGACTAATTCTTTGGCGGGGGCAACGATTGTTTCTAATTCTTCTTCGCCAATCGAAAACATGCAGTTGTAATCACCTTTCTCTCTGAG
>JAEEGJ010003291.1_pt1 | contig 63889 bp, 47 predicted proteins | sample 8958761 | NCBI WGS metagenome assembly JAEEGJ01 (sample SAMN16246546, study PRJNA631951) | gut metagenome | biome: gut microbiome; feature: rumen; material: RS-attached | host: Bos | place: Iran: Karaj | collected 2018-10 | reverse complement strand
TTCGCATGATATCACTGTGCAGCAGGGCAAACGTCTTAGCCATCACGTTTGCAGGCCACCCACAGATAATACGACGAGCCCAATAATTCTCAATGACATCAAACACCTGATACTGCACATCTTCGCTCAACTCATGCTCACGTGCATAATCCAGGAATATCATATAGAAAGGCATACAGACATTAGAGCCTATACTTGCCAATTGCTTCAGTTTCTTATTCAGCTTCGCACTCTCTGTCTCACCTTTCCCCGCCTCTCTATAGAAACGGGCAAATTTCAGCATATCAGCAAGGAGATCCTCTCGTGGGATATTATGCTCCTCATCATACTGCTTGAAGTCAAAATAGAGGTCTTCTAATTTACTGATAACCTTTTCTTTGATAGTGAGATAGTCACGAATAAACATCGTAGGCTCACCATCAGTAGCCTTTTCAATCTTGCTCCAATAAGAATAATAATACGTTTCCTGAATATCGGGTTTCTCCGACATCAGCAGGTAGTTCCTTACCTTATCAGCCTCCTCCAAATCCTTACCACAAGAGTTCAGGCTTTCAAAGATAAGTTGAGGATTATCCTTAGAGTCCAGACAAATATCAATAACGATCAGTTTCTCTATCGCCTCAATCAGATCCTCAAACGACAACTGCTTCGGGGACTTGATAAGATTATAGAAGAATTTATAATTGCCAACAATCATTGACTTGTCATACTTCGAAATCTCATCAAGATCGTTTGTGAAGAGCGCATCATAAGCTGTCAGATCCTCATCAATGGGGCGCAGTTTTATCTTACGCTCCGCATGTCTGCGATACTTTGCAATCAGATATTTCTCGTAGGTATCCTCTACAAACTCCTTATCCTCACAGGCCATATCGCCATTCTTCACAGCATTGATGGCAGCCAGAATCAGGATAGATATGGTAGTGATACGCTGCTGGCCATCGATAATCAACAGATCATTCTCCGTCTCACTGGCTTTCACAGACACAATACTGCCAAAGAAATGACTATACAGGTTCTGCTCATGCACTTTCACCAAATCAGCAAACAACCTCTGACAATGTTTCTGCTGCCATGAGTATTTCCTCTGATACAATGGAATCAGGAACAATGCCCTGTCATCGTGGAAATAGATGTCTAATCTCGTTGCATCTCTCATATCATTTCAAATTAATCGTATACAAAATAATCTTAAGTATAAATCCAATTAGCCTCTTGGTTCTGCTGCCATATCGTAATGAATATCATCCGAATCAGATGTCATATTGATAAAGGTAGCCTCATTGACAGGCTCTGGATAATAACCTTCTTTCTCTAATTCTGTGATACTATTTGCAACAGCAAAGAGATACATATCAATACAACAACGGATGGCAGCATCTACTTGGTCTTCATTAATCGTAATGGTACCATGCGACTCCGTATTTCGCAGATCACGAACCATCTGTAGACGAGCATTGAATGCCTGCAACTCAGGATCCTCCGTGTCATGTAGTTCCCTCAGGAAATCAAAGGCAAAGATTGCATTTGAGAGTGTTGCCGTCTTACCTGTTTCCCTTGCTGGCACATCTGTCTTATTAATCAGATAGTAGAGTTTCTTCAAGAATGTCTCATACTTGATAAGGAGCGTTGTAAGATACATACGTTTCTCTGTGGGTCTAATATTCTCAGCCCTGCAGACGTTATTCAGAGCATCTTTCAGGATTTCGTCTACGCCATCAAATTGATCTGTAGATTGTGTATTCAGTATCATTATCATGTTATTGACGATTTCATCCATACTCCGCATACGATTGGATAATCCTGCAAATCGAGAAGAGAACTGGTCTACGAGAGCCTCCTTCAACAATGCCTCGTTATACGATGGGCGCACCTTCTGCATAACATGTTCCACCATCTGTTTCCATGTCATTCCTGCAAACGATTCGTCTGTAGCTGCATTATCCTTTGTATCGAAATCAAAGTCTGACTCCTCTTGTTCAACGTGTCTATAGTTACGCATGAAGATATCAAACAGCTGCTCTTTATTCTCATCAAGCATTGGTTTGAACTTATCACCAAGCACAAAGTCAGGCTCATTCTTGCGTCTGCGACGATATCTGTTCTGAAGCTTCACATAATACTCCAGTTTCTGCTCATCTGTGAAATTTGGATCTTTAATATAGGTAATAAAGTCCTCATCCTTCTGCATAGTCTGGAACATCAGACCTATCTCCTTCAACCATATCAGAGCCTGCTGGGCTGTCAGCTGCTCCTCATCATTCATGCGTTTCAGGATAGCCAACACCTCATCGATAGTCTTACCCTTTGGTGTAGAGCTAGCAGGACCTCCGCCACCGCCACCTGTTCCACCCTCACCATCATCATCATCGTCATCATCAACCATGGTGATACCTGGGAGTTCATCGCTATCAACGACCTCAAACTCATAACGTTTCTCATTCTTCTTGGCAAGCTTGCTATAAATATTGCAATACTTCTGCCAGAAAGAGAGGAACACCTCATCATAGTATTTTTCATCGATGATAAACACGCCTTTCAGATCCATAATGGCAGAACCATAACGACCTATGAGAGTTCTAAGGTCTCTTGCAGGATTCTCTTCGGACTGATAATCAGGATCACTGGGCTTCAGCTCATGCTTCTTATTATATTCCTTAGCCAACTCCTCATTACCAAAGCAAGCAATGATCCATCTGGTAATACCATCCTCCATGGTAACGATAAATTCAGCATCTTCACGCTGATGTTGATATTGCGAGAACCATGCTCTGTAAACATGGCTTTCCATCAGCCCCTGATACCATAATGCAACATTCTGTGCCTCCTGTTCCGGATTAAACTCAGAAGTTGTCATATTGCAGTATTTCTTGAAGGCTGCTTTAATATTAGCTGTATTTACATTATGCCAGGAGAGATCCACGATATGGCATTCTTCCTTATACTTACAGGTACGGTTTACACGACTGATGGTCTGTATGGCATTGATACCCGTAATCTCTTTATCTAAGAACAATGTGTGTAGATTCGGCTCGTCAAATCCTGTCTGTAATTTATCCACTACAATGATCAAGCCATTTTTCTCATTCTTGAAATACTGGATAACAGCCTCTTCGCTCTTGTCATTATTCAGCGAGCTGCATTTCTCCTGTCCCTGGCTATCACTATAGACTATACATATAGGAGCATCTTTGAATTTCGCATACTTTGGATCCTGGCATTTCTCCTTATACATCTGACGGATGATATTGCAGTATTTAATAGCAATAGGGATGCTCGAAACTGCCAGCATGGCCTTACCCTGGCCTCCTTGTCCTGGCACACAAATCTTTCCATACACCAGACTAACGAGACGCTCCACGATAAACTCAGCTATCTTCCGCATACGTGGCTCAAAGGCATACACCTTCTGCTTATTCTCACTGATCAGGATGTCATCATCAATTTCCTCTAACTCTGGAGGAAGTTCAAACCCCACAGGTACGGTAAATGGGATGATATGCTTAGTAGGATTAAGAATATAACCATCATCTATGGCCTCCTGCATACTATAACTATCGAAGGGAGTCCAGAACCGATAGGTATAGGCACTATGGAACTCGCCAAAGCGCGTCAGTGTCTCTTCGCTAGGCGTAGCGGTGAAACCTATCAATAGATTCTTTTTCTCTATCACTTGGTCGCCAACACTCAGATGTTCCTGTAATTTGGCGAAAATATCAATCATCTCAGCATTTTCATCACCAGAATTACTACGGTGAATCTCATCAATCAGGAATGCCACACGCATCTTCTTCAGGGTATACTTAGACCTGTCGATAGCATCCTGCATATCCAAAAATTTCTGGATGTTTACCACGATGATACGCTGCTTCTCTGCCAAGGCCTTGATGAATGTGTCGGAATCTACAGCCTCAACGAACATCGATTTGTCGATATTCATGTTTCTCATCATTGTATCAAGCTGATCCCTTAGTTGTAACCTATCTACCACCAAGAGTATTTTGTTATAAGCATAATCGTTATCATAGCGATAATCTTTCAACTGGAGAGCCAGCCATCCAATGATGTTACTCTTTCCGAAACCTGCTGCATACTGCATCAGCAGCGAATAAACGAACTTATTATTCTGGAACTTCTCACGACTCTTGATAATCTCCTCTATTTTTGCCTGAGGTACGCCTATCTCCTTTAACTCACCACGTAGTTTATTGATATAGTAATCGGGCTCTTTCTCATGAGTAAGCATTTCAGAGATACGTCCCATAATCTTATCACATCCGAACTTCTGTTTCGGACGTGGCGTAATCAGATGACCTCTATTAGTAACACGCTCCTTCTTACCATCCTTCTTTACATACTTATATTCTATAAAGTTATAGTAGAGGATTTCCTTTTCGATCATCCGCTTGCTATACAGCGCTTTCATCACTTCCTCAAAACGCTGATGCTCGTTGAGCGATGGCGATGTCAAGGGATATTCCTTGATTTGCTCTATCACCTCTCCTATTATATCATCAACGGTCTGTGGTGGCTCTGTAGAAAACTTCTGCATGGCCATATGGAAGAAGTTGCTGATATTGCGGATAATAAAAGTATCCTGAAGGTCTGATGCTGTCAGATGAATAGCTTTTTCAAAGATGGCAGTCACCTTAGGGATTTCTTTCTTATAGACTGGTCCAGACTTCTTACACTCCACAATACCCTTGATGGTTGAGAGATAATCCTTGGCTATCTTCCTGCGCCCATGGTCTCTGGCATTCTGTCCCATAGAGACCGTCTTCAGCTCCATATAGCCAATAAAGATGCCATTCAGGAAGAAAGTGATATCTGGACGAATGGTATTCACTTTCTTTCCATGAAGCAGCATGGTGTGGCTGGATTCTTCTACAGCTGAGAAGATGTTCTTCTTAAAGTCTTCATCACCCCGTAACACAGAGCCAGAATCAAAGAATAACTGGATAGTCTCACCCTTAAACCCAATTGTCTTATTGGTATTGAAGAAGGTTGCAACATTCTTAGAACCCATAAGTTTGGCCTTGATCACATCCTTCAATTCATGGAGCAAAGCCTGTTCATTACCTTTGAACTGTTTGAGCAAACGGGCCCACTGCTGCTCGTCACTCTTCTTGATGAAATCTGCGAGATCAGGCAGCACAAACAGGTCAGGAGTCACCACATTACTTGGAGTCTCCTTATAACCGAGACCTCCCTGGAGTTCGTCGCTGCATAGCAGCTTCATCACGTACTCATGCTGTATCTTCTTCTCATCCATATTCTCAGTTCGTTAGTTGTTATCGAAATTGATTTTGCCAGAAATGGCCTCATTAATAATGGCCTTTTTCAGACGCTTAGAGGCCTCTATTTGCTTACTGATATTCTCTATCGCTGCATCTATTTTCGCGCACTTCTCATCGAGATAGTCTGCAATGGCCTGCTGCTCAGATAAGGGGGGAACAATAGTTAAAATATTGTTGAATCTATCATTATATAGCCTTAGTCTTGAATCTATAATACCCTTAGAATTCCTTTTATATTCTGCAACATACATATCTGTACGCATCAAATAATGATAATAATGAGGAACAGTATCTTTACCACGATATACAGCGTATGAAGGGCTTACAATGCCATCATAATCAGAGAAACCTAACCCCCTCTTCCATGCTAACATAATATTAATAACTAAGTCTCCCTTCTTACAGAGTCGATACCCTATAAGTGATTCTGCCCTACTCTCATACTCGCCATCCTCCATTTTATCCAATCTTCGGGCTACACCATAGTATTCAGAAACAGACAGCAAATCTTCTCCTCCAGTCTCTGTAACATCCTTGCACTCTTTAAATAGACTTTTTAATCGTTTTACTTCCCAATGTTCAGGAATCATGCCAAGCCAATCTATACCAGAATCTTTTAGGGATACATTGGGATTTAGGCCATGAGTTACAGTCTGATTAATAACACTCTTCTTCAAACGAGCATAGGCATCCTTTTCTTTCTCCAAAACCTCTACACGATGATCTATAGCCGCAAGTTTCTTATCCAAATAATCAACTATCCGCTGCTGGTCTTTTATTGATGGTATATCAAAAGAGAAATTTCGGATTTCTTCAATAGTTAATCCTTGCCTATTGGCTCCCGTTTGCGAAAGGTCAATATACATTTGACCCTTATCAGAAATAATTAAGTAATGTAAAAAAGCTGGCTTTACAATCTTTTGATTTGGACGTATTATACAGACATGCTGATTTACATTACCTCCTTTAAAATCTTCAGAAGTAAAATAACAACGCCCAATTGATGCTCCTGTAATATTTAGCAGCACATCACCAGGCATAACTCGAGACCCACTCATTTGCTCGTCAATTTCCTCAGAAATATATGCAATATCATCCAAAAGGAAACCGAAGTTATGAACATTTTGACTGCGGAACAACGGAATTCCAGATGACAAGTAGGACTCTGCTCCACCCTTTGGTGTTACACCGCTACCAACTTTGGTCGTATAATCTTTGATTCGCAAATTCATAACCCAATTGTCAATAGTTCACCATTCAGAGCCTTAATCTCAGCCATTACATCCTCTACGCTTTCAATCACCTCTGGGACATAGAACTCCTTATTAAAGTTCAGTTCTACACCGACAGTATTATTTTCCAGAGTATATGGTTTGAAAACATACTTCTGCATGAAAGCATCTATCTCTCGCTGGTTCTCATACTGATTGAAGTGATGAGGAATAATCTCGTAGTCATTGATATACACTGGCTCAATGTAAGTATCAGTGACTATCTTCCCTGTCTTGCGATCTTTACGAGGCTTTATGGTAAACTTACCACATCCCATAGCCTCGCCATCGCTCATGCGAACCATTGTATTGCGATCCTCATCAAAGCGGTACTCACCTTCACTGACTTTCACCTTACCATCCTTACAAATGGTATCCACTACGCTGCGCCCATCCTCATCAAGGTCTGTCAATGTCAGGCTCTGACAATTATAATAGAAATGCTCGCGATTAAATATCTTGCAGATATCATTTGGCTCAAAATTCGTTAGAGCATCCACGATCATTTTACGATGCTCTGCAGTCATTTCGCGACGCTTATCTCCCTTGGCTTTCTTCAACAGTTGCCAGAGATTGCTGCCATCAATGAGAGCCACCTTATCCTTGCGCTCCAAAGGCTTCTTCTTATTCATGATCCACAGATAAGTATATATACCCGTGTTAAAGAACTCATTCTGAGGCATCTGGATAATAGCTTCCACCCAATCCTTATCAAATATATACTTGCGGATATTACTTTCTCCACTACCAGCATTGCCACTAAAAAGGGTACTTCCATTATGCACCTCCACAGCAATACCCTCGCTATCGAGTTGCCATAGGATATGCTGCATAAACAGCAGCTGGCCATCGCTCACAGCAGGCAGCCCTCCTGGGAATTGTCCAAGTTGATCATTTTTGATTTCCTTCTGGAAACCACTCCATTTATCACCATAAGGAGGATTTGCCACAATCACATCAAACTTCTTGCCATGATAAGGCACTGTTGTCAATGTATTACCATAGTGCATCGTCGAGTTCTTACGGAAACGACTTTCGATAGCTGCCAAAGCATAGAGCTTATCGTTATACTCACTACCCCAGGTAGCAATCTTCGTATAGCCCTGTGCAGCCAAACGATCTTCTGTTCCAAAGAGAAGGTTGGCTCCTCCACTCGTAGGGTCATAGATATGCACCATCTCGTTCTTTGGCTTCTTCAGCTTTGAAACCACAATCTCAGCTATCAGTGAGATGATATCATCAGGCGTATACTGTTCTCCAGCTGTTGAAGCAGAGATGTCCGCCCACTTACGTTTGATATGCTCCTCAAGTGTCGTAATGGCAGAGTTATCGTAGGCAGAAAGATCTATCTTCGACCAAGCAGTTACCACATCCATCAGGATACCCTTAGCGCGTAACTCTGCAGCAATACCATCCATATTCAGGTATTTCATTTCCGTTTTCTCACGATCAATACCTAAAAGCCTTTTCAGCACATCATCAAACTCCTGTAGATAGGTTGTAAAGTCCTGCTCAAAGGTAGTATCGTTGTCGCAGATGCTGCTGAGCGTCTTGCCCTGCATCACTATAAACTCGTTATAACCACAATCCAGCTCTTTAAATGCCTCCTCAAAGTCCTCTGGATCATCCTTAGCAGTGATACCCTCATCCTCCTCCACCTTCTTGATGGCATTCAGCATACGGCCTTCGAGCATCATCAGCGCAAAGAATGGCATCATGTAGTCTGGGAAGTCACTCTGCTTGATGCTGGCAGAGAGCATTAAGTCTGCTATCTCCCAAATTTTGCTCTCGTACTGCATGATGTCACGAGGCTGCTGCTTCATATCATTGTTATTAGTCATAATCATTCGGTTTTAAATTAGTGATGCAAATATAGTAAGATTTTCGGAACTACGCAAAAATAATCTTAGTTTTATCCTCATTCAGCTTGATTTTCCGCGCAAAACTGATTTCCACCCCATCATAAATGGCTGACACATCCACACCTTTTGCTATCAAAGTATCGATAAGCACACTGTCGTGCAGCCCTCGAATCGACGTCCAAGCCCGGCTTCCAACCTGCTTGTTAAACTCCCGCACCAGAGCCAAGACACTCTTCTTAGCCATACTCTTCTTCAGATCCTCAAAATACTCTGCTGTAACCATAATCGTCAAAAGTTAATTTATAAATACTTCTTGTAAAACTCAGGCCACTTAATGTAAATAACCACATATATGGCGAACACTCCTATTAGGATGGGGATTAACCATACCCCAAACAGCATCGAAGCAAAGAAAAAAGCCCACAAAGATTTTGCCAACTCGTTCATACGCCAAAAGTTTTAAATTTAACATCTAATTGTTTCTGAGTGCAAAGTTAGCCTCTAAGTGTGCAGGTTTTCTGCATAGTTCAGAAAATTTTCACTCTACCACGTATAACGTTCTCTATAAGATTCTGACGGTATGCTGAAAAGACATTATCTGTATTACCGATGAGATTAATTACATTATCGATTTTGCTAATGATATTATCCAGATAAGAAGTTTGTCTAAGCTGCTCCTCAATTGGTGGTATCATGCATTTTAGATTAGGAATCGACTTCGAATCCAAAGCTTTGATAGCAACCCCCTTTGCCATAGACCTTAGTTTTTTCTCATGGCCTTTCAGTAAATAATAAAGATATTGTGGTGCAATAATGTTCTCGTCAATGCACTTTATCGCTGCAACAGAGGGGGTTAATATGCCGTCTATGCCTTTAAACACTTCGCCAGCATTTTCGCCTCTTACTATGATAATCACATCATTTACTGTAGAGCATTTGGTTTTAGGAGTAACCTCGTAAAGTTTGTCATCAGCATAAGGGTTTCTTATGTATGAAACTGACAGAAGAGGCAAACCTTCGGTATTTTGAACAGGAGGTCTGTTAACACCAAATACAACTTCAGTAGCTGCACGCAATGGATGTTCTACCCATGATTTTGAATCAGTACTATCCAAGATTTTTACAACATCCTTTTTTAGTGATGCAATAGCGTCTATAACGGGAATCAAATCACCAGTGATATCTGCTAAAGGCGCTACATCTACTTTCTCCTGTTGTTTAAAGAACTTCTCAAACTGGACAGAATAGCCCTTCTCAACAGAACTGTAATCAATAGTTATTTCTCCCTGAGAATAGGGCTGCCGTTCTTTTTCTACAAATCTTTGTATATCTGTATCCAAAGAGATTGTAACCCTTTCTATCTTCTTTCCATTCTCTAGAAGGTCTACCTCATAATAACCGAATTGCTCATTCTTTACTATTTGAGAATTAGTAGAAATAACCTCTGATTGGTATTCATCAACGATTAACTTAACGAATTCTCTATCTAAGCCATTTCTTCGATCCTTACTGACTAAAGATGAAGCATCTATAAGACGAACCTTACCTTTTTGTGCCTTATTTTTCTTGTTAGAAAGAATCCATAAATATATAGGAATACTAGCCACTGTATGAACTCCAGATGGCAAGGCTATAATAGTTTCAACAAGATCATTCTCAAACATCCAGCGACGAATGCGAGACTCGCCACTCTGAGCATTACCTGACCATAGGGCCGATCCATTCGAAATAAATGCAGCACGACTTCCTACGGGGCTCATTTTAGAAATGATGTGCTCAATAAATAGGAACTGACTATCACTAACAGCAGGAAGTCCAATGGAGAACCTTCCTGCAATATTAGCGCACTCCATTTTGATTCTATCCTGAATGGGCCTCCACGACACACCGAAAGGATTATCTGCAAGAATATACTGGAAGTGATTATTAGCAAACATATCTTCAGTGAGGGTATTGCCATATTGAATATGACTATTCTTATTTCCAGAAAGAAGTACTAATGCTTGGGCAATAGCACATGGCAACATTGCTATTTCCTGTCCATATAATGATATATTGTCTTGATGAATAGCATATTTCTTAGCCTTCTCACCAGCAACAACAAGCATAGTTCCTGTTCCGCAGACAGGATCATAAATTGATATTCTTTCGTTCTTATCTTTTCTTACATCTATGCTTAATAAACACTCGCTTATTAAACTGGATAATTCATAATATGTAATGTTCTCACCATAATATCTTATTCCGTCAGAAAGAATGTGATATATTAGTTCTGTAAATTCTTCATTGTCAACAGAAGAGAACGACAAATCTAAATTATCGCACAATTCAAATAGTTCAACTAAATATCTGGATTGTCTTTGCAAAATAGCCAGATTTCTTTCAAAATTCATTCCATTTAAGAAATGAAGGACATTATAGCTAAATCCCTGTAGATAGGTATTTAATACAACATCGATAGAGCCAGTAGCAAGTAAAATTCCCTTAAAATTGTAACCAGAATAATTATAGAAAGAATAGCCCCCAGATATCTCCTGAAGTTTTTCGCTCAGTCGTTCTTCACTTAATATTTCACTATTCTTACTATAGAAAGAAGAACATTCCTTTGCATACTGTCCAATCAAACAATCTATACGACGCAGAAAAAGAAAGGCAATAGCAACCTCATGCAATTGCAATTCAGGCATTATTCCTCTGATATGAGAACAAAACTGCCAGATTCTTGTTGTTGCCATTCCTATATTATTTTCTTTCATCATTCTTAATCGTTTAATTTCTTATTATTGTTTCTGGGTGCAAAATTAATGCTTTTTTATGCAAGTTTTCTGCATAGTTCAAAAAAGATTTCTTTCATACTTTTTTATATTGAATCTAACTCAAATTTATCAGATCGTTTTTTATTGTAAAATCACCCTTTTTGCTCGTAACTCCATTTGCTGCATAAACTATTTCATTTCTACTTGTTTTAATTGAATCTCTAAGAGTTTTCAATACTCTATCCTGCGTCACTTCAGGCTTACTAGATATATCACCCTCTTCAATACCTTTACTGTATAGGTAATCAAAAAAAATCTTCTGCTTACATAAAGACTTCTTTAGTGAATTAAACGCTTTGATTTTATGTGTTGCATTAATTACAAAATAATTGGAGATTATGAACCTGTCATGAGTGTCTTCGTACTTATAGCAATTATTATCAATAGAAATAAGTTCTAACGTAAATGGAGTTTTCCCTAGAATACTTTTCTTTATTTTGTTAACTTTTGTAGCCAATTCATTGACACTACAATCCGACTGCTTCTCATCGAAAACAATAGTAACTATAAACTTCTTCATAGCTTTTGAAGGAAGGAGAGCCTCAAGGATTGCCTTAAGATTAAAAAGAGAGTCTTCTATAGATTCTCCTTGCAAACTAGAAAAAAAATATCTATCGACAATTAATAGTGAGTTGAATGCGACTTTAATATTCTTAAGGAAATAATCCCATGTATTGGGTTTACTTTCATCCGTTGTATCAATATCCCATCCTCTTTTAGCAAGAATAGGACGCGGGGTTTTCGTCGTAGAAAGAATAATAACGCCATACTTTTCTTCAATTCTCTTTGCTTCTTCCAAAGAAATATCGAGAATAAAAGCAGGGTTAGGAACATCAAGAATAGCGTCATAATCTTTTTGTATATCTGCAAGTAATCCATTATCAACGTATATTGATGTTCCTGAACGGTGCAAAGACAAAAGGATATTATTATTCACATCCCATTCCTCTTTGGGGGAATCATTACAGATAAAAATCTCGGGCTGGCACCTGATTATATCATACCACTCAGCACCTTCCAAACATAATTCTGTTAATTTCCCCTCTGTTGTATATAATGTAAACATGGTCTACTTCCTATTTTTTTTGTTCAATTCAAATTCTTTACGAATAATAACCATATCCCATTTTGAAGCTTCATCAAAAAAGCCTTCTCCGAACTTTTCGTTAAAATCACCAGACAACTTATATGTCATCTTTCTAGGCTCATCTTCAGGATTTTTCTCCAAAAAATAAACAACAAAAGGATTCTTTCTGTTCATTTCATCAACATCATTATAGTTTTCACCTGCTACAATAACTTGAGTTTTGCGAACAAAATATTCAGAATGAGTTTCAACAATGAAATTGATCATATATCCATAATTAACAGAATATACAAATTCTGCTAGTTTACTTTGAAGAGCTGGATGGAGATTCTGCTCCGGCTCTTCGAGTAAAATAGTTAATTGCTGCCCATGAAATCTACGAAGAAGGGTCGCAATTCGAAGCAACAAGATAACCAATTGGATCGATCCCATTCCTTTATCAGCTAAGTCTATACCACCAGGATAACCCTTTTTTAAAGATCCTTTTATTTCTGGATTCTCATCATCAAAAATAACAATTCGATAATTATCACCTCCAAAGGGAATTACCTTTAGAGAATTGCCAATATTGAACTCTCTTAACCATTCTTCAATCAACAAGAATTCTTCATCTTTTTTAGAGATTCTTGCATTATAGAATTCATGTATAGTGCGCTTTGTGTAATCACTAGTAGAAGCGCAATTCGCATAGAAAGGTGTTTGTGCTACAGAATGAGCATATATATATTCAATAGTTTGACTATTAATAACACGCTCAACCTCTTCTGATATATTATTAATAATAGAAGATTTCCCCCTAAGAAAAGTTTTATTTGCCTCCTGCCTTCTATACGTTTCTGTTCGTTTATCCCCTGTTGTTCCAGTCTCGGAATAATGGGTAAAACCTTTTATCAACTCAGGAATAACCATTTTCCCAACATTATCCCCTATAAAATATGACATAGGAATTTTAATTTCGTCATATTCAGAGATCTCGACATCATTACCAAAAATATAAGAAGTTATTTTCTCTAATTGTTCGATTTCAATCTTTAAATTAGAAATTTCATTAAAATCTTTACTTTTAGACAATTTCTTTTTTAACGCATCGAGTTGCAATTTATGCTCTCTCATAGTATGGGCATCATCATTGATCGCCTCTTTATCGTATTCAAAGCGAACTGTCATTTGATTTTTTGAAAAATCAAAGGTAAAACTAACATTTCTTTCTTCATCTGAGACAGCAATCATAGTAACCTGAGGTATTACTCCAGGTTTTCTTTCTCCTTGAATATTTACGATAAAACGAAAATTCTCAATCTTCATGGTAAATGAGATTGTATCTTCCTTTTGAGAACTTTGATGACAGAATGCGCGATAGAAATCACCAACATTTACATGTTCTGTATCAAAACTAAAATTAGGTCGTTCGAAAGTCCTGAATATATTATTAGTATTATCTACCTTTTCAATTCTACTATTTAGAAAGTCGCGCATTAAAAGCATGGCTTTTACAAGGGTTGACTTACCAGCATTGTTTCCACCCACCAATATGGTGATGTCACCCAAATCTATTTCGGGGAAATTTTGGAAGCGACGGAAATTTTTAAATCCAATTGAATTACTCATTATATTATGTTATTTCTGTTCTGGGGTGCAAAATTACTGCATTAGTGTGCAGGTTTTCTGCATAGTTGATATTTTTTTATTACTGTTAGTAACAAGTTATTATTATTAATATGTGCAAAGATAGTGATTATTTTCGTAAAAACAAAAAATTCTTCAAAAATTAATCCCATCCCTCTTCATCATTGTTCTCCATATAGCGGCTCATACCATTATCATCCATATCATCCTCAGAGGCAGGATCGAAGCCACGCATATTGTCATCATTGTATTTTTTTGATGAAGACTTCACAGATTTCGAAGACGGAGCAGGTTCCATCTTCTCTTCAATCTCTTGCTTAGCCTCAACGATCGTATCGGCCTCTATTTTCTGGGGCCATTCGTTGATGTTTTCTTCAGTGTTTGTTTGCGGAGGAGCCTCATGGCAGCCTTTACAATTAGCCAGAAGTGCACTCTGAAGAACGATAAATACGAATAAAAACTGCTTATTCATCTTACTCGACCATATGATTACTAACCATCTCTTTTCTATTTCTGCTGCAAAGTTATTGTCAAGCAATGCAAGTTTTCTGCATAATTGATTTTTTATTTCATAAGCCTCTCCCACTCCTGATGTTTGTCGAACCATTCTTTGCTATGATGCCCTAGCCCTCCTATTTGACGTGGGTGTGCTAATGGTAGCACCTCAATTGTTCTTCCATTGATTGTCACCTTGATTCGTTTGCCATAGCCATGGCGTTTATCAAATTCTTTTAGAGAGTTGAAATCGACACTTGCCACAACATTCAGGAACTGTTTAATGGGGACATCACCCAATAAAATCAGAATATCTGCCTTTGACTCTTCTAATTCTTCCAATATCTCCTTACATCTTTTGTTGTCACAATAATCAGGATGACACTCAGGAACGGTGACATCATTCAGTCCAAATTTCTCCTTCACCTTCAAATAGGTTTCTTTCAAGGCCTTAACCTGATTCGGATTAAGACGTGATTCAGGCAGAAGATCGCAAAGCCAAGCATCCTTTCGAGTATAACCCAAAGGTAACAGAATGTGCTCATCCAATACCTTTGCAGAAGGACCATTGAGATTTTTGCCTGCTGGTTTTAGCGTGCCAGCACCCTCAGGCAGTTTAATCCTGCTTATTATCTCTGCTGCCTCTTCAGGATTTCCATCCCAAAATATTCTAGGCTCACTAGCAACTGCTAAGACTGTAGTTCTTGGTAAGGCGTCACCAGACCACCTTGCATGCACAGCACTAGCATAAACTCCCAGCACAAACACCTTCTTAGGTGTCCTATCCTGCTGCACCAGTCTTTTTACAGTCTCTCCAAACGGGAAATAACACTTCTTATTCATAGATCATTTGTCTTCGGGATAATGGGCGCTCATAGCGCTGACGGAATTAGCTATCATCTTGCGGAGAGAGGCGGGAGCGATGACTTCGACATCGGGGCCAAAGGAGAGGATGAGAGAGATAAGCTCGTTGTTGATCTTCACATTGATGGAGATCTTGGTGAAGCCTGGCTCCTCAGAGATGATGCGCTGCGAGAGGTGCAGGGGCTTGGTCTTGATGTAGTTGAAACGGTTGTTCCATACGCGCAGGATCACATCCACAGGCTCATAGCGCTCAGGAACGGTGACGCCAATGACATCGTCGAAATAATGACTGAAATCTACACCAGACTCTTTATAAGGCAGCGCCATCTCCTCGAAACTCTCGATACGGTCTAAGGCGTAATGACCATAGGTGTCGTAACCCACAGCCTGGGCTATGAGGTACCAGCGATCGTTGTATTGTTTCAGGTGATAAGGATAGACACGCTCAGTGTAGGAGTCTTTACCAAAAGGGGTATATACCATTTTGAGGGTACGCTTGGTGAGGATGGCCTGTAGGAGTTTACCGAATAGGTTGAGGCCCTTCAGATCAGGATTGCTCTGGAAAGATACCACTGAAGATGTATCTACATTAAACATCCCCCCTCCTACTTGCATCAGCAGGGTACGCGCCCAGTCATAAAGGGGATCACCTTCGAAATCCTCCAGCACTCGGATGGCATCCTGAATCTTATTACGCTCCTCATCGTTCATGCGGATGATTGGCAGAGAATAGCTGGTGTCACGATAACGATAGAGTCGCTGGCGTCCTCGCTTCAGTTTTTCGTCGAGCAGGATACCATGATCTGCCTCCAAGACGTTGATGTCGTTTTGGATGGTTCGCTTCGACACATCCTGCTTATCTGCCTTGCGCAAGGCTTTGTTGCACTCATCAACGAGATCGTCGATGGTGTATTCCTTATATCTGTTCCGAAAACAGCGATTCAGAATCTTATAGCGTAATAGGACTTGTTTGTCTACAGGCATAAATAGTTATAGTTATATATTTGTTGCAAAGATAGGGTATTTCTTCGAAAAAACAAAGAAAAACAGAAAATTATCACTATCATGGACAGATTTTGAGCAGATTTCCCCGATTTGTCCAAGATTCAGACGATTGTCCATACAAGTTGGAGAAGAATCAGTGAAATTTCTTGGATACTGCTTAGAATCATCGTAACTTTGCATCAACAAAATAAAAATAGAAGTTAGTTTTCTTTTTCATACGATATAATAGATTCTTTTCATAATGCTTTTAGTTAATAATGGTTAGTTAATATGTTTGAGGCTCGCAGGGATGCGGGCCTCAAGCATTATGACGCAGCGTGTCGGCGTACCGGCGTACCGGCGTACCGGCGTGCCATTTGAAATATGACAGTTGAGGGGAAATGTTGGTTATTAATTTATATTATATATTATATTATTATAATAATATAATATATAATATAAATATATAGTGGGTAGGAGGTGTAAATGCGAAATCTTAATGGTACGGCGGTACGTCGGTACGTCGGTACACCGTGCCTTTCGATTCTCACTTCAAATTTTAACATTTGAAATAAATCCGAAATAAAATCAGAAAAGCCTTGTAGATGTGCTGAATTTTTCGTACCTTTGCAGTGTCAAATTGAAACAGCGGTGACACTAGCATTAAGGATAAAAATTGCAAGCATTAAATCTAGAAATTGCGCGCGTTAATGGTAGCAACATTTTCCTTTAATGGGGCCCTGGTGCAGCTGGGAAAGGCGACAACGAGAGAACCAATAAATTTCTTGACAGAGTCAAGCGACAAAGTCGAGTCTTAAATTTCTAACCTAAAAACTATTTGAATTATGGCTATTAAAGTAATTGCACAACGACGTGAAGTGAAATTGGGTAAGAATCCTGGTATGAAGTTCGTGATGCGTCCCGACCTGTACATCCCCATCCAGGAGAAGAAGGTATTCGCAGAGGCCTCTACCCACTCAGGCATCTCTGCTGGTGTGATCAAGGCGGCTTGGGATGCTGCCGGCGAAGTGCTCCGCACGTGGGCCACCGAGGGTCATTCGATCCCTCTGCCCGGCTTGGGAACCATGCGCTTCGGCGTTCGTTCGAAGGCGGTGGAGAAGCTGGAGGACGTGAAGACTAACCTGATTACCGTACGACGTATCATCTTCACGCCCAACGTTGACCTGAAGGACGAGCTGAAGAACACCTCGATCCAGATTACCTGTCTCGACGAGAACGGTGAAGTGCTGAAGCGCGTAACCTCCGGCGACAGCGGCGAGGTGGAGGACAACGAAAACACAGAGGGCACAGAGGGAACAGAGGACACAGAGAATGGAGGCTCGCAGAACCAGGGAGGTTCGCAGAGTCAGAATGGCGGCCAGAGCAGTGAGCAGGGCGGCGGCCAGAGCACTGAACAGGGTGGCGGTGACAATACCGGAGGTGGTAACGACAACACTGGTGGTGGTGACAACGGCGACGACGATGGTGATGATGGTCTCGACAAGGATTAACCGGAAGGAGGTGACGCATGAAGAAGCGAGTCATTGAGATTGCGGTGAAGGTGATAGTAGCTGCGCTCACGGCCTTCCTGACGGCCATCACGACCACGAGTTGCATGGGATTCGGACCCATTACGCTCTGAAACAAGAATCCCCTGCACTAAAGTGCGGGGGATTCATTGTGACATAGAAGTGCCCCCATTGTGAGCAAATGACTACTTTACAATCTCTAATCTCATCCCTAATGAGGTAATCATTTCCCAGAACTTGGCTACGCTCGGGATGATGTCGCCATTTTCGACACGTGAGATGTACGACTTAGTAGAGTTGATGCGCTTGGCAAGTTCCGCTTGGGTGACCTTTGCCTCCTTACGGGCATCCTGCAACAGCTGGCCTGTATAGAATGCATAGGCCTCCTCATCGAATTTCTCGCGCTCAGGCGTACCTGGAGCACCATACTTTGTGTCAATCTCAGCGCTGATATCAGTGATCATGTTCTTTTTTGTACTCATAATACTCTGCTCTAATTTTTAATGCCTTTTTAATTTCAGACTGTGGTGTCTTCTGAGTCTTCTTCCGGAATCCATGGAATAACACCACAATACACTCGCCATCAAAGATAAAGAACACCCGATAGATGTTGCTTTCATACTTCATGCGCAGTTCATAGAGGTTACCATGCTCCCTGATATGTTTGATAAACTTCACGGGCATGCTGTCTTCACTTTCAAGCAATGAGAGAACGTATTCGATCTTCTTGCTCTCCTTCTCTGAGAGGGTCTTCATGAAGTCGTGGTAATACGACCCAAACGCGATGATTCTCCGTCTCATGGTGCAAAGGTAACTAAAAGTTTTAAAATAATGAAACTTTTCTCACGTTTTTTTGCTTTTTTCTTTTTCATAAGCATCTGAGTTTAAGTTCAACAATATGTTTATCGACCGCAAAGATACAAACTATTTCCGAAACCGCCAAATATACGAAACACTTTCTGCTGTTAGAAAAGCAAAATCCCACTGCTACATCACGAGGGGACATCACGAGGTGACAGGCACGTTGTGAGGTGGACAGAAATACGATGGTTTTGATTCTGTAATATCCGCTGCCAGTTTTTTGTGAAAAACGAATAAAATAGGGCAGGAATAGTGAAATTTTGTTTGAAGATAGGATTTATTTGTTGTTTTTTTGTATCTTTGCGCCCTGATGAATCATTGAGGATTCAAAGAACGTATGTCAACGATAAATGAACTGTTAGAAACCTTTGCCCCCATTACCTTGGAGCAGATGAGCAGTGTGAAACTGATGAACCGTACGGATACGAAGTTCGTCACCAACCTCGATAAGCTCCGTCAACTGCTGGAGATGGCCCAGAAGGACTATTTCGTGCAGGACATCGATGGCGGTCGTAATCTGGCGTATGATACGACCTATTTCGACACCAGCGACTTCGCTATGTATAACCAACACCAATGTGGGCACACCAACCGCCAGAAGATCCGTTTTCGCACCTACTGCGTCAGTGGGTTGCAGTTCATGGAGGTGAAGACCAAGAACAATCACGGGCGCACTAAGAAGAAACGTATCGAAGTGGGTGATATGGACCTCAACGATGAGGAGAAGCGACTGTTTCTGGCCAAGCACCTGCGCTATGGCGTCGACACGCTGCTGCCTGCACTGAACAATCATTTTTCGCGCATTACGCTGGTGAATAAGGGTAAGACCGAACGCCTGACCATCGACTCCGCTCTCCGATTCAATAATCTGCAGAGCGGCTGCAAGCGCGATATGGGCGATTTGGTGATCATCGAACTGAAACGCGACGGACTGGTGTTCTCACCTGTTCTGGAGATGCTCCGACAACTGAGAATTCATCCTCATGGCTACTCGAAATACTGTATGGGTTCGGCACTGACCTGCAACGGCATGCTGCCCGTGAACCGCTTCAAACGAAAGCTCATCGAAGTGGATAAACTCGTTAATCAATAAAACCATTAAATAATTATGAATCAATTAAAAGAACTGTTCTCTCCTGACTTTGGAGACACCCTGCTGAGATTTGCTCTCTGCTATCTGGTGAACTGGATCATTGTGAACTTCTTGTATTTCAAGAAGGCTAAACGTCGTGACTTCTTCTTCACGTTTATGATTATTTCCGTCGCTATCTTCTTCCTGGTCTACCTGATGATGGGTATGGATCGCGGAAAGGCTACGATGGGCGTGGGCCTCGGATTGTTCGGCATCTTCTCAATCATGCGTTATCGTACGGATGCAATGCCTGTACGCGAGATGACCTATCTATTTGTGGTGGTCTGCCTGTCGGTGGTGCATGCGATGGCCGATTCGCTGGGCGTGGATGCTGCAGGTGTCATGATTGGTACGCCACTGTGCGAACTGCTGGTGATCGACGTGATTGTCATCTTGTCCATCGTCATCTTCGAGCGGTCGCTGAAGGTGCAGGCCTCGAAGTTGGTGCAGTATGACCGCATCGACCTGATCAAGCCTGAGCGCAGGGAAGAGCTGAAGGCCGACCTGGAGGCGCGTCTTGGTCTGAAGGTGGTATCCGTGAGGGTAGGGGCCGTCGACTTCCTGCGCGACATGACGGTGCTGCGAGTGTACTATGAAGGCAACGATAGCGGCGACGTGAAGAATATGTTGAAGATTAAGAACTCGGAATATGCAAGCGTATAGGCTCTTTTCAGACAGGCTGCGCTATCTGGCAGTTGTACTGTTCGTCATCCACAGTTCGCTATTCACGGCCTCTGCACAGGCTGATGACTTCGGTCTCGACTTCTCGCTGGAGGTGCAGAAGAAAATCGACAAGAAATGGTCGGTGAGCCTCGAAGGTGAGTTGCGCACCCGCAATAATACCCAGACCAACGACCGCTGGAGCGTAGGCCTTGGGGTGGACTATAAGGCTACCAAGTGGCTGAAGGCCTCGGCAGGCTATAATCTCCTATACGACAATTATGAGCGCATCAGCTATTTTGATGCAGAGGATGACGAGGTGGACGATGGTGATGCCGATGAAGGCGATCCCAAGAAAAGGGCCCAGTACTGGTCAGTGCGCCACCGCTTCAACGTGGCGCTGACGCTCAGCAAGAAGCTCATTGGCGACTTCAAGTTCTCGCTTCGTGAGCGCTGGCAGTATACCTATCGTCCGGAATATACGGTCGATGAGCGTTGGAGCTATCTGAAGAATGCCTACGACGGCAAGCCGCACACCTATAGCGGCAAGGGAAAGAACATCTTGCGTAGCCGTCTGCAGGTGGAATATGACAAGAGCAAGGCGAAGTTGGTGCCCTATGCCAGTGTGGAATTCTTCAATCAGATGTCGTTGGAGAAGGTGCGTTACCAGGCTGGTGTGGAGTGGGCCATCACGAAACAGCACAACGTGGGGGCGTTCTACCGCTATCAGCATGTCGCCAATGACGATGAGGAGATTGAGACCAATCGCCATCTGATAGGTCTGAGCTACAAACTGAAATTATAGACAAAAAAATTAGGGCGCTGGTTGGCGCCCTAAATTGTTACATGTCCTCGTATGTGTCGAGGTAAGTGACGTGGGTGACGAGGTATTCGTCGACACCGTGCTTTCCGTCGGCACCGCCGATACCCGATTTCTTCACACCAGCGTGGAAGCCCTGAATGGCCTCGAAGTGCTCGCGGTTGATATAGGTCTCGCCAAACTCCAGTTCGCGGCAGGCTTTGACAGCGATGTTGAGGTCCTTCGTGAAGATGCTTGATGCCAGACCGTACTCGCAGTCGTTGGCATATTTGATGGCCTCGTCGATATCAGAGAACTCGATGAGCGGAATCACAGGGCCGAAGGTCTCCTCATGGATGATGTCCATATCCTGCGTGCAATTGTCGAGTACGGTAGCGGCATAGAAGTAACCCTTCGTGCCTACGCGATGGCCGCCGCAGAGCAACTTGGCACCCTGCTTGATGGCGCGCTCTACCTTCTCTGTGACACTCTCCAGGGCGCGGGCCTCTACCAACGGACCCATGTCGACACTCTCGTCGGCGCAGACATCGCCTACCTTCACCTTCGACATCTTGTCGACCAGGATCTTCGTGAAGGCTTCCTTCACCTCTTTCTGTACATACACACGCTCTGCATTGTTGCAAATCTGACCATTGTTGCCAATACGGCTGTCGACAATCCACTGAGCAGCACGCTCCAGGTCGGCATCCTTCATGACGATAGCGGGAGCCTTGCCGCCCAACTCAAGCGATACCTTGGTGATGTTCTTCGATGCTGCGGCCATGATGCTCTCGCCGGCACCAACAGAACCTGTGACGCTGACGATGTCGATTTTCGGAGAGCCGGCCATCTCGTTGCCGATGACGGAACCCTTACCAGTGACGATGTTGATGACACCTGCTGGCAGGCCGGTCTCAGCAACCACCTTGGCAAATTCTGTACAGTTCTCGGGCGTGAGCTGTGAGGGCTTGATGACGATGGTACAGCCAGCAATCAGCGCAGCACCGGCCTTACGGGCGATGAGGAAGAAGGGGAAGTTCCATGGGAGAATGCCTGCCACGACGCCGATGGGCTTCTTGGTGAGCAGAATGGTCTCGTTAGGACGGTCGCTGGGGATGATCTCACCCTCGATGTGACGGGCGAAAGTGGCCATGTACTCGAAATAGGCGATGGTAGCGCCTACCTCGATAGAAGCCCAGTTGCGCGTCTTACCTTGCTCGCGCATGATGATCTCCGTGAACTCCTTCTCGCGCTTCTTGATGCCTTCGGCCATCTTCAGCAGATAACCTGCTCTTTCGATGGCGGGCGTCTTGCCCCATGCTTTCTGGGCAGCGCGGGCTGCGTCGAGGGCTCGGTTCACATCCTCAATAGTGCCTTCAGGCTGACGGGAGATCACTTCCTCAGTGGAGGGGTTTAACACTTCAATCCATTTGCCGTTCGAACTCTCGCAGAACTGGCCGTTGATGTACATTTTTAAATCTTTCATATTCGTTTCGTTTTAGTAAAGAGAAGTTTGTTGGTGCAAATTTAGTGAAAAAATGCGGAGTCAACAAGCGAGAGTGATTAAATAATCTTAAATTCTGCGATTCTTATAAATATTTGTGTATCTTTGCGCACTCAAACTGCGTCAAACGGACGACTTATTTTAATTATATAATGTATATGAAGAAGATTTTAATCGCATCCTGCCTGATGTTGTCCACAACAGTCATGGGGCAGAATTTCCAGCAGAACCTCGACACCTCTGTGCGTCCAGGTGAAGATTTCTATGAGTATGCAGCCGGAGGATGGATGAAAGCACATCCCCTGGATGCGGAGCATACCAACAACGGTGCATTTATGGACTTGTATGAGGAGAACCAGAAGCATATCCAGGAACTGATCCTGCAGTATGCCAACACACCTCAGGAGCAGGGTACACTGGGTCAGAAGATCGGCTCGCTCTACAAGTTGATGATGGACAGCGTGCGCCTGAACCGTGAGGGTTGGACACCGCTGAAGCCCACCCTTGAGACCATCGCTGCCATCAAGGATCGTCACGAGTATCAACTGGTCTGTGCCAAGCTCGACCGCAAGGGTGAGAATACGCTGATGTTTAGCGTGGGCGTAGGCTCTGACATGCGTAATGCCTCGATGAACCTTGTAAGTGTTGGTCAGGGCGGACTCGGACTGGGTACGAAGGACTATTATCTGAACGATGACGAGCAGACCGTCCGTATCCGTGAGGCTTACAAGACCTATTTGACCAACCTCTATGAGCTCGTAGGCAATGATGAGGCTGTGGCCAAGAAGAAGATGGAAGCCGTGATGGCCATTGAGACGCGTATCGCCAAGGCCAGTAAGAGCACTGTGGAGCTGCGTGATATCAATGCGAACTACCACAAGATAACCTACACGCAATTGGTGATGGATTATCCTGGCATCGATTGGGGAAATATGTTCCTGTTGGGCGGATTCCCTGCATTCGACCTCGTTGACGTAGGTCAGCCTGAAGCTATCCATGAGGTGGAGAAGGTGCTGGCAGAGACGGCCCTCGATGATCTGAAGGCCTATGCCGAGATCAAGGTCATCGCCGGTGCCAGCAGTCAGTTGAGCGATGCTTTTCGTGCTGAGGCCTTCAAGTTGAGCAGTGTGATGAGCGGTGCCCTGCAGGACACGCCCCGTTGGAAGCGTGCCGTGAGTTTGGTGAGCGGCGTTATGGGAGAGGCCATCGGTAAACTCTATGTGGAGAAGTATTTCCCCGCTACGAGCAAGCAGCGTATGCTCGACTTGGTGCACAACCTGCAGACAGCCCTTGCACAGCGTATCGATGAGGCTACCTGGATGGGTGCTGAGACAAAGGCCAAGGCTAAGGACAAGCTCGAGAACTTTATTATTAAGATCGGTTATCCTGACAAGTGGAAGGACTATAGCGGCTTGAAGGTTGACGAGAGTCTGTCACTCTATGAGAACCTGGCTAATGTCGCTGAGTGGAAGACGATTGACGTGCTGAACCGTAAGGTGAACAAGCCCGTGGACAAGACGGAGTGGCACATGACGCCGCAGACAGTGAATGCCTATTACAACCCCACTACCAACGAGATTTGTTTCCCTGCAGCCATCCTGCAGCCGCCATTTTTCGATCCTAATGCCGACGATGCCGTAAACTATGGTGCCATCGGTGGCGTGATTGGTCACGAGATGAGTCACGGCTTCGACGATCAGGGTTCGCAGTTCGATAAGACTGGTAACCAGCGCAACTGGTGGACAGATCAGGACAAGACCAACTTCCAGGCTCGTACGAAGGTGCTGGCCGACTATTTCAGCACCATCGAGATTGTGCCAGGCAAGAAGATCAACGGTCAGCAGACCTTAGGTGAGAACATCGGTGATAATGGTGGCCTGAATATCGCTTATCGCGCTTTGCAGAATGTTCTGAAGCAGAAACCTGCAGGTAAGATTGAGGGCTTTACACCTGAGCAGCGCTTCTTCCTGAGCTGGGCTCGCGTGTGGGCTGGTAATTTCCGTCCGGAGTATCTGGAGTATCTGATTACCGTCGATGTTCACTCTCCGGCCAAGGCGCGCGTGAATGCTGCCCTGCCGCATATCAACGAGTGGTACGATGCCTTTGGAATTAAGAAGAGCGATAAGCTTTTCGTTCCTAAGAAGAAGAGAGCACAGATTTGGTAAAAATAATAATCCCCGCTGTTTGGCGGGGATTATTGTTTATTTGATAATTGCCTTCCTGATTTCGTTACCTTTCTTGATGATAACGACACCTTTTCTAAGACCCGTCAGCTGTCGGCCGTCAAGGTCGTAGAAGGTTTCAACAGAAGCGGGATCCTCATTTTGCAGAGTTGTGATACCAGTAGCGGCATTGTTCTGTGATACCTTCGTGGCATCATAGTTCTGCTTACCGCCGTTGATGACAACCTCACCATCCGTCCAGATCACGCTGCCGACACATTCCTTGATGGTTAGCGTGCCATCATCCAGATAGCAGTTGCCGGTGTCTTCATCCTCATCTCCATTTTCATGATCTGGATAAACGCCTGTTGAGGTCTTACCGTCCAATTCTACCTTGATGCCGTTTGCCTGGGCACCAGAGATGTTGACAGTGCCGCTCTGCATCCAGAAGTACTGCTGACAATGCAGACCATCTTTCTTGGCACCTGTGATGTTGAGTGTCAGATTCTTGACCTGCATATACTCTTTGCAACTGATGGCATGAGCCGTGTTGCCAACTACATTCAGAGTGCCTTTGCCTTTCAGTTCAAAATGTCCCTTGGTATAGACGCAAGCCTTCCAACTGCCATCTGTACCGTCAGAAAGTGTATTGGTACCTCCGTCCTTATTGGCATTCAGTTCAATGCGCTTGCCGTCATCGATGTTGATGGCAGGACCCGTGGGATTGTTCAGCGTCACGCCTACAAGTTTGATGGTACACTTGTAACTACCACTCATCTCGAATCCTCCGTCATCGCTGCTACCAGAGAGTTGGTAGGTGATTTCACCTGGTGCACCATCAGCAACGTCGTCTGACTGTACTAATTTCACATGAGATGATGTACCGGTGGTGCATGTCACATAAGCAGTCAACTCATCAGGAATAGTAACAGTTGCTGTTGCTCCGTTGTATTCGATGGTTACTATATTAGCAGCCCTCACGACCAAGCAGATCATGAGGGCTGTTATCATTAAGACTAGTTTCTTCATTACTTATTCGGATTAGATTCCCAGCGCTTTCTTTGCCTGATCAGCAGCTGCGTCGACAGCCTCACCAGCCTTCTCCTTAGCAGCGTCCTTAGCATTCTCAGCGGCATTCTCAGCAGCATCCTTGGCAGCATCTACGGCACCTTCTGCTGCACCCTGAACGGCATCTACAGCACCTTCAGCAGCATCCTTTGCACCATTGAGAGCTTGCATCAAACCGTCAACCACAGTATCAGCAGGTGCAGCGGTCAGTGCTGCCAGAGCTGTCTGTACAGCCTCGTTCTCACCAGCGAATGCCTTGATTTTCTCGGCATTCTCCTTCAGGAAGTCCTGAATCTTGGTTACATACTCCTTAGCCACAGCGGGGTCAGAACCGATGATGTCCTTGATTTTCTCCTGGATAGCGGCGAGAACCTCTTGGAACTTGCTGGCATCCTGAGCCTCAATCTGCTCGGTCAACTGATTGATAGAAGCAGCAGCCTCTTCCTCAGCATTGTAAACCATTGCCTCAACGGTCTCTTCGTTTTCTGCAGGAGCTTGAGCCTTGTTACCACATGCAGTGAAACCGATGGCGCACATTGCCATCACAGCAAACATAATTTTCTTCATAATCGTTTCTTTTAATAGTTAATAATATGAACTTTCTCTCTCTCAAATTGTGCACCCACTATGTGGGGGACTTGATTTTCGGCAACAAATATAGGTTATTTTTTATTAAGTTAGTCTTAATATTTTGCGCTTTTTAACTTTTTTCTTACTTTTGCACCCGTTTTCAAGATAATTAACAGTAAATGACAACATTAGAGTTCAAGCCAAAGCTGTTTTCGACGTTGAAGAATTACAATCGGAAGCAGCTGACAACAGATTTGCTTGCCGGTATTATTGTCGGCATTGTGGCTTTACCATTGGCTATTGCCTTCGGTATCGCCTCAGGCGTGACCCCTGAGAAGGGTATTATCACTGCCATCGTCGCAGGACTGATTGTCTCAGTCTTTGGTGGATCCAAAGTTCAGATAGGTGGTCCTACGGGCGCATTCATTATTATTATTTATGGTATTATCCAACAGTATGGTTTCGAGGGTCTGACCATTGCCACACTTTTGGCGGGTGTCTTCCTCATTATGTTTGGTGTGCTCCATCTGGGCACCATCATCAAATATATTCCGTACCCCATTGTAGTGGGCTTTACCTCGGGTATCGCCTTGACCATCTTTACCACGCAGATCAAGGATCTCTTCGGTTTGACGATGGCTTCGGTTCCTAGCGATTTTGTTGAGAAGTGGATTGCCTATGTTGGTTCGTTGCCCACTATCGACTGGTGGAGTGCTGGCGTGGGTATCGGCTCTGTAGCAGTCATTGCGCTCTGGCCGAAAATAGCCCGCTATAATAATGTCCTGAAGAAACTGCCCGGTTCGCTCATCGCCATCATTGTGATGACCATTGGCGTTCTTTTGCTCAAACAGTATGTGGGCGTGATGAGTGTTGAGACTATCGGCGACCGTTTCAGTATTTCCAATCAGTTGCCAGGAGCACAGGTGCCTGAGTTGACGTGGGATGTGATCAAGGGCCTCGTGGCGCCAGCTTTCACCATCGCCATTCTTGGTGCAATTGAGTCGTTGCTGTCGGCAACGGTGGCAGATGGTGTCATTGGCGATCGTCATAGCTCGAACACAGAGCTTATAGCACAGGGTTTTGCCAATTTGGCTAGTCCCATCTTTGGCGGTATCCCCGCTACAGGTGCCATTGCCCGTACAATGACCAATATCAATAATGGCGGTCGTACGCCTGTGGCTGGTATTATCCATGCTGCTGTACTGTTGCTGATCTTCCTCTTCCTCATGCCGCTGGCACAATATATCCCCATGGCCTGTCTGGCTGGTGTGCTTGTAATCGTGAGCTATAACATGAGCGGTTGGCGTAGCTTCGTGTCGATCCTGAAGAATCCTAAGAGCGATGTGATCGTGCTTTGGGTTACTTTCCTGCTCACCGTCATCTTCGACCTCACTATTGCCATCGAGGTGGGACTCATCTGCGCTTGTCTGCTCTTCATGCGTCGTATGGCTGAGACTACAGATGTCAAGGTAATCAGCGACGAGATCAATCCGGAGGAAGAGGAGAGTGACTTTCAGTTGGGTAACCTTGAGCACCTCACTATTCCTGAGGGAGTTGAGGTCTACGAAATCAACGGTCCTTATTTCTTCGGTGCAGGTAATAAGTTCGAGGAGATTATGGGTGCCCTGGGGCATCAGCGTCCGAAGGTGCGCATCATTCGTATGCGTAAGGTGCCCTTTGTCGACTCTACGGGTATCCACAACCTTACAAACCTTTGTCTGATGTCACAGGCAGAGGGCATCCAGGTGGTGCTTTCGGGTGTCAATGAGAAGGTGCAGGCAGTCTTACATAAGGCTGGCTTCGACATGATGCTGGGCGAAAATAATATCTGTTCGCACATTAACATCGCCCTTGAACGAGCCAAACAATTGCTGTAAATAAAGATGCCTTTATAAATGAAAAAGCCCGCCGATTAGCGGGCTTTTTCATTTATTGCATGTCGTAGACCACTTGCATAAGTTTCTTGCCGAGTTCGTCGGCCATGTCCATCGTTGGCGCCTCGCTATAGACGCGGATGATGGGCTCGGTGTTTGATTTACGCAGGTGAACCCAGCGGTCGGCAAAGTCGATCTTTATGCCATCGATATCGTTGACCTTGGCGCTGCTGTCCTTGGCAAACATCTCCTTGACCTTGACAAGGATGGCGTCGACATCCGTCTCAGGTGTGAGGTCGATGCGGTTCTTGGCAATCTGATAATCAGGGAAGGTGCGGCGCAGTTGGCTGGCGGTACAGCCCTTCTGTGCCAGGCTCGACAGGAAAAGCACGATGCCCACGAGGGCGTCGCGGCCATAATGGCTCTCGGGATAGATGACGCCGCCATTGCCCTCACCGCCGATGACGGCATTCACCTCTTTCATCTTGGTGGTGACATTTACTTCGCCCACTGCAGCAGCTGCATATTTGCCGCCGTGTTTCTCGGTGACATCACGCAGAGCCCGGGTAGAACTGAGGTTAGATACGGTATTGCCTGGTGTGTGGCTGAGTACGTAGTCGGCCACTGACACCAGTGTATACTCCTCGCCGAACATGGTGCCGTCTTCGCAGATGAAGGCCAGACGGTCGACGTCGGGGTCGACGACGATTCCCAGGTCGAATCCGCCCTGACGCATCTTGTCCATAATGCCATGCAGGTTTTTCTCTAATGGCTCTGGGTTATGGGCGAAGTCGCCAGTGCAGGCGCCATTGAGTATCAGATAGTCCACACCGAGGGCCTCGAAGAGTTTGGGCAGGATGATGCCGCCTACGCTATTGATAGTATCCACGCAGACGCGGAACTTGCGGTTCTTGATGGCTTCGAGATCGGCGAGCTTCAGCTGGAGCACACTGTCGATATGGCGCAGGTCGAAAGAGAAATCTTCTGTGTATTGACCTAACTGGTCGACCTCAGCATAGTTGAAGTCCTCGCGGGCAGCGATATCGAGCACTTCAGCACCATCGGCAGCGGTCAGGAATTCACCTTCGCCGTTGAGCAGCTTCAGGGCGTTCCACTGACGGGGATTATGCGAGGCGGTGATGATGATGCCGCCGTCGGCACCGCTCATACGGACTGCCAATTCGGTGGTGGGGGTGGTGGCGTAGCCGATATTAATAATGTCGCAGCCGCAGCCCATAAGGGTGCCGCAGACTACATTCTTCACCATTTCACCGGAGATACGACCGTCGCGACCTACGACGATTTTACCGCTATGACCAGTCTTGCGCGCCATAAAGGTGGCGTAAGCAGTGGTGAACTTCACGATGTCTAAGGGATTGAGGGTATCGCCTGTTCGTCCGCCGATTGTGCCGCGGATGCCGGAAATAGATTTGATAAGTGTCATTGTCTGATAATTATATATAAACCGTTATGCTTCTTTTTCGTAAGTAATCTCATAATAATAGGGCAACACGTCTTGTGCGGCGATGGTATGCCCCTGACTATGAGGTACGATGAGACGTACCTTTGCCTTTTCATCAGAGAGGCTCTTGGGACGTCCTACCTTGATATAGGGTAGAGGAGCTAGCCAGCCTGCTGGCACGGAAGCAGTACCATAGGCAGAGATCATAATGCCCTGGGTAAAGGAGCCTGAAAAAGTACCGCTGGTATTGGTGACGCGCATGATATCGACGGTTGCAGAGTAGACATCTACGTTATTGCGGAGTGTGGCAGTGTCGGCTTCGATATTAAACTCCCTGAAGCGGCAACAGAGGTTGGCTGTCTCGCCATCCTTCAGTTTTTCGCCACAGCCAGAGCGGACAATCTGCATGTAGACGCCACTCTTGTTGAGTCTGACGAACTCGTTACGGGCGGTATCTGTAGTTGCACCCTGAAGTATGAATTGGTCTTCGTCGATTACAATAATACCGTAATCGGACACAAACTTGGAGATAGCATTGCGCTCTTTCTCCTTCTTATCGCCATAGGTTTCATAGTCGTTGCAACTGACAAGAACAGCTACGACTGCTATGCATATCAATAATAGTTTCTTCATATCACTATTTTTTATTGTTTCAGTTTTTCTCCGAAGGCTTCTATAGCCTTGTGAGTGATGTCGACAGCCTCGTCGAGAGTGCATTGTAGGCGTCCACCAGAGGCGTTCAGATGACCACCGCCATTATAGAACTGCGCGGCCATTTCGTTGCAGGGGAAATCATCGACAGAACGCAAACTTACCCAGATGACATTGTCCTTTTCGGTATCCTCGCGCAATGACACAGAAAGTTTCAAACCTTTAATCTGTTGGGGGATGTTGACAAGTCCCTCAGCATCGCCTTTGATAAAGTTGAAACGCTTCTGCTCATCTTTGGAGATGGTATAGAACGAGGCGTGGTAATCGGGCAGATAGACTAACTTCTCATACATCACAAAGCCCATCAGTCGAAGGCGGTTCTCGGAATAATTGTGGTAAACATTACGATAGATGCGGTCCTTGTCGATGCGCTTGGTGAGCAGCTGGGAGATGATGAAATAAATCTCTGGACGCGTAGAGGCGAAAGTAAAGCCACCCGTATCAGTCATCATACCGCAATAGACAGGTATGGCGAAATGCTTACTTTGACTTTCAAACAGACCGAGTTGCCACACAATGCGGAACACTAGTTCGCTGGTGCTGCAGGCCTCGGGATGGGAGATGATGAGTTCAGCAGGCACGTCAGGGTTGAGATGATGGTCGATGAGTACGATGACACCTGGAGTCCTAAGCAAGGCCGGCTCCATCTCGTCGACACGGCTTGGTGTATTGAAATCAAGACAGAACACGAGGTCGGCGATTTGCAGATGCAGATCACAACGCTCGCGATGCTTGTCGTAACGGATAATCTTTTCTGTGTTGGGGAGCCAGTGGAGGAAGTCTGGAAACTGATCGGGCACAATGACTATTGGTTCTTTGCCCATGGAACGGAGAAACTCTGCCCATGCAAGACTAGAACCGATAGCATCGCCGTCAGGACTGCGATGGCAGGTGACGACAATGTTCTGGCTAGTTTCAATCAATGTCCTGAGCCGGCTACACTCTTCTGGCGTGAGGATGTCGATATTCATTTAGAACAGTTTGTTCGGATAGACACCCTCGTCGATGAGCTGCTGAATGCGGGCTACCGTGCCTTCGCGGTCGGCGGCATAAGTGACACCAAACCATTTCGAAGTAGTGTCGAGCACTTCCACAGTTGCAGTCTTCTCAACGATGAGCTTGTTGACCATCAGGGGGATAAAGAATTCTGCCTTGAGGTTCTCCATATTCTTCGGGTCACTGAGGAATTCTTTGAAGTAGGTCTCAGAGTGCTCGAAGTAGTCGGGTGTAAAGCCCCACATATTCATTGATACGGGGGTATTGTCGTCGACAACAACCCATTGGCCCTGCTCGTCCTTGTAGCGGATTGGCTCGCTGGCAGCACCGGCATTGCTGCCATCTGCAGCGCAGCGCACAATCTCGGTGCGTTCCACAACGGTGGTGAGGTGGTCCTGTGCATCCTTCGAGCAGATGCCACGAGCCACGGTGCCATTCTCAGACAGCGTGTTACCTACGCGGAATCCTACCATTGCATACTGGTTCCTTGCTCCCTCGGGCAGATTGCTGAGGAACTTGCCAATGACCATGAAAGCATCGCGGTTGTAAAAGTCGTCGCAGTTGATGACGCAGAAGGGCTCCTTGATTACGCCCTTACCCATGAGTACAGCGTGGTTGGTGCCCCAAGGTTTCTGACGACCATCTGGTACGGAAAAACCTTCGGGTAAGGCATCAAGACCTTGGAAACAGAGTTCGCAGGGGATATGTCCCTCATATTTGGAAAGAATCTGTGTACGGAATTGTTCTTCGAAGTCTTTACGGATGACCCATACAATCTTGCCGAATCCGGCCTGTATAGCGTCATAAATACTGTAGTCCATGATGGTCTCACCATTGGGACCCAGACCATCGAGTTGTTTCAAGCCTCCGTAGCGGCTTCCCATACCTGCTGCAAGCAGAAAAAGAGTCGGTTTCATATTCGATTATTTTGATTATTTACTTATTTGGCTGCAAAGATACATTTTTTTTTAGACAAAAGGACATAAGGACATGAGTTTTTTATGTTTCTTTTGTTCTTTTGTCTAAAATTAGAAGGGATAGCCGATGGCAAAGTGGAGGGTCTGCATGTCTTTGAAAGAGCCAGAATTGAAATAGCCGTTGCGGTCACCGGAGAGGTCGAGCTCTGGATTGTGTAAAGCAAAGCCCCAGTCAACGCGGATGACGAGGAACCCCAAATCATAGCGCAGACCGATGCCAGTGCCGATGGCGATGTCGCTGAAGAAGCGCGAAGGCTTGAATTTCATCATCTCATAATAATTTTGTAGGAAGTCGTATAATGTCAAAATGTAATCTCCTTCTATGCCTCCTATTTGTTCAAATAATTCCCTGTCTCCGAGATAGATATCCTTTAAGCGCCATGTGTTGCCGATATCGATGAAGGCAGCACCATTGAGGTTTCCGAAAAGTGGCATGCGATATTCGAGATTAGCAACCAATTTCAGGTCGCCGTTGCGTGTTAGATAGGAGAATTGGCGGTCACGTCCAACGATCGAAGTGAATTCGCCAGGACCGACCTCACGGACGGGGAAAGCACGGATGCTGTTTGCGCCTCCTGCATAGAACATCTCGCTGAAGGGGGACTCGCGGCTGTTGCCATAGCTGTAAATGATGCCTGCATTGATATGTCCCACAAGGCTTGATGAGGTGCCCAGACTCCATGTCTTGGTGAAATCGGTTTCCAGACGCAGGAATTGTGAATATGGGTTCTTGAACAGCGTCTTGTCTTTCTCGTCAAAGCTGTGTCCGCCAAGACGATGCCAAAGCGAGACGGCATTACCTGCTTCTTCGAGGGTCGTTTCCCATCGGATGGGATTACGGTAGCTGGAGGGACTGGTGTAGGTGTAGGTATAGCGCATCTTGGGGATGAACTTGTCGCCCATGACGGCCTCCAGATAGAGAATGCTGTCTTTCAGTTCTTCGAATTTGTCGGTAGTACTATTCAAATACTGATAACTGAGTGTGATGGGTGAGAACTCATGACGGCTATTAGGAGACGTCTGCCAGCGATAGGTCCATTCGCCAGAGACGACGTGCATCTTATAATATTCCGGTCGTCGTATCACGTCGGTGGAGATCTTGGCATAGGTGGTAGGCGTAGTAAAGAAACGCCGGGGCTTGGGTCGCCCATTTTTATCACGACGTACCTTTTCGCTGTTGTAGAAGGGGGCGATAATACGTGGGAATTCGAGCGATATATCGGCACCGTATTGGAAGGTGTTCATGTCGGAGGAGGCTCCACTCTGCCACTCATTCGAACCGTGCAGGTTGATGTCGAGTAACTCGCCACCCTTGAAGGCGTTGCGCTTGGTGAAACCGATCTTTACCTCAGGACCCCAACGGCCGATGGTACGCCCGTTGATATCGGCACCGAAGTAAAAATCGTAGGGTTTGTCAAATACGCAGTTCAGAGTGAGGTCGAGGGTGTCAGTACCAGTACGCGGTGTGAAGACGAAGTCAGTGCTGCTGAACACACCTGTGGCATTGATCTTACTCACCGACTGCTGGTATTTCTCCTGGCTGAACGCTTGACGTGGACGGAGGGCGAGGTCTTTCAAAATGGTACGCGGACGGATGGGCGAACTCTTGCCGTTATAATGGATGGTGAGATGCCGACGCTGGATGGAGTCGGAAAGTATCTCGCGTGCTGCTTTTCGGAACTGCACGTCAATATGACCGATATACCATTTTTTCAATACTTCTTCTCCTAGACCGTCGACCATTTGCAGACGCAGCTGCGTCTTGTTGGGTACGGCGATGGTGTCTGCGAAATAAGTGGTATAGCTTGGGGTGAAATAATAGTAGCCATTGTTGCGGAAAAGCGAACTGATACGGTTTCGCTCACCATCAAGCGATGAAACGCTGAAAGGACTATCATTAGGGATGAGTGTTTCCTGACGGGTTGAGTCGATGAGTTGTTGTAGGGAATCAGTAAAACCGATATAGGCTAAGGAGTCGACGGTAAATAAAGAGTCAAGCCTGACGGTATAGCGGATTTTACTCTTCTTGGGATTCTTCATGGGTACAGGCTCGTAATTGACATTACCGCGTAAATAACCGTAGTTACGGAGCACGGACGTGGCCACAGAGGCACGGAGGGCTGGATTTACCTGACTCATCAGCACAGGGGGTTTACCAAAAGATTTGGTCATCCATTTGGCAAATTTAGAGTTTTTCGAGGCGTAGGTATTATAGACCCAGAGACGCCACGACCACGGGGCAGCATAATAGCTGCTGAAGAAGAGCGAACCATTGGGTATGGTAGCGAGAGCGGCCTCTACTTCTTCTTTCATAGTGCTCTCTTGGCTTTCACGGACCTTATCTTCAGGCTGCTTGTTGCTCAGTTCGTCAATATAGACAATTTCTTTCAATCCTCGGAAGAGTTGGTCGTCGTCTGGGATGTTCTTTGTAAGGGAACAGGATGATAGCAGGAGAATATAGAAGGCCAATGAAACCATCTGTGTCATCTGCCGCTTGCAACGGCTTAATCCTATAATAATCTGTGTCATCTGTTTCATTTGTGGTCTAAAGAATCAACTATTATACTATCGCGTTGTATCTGCAGTCCAGGCTGTAGTTGCTGCTGCGACCTTGGCATCATGGGTTGCTGCTCCTTCTTCCAGAATTGGAAAATGTCCCAGAAATTGCTGAGTTTCCGTCGCCAGACAAAACCGCCACCATACATATTGGTATAGCCGTCGAGCCAATCGTATACATTCTGCTGGTAGAAAAGTTTGGCATTCATTGTGCCGCTCTGGTTTAGACGATACTCCATTGTGACATTGTCGAAGAACGACTGTTTCTGCCCCTGCATATTATTGGCACCAGAAGAGACGACACCTCCCAGTTCGATTTTCAGACGGTTATCGAAGAACCGCTTGGCAAACTTGAACGAGTAGTCGGTCTGTATGGCGCCTGAAGCATTGGTGGTATTGTCGATACCCACGCTGAGATCGATGGTCTTCAGGGCAGAACCTGCGATGTTGTTGATCTCACTCTGGAGGAACGAACTGAGAGCGGAGTTCATCGAGAATCCGCTGGTGTTGGAATCGGCCAGATACATGCCTGTTGTAAGAAGGGCCACAGCCACTTTCCCGCGTTCTTCGATGGTCATGCTATTGAGGTCGCCGTTGATGAGGTTGTCCTCAGGAGCCTCGATGATGAATTGCAGTCCCATGTCATTGAGCGTCTTGGTAATGATTACACCACACTCGAAGGACACCACGCGGCTGGCACCCTCGTTGCTAACGGTGGCTTTGGTGTGCTCGGTGGCAGTGATGTTCAGTTTGGGATTCATTGCATCGCCCGTAAACTCTACATAACTGCCGTCCTTGATGGTGAAGGTCTTCAACGGGATCACAGGCAGCGAGTATTTCATCTCACCTCTGTTCAGGGTATAGCGGCCTGTGAGATTGATGCCCTCATAGCTGTATTTCATGCGGAGGTCGCCACCCCCCACGAGGTCGATGTAGTTCGTTTGTTCAGCGTTGAGGTCGCAGACGATATGGGCACCTTGGCTCACGGATATGGTCAGGTCCACATTTAGTCCTGTGGGCATAGGCTTGGTAACAACGGCCTGAGTGGAGTCGTTGAAATCAGTAAATTTCACCAACTCTTCGAGACGGTTGTCTGTCGAGAGGGGTGAGTCGAGGAGCATGTAGGTCATATCTGTAGAACCGAGTACGTCAAGTCGGCCTCGCATATTCAACTGCTCCAATGGTCCTTGCATACGTGCCATGAAATTCACGTAGGCCTTGCCAAAGGCGATGCTCTTAGCCTCCTGTTTTGAATTGATCAGCAGTAAGTTCCGAGCACGCATACGCATATCCATCGTGATACGATCCATATCCGAAAAATCGATGTTGCCCATCATGTTGATAGGTTCTTCGTTGTAGGCATATAGTCCGAAGTTCTCAAGTAGCAGACGGGAGTCGATGATACGCACCGGATCGTTGTCGAAGCGCATGCGAATACCATAGGGTACACTCAACAGATAAGCATCCTCGACGTAGAGTTCGCCATCTACCTTCGGATGTTTCAAGGTCCCCTTGATGACCAATTCACCTTCTGCATAACCTTCGAGACCAACAATCTGGTCTTCGATGAAACCGTTGACGAGCGACAGCGGGAAACGTGTCATGTTGAAGGTGGCATCGATTTGTCCTTCACCTTTATTCTGATAGTTACCGCTCAGAGTGCCGAATTCCTCGTCGTTGAGCATGAGGTGCCCCTCAATAGCGTGGGTATCGTCCTCCTTCATCAGATATACTAGTTCGGTGCTGAAATTGCCGATGACAGCTCCTTCGTAGGTCATGTCTTGGATGGCCATGTCAGAGACCACAGAAAACTTTTCGTTCTGGTCTTGCAGGATATGGTAGTCGCCGTTGAGCTTGCCTGTAATCTTCGGCAAATAGGGTATTACAGAGGTAATCTCGCCTAGGTCGATACGGTTGCACGAGAGCGTCAGGTCTTGTAGCATCGTGGAGTCTTGGTTCTCAGTATAGAGCTTGAGACCGGTCTTGTCGTCAGCAATAAGGTCGACCTTCGCCTGAATCTTCTTGTCGCTACCCAGGAATATATAATTATCCTTGTTCAGATTGAATTCCTTGTAACCCACAGTCGGTCTGTCAGGCATAAGCTTGAAACGGATGCCACCAGATTCCATCTCAGCCGTAGCTCCGATTCTAACACCCATCTTTCCGTCCTTGTCAAAATAGCGCAAGCCTGCTAGCGCACCATGCTCATGTACATGGCCGTCGATGAGGGCGTTGAAGACGAATTGTGGATTTCTGCGGTTATTGCATATCTGTCCCTGATAGGTAAGTCGGTCACCTTTTTGTGTAAGGTTCAGATGGATGGTGTCGATGCGGGTGCTGTCGTAATTCAGCGAATAGAGATGGAGAGAACCATTGATACCTGTTGCTGGCGAAGTGTTCACGTCTAACAGCAGATCTTTGAAATCAATCTCCTGGGTCTTCAGGAAATTGGCCAGCGGGTTCTCTTTCTTACTCTCCACATGCAACTTCATCGTGGGTAACATTCGTTTGATGGCAGGCTGGTCAATCACCCTGGCCTCGTATTGGGCAATAACAGAGTCTCCAAGGGTGGTCAGCTGTTTCATCACCCGTTCGTAGCCACCCTGTGCATCGAGTTTCACAATGAAGTCGCCACTCTGTACACGGGCATAGGTAGTGTCACTATTGGTTTTCAGCAAAATGCCTACTTTCGTAGGATAGTAGGTTGTCTTGTCGTCCTGAATACTGATATTATCAATCAAACCGCTGACATAGTGGGTTTCCTTGAGGTTCGACTTGATGTCAAGATCACCGCTCAAGCCGATGGTAAGTGGTTCGTCCATGATGCGCATCTGGAAGAGGTCGGCCTTCGCGAGGTCGGCGCAGAGTTGGACTTCGATGGTTTTGTCTTTTGATAGAGCTGGCGCCAACAGCATATCGGCGGTGATGTCGCCTTCAAATAGGGCGTTGTGACCTGTGATGACGGCTTTGCCTCGTCCATTGCCGATGGTTGCTTTCGCCGTCATGTTGCTAAGGTCCCAGCTGCCGTATTGTAGTTGGTGTAGGGTTGCATCAGCTGTCAAACGTGTCTGTTGTGAGAGAAAATCTGTGCCATGTCCCTTGGCGCTGATGTCAGCCGTAAGGGTATAGATCGAATCCTTAGGCATGAAGTGATGTACATTCAGACCTTTGATACTGATGTCTGCGTCATAGCCCATCAGATTGGGCACCATTTCTCCCTTGGCATTCAACGGGATGGTGGCATTGCCTTTCAGTTTTACCGTTCCCTGACCTTCACGGGCAATGAGATCAGTGGTGTAGCGTGTGCCATTGGCCTTCAAGGTGCCATCGAGGGTAATACCATTGGGGATGCGGTAGTCGCTCATCGTCTTAGCGTCGAGCAGGGCTGTCACAAAGCCGATGTCCTGCGTCTTGGCATTGAGTTTCAGGTCTGCCTGCAATTTTGACAAATCTGTCAGATGTCCGGCAGTGCCATTGGCGGTAAGATGGAAGGCAGTAGGCAGGTTGATGTCGAGGCCTGTGAATTCCATCTGTTGCAGGTTGCCGTTAAGCGAGCCTTTGATGGCGATAGGATGGTTGGGGTAGCGGCGGATAAAGTTTGCTGGCATATCGCCCATAAACCGCATCAGATCCTGCTTGCCTAACTGTGCATTTAAGCGCATTTTCATCTTGCCAGGATTCCGATCCTCAAAGGCATTGAAGTCTAAATCAACCTCTGTGTAGATGTCTGAATCGGGTGTCTTGAGCGTTAGGGCAGGTATTTGTATTTTGTTGAAGGCAGAATCAAGTCTGACGCCGCCTTTCAGTTCGGAGATTTCGAGACCACTCTTTTCTTTGAGACTCGTGTGGTGGATATAGAAAGAAGTTCCAGCGGGGGTATAGCTGATTGAATCAAGGCCGAGGCTGATGTCCGTGAGGGCGATGTGGTTATAGTCGAAACCTGCCACATTGGGTTCAAAGCGGTTGTCATAATTCAGACGTCCGTCACTCCATCGGAGGCTGCTTACCTGATAAATACTCTTTCCCAGGTCGATATTGGCTTCTTTGGCGACAGCATGGCCCATATAGGCATCCACGTTAAGCGTGTCGCCAGGCATATGGAGTGTCAGGTGTGCCTGATGGATGCTGAGGCTGTCGGCATTGATAATCCATTTCGTTTCCGAGGTTGTGGTGTCTACAGCTGCTGTATCTGACAATTGGATGTCGAGATCGGCATCTGCCAGTCTGGCACCGTTCACCTCTACCGTCTCCTTGTCTAGATCAATGCCTTTTGACGATAACCAGAGTTCCTGCATACGGCCTTTGATGCGCAAGTCGCTGATAAAGCCGTTGGTGTTGAGTTTTGCCTCCTGCAGCGAGAGTTCGTTGATGACCACGCGTTTCTTGAATAGCGGCCATAATTGGATATCGGCTGTCAGGTGGCCGACATCAGCAATGGTGTCTGTGACATTGGGAAGTGAGTCGTTCGGATGAAGCATGCGGAAATCGTCGATACCGAGATCCAAAGGCCATTCCAAATTGACGTGGCCCACAGTAATCTCCATCCCCGTTTTTTCTGAAGCAATGGCCGCTACCTTCTTTACCGCCCAATTTTGTACGGGTGGCAGATAGAGTAGTGCGGCAAGTATGAAAAACAGCAGGATGGGTGTCAGTACCGCAATTCCCAACCACTTCAGCGCTTTCTTCATCCAGATTGTTTTTGAGGGTCAAGGGCTTGCCAGAGCGTATCGTCGGGTAGGGGAGCCTCGGCAATAATGGTTTCCTTAGAGACTGGATGCACGAACTCTACACGGCGCGACATCAGTGAGATGCTACCATCAGGATTGCTCCGTGGAGCTCCGTATTTTAGGTCGCCTTTGATAGGGCATCCCATAGTAGCCAACTGACAACGTATCTGATGATGACGACCTGTCATGAGGTTCACTTCCAAGAGCGTATAGTTATCACTGCGACTGAGAACGCGATATTTCAGAATGGCTTTCTTGGCATTCGGTTTCTCTACGTCATAAGCATAGCTCTTATTTTGCTTTTCATTTCTCACCAGCCAATGTTCCAACGTTCCCTCACTATTACGAGGTGTATTTTTGATGATCGCCCAATACGTCTTATGCACTTCACCCTCGGCAAACATCTTGTTCAGCCGGCTCAGAGCTTTCGAGGTGCGTGCGAATATTACTAGTCCAGATACAGGACGGTCTAACCGGTGCACCACACCTAAAAAAACCGCTCCTGGTTTATCATATTTCTCTTTGATATAGTCCTTGACAATATCAGAAAGGGGGCGATCGCCAGTCTTATCGCCCTGTACGATCTCCCCGCTTTTTTTGTTAACGATGATAATATGGTTGTCCTCGTAAACGACTTCCATAACGGCCCCTGAGCTTGTCGAAGGGTTACATATTCATTCCACCATCAACCTGAATCACCTGTCCGCTCACATAGCTTGACATGTCTGATGCGAGGAAGGTGGCTACATTGGCGATATCTTCTACCTGACCGCCACGACGAAGAGGAATCTTCTGCTTCCACTCGTTGCGTACCTCTTCAGGTAGTGCTGCTGTCATGGCTGTCTCAATGAAGCCAGGGGCGATGGCATTGGCACGGATCCCCTTCGGCCCCATCTCCTGACCGATACTCTTGGCGAGAGCGATTAATCCTGCCTTCGATGCGGCATAGTTAGCTTGTCCGGCATTGCCATGGACACCTACCACTGAGGCCATATTAATAATCGAACCGCCACGCTGACGCATCATCACGGGCACACAAGCGTGAATGAAATTAAAAGCCGACTTTAAGTTCACAGCAATCACTGCATCCCACTGTTGCTCGGTCATACGCAGCATCAGTCCGTCCTTTGTAATACCAGCATTGTTTACAAGAATATCAATACTTCCAAATTCAGCTTTCACGGCTTGCACCACTTCCTCGGTCTGAGCAAAATCGGCTGCGTTCGAGGCATAGCTCTTGGCTTTCACTCCTTTGGCGGCGATTTCTTTTTCTGTCTCCTCATTCACTTCGAGGTCGGTGAATGCAATGTTGGCGCCTTCTTCGGCGAACTTTAATGCGATCGCTTTTCCGATACCGCGTGCAGCACCAGTGATCAGCGCTGTCTTACCTTCTAATAATCCCATGTTAATTTTCAATTTTATTATTTACAATTTACATTTATTATTTTCTTTGAAACTTACCGAGCGCACCGTATACTACCTTCGCAACCTGTGGCTTGGTGTCTTCCTCTTTCATACCGTGAGCGATACGACCATAGATGTATGGCACTTCAAGACCCTTGATACAATAATGGGTGATATCGGCCACCAAGTCGATGTTGTCGATGTCAAACTCTCCGTCCTCCTTGCCTTCGGTATATACCTTGCGAAACAACTCTATTTCTGCGTCATCGAAATGCTTGCGAACCTTCTCCACCATCCAGATATTGCGGAAAAACTCTGCGCGAAGATTGCCGTTTCTGACGACTGTCTCACGAATCATACTCAGGTGGGTATAAATCAGTTCGATGATTTTGTCTTGCGGACGGATCTTGCGTGCTGCCACCTCATCAAGTTTATCGCTCAGACGTTCCAACTCTCCTTCGATCACGGCGTAATATATCTCTTCCTTGGATTTAAAATAGGTATAGAGTGTGCGCCGGCCCTTACCTGATTGGGTGGCAATGTCGTTCATTGTGGTATTCTCCAGGCCGTTTTTGGCAAACAACTGGCGAGCCACATCTACTAGTCTTTGTCTGGTCTTGGATATTGACATATCTGTATCCTCCTTTGTTTTTGCAAAATTGCACACATTCTTTCAGTGTGCAAAAGTACGATTTTCCTTTTAAATACGCAAGAAAATGACAAAGAAATGTTCAGTAAAGCGTGTTTTTTCAAAAAAATAGCATAATTATTTGTGTAATTAAAAAAAAAGTAGTACCTTTGCACCCGCTTAGAAAAAATGACATCGCGGAGTGGAGCAGTTGGTAGCTCGCCAGGCTCATAACCTGGAGGTCGCACGTTCGAATCCTGCCTCCGCAACTATCAAGGGAATGCAAGCCGAAAGGCTTGCTTTTTTTGTCCTTATGCCTAAAAAGACTTCTGTAAAAAACAAAATATCCGATCGTCAGGTTTTATCCTTGACAATCGGATTATCAGTCTTGCAAATAGTTTCGTTGTCCAAACGATAGCGAAGTCCTATGCATCCTTACTTCATCTTGGCTAGCACCTTTTTGTAGTAACGATTGGTGGCCTTTTTTGTGTACTTAACGCCCCCGTTCCACAATCGAATCGCTTTTTCGATGTTGTTCTCAGGGTTGTAATACTTTTGGATGAGAAGGAACATCTCCTTTGATTTAGCTACGCTGTAGCGATCTGCCATGGTATAGCGCTTTTTGCTCTCCTGCTTTTTTAGAATTTCGTTGCAATCCTTCACAAGAATAGGAGTGATCTGCATAGCGCCTACTGAGTTTCCGCTCACGGCATTGGGGTTACCTTCGCTTTCTACTTGAATAATCGCATCCATTACTGGATTCCAGTTGATGCCTGATGATTTTGCTGCTGATTTGTTGCCGCCTCCAGCTGAGGCTGTCAGAGCAATCATAATAGCTATCAGGCATACACTTCCTTTCTTAAAAAATTGATTCATATCTCTATACTTTAGGCGGATGTCTCATCACGAGAAATTCCGCGTTATCCTTTAGATTTTCTTCATCAAAATGTTCGACGTCACGTCGATATGGGTTGCAAAAGTACGGATAATCAACGAGTTAGCCAAATAAATTTAGTTTTTTTAAGATTTGTTGAGGGCATGAAATAAGATCCTTTCACACCTCAGGAGGTCTGCTTTTCAGTCAAGATCAACCACTGTGATACCCGCTCCGCCGAACTGTACATGCTCGTCGCGGAAGTGCGAAACATTGGGGATGGTGGCCAGGTATTGGCGTATTAACTGGCGCAGGATGCCAGATCCTGTGCCGTGTAGAATTCTCACCCTCGATACGCCCACGAGGATGGCATCATCTATATAATAAGTGATGGCATTGATGGCTTCGTCGCCACGCATGCCACGCACGTCGATGTCTTGTTTGAAATTCAGTTTGCGATTGTCTATCACGTTGCGAGTGTCTTTTGAAGCATTGCCGTAGACACCTGCGATACTAGCATTGCGCTCTTCTTGTTTCGAGGTTTCCTGTTTGGGCATTTCCGCATGCTCCAATCGTTCAGCACGCATCTTGGTTTTCATGCCACCGAAGATCACCGTGGCCATCTTGCCTTCGATGCTCTCAATCGTCCCCACGCTTGTAAGGCCCTTGATTCTTACGGTATCACCAATGCTCAAAGGTTGCTGGCTCTTCTGTGATATTGCTTGCGACGACACAGAGGTGCCTGACCCCTTTGTGTCCTTTTTCTCTGCCCTCTCCGCCTTGCGCTTCTCACGTCGCTCCTTACGCTCCTGCAACTGACGGATTTTCTTTTCAATCATCTCGTCGTTGGCACGGGTGTCGATGGCGTCAAGTTCCTCCTTGAAAGTGTTCAATTCCTCTCGAGCCAGCCGTGTACGTTCCTTTTCTGCTTGCGCCTCCCGAATCTCCCGAATCACGTTTTCTATCTTCTTGTTGCTTTCGCGTAGCAGTTCCTCTGCCTCCACCTTAGCCTTGCGGAGTATTTCTTTACGCTGACGCTCAATCTCCGAGAGTTCGTCCTCATAACGGTTGATCTTGTGTTCCAGCGATTTCTCATGTTGGTGGATGGTCTGGCGTTTACCCTCCCAATAGCGTTTGTCACGCACGATGTCCTGTAGATATTTGTCACTCTGGATATACTCTGAACCAACGATGTCCGAGGCGTCTTTGATCACTTCCTCGGGCAAGCCTGTCTTACGGGCAATCTCAATAGCAAACGATGAACCGGGCTGCCCGATACTCAGCTGGTACAGAGCCTGCATCTGGTTCCGGTCGTAGAGCATCGCACCGTTCACCACGCCCTCATGGCCCTCTGCAAAGTGCTTCAGGTTCTGATAGTGTGTGGTGATCACGCCGAAAGCCTCTTTTTTCCAGAACTGTTTTAATACAGCTTCTGCGATAGCACCTCCGATACCGGGTTCCGTGCCGCCGCCAAACTCATCTATTAATAAGATGGTGCGTGCGTTGGCCTGCTTCATCATGTTCTTCATGTTTAGCAGGTGCGAGGAATAGGTCGAGAGGTCGTTCTCGATACTCTGTTCATCGCCGATGTCGATCATGATACTGTCGAACATTCCCGTTGTTGAACGGTCGCCTATGGGGATGGCAAGTCCACATTGCAACATATATTGCAATAGTCCTACAGTTTTAAGACATACCGACTTTCCGCCGGCATTCGGACCGCTTATAATTAAGAGACGGCCAGAATTCTTGTTTCCTCCATTTTCCGTCTTATTTTCGCTTTCTAAACGGATGTCTAGCGGAACCACATGCTTATCCTGTTTCTCAAGCGCCAGTTGCAACAATGGATGGCAGGCTTGTATCCAGTCCAGATGGGGGGCGCTCTTCACTTCTGGTTCAAAGGCCTTGGTCAGTTTGGCCAACTCGGTCTTCGCGTATATCAAGTCTATCTGTGCCAGAAAAGCGTATGAGTTGAGAATTTCTGTTATGTGTGGACGGAGCTCATCACTGAACACGGTAAGGATACGAACGATCTCGCGCCGTTCAGCTGCTTCTAGTTCTCGTACTTTATTGTTGGCTTCCACTACCTCCGTGGGCTCGATGAATACCGTTTTTCCCGTAGCCGACTCGTCGTGTACGATACCGCTGATTTTGCGCTTCACGCCAGGGGCAACAGGTATTACTAGTCGGCCGTCACGAACGGCTGGAGTCACGTCCTTGTCCACTAATCCGTCTTTTTGGGCGGCATGCAAAATAGTATATAAGGTACGCGATATAGAACCTTCCATCTTTGACAGGTCGTGACGGATACCTGCCAATGTCATTGAGGCTGAGTCTTTGATTTTCCCGAACTTGTCTAATATCGAGTCGATGCGCCGTATAATTGCAGGAAATGTTGTAACCCCTTCTGTTAATCGATACAATGCAGGGTAAGGGTAATCTCCTGACTCCAGACTCTCGTCGCCTGACTCCTTTCTCAAATACTTCACGATATTCCCAATCGTCTCCAGTGAGCGTCTGAGATCCCACACTTCGTCCTCCTCCAGATGGGTGTTCTCCAATCGGATGCGTTTGATGCTCTCGCGTACATCGAAGAAATACTGCATTGGGAAATCGTTTTTTTCTTCCTGCAGACGCCGGAACTCGCGTACCTGCGAAAGCCATTCATTTACCGCACTGACATCTGTGGAGAAGGCAATCTCATCCACCTTTTCCTTGCCCAACGTGCTCAGACAACGCGCCTTCAACAGTTCGCGTATTTCGTTGAATCCTATCTTTTGTTCGAAGTTGTTTGGGTAAATCACGCTGCAAAGGTACGAATAAGTGAGCGATTTTCCAAATATTTTATAAAAAGTTGCCTAAAAATTTGTTCAATTCCGAAAAAAGCACTACCTTTGCACCCGCTTTTGAGACAAACGAGCACTGGAGAGATGGTAGAGTGGTCGATTACAGTAGTCTTGAAAACTACCGTACCGAGAGGTACCGGGGGTTCGAATCCCTCTCTCTCCGCAAAGAGTTCAATGAGTAACATCGTTGAACTCTCTTTTTTTTGTGTCACATGCAAAATATCAATCGTGATACCGCAAAACCTCTAAGTGTCTATATTTCAGCTGTTTGTAATATCTGGTTCGGAATAATCTGTGATATGTCACAAAATGAACGTTTCTGCCACAAAACGTCAATTGTATTTGGCTGGTAACAAGGTTTGTATAGTCTTGGTGTCACGGTATCATTGGTATTACGAATTGTGTTAAAATTAAGTTAAATTTCGAGTTGTAGTACTGGAATATCAGACGAAACAAGTAATTTTGCAGACGGAAGATAAAAGTGCATCAAATAATGCTACCAGACATCTTGCATCTTTGAAATTTCCTTTTTTATCAGAAAAATAGTAACAAGATTATCTTTACAGCGTGAAACAGATATTGAAGACTCTCTCAGTTTATATCATAGCATATTTTGTTTTGTTGATAGTTGTATTCGGATTGCAGTATGTTTATCCGAAAATAGAGCTACATCTGTTGTTGAACTCCTATCACACTAGCATTCAGGATACCTTCTTTAAGTATTACACTATGATGGCTGAAGGACCTATATATGTTTTGGCACTGCTCCCTTTACTCTGGAAGAAGATCAGATTAACAATATTCTTTGCTCTTTGTGAATTGTCTGGAGGTGGCTTGTTGCAAGTTCTGAAACATACCATCAGTACCGAGCGCCCTGTCAGTGCGTTTGAGCATTACCATGACATGATTCTACCTCTAGTGCAGGGCGTAGATATGCATCATAGTAATTCTTTCCCGTCGGGACACGCCTCTACGTTCTTCGTGTTCTTTACTTGTTGTGCGCTTTTCATGGCATACCGTTATAAATTGAAAGTCGATCAGAATAACCGTCGGACATGGGCGCTGATTTGCGTGATGATGTTTTCGTTTTTTGTGCTTGCTTCATTAGGTGCCTACTCGCGTGTCTATCTTTCGCAACACTTCCTGTCGGATGTCTGTATGGGTAGCATCATCGGATTTGTGACTCCGTGCTTGATATTCTATTTTGGCAGGCATAAGATTTTGAAAATCAATTGAATGATATAATATAAAATGATGAAATCATTACGCAAGCCTATTTCGTTATTCGTATTCTCATGCATCGTCAGTATAGGTACTTTGTTGCTATACAACCTACCATTTTTTAAGTATGTGTTTAACAATACCAATGAGAACTTAGGTGGACAGATATTCCTGTTGGCATCGCTGGTGGTTATCATGTTGGCAGTCAACTTCATGATGACCTATCTCGTGATATATTTGTTGAGGATGGTGGGGCGCGTTTTGCTCGCCCTCTTTTCACTCATTAATGCAACAGCCGTATATTTCATCATTACGTATAGTGTGATGATCGATGCCACCACCATCGAGAATGTCTTCAATACAAGATACTCGGAGGCATCAGGATTCTTCAGTTGGTCGTTGTGGCTCTTTATCGTTGTTTTCGGCATGCTCCCCGCCTTGTGGTGCATTTTCCAGCCGGTCGTTATCGGCAAAGTAAAGAAAATGGGTGTTTACTGCGGAAGTTCATTGGTGATAGTCCTGGCAATAGCGTTGATGAACTTTAGCCAGACGTTGTGGATCAGCCAGCACGATACGGAATTGGGTGGATTGTTGCAGCCTTGGTCATATCTGGCGAATACCTTCCGAGTAATCAGCAGTCAACAAGACGAGCAACAAGAGGAGATAAAACTGCCTGACGGCCGGATCACAGATGATGAGAAGGCTGTGGTAGTACTTGTCATCGGCGAATCGGCCAGAAAAGCCAACTTCCAACTCTACGGTTATGAGCGCGATACCAATCCCCTGTTGTCGAAGCAAGAGGGTCTGAAAGTGTATCAGGCCAATTCTTGTGCCACTTATACCACGGCAGGTAGTAAGGCAATTCTTGAACCCAAAAACAGTGACGACCTGTATGAATTGCTGCCTAACTATGCGTTCAGAACAGGTGTAGACGTGTCGTGGCGTACATCTAACTGGGGAGAACCGCCTATACATATTGACGAATATCTTACTGACGATGAACTTGGCGTGCAATATCCCGACGAGAATGAAGCCTATGATGCGATTCTCTTTGCGGGACTCCGCGAACGTATAGTGTCAAGTCAGAAGAATAAAGTGTTAATCGTACTTCATACCAGTACAAGTCACGGTCCAAAATATGCTGACAAATATCCCAAGGCATTCGAGGTGTATAAGCCTGTGGCTAAAAATGTGGAAGAAGGTGAGAAAAATGTCAGTATGTTGGTGAATGCATACGATAACACCATACGCTATACCGATTTTCTGTTGGACAGCCTTATCAACACTTTGCGTGCCATGAAAGATTGGAAAAGCGCCATGATCTTTATTTCAGACCATGGCGAGTCACTTGGCGAGAACAAAATGTTTATGCATGGGCTGCCTATGAAACTGGCGCCAAAACAGCAATATGAAATACCTTTCCTGGTATGGACTTCAGACCATTTCAGGGATTACAAGCCTTTGGACGAATTGCCAGCGGTGCTCGAACAGCATTATATTTTTCATTCAGTGCTCAACTTGCTATCAATTCAATCGCCAGCTTACAATAAAGACTACGATATCTTTATAGCAAAGTGAGTATGATTTATTGCCCTAAGAGACTTTTAACTTTTTTCTTGAGGGCTTCGCTGGGTTCTGCTTTGCCATCGAAGGGAGCCACATACCAGGTGACGGTCCATTTCAGTTCCTCGCCGGGCTTGAGGGTGGTGTAAGCTCCTTGGCTCTCAAGTTCGATGAAGGTCTTGCGCATGTTGACATAGACTTGTATTTCTGCTTCATCGGGAGCAGGCTGCGAAGCGTCCAAATCGTCAAATTTCTTCACCATCAGCAGTCCCTTTGCACAATAGGCCAGCCAACCCTTACCATCAGCATTGATCTTGCGGTTTTGTTGAGCTTCATCGGCCTGGAACCAGCTGAGGCCATTGGCAGCCTGGAAATTCATCAGACCTGCGGGGGTGATGGCGTCGATGGGCGCGTCAAAGAAAATGATACCATCGTTGGGTACACGGGTAATCTCCCAAGGTGCCACTTTGCGGGTTTCGTCAGACTCGTTCTTGATGGTATAGGTGACGGCTATCGACTGATCTTTCTTGTTGGGGGTGAAGGTCTTTGTAACACGATATTTCAGGCGCGCTGACATCTGACTGGTCATGACGAACTTGTCGCTATTCTCTACGGTATAGGGCTGACGATCGAACTCGGGCACGGGAGGCCAGTTCCATTCTTTCTGCGGACTTGTCCAGAAGGTGCTGCCAAAAGAGTTGGGAAACGTAGTCTGGCTGATGACCTCGGCATCGCCATATTTGTATGACAGGATCTTGCCACCGTTGACATCGATAGTCATCGTGACCTCACCGTTTTTGATGATGTACTTACCGTCGGCAGACTCTTCTGCGACGGTTGCAGCAGCCACGACCTGAACGCAGGCTGCCATGAGAATGAATGTGATGAACTTTTTCATGAAAATACGTATTTTGAGTTGATTCTAATAAGACATAGACGAATGGAAATGCGGAAAGTAAAAAGGCTTTGCTGACAATTATAGAACATTAACATATACATATTTAAAAAATATTAATCTTCGCATGTGTGCTTGTTATATTCAATAATAATTGCTAACTTTGCTCAAAATTTCTAATTAACTTATAGTGTTTTTTATGATGAAATTTAAATGTTTTGCCTTAACTGCAGTGATTGCTTTTGCTACGAACTGCATGGCTCAAGGAGCCTTAGAGAAGTCTACCGTCGTGAATGCTGACGGTACAGTAACCTTCAAGTATTGGAACGACCATGCTAAAGACGTACAAGTGGATGTCCAGTTTGCCGGTCGCAAGCCGATGACTAAGGGTGCCGATGGCGTATGGACGGCCACTCTCGGCCCTGCCGCACCCGACATGTATCCCTATTGCTTCATTGTCGACGGCATCCAAGTGATGGATCCTCGCAATCAGCTCTATTTCCCCAATGAGGGCTTCAAGAACAGCCTGTTGGAGATCAGCGACGGCAAGCGTATCCATGATATCAAGGATGTGCCTCATGGCCGCGTGGAGTATGTGCACTATTATTCGAAGAGCCTTGGTGCTACGAACAATGCCGTGGTTTATCTGCCACCCAGTTACACACAGATGAACATGTCGTTCAACCAGAACGATCAGAAGAAATATCCTGTATTCTATCTGATCAGTGGTACCACAGATACTGAGGAAGTGTATCTGAAGGTGGGTCGTGTGAACTATATCCTCGACAACCTGATTGCCGAGAAGCTCGCCAAGGAGATGATTGTCGTGCTGCCTTACGGGAATCCCTCGAAGCTGAAACCGGCTGCGCCTGCTGGTAACGGTGCGCCGCAGATGCAGTTTGGCGGCGATGTGTTCAGCAAAGACCTGATTAACGACCTGATGCCGTATATCGAGAAAAACTACCGTACGGTAAACAATGCCGACAACCGTGCGATCGGCGGTTTCTCACGTGGCGGTAATCAGGCGCTCGCTATCGGCCTGAGCAACTTGGATAAGTTCTCGTATCTCTGCAGTTACAGCTCTTTTACCTCAACGACCATTCCTGAGGTTTACGACAATGCAGCCGCTACCAACAAGAAGATTCATCTGTTCTGGCTCGGCGTGGGTACGGACGATTTCCTCTATGGCAACGCCCGCGACTATATGGAGTTCCTCGATCAGAAGGGTATCACCTCGGTGAAGGAGTTTACCAACGACAAGTTCGGTCATACTTGGATGAATGCTAAGTATTTCCTCGACAAGACCCTGCGCCTGCTGTTCAACAAGAAGGCATCGGAAGAAGCCATGAAGAATGGCCAGCCCGCACCTGCCAAGACCGGTCAGGAACAGCAATTCACAGGTGCTACGATGGCCCGTCTGTTCCCACGTCCAGTGGTCTCTCCTGAGTATACCGAAGAGGGCATCACTTTCCGCATGAAGGCACCTGAGGCCGACAGTGTGAAGTTCAACAGTGACATCTTGGAGGCTCCGCTGCCGATGGAGAAGGATACGACAGGTGTCTGGAGCATCACCCTGAGCGAATATCTGTTTGAGACCTTCAGATATTGTTTCATCGTTGACGGCACGCCTGTGGCTGACCCCAGCAACATGTATCTGTCGCCTGACAAGGGCTTCAAGTGGAGCATTGCCGATAATCCCAATTCGCCGTACAACTTCGCATCGCAGGGTGACATCGAGCATGGCCGTGTGGCTTACGATTTGGATCAGGGCGAGGCTTGGTATACATCGCCCACGCCTGCCGGACAGCAGCAGGGCATGTTTGCGATGCCAGCTATGATTCAGTTGGTACCTGGTGCTGGCGACACAATGGAGAGTTGGTTCAAGGTGGGTGGTGCTGATGCTATCGTCGACCGTCTGATTGCCGATGGCAAGGCAAAGGCTTGTATTCTCACTACCAGTAGCATGGACTTCATGCAAGGTGGTGGTGGCGGCATGGGTGGCTTCCAGATGCAGATGGATGTGCTGAAGGCTGACGACTATCCCACATGGAGCATGCGTCGTGCTGCATTGATTAAACTGTTGCTCGAGATTGCCAAGCGTCCTGCACCTCAGTTCGGTGGCTTCGGCGGCGGTCAGGGCCGTGGTGGTCAGGGTCGTGGTCAGGGCGGTAATCGTCGTGGCGGCGGTGGCGGCTTCGGCGGAGGCGGCTTCGGTGGAGGCGGCTTCGGTGGTGGCTTCCCGGGCGGTGGCTTCGGCGGCGGCTTCTAATCGGTCAGATTGCTTATAATAATAAATAAGGTATATAAAAATGAGAAAAATGATTTTGGCGGCAGTGACCGCTATGTTGGCCCTGACCAGTGCGTCGGCCCAGTACAAGTACGAGTGGCAGAATCCGAACATGCCCAGAGAACAGCGTGTGGAGAGCCTGCTGAAGATGTTGACGCCTGAAGAGAAGGTGGGACTGATGATGAACAAATCGGTTTCTATTGACCGTCTCGGCATCCCGTCGTACAACTGGTGGAGCGAGGCCTGTCACGGTGTGCGCCAGGGCGGCTATACGGTCTATCCGCAGCCCATCGGTCTGGCAGCGGCCTTCAGTGCCCAATTGGTGTATGACGTGTTCTCACAGGTGTCTGACGAGGCCCGTGCCAACTGGAACCGTACGGATCACAACGACCCGAAGCTGTTCAACGTGCCCATGGGTGTGACCTACTATCCCGGCAATCCGGAACTGACTTTCTGGTGCCCGAATGTGAACATCTTCCGTGACCCGCGATGGGGCAGGGGACAGGAGACCTGCGGTGAGGATCCCTATCTGAATGCTGTACTGGGTGTACAGACCGTTCTGGGTATGCAGGGCAATGAAAACGGTTATTTCAAGACCCACGCCTGTGCCAAGCACTATGCCGTGCACAGCGGTCCGGAGCCTTTGCGTCACTCGATGAATGTGGAGCCTACGAACCGTGACCTCTGGGAGACCTATCTGCCGGCTTTCAAGGCTTTGGTCAAGAAGGGTAACGTGCGTGAGGTGATGTGTGCCTATCAGCGTTTCGAGGGTAAGCCCTGTTGTACGAGCGACCGTCTGCTGATTGATATCCTGCGCAACAAGTGGGGTTACGACGGTATCGTGCTCACCGACTGCGACGCCATTAATAACTTCTTCAACCGTGGTCAGCATGAGACGCACAAGGATGGTCTCTCGGCTTCTGTCGATGCTGTGCTGAACGGTACGGACTTGGAGTGCGGTAAGGTGTTTATGTCGCTCACCGAGGGTATGAAGAAGAATCTGATTAAGGAGAGCGATCTCGATGGTCATCTTCGCAAGACCTTGATGGGTCGCTTCGAACTGGGTATGTTCGATCCTGCTGAGATGCTGCCTTGGGCCAAGTTGGGTCCTGAGGTGATCAGCAGCGAGAAGAACAATGATCTGGCTACGCAGGCCGCCCGCGAGTCGATGGTGCTGTTGGAGAACAAGGGCAATGTGCTGCCGCTCTCGAAGAGCATCAAGACACTGGCTGTGCTGGGTCCGAATGCCGACGATATCGAACTGTTGAATGGTAACTACGGTGGCACACCTACCGACAACCACAAGCACTCGCTGTTAGAGGGCATCAAGAATGCTGTTCCTGGTGCGAAGATCATATACAATAAGGCTTGCGAGTTGAATGATGAGTACACCACCGTGCATCATCTGCAGGAGTTCAATGGCGGCAAGGGTGTGCTCGTAGAGTTCTGGAACGACAGAGAGACAAACTTCGAGAATCCCGTCAAGACCGGTTACTATACTGAGTTGAACTTCTCTACTTTTGGTGCCTGGGGCTTTGCCGAGGGCGTTACGAACGATAACCTTGCTGTGCGCATCAGCGGTAAGTATACGGCAACCTTCACTGGTGAGATGAAGTATACACTCTCTACTGACAATGGCTATATCTTGAAGGTGAATGGCGAGGTCGTTGAAGAGAACAAGGGCGGTGGTCGTCGCGGTTTCGGTGGCGGCTTCGGTTTCGGACGCCGTGGTGCTGACTATAAGGGTTTCCCCGTGGAGAAAGGCAAGGAATACGATGTCGTGATCGAGTATCGTCGTGGTACTGGTAACTTCGCTATGTTGCGTGGTGATATCTGCGAGCGTCGTTTGGCTGACTTCACCGATCTGGCTAAGGAGTGCAGCGTGGCAGACGCCATCATTATCATCGGTGGTATCTCTGCCCGTATGGAAGGCGAGGGTGGTGACAAGCAGACCATCGAACTGCCTGTCGTACAGCAGCTGTTGGTCAAGGCAATGCACAAGACTGGCAAGCCTGTGATCTTCGTGAACTGCTCTGGTTCGGCTATTGCCTTCGGAAGCGTAGATGGTCAGTATGATGCTTTGCTGCAGGCTTGGTATGCTGGTCAGGGCGGCGCGAAGGCACTTGCTGATGTGCTCTTCGGCGACTACAACCCTGGTGGCAAGCTGCCTGTGACCTTCTATCGTTCGAACGACGACCTGCCCGACTTCATGGATTACTCGATGAAGAACCGCACCTATCGTTACTTCACGGGTGTGCCTCAGTATGCTTTCGGCTACGGTCTGAGCTATACAACCTTCAATGTTGGTCAGGGTAAGATCTCTGGCAAGTCGATGAAGAAGAATGGTAAGGTGACAATCTCCGTGCCTGTGACGAATACCGGTAAGCGTGAGGGAACTGAGGTCGTTCAGGTGTATGTGAAGGCCCTCGATGATGCTGGTGCACCTATCAAGGCTTTGAAGGGATTCCAGAAACTCAGCCTGAAGCCCGGTGAGACGAAGAATGCGATCATCGTCCTCGACGGCGAAGCATTTGAGTATTACGATGAGGCCATCGACGAACTGTCAACCAAGGCTGGTCGTTATCAGATTCTCTATGGTACCTCGTCAAACGACAAGGACCTGCAGGCCTTTGATTTCGTGGTGAAATAAATCTTGAATGGAGCAGAGAGAGCGGCTATGGAATAGGAACTATTGCAAGGTGATGGTGGCGAACTTCACGCTGTTTTTCGCCTTCTATATTCTGACACCACTGCTGCCGCTCTATCTGAGTGAACATTTCGGAGCAACCAAGGACGTGATCGGATTAGTTCTTTCGGGCTATACGATTACGGCCTTGTTGTTTAGACCTTTTAGTGGTTATGTCGTCGACGCCTTTCCTCGTAAGACGGTGCTGATGATCAGCTTCGGGGCGTTTGCCATCTTCTTCGCGGGCTATCTGGCGGCATCTACTTTGTTATTATTTACGATCGTCAGAACGCTACATGGCGGACCTTTCGGCGCACTGACGGTTTCCAATTCCACGGTAGCCATCGATGTGTTGCCATCCAGCCGACGTACGGAGGGTATTGGCTATTATGGCCTGAGTAATAACCTCGCGATGGCCATAGCTCCGACGATAGGCATCTTTATCTATAAATACACGCAGAGCTTCGAACTGCTGTTTTGGCTGGCACTTGTTGTTGCTTGTGCAGGGTGGATTGTGGATGCGACGGTGAAACTGGATGCGAAAGCAACCATCAAAAATAAATCGAAATTCTCTTGGGACCGCTTTTTCTTGGTGCGGGGCTGGCTGTTGGGACTGAACATGGTGGCCTTCGGCTTCAGCTTCGGTGTGCTGAGCAATTATCTCGCTATTTATGGCAAGGAGGTGATGGGGATCACGGGCGGCACAGGTACCTATTTCATGCTTTGTTCCGTGGGTCTGATATTGAGTCGCCTGCAAGGCGGAAAGGCCTTGCGCAATGGCCGTGTCACTCATAATGCCGGCTCAGGTATGGTCATCTCCCTCATCGGCTATACGCTCTTTATCCTTGTGCCGACGCTGTCAGCACTATTCACTCTTCACTCTTCACTATTCACTTCCATTGGATATTACGGTTCCGCCTTGCTCATCGGCCTCGGCAACGGTCACATGTGGCCTGCCTTCCAGAACATGACCATCAATGTGGCACATAATAACCAGCGTGGCACAGCCAACAGCACCATTCTCATTTCTTGGGATATCGGTATGGGCCTCGGCATCCTCGTTGGCGGTGTGGTCTCAGAGCTCTTAGGCTATTCCGCCGCCTTCTGGACCGTTGTCCTCATCAATGCCTCCGGCGTCGCCTGTTTCTTCCTCGCCACCAAGGCCTTCTTCCTCCGCCGCAACCTCAACGCATCAGTCAGATAAGTACTCAAGTACTGAACATCTTGGCTAACTTTGAGTTGGGATTCCGTTTGGCGTATTCCTCCAGCGAGATGCTGTTTTGTCTGCTCTGCTCAAGTGCCAATTCGCGCTGCTGGTTTTCAGCTTCGCGCTCGGCGGCGATGGCTTGCTGCTGATCGCTGACGGCGCTTTCCTTGGCCTGTCTCTTCCTCGTACGATCCAAACGTATCTCGGCGGCAGTGTTGTCAGAGCAATAACTCGTGTTCATCCACCGTTCCAGTCGGCTGTCGAGGTTCCAATACCGCTTTCCCTCGAACTTCATCTTGCCCGTCCTCGGATTCTCCTCGCTCCAATAGCGGTAGAAGTCAGCTAAACGCTTAACGTCATACTTCCCGACATAACTTAAACACTCCCGATGAAAAGCTTCGCGGCGCTCCGCAATATATATAATTTTGTCTGCTTTTTCTTTGCTTTCTTTTTCTTTTCTAAAGGGGTGTGGGGGAATTTTTTCTTTGTCTTTCCTTCTTTTTCTCTCTTTTAGACAAATTTTCATTGACGAAAAAATTTTGCCCAGCTTTTTCTCCATAGCGGCGATTATCAGCTTTTCTTCGTCGCTCATTTGTCCGAACATGGTCGCTGCCGTGTACAAATGTTGCAGAAGCAGCCTTACACGCTGTTCCTTAGTTTCTCTGCGCAGTCCGTTGCACTCCAGAAGACCATCAACGTAATTATCAATCTGCTTCACGTCGAGGATCATCTCGTCGGCATGATTTTCCGCCTGCAGATGGCGGGCAGCTTCAAGTGTTGTATGGCAAGACTTGCCGCTGACGGAATTAATTGTTTCATTCATCAGCTGCAAATTTCGGAGTGAAAAAAGTGAAAACCTATGTTTCCGAATTTTCTTTTTTAGCAATTTTCAGTGCTTCGTCTATCTCGTTGAAACACTGACTGTTAAGCATCGTTTCTTTCTTCTTGATATAGCTGGAAAATGTGTCGTAGGAATTTTTCACGTACCTGTCACCTAAAAGTTTCCCCATATCTTCGGGTGTTTTACTGCCATAGAAGTGATATTCGCGATGCAGATAGCCTACAATCTTGCAGAGACACATCATATTGAATCCTTGATTATACTTGCTCGAATTGAAGTCCATCAACTGTAGGGAGATGTTCTCGCTTGTGATAATCCTCCGCCAGATAGCTGTGTAATTTTTGAAGTATTTCTCGGCAGCCAGCTCGTGCAATTTCATGGCGGCTTCGAAGGCTTTTGCTTGCATCTTGTCACGCCGCACTTTGGGCTTTTCCGTCTCAAGGGCGATGGCGTCCTTCTTAGCCAGATAGTATAGCAGTAGCAGCATTGTATCGTCGTCGAGCTTTTCGTGCTTCAGAGCTTGTCCGAAGGCCTCGGGACTCTCGTTCCATTTATTATATATGTATCCGCGCAAGTTCATTAGCCATTGCTCCGTCTCTGCTGCGTCCTGCTTCCATTGCTCGTCCAAGGCGCCTTTTAGCTCCAGCAGGCGCTTGTGGTTTGTCCAGTATTCGTGCCAGGCATCACTCTCCATCAGCTGCTTCTTAGCCTGCTCGAACAAGTTTGCAACCGCTATATCCTCATGGTTCTGCATGTCGAGTTGCTGACAAATTAGATTCACATACGCGTGTCTCAGTAACAGACCAATAGCCATCTGCACGCTATTGTCGTTGGCCGTTTTCTTCAGTTTCTTACTTAGGGTGAAAAGTCCATAGTCTTTCAGTCCCTCTTCATTGGCAGACTTCACCTGCGAATCCACATTGCTCGTCCCATCTACCACTTTTTCTATGCCTTCTAGATCCAAATGAGGTGTCACATATTTCATCATCAGTTCAGTGTACAACTTCTTTATCTGTGTACTGAAATCGGCTCCTTCGGTCTGGCTTTCCGACAGCATGGTCCAGAAGTCTGGCTTACTTTCGTCATGTTCAGACATCAGTCGCGCCAGTTCGGCATCCATGCTTCTTTCGTTGAGGAACGGCCTCAGACGGTTGACGACAGAGGACAGCAAAAAGGCCTGCGGGCGGCGCAACAGGCTAAACATACTGGCATAAACGCGGTCCATGCGGACATACACGGGTATCATCTCCACGCCGTTGTCGTCGTTGATACCTTCCTCGCGCTCCTGTGTTATCTGTTCCACGCGGTTCTTTGCTATTTCCCAGTTACGGGTAGCCTGATTGAGCAGTCGCATCATCTCCTGATCACCCGCCAACGCTATGATTCTCTTTTCCTTATCGCCGTTCATTGTCGTTTATTTCGATTTCGTGCTACAAAGGTAATACAAATCCGAGGAATAACAAAACAGTCACTGGAAAAAATCAGGAAAAGACAAATACTCCGATACTATTTGAAAATACTCTTATCTTATTTGAAATTACTCCCATCTTATTTAAAAATTCTCCCATATTATTGGCGAATAATCTAAAAAGAATCGCTACCATTGCTGATAGCGATTCTTTGTATAAAGGTTCTCTTTCTTCACAAACGAAGATTATTTTGGGATTTCCAAAATGTATCTGCAGCCATCGAGATAACTAGTATCGTGGACAAGCGAGCCTCCAAGTCCATTGGCATGGCGATAGGCCATAGGCAGACCAAGACCACTGCGCTCCAACTGGTCGTCCATCTCTACGAGGGGCTTTAGCGTCAGGTCCAACGACTCTTCAGACAACCCCGGTCCCTCGTCCTCAACAATAAAGCGGACGGTGGTCTCTGTCTCCGTCACATACAACCGGATATGCTGGCCATCGGAGAATTTGGCAGCGTTTGCCAATAGTTCCCGAATGGTGCGTAACAGGAAGAAGTGATTCGTCAGAATATAGGTCGTATCAGGCAGTTCGGTCTCGAAAGTGATCTGCTGGTCAGGATAGTGACTTTTTGTATAGTCAACACACTTGCGTGCCAGTGCGTTACATGACATCTCATCGCTTTTATTGTACAGCAGTCCTTGTGACGAAGAGGTCTCTGTCTCTGCACTGTCGAAGAGCATAAGTACCATGCGTTTCAGGTGGATGGCATTATGCTTCATGCTAACACATATCTCGTTCAGATAGTCGGCACTGATTGCCTTCGTCTCATCTCCTGCTCTCTGTGCGGTAATGCTGTCGCGAAGCATATTGGCAAAGCCCGTAATGATGCTTAGCGGTGTACGTATCTGGTGGAGCACACTCTTGATGAAAGAGATTTTCCTTTGGATATTCACCCTCGTGGTCTCTATATCCTGCACCCTGTATTCGTTGCGCTGTCTGAGGGCATCGGTGGCATCGTGGATGCTTTCCATTTGGCTGTTAAGCGACTGTTGCATGGCGGCAAAGCTGTTTTGCAACAGACCGATCTCATCTTCGCGATCAGAAAGTGGCATCACCTCGTCGTAATGGCCATTGGTAATCTTCTCCGTCATGCCCAACAGACGATGAATAGGACTGATAATGCGTTTGACGGCACGATTACAGAACCAGAAGCCCAAGACTAATCCGATGAGGATAAGGGCTATGATGATATACGCCAGATGCTGGTAGCTGGCCAACACCTCGTCTTCGAGACCAACCATAGCCAGACTCCAATTAGTGCCTTCTACTGGGGCATACGACACATGACAATCTTTGCCATCAACGTTGACGTGCATCGTTCCCTGTTTGCCGGCCGTCATCTCATAGCCTAAGGCAATCATGTCGGGACTTCGGTTGGGATCATGGTCTTCAAAGAGCGTTTTCTTAAATACACTGGTCGTGTCGGGATGGATCAAATATCGGCCATCGCCGTTGACCAAAACAAAGTAAGCATGTGGATAAGGCTGTTCTACGTTGTTGATGGCCTCGACAAGATGACTGATAGAGAGGCCGACGGTCACAACACCCGCCAGATGTCCTACATCAGTTCGCAGAGGTCGGCAATAAGAGGCGATACCAGCCGAATCAATCCAACAGGCCTTACCCGTATCAAACACCGATTTAGTACGTTTGTCGGGCTGGGTGCTGATGGTACAATGGGTAATGTTAGGATTAACGCTGGTCATACGGCGTGAGAGGGCCTGCAACGACTCGGGGTTGAAATTCTCCTCCATGATCCAGGCATTGGCATTGGTGGCCGTTTCAATCATGTTCGTATAACTCCTGACACGTAGAATGGCCTCATTGAGGGTTGTGGTGAAATTCTCCGAGGTCTCCTGACGGATCAGGTTTCGTGAATGGTAGAAAAGTATGCCCAACGACAATACGAAGATGGGTAATCCCAAAAGCAGGATACCGAGGCTGAGATTCCGTGACAAACTACGACGACGTCTACTCATGATCCTCCTCCTTTCCGTTTGTTAATTCGGTGATCTGCACAAGTTCGTCGAGCAGACTGATAATCAGATTGCTCTGCGACTTAATCTTCTCTACTTCCTGTTCGGCATCTTTCTGACTGATGTCATGATAATTGTTGCAGAGGGTGGTCACGCTGTTGTCGATGATCACCGAGGGGGCTGTCATTTGGTTGGTAACATAATAGAGGAAAGCTGTTTTCAGCCTGTCAGTTTCCAGACTATGTCCGGAGGCTTGCTGCAAGTATTCGCCACGTCTTTCCAACGATGAGGAGATCTGTTTCTGCTCGTTGAGTTGTACTGCCAACGAGTGTTGCATTTTCACAAAGTTTTCCTGTAACTGGCCGATCTCATCATCACGCTGGGCGTCGGGAATCAGCTCGTTATATTGGCCTTTTGCGATGCGCTGTGCCGAACGGGTCAATTGGTCGAGGTCTTTCAGTTCCCTGCGGGTGAACATACGGCAGAATACAAAGAAGGCCAACAGTCCGATCAAGGCACAAGCCAATACCAGGAAGAGCAGCTGATTATACGATTCGAAAATATCACTTTCTGAGTAAATCAAGCCAATGCTCCAATCGAGGTTCTGCACCGAACGTCCCGACACATCCGAGCGAGTGAAGGGTTTGTAGAACACCATCCAATCCTCATTATTCATGTGGAAGGGCTTATAGCCTGTCTCACCCGAGAGCAGTGCCTTGGCAGCTTCCAATACCGTGGGGTCAGCACCTCTTTCGGTTTGGGTAAAAACCGTTTGGTGCATCAGTTTCTCTTTATCGGGATGAACGATGTACGAGCCATTTTTGGCCACCAAGGTGCAATAGCTGTTAGGCGAAGGCTTGGCAGCCAGTACAATCCGTGAGAGTTCACTGATCGACACATCGACCGCTACGGCGCCCACACATTCATCTTTCGCATCAAAGATGGGTTGGCAGAACGTGATGAGCGCCTTGTCCTCGGCATTCTCATTTTTCAGCGGGGCTGTCCAACAGGTCACTTCCTTTGCCACCGTTTCCGAATACCACACCTGTTCGGTGTAAGGACGGTTAGTAAATGTCTCCTGTGTCACAAACTCTCCGTTTACATCACGGTGGACATAAGCCATATACAAATCATGACCAGGATAATAGTCGGGCCTGAACACAATGGCACAACCGTCGATATAAGGATTGCATTCCACAATCCTACGGCTGTAAATGTACATGCGCTCGGGCTGATTGAGGTGCTGGCGAAGGTCTTCATAGACATTCTCGGTGGTCTCTTCAACGCTCTGCAGGATGTTGTCAATTTGAAGCACTGTTACGTCGAGTGTCTGCCACGCTCCATTTACGGTTTCTTTCTTCAAAACCCTGTGGGAGAAAGAAAACATCGCGCCCAGTGTTATCAAAAGGAGGAATGCCATGACGCAGAGAACAATCATATTCAATCTGAGCGACGTATGGGGGCCAAGGCATTTAGACAACTTCGTCATGCAGATGCGGTTAAAGTGTCGACAGTCAGAACTTCTGTTCGATATTTATAATTTTTGCAAATATAGGAATTTTTCCGAAGGTGACAATGCTGTGCTTCCTCTTTTATATTATTTTAACACTATCTTAGCTAACGATGAATTACAAATCCCAGGAAAAACAAAACATTCATTGGAAAATACCCAAAAAGAATCGCCATCATAGCTGATAGCGATTCTTTTATCTGAAGGACTTATGTCACAATGTATCCTGACCTCGGTGTGTCAATCCCGACAGTTAACGAGATTACTTATTTCTTTTGGTTGTAATAGTCGAGTGCGGCGCCGATAGCCGTGCAGTACTGAGAGTACTTCGGAATGTGGAAGTGGATGTCGTAGAGCTTCTCCAAAGCGGGGAAGACTTCCTTGCATTGGGGCAGCAGCGAGAGGTTGCCGATCAGCACGAAGTCGCGGATATCACTGCCCAGGGAAGCCAGCCAGGCGGCAGAGCCGATGCTCTGGAGCACCATCTTGATGATGCCGGCAGCAATGTCTTCCTTCGAAGCATCGCTCTGCGCACGGGCAAAATTCGAGGCGGTGGTATCCATCGGCAAACCCGGTAACGGCTGGGCACTGATGTCGCCGATGGTCAGGTCGATATTACGGATATTGCCTTGTTTGGCGAGGGTTGCCACCTGCTTGATATCGCTGGTATTCAGCATGATACGAGCGAGACCTGCGAGTGTTCCACCTCCCACGCCGATACCACCGATATGCTTCATCTCATCGCCGTCGCATTTCACGAATGATGTACCTGTGCCCATCGAGACTACGATGGTATGGTCGAGTTTCGATTCGAAGCGGGCGCCTAAGCCGTCGGCGATAAACTCCTGCGATTTGCTGGTGGGCAGACCGTAGATCGGTTGGTCGATATAGGCTGCACCCACACCTGTGAGCATGACGTGTTCCACATCACTCAGTTCGATGTCGTTGTCATGCAGATACTTGCCGAATGCGCCATAAAGTGAGGTGATGGGGTCAGCGGCTGTGATACGGATAGGGGCAGAGACCTTGTTGTTCTTGATGCCTACAATCTTTGTCGTGGAGATGCCCACGTCGATTCCAATAATGATTCCCATATTTTTTTATTTTTTATTCATAGCGTCGAACTTTCCGAGTTTATCGAGATAATACTGACGCAGATCACTCCATTTGTAATAAGGGTACTGATCGGTGGCTACAGGCATCTTGGCCTCGCGCTCGTTCAGCAGTGCCTTGACAAGGATATCGCCCTCCTTGTTTTTCTTCGGGCGGTAGAAAATGAGCTGAATGTTACAACCCATGGGGAAGATCTTATAATTCTGCCAATATTTGTCGAGTTCATCAAGGTTTTCTACTTGTACGGCACAATTGTCAAGTTCCAGCAGACAGGCGAGTGGCATCACACAGACCTCATGGCCAAAACGGAGGGTGGCCTGTGTCTGAGTGACAGTGTCGGCTGTTTCAATGATATTCTTCAACAGGTTGCGCTGGCTGAAGGGCATGATACCTTTAGTAAGGGGAGCAGGCCCGTAGGCAATGTACCAGGCGATGTTGTTCTGTTTCCAGAGGTCATATATTTCTTCTTCAGTGAAGATGGAGAAGAGTTCGATGTCTGTATCATGGCTCTGCATGTTGGTGGCAATCTCGAAGAGACTGCGCATGAAGGAACCGGCACGCAGGTTGCTGAACACCCACTGCTGGTCGTTGAAGAGTGCTTTCATCAGGCGCTCAGGGTGCGTGTATTTGTCACGGAAAGTCTCTCTGCGTAGTTTGCCATCGTTGCCTGTTTCCTTGACCAATCCATCCCAGGGCTGGTTCAGATAGTATTGCAACGACTCGCTGACATCATTGTGAAAACGGGCCGTGGGGTTGGCAGCGGCAAATTCCTCACATTCGGCAATCATCGATAGGATACAGCGGTTGACGGTTGTTGAACGGGCGTCGATGGGCACGTTCTTAGCCTTGAAGATCTCTGGGAAATTCTCCGTCATGCGTTTACCGATACCATGATGCTGACGCTCACCAACAGTCGACAGGTCGCCTAATCGCTTGACAGAAGTCGGCTCAAAGGCCTCAATCTTCTTGAGTACCTCTTCACCTAAAGGCGTCAGCTTGCCCTGATCTTTGGCATCGCGGAGGATGTCTCTAGGACCAGTATAGCTATTGTCGCTGATGAGCCAGCGGGAACCGTGACGACCGTAGTGACTCATATAATAGGGCTCATAACCCTTGGGGGCGGGGGTAAGGGGTTTGTCAGGCAATCGGCGGTTATAATCCAGATACTGACTGCCGGATAAATACTTATTGGCCTTGATTTCCTCACGTGCTGTTTGAGCTGTAGCAGATACGGCCATGGCAGCGGCTGCTAATAGAATAATGAAATGTCTCATACCTTATTATATATAATATGGTGCAAAGGTAAGAACTTTTTTGGAGATAGGCAAATATAGTCGTGACTATTTGCAAAAAGACAAAAAGAAAACCCGGCTCCACAAGGGAAAACCGGGCTAATGAAAGGAGGAGTGGTACCTCCAGGAATCGAACCGGGGACACACGGATTTTCAGTCCGATGCTCTACCAACTGAGCTAAGG
>JAEEGJ010003290.1_pt1 | contig 63894 bp, 50 predicted proteins | sample 8958761 | NCBI WGS metagenome assembly JAEEGJ01 (sample SAMN16246546, study PRJNA631951) | gut metagenome | biome: gut microbiome; feature: rumen; material: RS-attached | host: Bos | place: Iran: Karaj | collected 2018-10 | reverse complement strand
GAACGGGTTGCCCCAGGTGTGGGGGTCGGAGGTCATGCGCTCAAAATACTCCTGGAACGAAAAGCGCATCCCGCTCCAGCAGGCGCCCGAACAGGCCACTTTGGTGCAGGCTTCCACAACCGCGTAGGCGGCGCTGTGGTACGGGCTCCAGAGGGCTAAGTCGGGGTTGTAACCAAACGCCATGACGCTGGCTGTATTGGTGTATCCGTCAACAGGAAGCTTCTGGGCCGATACCTGGGTTTCGGTAGCGTTGCGGCTGCCGCCATATGGCATCAGTACCGTCGAGCGTCCGATGGTAGAGTCAAACATCTCCACCAGGCCTTTCTGGGAAGCCACGTTGGGGGAGCCCATCACGGAGAGCATCTTCTCTTCAAGCGTGGCGCCTTCAGGCTTGCGCTCGAAAGGATTGATTTTATCTACTGCCGATACGGCAACCCGGGCATAATGCCTTGCTCCGGCGCTGTCGATGAATTCGCGCTTGAGGTCACAGACCTTTTGTCCGTGGAAGAACATCCGCATGCGGCCGCTTGAGGTAACATCGGCGACATGCGTCACTTCGACGTTGTCGGCAGCGCAAAGAGATGTAAACTTCTCTTCGTCAGCAGCTTCGATGACTACTGCCATACGCTCCTGCGACTCGCTGATGGCCAGCTCAGTGGCATTCAGGCCGTCGTATTTGACGGGCACCCGGTCGAGGTAGATGTCAAGTCCGGCCGCAAGCTCGCCAATGGCCACGCTCACGCCTCCGGCTCCGAAGTCGTTGGATTTTTTGATGAGGGAGGTTACCTCTTTGCGGCGGAAAAGCCTCTGGAGCTGGCGCTCCTCGGGGGCGTTACCCTTCTGGACTTCACTGCCGCAGGTTTCCAGTGACGACTCGGTATGCTGCTTCGAAGATCCGGTGGCTCCGCCTATGCCGTCGCGTCCCGTACGGCCCCCGAGCAGCAGAATCACATCGCCGGGTAGGGGAGTCTCGCGGCGTACCGACGAGGCCTTGACTGCTCCCACGACGGCTCCGATTTCCATCCTCTTGGCGGTGTAACCTTCTGAATATATTTCTCTTACGTGGGTAGTGGCAAGGCCTATCTGATTTCCGTAGCTGGAGTATCCCGAGGCGGCCTTGGAAGAAATCATGCGCTGGGGCAGTTTGCCTGGGATGGTGTCGGAAACTTTTGCGGTAATGTCTCCGGCTCCGGTCACGCGCATGGCCTGATACACATAGGCACGGCCCGAAAGAGGATCCCTAATGGCTCCGCCCAGGCAGGTGGCGGCGCCTCCGAAGGGCTCAATCTCTGTGGGGTGGTTGTGCGTCTCGTTCTTGAACATGAGGAGCCATTTCTGCATCTGCCCGTTCACATCGACGTTTACGAAGATGCTGCAGGCGTTGTTCTCCTCGCTCTGCTCCTGGTCGTCCAGGAGGCCTTTCGACTTGAGATAGCGTGCTCCTATGGTGGCCAATTCCATCAGGCACAGCGGTTTATGCTCGCGTCCGAGGCTGCTGCGCATCTGGCGGAAAAGCTGGAGCGAGTCTTCCAGTTCGCTTTTGAGGAACGACTCGTCGATGGTTATTTCCTGTATCTCGGAAGTGAAAGTTGTGTGGCGGCAATGGTCGCTCCAATAAGTGTCGAGAATACGCAGTTCGGTTCCCGACGGGTCACGGCCTTCGGCCTTGAAGTAGGTGGCCACCTCAGCGAGGTCGTCTTCGTTCATGGCCAGGCCTTTCTCCTTGCAGAAAGCAGGATAGGCGGAGGGGGGCATGGCGCAGAAGCCCGACAGGTCTTCGACCGGCTTGACGGCCGCTTTTTCGCTCTCCTGAATCTGCGAGAGGTCTTTGGGGCGGCACTCTACGGGATTGATGTAGTATGCGGCTATGCGCGAAAGGACTTGTTCGGGCGTGTCGGCGTCAAAGAGCAGCAGGCGTGAGCTCTTGATGCGTATGTCGGCCTTTGGGTCGATCAGGTGCACGCAATCGACTGCCGATGATGCGCACTGGTCGAACTGCCCGGGAAGGTATTCGACAGCAAGATACTTGCAATCTTGTGGAAAGCTGTCGCTTACCAGGTCGGTCACTTTCTCGCCGAATACGGTGTAGCGGCACTTGTCCAGAAGGTCCGGGGAAAAACCGAAAAGGTCATAGACTTTCATGAGCCGCAGCGAACGCAGCGAAAGAGAGAGGTTCTCGTTGAAATCGCGGAGCAGGCTGGACGCCTCCACCCGGAACCCTTCCCGTTTTTCTACAAATATTCTTTTAGGAGTTTCCATTCAATGAAAAAAGCAGCCCACCGGCGCGCATGCGGGGGTGGGCAGTTATATTACCGTATTCAAAACTTTGTCGCTCTGGTCTTTGCGGAACTGCTGGAGTTTTTGACAGAGGCCCTCGTCGTTGAGCGCGAGGATGGCTATTGCAAACAGCGCAGCGTTCTTGGCTCCGTCGATGGCCATGGTAGCGACGGGTATGCCGGACGGCATTTGAACTATTGAGAGGAGCGAGTCCATCCCGGAGAGGGCCTTGGACTTCACGGGGATGCCTATAACGGGCAGCGTGGTGAGTGCGGCAATGACTCCGGGCAGATGCGCTGCTCCGCCGGCTCCCGCTATCACAATCTCGCAGCCTTTCTCTTTGAGGGACGCTACGTATTCTGCCAGGGGACCTGGATTGCGGTGCGCGCTGAGCACCCGCTTCTCATAGGGAATGCCGAATTCGTCAAGGGTTGCGCAACAGGGCGACATTACGTCCCAGTCGCTTGCACTTCCCATAATGACAGCTACTTTCATTTCTGGAAAAACAGTTTGGAGAGGGTCATCGGTTCGATATACTTTCCGTCTTTATAGACGCGCATATTTCCGGATGCAATCTCGTCGATGAGCATAACCTTGCCCTCGGCGTCGTATCCGAATTCAAATTTGATATCGTAAAGGACCAGGCCCTTTTCAAGAATGTCGTCTGCCACAACCTTGGTGATGCGGCGGGTCATCTCTGCAATGTCGTCATACTGGCGCTCGTTCATTATGCCCAAAACTACCAGTCCCTCCTTGGTCACGAGAGGATCGCCCTTGGCGTCGTTCTTGAAGGTCATTTCTACATAGGAGGGGAGATCGGCTCCTTCTTCTATGTATTCACCATAGCGGCGGATGAAACTGCCGACGGCTTTGTTGCGGCAAATCACTTCCAGGCCGTGGCCGAAGACCTTGGCGGGAAGAACTTCCATGGTGGTGTCCGCCATGTTGGCGGAAATGAAATGGGTGCGGATGCCTGCGGCATTGAGTTTTTCGAAGAAATAGACGGACATCCTGAGGTTGACGTCGCCGACACCTTCGATGGTCAGACCGACTGAATTCTCGCCGGGATCGAACACTCCGTCCTTGCCGGTGCAGTCATCTTTGAACTTGAGAAGATAGTTGCCGTCTTCAAGAGCGAAGACATCTTTGGTTTTGCCAGTATAAACTTTTCTCATAATATGATTGAAGAAGATTAACCTATCAAAACAAGTAGCAAAGCTACAACGAATCTCCGATACTTACAATAAGGTATTTGGGATAATTATTAACAATTGCGTGTTAATAAAATTCTTTTAATATCCCTTGCACAAATGATATTTGGATATAACTTTGTGCGTAACGCACTAAAAAATGAAAACTCGCGTAAGAAAAACCGGTACAGTGGTGCGGGGTATCCGCTGTCCTATCATCCGTCAGGGGGATTCTCTCCCGGCAATTGTTTCAGAATGCGTCCTTGACGCTTCACGTGAAGAAGAATTTGAAATCCGCGACCGCGACGTCATTGCCATCACCGAGTCGGTGGTTGCAAGGTCGGAGGGTAATTATGCTACCATCGACGACATTGCAAAAGACGTCAGGGCCCGCACGGGAGGCGGAACCGTGGGCGTGATTTTCCCCATCCTGAGCCGCAACCGTTTCGCCATCTGCCTTAAGGGTATCGCCAAGGGCTGCAGCAAAGTTGTCCTGATGCTTTCTTACCCCTCCGACGAGGTGGGTAATTCGCTCATGAGCCTTGACCGCCTCGACGAGGCCGGGGTGAACCCTTATTCCGATGTGCTCTCTCTCGAGCGCTACCGTGAGCTGTTCGGGGTCAACCTGCACGAATTCACCGGTGTCGATTACGTGGAGTATTATTCCGAGCTCGTACGTGCGGAGGGCGCCGAGGTGGAGTTCGTGTTCGCCAACCGTCCCGAGGTCATTCTTAAGTATACCGACACCGTCATCAACTGCGATATCCATACGCGTTTCCGCACCCGCCGCCTGCTCCAGAAGGCCGGTGCCAGGCTGGCAATAGGCCTCGACCAAATATTAACCGCCCCCGTGGACGGGAGCGGCTACAATGAGAACTACGGCTTGCTGGGCTCGAACAAAGCCACCGAAGACAAGGTTAAACTGTTCCCCCGCAACTGTAAGGCCGTGGTCGATGAAGTGCAGGACCGCATACTCAAGGCTACCGGCAAGCACGTAGAGGTGATGGTGTACGGAGACGGCGCTTTCAAGGATCCTCAGGGAAAAATCTGGGAGCTCGCCGATCCGGTAGTTTCCCCGGGATTTACCGACGGGCTTCGCGGCACACCCAACGAGCTTAAGATTAAATATCTTGCAGACAGTCAGTTTGCAAGCCTCAAGGGCGAGGAGCTGCGCAATGCCATTTCCGAGAGCATACGCCTCAAAGATGCTAATCTTAAAGGCAAAATGGCCTCGGAAGGCACCACCCCCCGCCAGCTCACCGACTTGATAGGATCATTGTGTGACCTTACAAGCGGCTCGGGCGACAAAGGCACCCCGGTGGTGCTCGTCCAAGGCTATTTTGACAATTACTCTACCGAGTAAAGTTAAACCTTATATCCGCAGGGATCTTCTCCAGCCCAAGGCTCAGGCAGTCGGCGTCGTAGTTTGCGCTGCGCTTTGAGTATTGGGCTTCAAATTTGTCGGCAAATTCCTTGTCGCCGGTAGCCTGGGTCTTGAGCACCAGGGCGGTGATGGCGGCGAGGGCCTCCTCCATCTTATTGAAGTCCAGGGAGTACTGACCGCCATCATTACGCTTGAAGGCGCCGGCCTCTGCCAGATAGTTGTAGATAATGATGTTGGCGCGGCCAAGTGAGCTGCCCTCGCCGAAGCGCTCGGAGCGCAGGAGCGAGGCAAAGAAAGTGGCCAGAGCGTCTTCCTTGGTGAAGATATGATGGATGTCGTAATGGTTCTGAAGGTTGCACACCATGAGAACTCCGGCAGTATTGGCCTTGATCTCTTCAAAGGTGACGGCTGCGCTGCCAAGGGCTTCTGCCACGTCGCCTTTGCCGCTGACGGTCTCCTTAACTCCCAGGCCGTGGGCCACCTCGCGGAAAACTATGTTCCAGAAGAAGGCGTCAGCCGAAAGATGCGATGAGTATTCGCGGGCGAGAAGGATCTCTCCGCTGGGATCCACGATATGGTTGTACTTGGCGTTGATTATATTCTCGAGCAGGATGGTACGGGTACCGTGGTCGCGCTGGACGTCGGAATCGAAAGGCAGGTTGAGTGCGATGACCTTTATGCCGGCATTGGCCTTGCCCGCATAATAAAGTGCGTCACAGGAGAATATGTTTGAACCGGCACCGGGCTGGAAGGTCTTGTAAGCATCTTCTCCCGGAAGGTCTTTTTGGAATTCCTCTATACGTGACACATACTGCATCAGCTCTTTGGTGCGCTCTTCGTTCTTGAGGAGCACGAATGCCTCGTAAGAACGCTTGATGCCCAGAAGCTGGTCGTCAGCGGCCTCGTTGGGACCGATGACGAGGTCCATCTTGCTATCGTCCATGTCCAGCCAGGCAAGGGAGCTCTCGTAGTAATTGTCTGTCTTGAGCGCCTCGGCCTTGCTGAGCAGATACTTGGCCACGCTGGGCTTGATGGTGATGTCGGCTGCTGCCTTGAGGTAGTTGGCAATCTTGTCGATATGATCCTTGTAAGCGTCGTGATACCAGACGGCTTCAAGAGAATTGTCGCCGGCGCGTCTGATGAGAGTGTACGGGCTGTTCTTGTCGGGGTTGTCCCAGGCGTCGAATTCTTCTTTGGTCATATCGGCAGGGTAGAAGCCTGCTCCGGAGGGGCAGTCGTCGTAGCCTTCGACAAACGATTTGCCGGTAGTGCGGTCCCAGGGGCCGTAGTTGATCTCGGCAAAGGTTTTCTGCACGGGGTCGGAAATGCCGTCAAGCAGAGCCTGCTTGTCGCCGAAGTACTGCTCCCAGTATATGGCGTCAACCTCGTCGGCTGCGAAGCGGTAAAGGTTGAGCACTTCTTTGCCGTTGTCAGTTATGCCGCTCAGGTCGGGTGTCGCTATGTTTACTACGGCATAGTCATCGACGCTGCGGGTAAAAGGAGATTTTGTTTCATTGCATGAGACCGCCGCAATCAAGGCAATGGCGGTCAGAATCAGATTCTTTTTCATTATTGATTCATGCTAATATATTAGACGATATGTAACGAACCGGCGGCAAAGAGCACCAGATAACCCAGAACGACGCTGATTACGCCAATGATAGCACCCACCTTGATCATGTCTTTCTGCTGGATGAGGTTGGTGGCGTAGGCAAGTGCATTCGGAGGTGTGGAGATGGGCAGTATCATGGCGCTGCTGGAAGCGATGGCCACTCCGATAAGCACCGTTGAAGTGCCTCCGATGGCCTCGAGCTTGTCTCCCATTGCCGTACAGACTACCACAAGGATAGGCATCAGCAGGGCTGCGGTCGCGGAGTGCGAGATGAGGTTGGAAAGCCCGTAGCAGAGCAGTCCCGAGAGAATGACTATCAGAAGCGGCGAGAAGTTGCCGAAGGGTATGGCACGCACCACCAGGGCGGCAAGTCCGGAGCCGTTCATGGCATAGCCCAGGGCAAAACCACCGGCTACCATCCAGAGGACGGACCAGTTGATTTCTTCCAGGTCGTATTTGGTGACTATACCCGCAAGGGCGAATACGGCGAACGGAATCAGTGCCACCGTATAAGTGTTGATACCGGTAAGGGTATCCATCATCCAGAGCAGGATGGTAACGGCCATGGTAATGATGACAAGGGTGGTTGACCTGCCCTTCTTCATCTCGCCGTCTATCTTTAACTCGATGGTCTTCTGGGAGAAGGGGAACATCTTCTTGAGCAGAGCCCATGCGATGATGATCATAATGATTACCAGCGGCACCATGAACAACATCCACTGGCCGAATCCTATGCCCAGGTTAAGGCCTTCGGGGTCGTTGAGATACTTCAGCGCTATGGTGTTGGGTGGCGTGCCTATGGGCGTTCCCATACCTCCTAGGTTGGCGGCGATGGGGATGCTGAGGGCCATTGCTATCCTGCCTTTACCTGCTTCTGGAAGCTGCTTGAACACCGGGGTAAGGAAAGTGAGCATCATGGCGGTGGTGGCCGTGTTGCTGATGAACATCGAGAACAGGGCGGTCACAAGCATGAATCCGAGCAGGATGTTCTCGCTCTTCTTGCCGAAGGGAGTGAGGAGAACCCGTGCCAGGTGCACGTCCAGGCCGGTTTTGGTGGTCGCTATTGCCAGTACGAAACCGCCGATGAAGAGCATGATCACAGGGTCGGCAAAACTGGCCATAACCTGCTTGTAGCTGAGGAGCTGCCCGGCCGTGTCGGGATTGCATATCCATTTGATGCCCGAATCGGATGTGAGCAGCAGCAGGAATACCATAATGGATACCGATGTGGCCCAGGCGGGCACCAGCTCAAACACCCACATCAATGTGGCATATACGAATATGGCTATGATCCTTTGCTGGATTTGAGTCAGACCGTCGATTCCGAACGATTCTGTAGGAAGCATCCACAGGACCAGGACGATAATGGCGACGAAAATGAGGCCGAAGCTCTTCTTCTTTAGTATAGAAAGGTTGAATCTATTGTTCTGACGCAACTTGTGCATCTGATCAACCAGATTGAAACCTGTAAAATTCTTGAACATGGTTTAGTTAAAATTGCGTGAACAGATTATTCATAGTTAAAGCGGATATCAACGGGAATCCCGGCATTCTCAAGGACCCTTTTGTCGGACAGACTCTCGGGGCCGGCAACGCCGTATTTAGCTGCCCAGGCACGGGCGGCCTCTATGTCGCCGTGGGCCTGGATGCGGAGAATCTCCGAGCCGAGGTACTCGAGTGCCTTCCAAGTCTTGTCGTAGTCGATGCTGTAGCGCCCCGAAGGATTCCAGGTGATGGCCTTGCTCTCAAGTAGATAGTTATAAACTATAATATTGGCGATACCCGTAGGGTCCGCTGCGCCGAACCTGGTGGAGCGTATGGTGTTGGTGACAAAGGTCGTCAGAACGTCTTCCTTCTGGAAGAGGGCGGAGATGTGGTATGCTTCGGCTTCCTGAGCGCAGAGCCAGGCGCCCAGAACGTTTGATTTGGCCTTTTCGAGGGATAGGGCTTCACCCGCGAGCGCTTCGGCTACGGTGCCCTTTCCGTTGACGGTCTCTTTTACGCCGAGTCCTTTGGCAATCTCGCGGAAAACGATGAGCCAGTAGAAAGCGCTTGCATCCACATGCGGCTGGTACACATCCTCAAGGAGGGCTCCGCCGACCGGATGGACGGTGCGGTTGAACTTCTCACGAATGACATTGTCGAAAATTATGGTACGGGTGCCCAATTCCTCCTGAACCTTGGTGTCATAGGGGAAGTTGATGCCGATGACCTTGAATCCTGCATTGGTATAACCGCCGCAGTAGAGCACGTTGCAGGAGAAAATGTCGGACTGTGCTCCCGGAACAAAATCGTGATTGGTAGGATCGCCCGGCAGCAAGTTCTGCAGTTCGCCCATACGGGCCGAGATGGAATTGAGTTCCTCGGTGCGCTGGAGATTCTTGAGCAGGACATAGGCTCCGTATGAGGCCTTCTTTCCGTAGAGTCCGTCGTCAACAGCCTCGATAGGCCCGATTACAAGGTCCATCTTGCTGTCGTTCATCTCGAGCCATGCCTTGTAGCTCTCGTAATAATCGTCGGTCTTGAGGCCTTCGATCATCTTGAGCAGATAGTTGCGGACGCTCTCTTTGATAGTGACGTCGGCGGCTCTTTGCAGATATCCTTCAATCGTGCTTATTGATTGAGCGTATGCATCGTGATACCAGACTGCATTGAGGCTGCCGTCAGCAGCGCGTTGCACAAGCGTATAGGGGCTGTCTTTGTATGGATCGTCCCACGCGTCGAATTCTTCTGCCGTAAGGTCGGCAGGGTAGAAACAAGCGCCTGCGGGTTTGCTGCCGTATCCGGGGAGGAAAGGCTTGCCGTCTATGCGGTCCCAGGGCCCGTAGTTGATTTGGGCGTACAGTTTCTCATCGGAAGAGGCGAGAGAATTCAGGAGAGCTTGCCCGTCGCCGAAATACTGCTGCCAGTAGATTTTATCAACTTCGTCGGCGGCCATGCGGTACAGTTTCAGGACTTCTTTTCCATTGTCGGAGATGCCGGTCAAGTCCGGCGCCGGGATGGTAACCTGCGCGTAATTGTCCACGAGGCGCCCGACATCGATCCGCTCTTGGGTGCAGGATATAGCTGCCAAAGCGAGGATCGAAACTATGATAGGAACATTCTTCATGTTTAAATGATAATTTTGAATCTGCAAAGATAACAAAAAAAGTGATTATAGCTTGATATAACCATTCTTTAACTGGCTTTCAAGCAGGTTTCCCGGAATAATGCTCCTGACTGCATCAGCTACTGCGTTGAGTTTGGCTTCGTGGATATAATCATTCCTTATGACCAGCGAGATTGTACGGACGGGCACGGGATCGACTATCGGTCTGAGGCAAGTTTGCTGGCTGTACATAATGAGATTTGTGTGGGTCTGGGGTATGATGGTAATCCCGCCGTTGTCGTTTACCACCTGTATCAGGGTGCCCACACGTCCGCCCTCGAAAAACTGCTCGTAGGTAAACCTGCCGGCTTCCAGGTCAGATGGGATGAGCTTCCGAAGACCGCCTTTTATGATCCACACGCCTTGTCCGGGCAGCGATGCTGCTTGTATGGACTCCTGCGAGTAAACGGGGTTGTCAGGCGACACATAGACAAGGAAACTCTCGTGATACAGCGGAATCTCCAGCAGGTCGGCTTCTTTGACCGGCCCTGCTAAAATGCCCATATCCACTTCTGCTTTGCGAAGCTTGTCTTTGATGGTGCCGGACAGCATTTCCTCGGTCTGCAAGGTAATGGACGGGTGGTTTTGCCCGATATGCTTGAAGAGGCCGGGAATCAGAACGGGTGCGACGGTCGAAATGAGAGCGATTCTTAACGGTCCGGAAAGCTTTTCTTTTTCCGATCGGGTAAGGTGGGTGATTTGATCCACGTTATAGACGGCTACTTTTGCCTGGTCTATAACTTTCCGGCCGATTTCAGTGGGGGCCACAGGATGGGCGTCCCTGTTGAAGAGGAGTACATCTAGTTCTTCTTCCAACTTTTTGACCATCAGGCTCAATGTTGATTGTGTGAGGCCACAGGCCTCAGCCGCTTTACCGAAATGGCGGTACTCGTCTATGGCAATGATGTACCGCAGTTGCTGTAAGGTCATTGTATTGCTTGTTGATTGATTTTATCAATGCAAAGATAAACATTTTTATATTGATAAATGAAAATGCCGGCCATAACTTTGCCGCATTGAAACACAAAGATTATGAATTGGAAAATCATATCTTGGTATACCGGAGTATCGCTACTCCTTGTGGCAGCGCTTATGGCCGTGTCCGGTATTATTGCGTTATTCACGCCCGGCGATGAGAGCAGGGTAGCTTTGCTCCTGTCTGCTGCTCTTACCGGAACAGTGGGCTTTTATCCGCTCATTTTTGTCAAGAGAGGCAATCATAATCTCACCTTCAAAGAGGGGAACAGTATCGTTGTAGGCGCCTGGACTCTCGCGTGTTTCTTCGGCATGATTCCCTTCCTGCTCTTCGGCCGTGAATTTACTTTTGTCAACGCTCTCTTCGAGAGTGTGTCGGGGTTTACAACCACCGGCGCATCCATTCTCAACGATATCGAGGCCCTTCCGCGCGGCATGCAGTTCTGGCGCATCTCAACGGCATGGGTAGGCGGTATAGGCATCGTTACGCTGTTTTCGATGCTGACTGCCGGAGCCGAAAAATCCACTCTCTCGGGGGCTGAAATCTCAAGCGTGGCGCGTGATAGCTTTTCCGGAGAGAGGAATGGCAGTTTTGCCAATAAGATGCTGCTTACTTATGTGACATTGACACTCGTCGCGTTCTTTTCTCTTAAACTGACGGGAATGGATTGGTTCGATGCGGCAACCAACGCCATGTCGGCTTGCAGCACCTGCGGTTTCTGCACGCGGAATACCAGCATCGCATTCTATGCCAACCCGGCCGCCGAGATAGTCCTCACAGTGGCCATGCTTGCCGCAGGCGTTCATTTCGGCATTCTGTTCCTTGCTTTCCTGAAAGGACGGCCCAAATACATTTGGAAGTCTGAAATAATTAAGGTTTTCCTGCTGCTGGTTTCCATCGCTATCGTAATCGTTACCGTTGATTTGCTCTCGGAGGGTCATTACGCTTCGGCATGGGACGCGATTCGTGATGCTTCTTTCCAGGTGGCGTCCATATCTACCACAACCGGTTTTGCTACGCAGGACACTACCCAGTGGCCGCCGCTGTGCATGGCCACGCTTCTTTTCTGCTCCTTTATCTGCGGCTGCAGCGGTTCGACATCGGGAGGCATCAAGATCGACAGGGCGATTATCGCCGCCAAAGGAATTCACCGTAAAGTCAAGCTGACCGTTGCGCCCAACGCCGTCTATTTCGTGCGGGTGGACGGGAAGATTAAGACCGAAGAGCAAGTCAGCGATGCATACGGCTATATATTCTGCTATCTTCTTATAATGGTCTTCTTTGCGGCCGTTAATATTGCATTCGGGCAGGATTTCATAACAGGAGTCACCGCATCCATAGCGTGTATAGGCAATGTCGGGCCCGGTTTTGGAGATATTGGGTCGATGTCCAATTATGCGTCTTTCCCCGCTTTCCTTAAGGTTACGAGCATGCTGGAGATGATGATAGGCCGTTTGGAAATATTCCCGGTGTTGTATCTGCTGCGGTCGGCGACATCACGTTGAAAAACTTTTTTATTTGGTCAATTATCTTTGATTTCCGGGACTTTTTACTGATTCAGATTGACTGCGGGGTTGACCGGAATCCGTCCGGGGTCGTTTGCGGCGCAGGCCGCCAGCCAGGCCACTATGGTGGCGTCAATCTTAAGGTCGCTCATCGACAGGCGCTCATAGGTGTCCATCACCGAGTGATAGGTCCGGAAGTATTCAAGTTCGTCCTGGATAAACTGATAGGCGGGAAGGCCGATGCGGTTGAAAGCAACATGGTCGGTCCCTCCGGTGGCTCTGGGTGAAAGATACTTGAATCCCAGAGGCTCGATGCTTTTCATCCAGGCTTCGAAGAATGGGAACGCGCCGTCGTTGCGCTCCAGATAGATTCCGCGGAAGCGGCCGGAGCCGTTGTCCATGTTCAGGTAAAGGGCGAACTTGTCAAACCCGGGAAGTTTTTTCCCGTCTTTGTACAGGTACTGTTCCAGGTACCCCCTGGAGCCGAACAGCCCCTGCTCTTCTCCTCCCCAAAGGGCCAGGCGGATAGTGCGTTTGGGCTTGAATCCCAGTTCTTTAAGGATCCGCAGGGCCTCTACCATCACTATGCATCCGGAGCCGTTGTCGGCCGCACCGGTGCCTCCGTGCCAGGAGTCGAAGTGGGCGCCTATAAGTACAATCTCGTCCTTGAGCTTGGGATCGGTTCCGGGAATCTCGGCATATATATTATGGACTTCCCGGTCGTCTGTAAAGCGGTTGAGGAGTTCCAGCTCCATTTCGACCTTCTGGCCGTTCTGGATGAGACGGACCATGCGGCCGTGATCCTCGAGGGGCATTGCAATCTCGGGGACGGGCTCAGGGTCACCGGCGCGGTAATTGGCACCTGAACTGCCGGGCACATTGAAGGTCCCGCTGCCGTTGACGATGCATAGGGGCTTTTCTGCCGTGTAGAAATCCGCTATCAGTTGACGGAGTTCCATATATGCCCGGTAATCGAAGGGCATCCCGCGTCCGGGGCCTCCGAAACGGGGACGTGCATCAGCTCTGTTATCCTCCGTCAGGGCTTCCAGTTCCTTTTCGTCATATCGGGTGGCAAGGGGCTCAAAATTGATTTCTACCTCCCGCGAGGAAGGGACGAGGAGGATTTTGCCGGTCACTTTGCCCCGATATTTATCCAGGTCTTCCTTCTCCTGGACGTCGAAAATCATGCATTCGCCCTTGACCAGGCCGTCGGTGCTGCCAGTCCAGGCCTTGGGATTGACAGCAAATGCGCAGTAGTACGGCGAAGTCATGGCTGCATAGGTCTTGACTACATCCCAACCGCCACGGGGAAATTCTGCGGCAAATGCAGCACGCGGGTTGGAAAGCCCGAATTCGCCAAGTTTGGCGATCATCAGCGAGTCGGCACGCCGTTTCTGGATGGAGGCGGTCAGCCGCGACCCGGCATAATCCGTTATGTATTGGGCAATCTCATCTACCTTAGAGCGGCTCAGGCCCTCTGCCTTAATGCGAGTGGCCCATTCCAGGGATTCGGAAACCTGCGCCAGCGCGCTGCTGCTGAACACTACGGACAATACCGCAGCAAAGACAAAAAACTTCTTCATACTAACTAACCGGTTTGAAAGAATAACACTTAAGGCAAAGTTAGTATTTTCTGCCAACAGGCAAAATGATTTAACAAAAAAATGGAAGGAACAAATATAAACGCTTAATAAGCAGGAGATTCCATTCATTAATAGTTTGAGGTTTCAAAAAAATGATTTAATTTTGTATCTTTATGATTATAAAAGACGCACTTACATACGAATCACCGGACTGCCGGATTGTGCTCATTCAGCCCGGAAGAATACTTGATGGAAGCCGCCCGGGTCGCCAATTTAGAGAGTGCAGTATCTAAAAAGTAGGCCAAGCTGAGCGAGCTGCAGGGAACCTGCAACTCTAAATGAAAACCCCCGCCAGACTGCTGTCTAGCGGGGGTTTTGAAGTGACTCCTACAGGACTCAAACCTGTAACCTTTTGATCCGTAGTCAAATGCTCTATTCAATTGAGCTAAGGAGCCGTTTTGCAGGGACGGGCCCTGCTGTAGTCCTATTCGGCGGAGGTTTCCTTTACACTCCTCTTCGCTTCCTTGATGCGGGCCTTCTTGCCGGAGAGGTTGCGGAGATAGAAGATGCGAGCTCTGCGGACCTTACCAACCTTGTTGACCTCGATCTTGTCGATGAACGGGCTTTCGTAAGGGAAAATCCTCTCGACACCGATGCCGTTGGATACCTTGCGGACGGTAAAAGTCCTGGTGTAAGGGGTAGCACCGCAAATCTGGATGACTACTCCGCGGAAATTCTGAAGTCTGTCCTTGTCACCTTCTTTGATCCTGTAGGTAACGGTTACGGTATCACCGGCCTTGAACTCAGGATAGGAGGCTGCTTTGTTCTGCGAGAAGGAATCCTCCACCAATTTAATCAAATCCATAACAATATTTCAATTTAAGGCGCAGCGTCACTGAACCGTTCAACGAGAGGCTGCTTCAATGGGACTGCAAAGGTAAAAAATATTTTTAAGTTCGCAAATAATTTTTAGAAATATTTGCTTTCTTTCTCAAATAATTCGCGGTCGTCCCTGTTAGGATCGGGTTTGAAGCTGTTGCTGGTGCGCATAGCTTCTATGGATTCTTTCTCGCTGCGGCTGAGCTTGCGGGGAATCCAAACCAGTATTTTTATGTACAAATCGCCCTTGCCGTAACCATTTACTTCCGGCATGCCTTTGCCGCGAAGCCTCAGAACGGTACCTGACTGGGTACCCGAGTCGATCTTGAGTTTCTGCGCCCCGTCAAGGGTGGGGATTTGTATCTCTGTGCCCAGCATGGCCTCGGGAACGCTTATGACGCGGGTGTAGAACAGGTCGGCTCCCTGGCGTTTAAGCTGGGGATGCTGCTGCTCTTCGATGATTACGAGCAGGTCGCCGTTCACGCCTCCGCGGGCGGCTGCATGTCCCTCTCCGCGGAGAGTGAGCTGCATGCCGTCTTCCACTCCGGCCGGTACTTTTACCTGAACCGTCTCTCTCCTGCGCTCAAGGCCTGTGCCTTTGCAGTGCGAGCAGGGGTTAGTGACAATTTTGCCCTCGCCGTTGCACTGTGGGCAGGTGGTGTAGGTCATTGTGCGCCCGAACAGCGAATTGACCACATTCTGCACCTGTCCGCTGCCGTGGCAGGTGGGGCAGGTTTTGATGTCGCTGCTGTTCTTCGTGCCGCGCCCGCCGCATTCAGGGCAGGGACGGTTGCGCTCGATAGACACTTCTTTGGTACAGCCCTTGGCGATTTCTTCCAATGTGAGGCGAACCCTGGTGCGGATATCGCGTCCGCGCATTGTCCGCGTGCCGCTCTGTCCTCCTCCAAAGCCGCCGAAACCGCCGAAGCCTCCGAATGCACCACCGAACGCGCCTCCGAACAAATTGTTCAGAATGTCGTTCAGGCTCCCGAAGCCCTGGCTCCAGTCCTGTGCTCCCGCTCCGTCCACGCCGGCAAATCCGAACTGGTCGTATTTGGCTTTCTTGTCGGGGTCGCTGAGCACCGAGTATGCCTCGGAGGCCTCCTTGAATTTCTCTTCGGCGGTCTTCTTTTCGGCGTCGGTGCCGCTCACCCAGCGGTCGGGATGCCATTTGAGGGCAGCCTTGCGGTAGGCTGCCTTTATGTCGTCGGCAGAGGCGCTCTTTTCGAGCCCCAATACCTCGTAGTAATCTCTTTTATCTGCCATTTCGTTATGCTCCAACTACAACTTTGGCGTACCTGAGAATCTTTCCGTTCAGAAGGTAGCCTGTCTGGACCACGTCGATTACCATACCTTTCAAGTCTTCCGACGGGGCCGGGAACTGGGTCACAGCCTCATGGAAATCGGTGTCGAACTTCTGTCCCATAGCTTCGATGGGGCTGAGACCGCGGCTCTTGAGGTATTCCATCAACTTGGTATATATCAGTGACGTGCCTTCACGGGCGGGGGCGTCAGAGGAATTTTCCAAGATTTTGAGCGCACGCTCGCAATCGTCCAGCACGGGAAGCAGTCCTTTGATGGTGTCGGCTGCGGCCGAACTCACAAGGGCCAGCTTTTCCTCGGCTGTGCGGCGGCGGTAAGTTTCGAACTCGGCATAAAGGCGCACGTACGAGTCGTGCTCCCGGGACAATTTGTCATCGAGTTCTTCTATCTTTTTCTGGAGAGGGTTCTCCTTTTTCTTCTTGCTTGTTTTCTCGGTCTGCTCTACAGGGGCTTCTTTTACGTCTTTCTCTTCCATTTCTTAAGGTTTTTGGTATAATGGTATCAATTATTTTGCCACTGACACAATGTCAATATTGAAAACTTATGACTATATTTACACAATAATTCTAAACTGATACCAGATGGCTCGTTTTCTTGACCCGCCCAAGCCGAAGGCGCAAATCCCGGCTGAAAAAGTAGATAAAGAGTATAAGGCTATGAGGCTCAAGGTCTTCCTCGGAGCGTTCCTGGGATATGCCGCATATTATCTTGTCCGCAAGAATCTTTCGCTTGCGGCTCCCGATATGATCAACGACGGCATCCTTGACGCCGGTAAGGTGGGCCTCGCCATGTCGGCCGTGTCTATTGCCTATGCCTTCAGCAAGTTCGTGATGGGAAGCGTGTCGGACCGCTCCGATGCGCGCAAGTTCCTGTGCGTAGGCCTTATCCTCTCGGCTCTGACCATGATGGCGGTGGGTATCATTCCGTTCGGCCCCAACACTGCGGTGAACACCGTTATCATCTTTGTGCTGATGCTTATAGTGGGTTGGCTCAGCGGCTTCGGATGGCCTCCTTGCGGGCGTATCATGGCTCACTGGTTCAGCCAGAATGAGCGAAGTTTCAAGATGAGCGTCTGGAATGTCTCGCATACCATCGGCAGCTTCTCCCTTGGTTTCCTTGCCATCGCGGGAGTATCGCTCGCCGCCGACCTGGGCGTCGCCCAGACCTGGAGGGGCAATTTCGTATTCCCGGCCATCATTGCCATTCTTATAGCACTGTTCTGCTGGTGGGCGATACGTGATACGCCCGAGTCGTGCGGACTCCCCGCCGTCGCCGACTGGCGTAACGACCATAGCGGGGTCAAGTCAAAAGGCGCTGCCGGCGAAAAACTCCCGTTCAAGACCCTCTTCGTCGATTATGTGCTTAAGAACAAGCTCCTGTGGATCGTGGCCATTTCCAACGTGGCGGTTTATATGGTCCGCTACGGTATCGGGGACTGGGCTCCTACTTATCTGCAGACCAAGGGCATAATGACGGCCGCCGAAAGCAAGATTGCATTCTCGGTGCATAATATCGTGGGCGCCGTCGGAACCATAGCCTGCGGCTGGGCGACATCCAAGATTTTCAAGGGCCGCTGCGCTCCCATGAACGTTATCTGTATGTTCCTTTGCGCTCTCGGAGTGCTGCTTTACTGGATGGTCGGCGCCGAGATTATACACGTCGGGCCTTCGGCACAGAAGGTGCTGGTGTACGTTGCGCTTTGTATTATAGGCTTCTTTATCTACGGCCCCGTCGCCCTTACCGGCGTTCAGGCACTGAATCTGGTGCCCAAGAACGCGGCTGGTACTGCTGCCGGATTTGTGGGACTGTTCGGTTACCTGATGGGTGATGCAGTGTGCTCCAAGATTGTCGTCGGCGGTATTGCCAACGGCAGTTCCTGGGATACAGCAATGTTGTCCGTCGCTATTGGCTCGCTTGTGGGAGTCGGCCTGTGCGCCCTCCTTATCCCCAGCGAGAAGAGGCTTGCCAAGCAGTCCTAGACTATATTGGAGTTCTTTTTGACCGGGTCGCAGGTAAGGCCTACCCCGAGTTTCTTGAAAGTTTTGCGGTCCACTTCACTGAGCAATACAGTGGAGTGGACTTGGCATCCTTCAAAGAGGGGAAGGGTCTCCAGGGCGCGGCGGCAGTTGTCGTCGCTCTTGCTCAGAAGCGATAGAGCCACCAGCACCTCGTCGGTGTGCAGGCGGGGATTGTGCCCGTGAAGGAATGATACCTTGGTGCGGGAAATGGGTTCTATCATTTCCTGGGGGATGAGCTGAATGCTGTGGTCTATGCCGGCAAGATACTTTGCCGCATTGAGTATCAGCGCTGCGCTCGGCCCGAGAAGCGGGGAAGTCTTGGCGGTGATAATGGTGCCGTCCTGGAGCTCGATTGCGGCAGATGCCACGCCGGTCTCAAGTTTGCGCTCGTATGCTGCCACGGTGGTCTTGCGCCAGGCGGTAGTGATGCCGGCCTGCCTCATCAGCAGGGCGGTTTTGTTTACTTCTCCTTCGGTACCGTTGCCCTCGGCCAGCTTGCGCAGAGCCTCGTAGTAGCGGCGCACTATCTCGTCGCGTGAGGCGTCGCTGCAAACCTGCTCGTCGCTAATGCAGAAGCCGAGCATGTTTACTCCCATGTCGGTGGGCGATTTGTATGGATTTTCGCCGTAGATGCCTTCGAACAGGGCGTTCAGGACGGGGAATATCTCGATGTCGCGGTTGTAATTGACAGCGGTCTTGCCGTATGCCTCCAGATGGAACGGGTCGATCATGTTGACATCGTTCAGGTCGGCTGTTGCGGCCTCATAGGCAAGATTTACGGGGTGCTTGAGCGGGAGATTCCACACCGGGAAGGTCTCGAACTTGGCATAGCCGGCTTTGATCCCCCTCTTGTGCTCCTGGTAAAGCTGGCTCAGGCATACTGCCATCTTGCCGCTGCCGGGACCGGGCGCGGTAACAACCACCAGAGGCCTTGTGGTGCGCACATAGTCGTTGCGGCCGAAGCCCTCGTCGGAATCGATGAGCGCCACGTTGTTGGGATAACCTTCGATGGTATGGTGGTAATAAACCTTTATGCCCATACGCTCCAGGCGGGTGCGGTAAGCGTCGGCGCTGGCCTGGCCGTTGTAGTGGGTGATTACCACCGAATTGACCATGAATCCGCGTCTCTCGAATTCCTCGCGAAGGCGCAGTACGTCCACATCGTAGGTGATGCCAAGGTCGCTGCGGACTTTGTTCTTTTCGATGTCAGTTGCACTTATGACAATCACTATTTCGGCCTCGGACGAGAGCTGCATGAGCATACGCAGCTTGTTGTCGGGGTGGAAGCCGGGAAGAACGCGGCTTGCGTGGTTGTCGTCGAATAGTTTGCCTCCGAACTCAAGGTAGAGCTTGTCGCCGAAACGGGCGATACGCTCTTTGATGTGTTCCGATTGAATTTTGAGATATTTCTCGCTGTCGAATCCGTATTTCATACGGACTACAAATATACTGAAAAATGATTAACTTTGCACTTTTAAGATTTAAAAAAATGAAAATTCAGAAAGACAAAGTAATAGCCGTGAGCTATGAGTTGGAAGTTGAGGGTAAAATAGCCGACAAGGCATCATCAGAGGCCCCGCTGGAGTACATCCACGGGACCGGAATGCTTCTTCCTAAGTTCGAAGCGGCCCTTGACGGCAAGGTGGCCGGAGATCCGTTCGAGTTTACTCTTACTCCCGAAGAGGGGTACGGCGTTTATAATCCCAAATATCTTGTCGCTCTGCCAATCGAGGCCTTCCAGATCGACGGAAAGGTTCACGAAGAATTGCTGGTTGTTGGCCGTACCCTGCCTATGCTCAATTCTGAGGGGCAGGTTGTCAGTGGCACTGTCGCTGCGGTTGACGAAAAGAGCGTGACGATGGATTTCAATCACCCTATGGCCGGCAAGACCCTGCATTTTACAGGTAAGGTAGAGAGCGTACGCGAGGCTACCGAGAAGGAACTTCGTGAGGGGCTTCACGGCGAGTATCTCCCTCCTGAAGAAGGCTGCGGGCACTGCCATGGCAAAGGCGAATGCCATAAAGACGATGAGGGATGCTGCCACGGCGAGGGAGAGTGCAAAGAAGGCTGCGGCTGTAAGCATTAGTCGCCCATGAAAACCGCCGTCGTCATACTCAACTGGAATACGGAGCACTATCTGCGGGCCTTCCTTCCCGCTCTGGTTTCTTCGTGCCCTTCTGGTTCGGAGGTGATAGTGGCGGACAGCGGTTCTTCGGACGGATCGCTTGATTGGGTCAAAAGCGAGTTTCCGGGGCTGCGTACCATAGCCCTTGGAGATAATTTCGGGTTTACCGGCGGCTACAACAGGGCACTTGCCCAGATTGATGCGGAGTACTATGTGCTCATTAATTCCGATGTGGAAGTGAGCGCCGGCTGGCTTGAACCTTTGGTGGCATATATGGACTCCCACCCGGAATGCGGAGTATGCGGGCCCAAGCTTCACGCCCTTATGCCTGTAAGCGGCGGGGGATTTGAGCGCAGCAAGCGTTTTGAATATGCCGGGGCCGCTGGCGGGCTGCTTGACTGTTTCGGTTATCCGTTCTGCCGGGGCCGGGTTCTGTCGCGCCTTGAAGAAGACTATGGTCAGTGGGATTCCCGAAAAGAGGTTTTATGGGTGAGCGGCGCCTGTATGCTTACCCGTTCATCGCTCTGGAAGTCTCTGGGCGGGCTGGACGAGAGGTTCTTTGCCCATATGGAGGAAATCGATTATTGCTGGAGGGCGCAGCGGCTGGGCTTTACGGTTGCGGTAGTGCCCGAAAGTACGGTCTGGCATGTGGGAGGGGGGACATTGCCTAATGATTCGCCTTTCAAGCTGGAACTTAACTACCGCAACAATCTGCTCCTGCTCGACAATAACCTGCCCTATACCGTGGGGCGGACCAGGGCCCGGATGATCATTTGTGTGCGGTATATTCTCGATTTGGCCTCGGCGGTGGTTTATCTGCTGGGCGGCCACCCGGAGCGCTGCAAGGCGGTTTTCAAGGCCCAAAAGGCTTACCGTTCGCTTCGCGCCGGGGTGCTCCCTGCCGTCAGCACTAAGGCTGAAGTCAAGGGATATTGGAAAATTTGCATTATCTTGCAGAGCCTTCTCAGGGGAGGCGGAGTATTCAAATACTTAAAGCGTTATGAAGATAGTCATTGAAGGTGCCGGTGAAATTGGCTCCCACCTGGCTAAGATGCTCAGGGCCGAGGCTAATGAAGTTACAGTAATCGACGATGATGCCCAGCGGCTTGCGGCCGTGGGGGCGTACTCCGATGTGGAGACCGTTTTGGGCAATCCCTCTTCAATCAAGACCATACGTGAAGCCGGGGTGGCGCGGGCCGATTTGTTCATAGCCGTGTATCCTTTCACTACGCAGGAAGTGAATATCGTGGGTGCGCTCCTGGCTAAGCAGATGGGTGCCAAGCGGGTTATCGCCCGTATCAACGACGAGGACTACCTGGCTGCTGAGAACCGCTTGCTGTTCAAGGAGTTGGGTATCGAACTCATGTTCTATCCCGAGAAAAGTGCCGCCGACGAAATAGTGACTTCGCTCAAGCACGTATCGTCGTCGGACACTATGGATTTCGCTCACGGCAAACTGCAGATTTCCGTTTTCAAGATCGATGAAGAATCTCCCATGGTGGACCTGCGTCTCGAGGAATTCATCCGCATGATGACTCCGGAAGAGACGGCGCTGTTCCGCATTATAGCCATCTCGCGTGACGCCAACACCATCATCCCTAAGTTTGATACCAAGTTCCAGTTCGGAGACGTGGTGTTTACCGTCTCCAAGAGGGAGGGCCTTAAGAGCATTATCAAGTATTTTGGCAAAACCGACAAAACCATTTCGCGCGTTATGATTCTGGGCGGCTCGCCCATAGCCGAGATGGTGGCCAGGGCCCTCTCGTCGCAGATGAGCGCCGTCAAAATCATAGAGAAGAGCAAAGAGCGCTGTATCGCACTTTCCGAGAAACTTCCTGAATCGGTGGTGGTTGTGAACGGCGACGGGTCTAATTCCGATTTCCTCTATGAAGAAGGAATCAGGGATTATGATGCTTTCCTCGCCCTTACCGACAGCGACGAGAGCAATGTGCTGTGCAGCGTGGTGGCCAAGAAGTTCGGCGTTCCCCGCACGGTGGCTGAAGTTGAAAACATCGAGTATATACGCCTTGCGGAAGAGATGGGCGTAGATACCGTCATCAACAAAAAGCTCATTACGGCCGGCAAGATTTTCAAGTTCACCCTTTCCGGCAAGGCCCGCTTTGTTAAATATATGTCGGGCAGCAACGCGGAGATTATCGAATATACCGTAGCTCCGGGCAGCGCCATAACCAAAAAGCCCATCAAAGACCTTAATTTCCCCACCAACGCCATTATTGCCGGCGTGGTCCGGGGAAGTGATTCTTTTATCGCTGTGGGCGATACGCGCATAGAGGATTACGACAGGGTTGCCATTTTCGCCTTGCCGCAGACCATCAAAGAGATAGACAAATTCTTTAAGATATAGAAGCTGCGGCGCTTTGTCCCGCGAGGTAACCGGTGCAAAAGGCCAGCTGGAGGTTGTAGCCTCCGGTGTCGGCATCTATGTCAACGGTCTCCCCGCAAAAATACAGGCCGCTAATCTTGCGCGACTCCAGGGTCTTGGGTACAAGGTCGTCGGTGGCCACTCCGCCGGCTGTTACTACAGCCCTTTCCCAGCCGACGAAGCCTGCGATTTTGAAGCGCCAGCATTTCAGCGCCTTGGCTATGCTCACCAGGTTAACCCAGACTTTTGTGTCGGTGCGGCTGCGTCTCTCCAAAGTTATTATCTCGGGGTGAGCCGCCATGAACGCAGGAATCAGTTCCCAGGGGATAAGCTTGCCGAGCAGTATGCGGCAGCGCTCTTTCTCGCGCAAGCGGGCCGAGCGCGGGTCGCGGCCGATCTGCTCCCAGAGTTCTTTAATGCGTGCAGAGAGTTCGGTCAGGGTGACTCCGCTCTTAAGATCAAGTTCCAGCGATACTTTTGAGCCTCCGAGCAAAGATTTAACCGCCTTGCGGCTGAGCTGGAATCCGACGGGACCTTCTATGCCTCCGTCGGTAAAGTCAATGTCGCCGAACTCGTCTCCCGCCAGGGTATCCTGCACCAGAAGGCGTGCCCCGATATTCTTCAGCGATACTCCGCATAGCTTCTGGCCGAATTCGGAGAGTGGAGTCTCGCGCGGAATGTGGTGCGGCATCGTGGGATTGACAGGGGCTCCGTCTTTGTAGCCTTCAGGGACAAGCGCCGTCAGTGAAGGGAAGGTGGGCGTGATGTGGTGAGACAGACCTTCGGCCCATCGCAGCCCGTCGCCGGTCGATCCTGTGCCCGGATAAGTGAGGCCGCCGGTTGCTATGATGAGGCGGGAGCACTTGTGGGCGGTGCCGTCCGCGAGTTCGACACTGAATGACGGTGCGTCTCCCGAAGCCGACCGGGAGATTGCCGAGACTTCCGCTTCGGTCTCGATTTTCACTCCCGCACCAAGGCATTCGCGCACGAGCGTGTCCACCACATCCGATGAACGGTATGATGCCGGAAAGGCCCTGTCGCCGCGTTCTACGACAGTGGGCATTCCGGCCGACTCAAAAAAGTCTATTACCCTCTGCGGCGGAAAACTCCGCCATGCGGGGCGGACGAACTGGGCGCCGCTGCGTATGTGGGCGGCGAATGCTTCCCAGTCTTTCAGGTTGGTGAAGTTGCACCGTCCTTTGCCTGTGATCATTATTTTGCGCCCAGCCCGGGGCATCTTCTCTATCAAGCAGATACGGGCGTCAAGCCCCTTTCGCGCAGCTGTAGATGCGGCCGACCAGGCGGCCATCAGACCCGAGGCTCCGCCTCCTATGACTATGATGTCGTACTTCATTTGTTAATAAAATGTTGACAAATATAGTCATTCTTTTTGGTCGCGAGGGGATTTGTACTTAACTTTGTGGGTTGTGGAAATAATAATACCAATTTTATATTATGTCAATTAAGAACAAATCATTTGACGCTGCGGTTTATACCGCACCTGACTGTGACGTCTGCGCACTCCTCTCGGACGTCATAATCTGCCAAAGTGCTACTACAGAGGACTGGGTTATTGATGAAGGCGGTAATTTCTAGAGCTATGAAAAAGATTTTTGCCGCTATGGGATTGATGATGGCAGCCATCGTCTCCCTCGTCAGTTGCCAGCCCAAGGAGATATTCTCCGAGACCCGCACCATGACAATCACCGCATCTTCCGACCTCACCAAAACCACCAACGACGGTATGAGTACTTTATGGGCGGAAGGTGACCAGCTTCATGTTTTCTACAGCAATGGCTCTACCTATGAAAAGGCCGGTGTGTTTACTCTCTCCGAGGGTATAGGCTCCAAGACCGGTACTTTTACCGGCGAGACCAGTGCAACAGTCAGCGGAGCCGCTACTTGGTATGCTATTTATACTGGCTCAAGCTCGGCTGCTCCTCTTACTCCTGCCGCTTCGGCAGCTCAAGATGGATTCATTTATCTTGGCCGCAGCAACGGTATCACACAGCCTGCCTACGATGATATGGCAAGGGTTTCTTCATCGCATTGTCCGATGTACGGCATCGCCGAGAATGTCCCTGCCAGCGGAACCCCTGCCTTCGCCATGAAGCAGCTTGCCTCCGTTATCGAGTTCGATGTGGTCAACAAGACTGGCAAATCGCTCATCATCAGTTCTTTAGAGCTTAAGGAACTCACTGATGTGGCCGGCCAGTACCTGCTCGACATCACCGGCAGCGAGCCTGTGCTTACTCCGGTTGAGGGCAAGACTATCACCAATCCTGTAGTAAAGATCACCAATCCTGCTGAGCTTGCCGCCAACGCCGTGGCCAAGCTTTACATGCCCGTCAAGCCTTTCAAGCATGCAACCGGAGCTGGTATGCAGGTGGTTGTCAGCGGCAAAGTAAACGATGCCGAGGGCTCCAAGACCATCAGCCTGAACCCGGTGGGCGATGCTCAGTGCACATTTGCCGCCGGCAAAATCAAGAAGGTTACCGTCAACGTGACCGAGCTTGATGTCGTGACTCCTGCAGACCATACCTTCATTTTCAACACATCAGAAGGTCTTGGCAAACTTGGCATTGCTGTTCCTGAAGCCGGAGGCAACACAACCCTGAACGGTGAAACCTTCACTGACAGGGCTTCCGGGGTCAGCATTTCCTTCGACAAGGGCAGTGCTACCACTGATTGCCGTATCTGGTGCACAGCCGGAGGCGAGCTTGACCTTCGCGTCTATAATAAAAGCAGCATGACCATTACTGCTCCTTCGGGCTATTCTGTTACCAAGATTGTGTTTGATGGCGCTGCTATTACAGGCCTTGGCGGAGTTACCAACGGGGAATGGAGCGGAAAGGCATCGGCAGTCGAGATCCCTGTATCTGCAACCAGCAAAATCAACACTATTGACGTCACCATCGAATCCGGCTCCTCCGGGCCCGTGGTCACTGATAAACTCTCTGTCGATCCCACAAGCCTTTCATTCGAGGCTGCCGGCGGATCGGAAAATGTGACCGTCACCTGCAATAATTCCAACTGGACTGTGGACAGCTCCACCGTGCCCGCTTGGCTTACTGTACAGAAGGCTTCCGCATCCTCCGGAATAATAGTGAACGCTTCCGCTAACACCGGTGCCGCCCGCAACGCCACCATCACCATCAAGCATTCCAACGGCACCCTCACCGCTACCGTCGCCGTAAGCCAGAAGGCCGGGGAAGAGGGAGAAAAGGATAAATTGTCCCTTACTCCGAGTTCTCTTGTTTTTGATGCCGATCCTGCAGGGTCACAGACAATCGAGGTTTCCAGTAATGCTGACGGTTGGACATGGAATGAAGAAACTGTCGAAGAATGGATTAATTTGAGCAAATCTGGCAATACAGTTTCAGTTTCTGTTCAGAAAAATACCGGTGAAGCCAGGAACTGCACCGTTAAATTTGTGCACTCAAACGGGACTCTGACCGCAAATCTTGTTATCAATCAAAAGGCCCCTTCATCCGGCAACAAAGTTAAATATACAAAGGTTACTTCCGGTACGGTGGGCGCCGGTGATTATTTGATTGTCTTTGAAGAAGGTGGCAAGGCTCTTGATGGCAGCCTTACCGATTACTCCAAGCTGAACTGTATGGATGTCACTATCAGTAACAGTACAATTACCACGGATGATGGAACTTATGTTACTTATGATCCTGAACAAGGAACCCTCAAGACAGCTAGCGGCTATTACTTAGGAGCAAAGGGTAACAATTCGAACGGAATGAACAGTACTAATTCAACTCCGACAAGCGCAAACTATAAAGTAGTAATAACGTTGTCCGGTGGCGTTGCCACTATAGGTGTTGACCTTACAGCAGGACTTCACGTCCTGAAGTTCAATTCTGAATACAATTATTTCAGGTTCTACAAGCCATCAACAACGTTTGAGTCGCCTCTCTCGCTGTACAAGAAGAACTAACATCCAATATCAGGGGCCGGCTCCTCAGGGAGACGGCCCTTTTTTTTGGTAAAGGGCGCACATTGTTGCCAAAAAAAACTATATTTGTAGGACAAGCGAACATCAATTCTTAATACTTAATATTATGGCCTATCAAAAAGTAACTACAACCTCCTATGGCGGCCGTCTCAAAAATGCCCTCTCGGGCGTTGGGATGGGATTCGTTATGCTGATTGCCGGTACCGTTCTCCTTTTCTGGAACGAGGGCCGTACCGTCAAGACTACCAAGATGCTCAAGGAGGCCCAGGGCGTTTGCGTCGAGCTGGGCGACATCGAGCAGGTCAATGCCGACATGAACGGTAAGATGATCCACGCCAGCGGCCTTGCCGCAACCGAGGATGTCCTTACCGACGGTATGTTCGACATCTCCCTTAATGCCATCAAGCTCATCCGCAGCACTGAGTATTATCAGTGGGTTGAGCACCAGAAGTCGGAGACCAGAGACAAAGTCGGCGGCGGTCAGGAGACCATTACCACTTACACCTACAGCAAGGAGTGGGTAAGCAGCCCGGTCAGTTCATCTTCTTTCGAGGATCCTCAGTACAGGGGCATCAACAACGACGTCCTTCTCAAGGTGGAACCTCAGACCTGGCAGGCCCAGAACGTATCTTTCGGCGCTTACACCTTCCCTGAGGGCCTCATCTCCCAGATGAACAACAGCGAGCCCCTCACCGTGGAGCTTAAGCCCGAGGTTACCGAGTTCTTTGAGAAAGAGTTCCACAGAGTATATGACGTATCCGCAAGCGACAGTTTTGTGCACCCTAACGGCAACGTCCTCTATCTGGGACTTAACCCCAACAACCCTAAGGTGGGTGATGTAAGAGTTACTTACAAGAAGGTCCTCCCCGGCGAGGTTTCTATCCTTGCCAAGGTTAACGGCAACACCTTCGAGAAGTTCACTGCCAAGAACGGTTACATCATGATGACCCTCGAGGACGGTACCGTGAGCATGGACGAGATGTTCGCCACCGAGCGCGCTGCCAACAAGACCATGGCCTGGATCCTTCGTCTGATCGGATTCCTGCTCATCTTCTTCGGCTTCAAGAACATTTTCAACATCATTACCCAGTTGCTCAAGGTGCTCCCGTTCCTTGCCAATATCGCCGACCTTGGTATCAACCTGGTAGCAGGTGTGCTGGCAATTGTATGGACCCTGGTTGTCATTGCTGTCGCATGGCTGTTCTACAGGCCTGTGCTCGGCATTATCCTGCTGGTTATCGCCGGTGCTCTTATCTGGTTCCTGGGTAAGAAGAGTAAAGAGAAGAAGGCTCAGCTTGACGCTCAGGCCGCAGCCGCTCCCGCAGCACCTGCAGCAGCTCCCGTTCAGCCTGCGGCACCTGTACAGCAGGCTCCTCCTGCAGCAGCACCCGTACCTCCGGCCGCCCCTGCACCCGAGTATCCCGAGCCTCCGGCACCGGATTTCTCCGATGCTCCCGCTCCTCCGCCCGAATTCCCGGACGCTCCCGTTGAGTAATTCATTTACTTGATCATATACCGGAGGCCCCGTCGCGGGCTTCCGGTTTTTTATTATATTTGTTGCCGTAATGATCAATACCGTGCATCAGAACAAAGCATTCGGATTCGTCGTACTGCATTATCTTGCATACGGTATGACCCGCCGCTGCGTGGATGTGCTGCTGGGTACATTCAAGGATGAGCCTATAAGGATTGTAGTGGTGGACAACGCTTCTCCTGACGGCAGCGGCGTCAAGTTGGAAAAAGATTATGCAGAATCGTCAAACGTAACTGTTCTGCGCAATTCGTCCAACCTGGGTTTTGCCCGCGGGAATAACGAAGGCTATAACTACTTGCGCGAGGAAGGGGAGTGCGGGTTCATTGCTGTAATAAACAATGATGTACTCATTCAGGACTCCGGATTCATATCCAGGGTAAGTGCTGTTTATTCCGAGACCGGTTTCGCCGTGCTGGGGCCGGATATAGTGAATCCCTCCGACGGACGGCACCAGAATCCGGCGCATCTGGAGGGATTTACCCGTGAAGAACTGACCGCCCTACGCGACAAACTGGCCAATGACCTGGTGCATTTCAGGTGGAAGCGTTTCAAATGGAATATAAAGTGCCGCTTTTTTCCGTTCCTTATACGCCGTAAGGCTGCGGAAACGCCGCCTGTGGGGGAACGCAGGGAAGGGGTGGTACTGCATGGAGCCTGTTACGTGTTCTCGCCGCTTTTCCTGTCGGCAAGGAGGGAGTGTTTCAATCCGTCGACTTTCTTATATCTGGAGGAGGATATCCTGCATTATGAATGTATGCGGGACGGGCTGAAGATGCTTTATGAGCCATCGCTGCAGGTGTTGCATCTTGAAGACGTATCGTCACGCGAGGCCTTCGGATCTAAGGATGCGATAGATGCCTTCAAGTTCAAAGAATCATTGAAGTCAATTGAAGTGCTGCTCGCGCTGATGGAGGGGAATAAAAAAAGAGCAGGATAAGGGAGTCGAACCCTCCTCCTTGGCTTGGGAAGCCAATGCACTACCGATGTGCTAATCCTGCTTGTGGGATGCAAATATACGAATTTTTTGTATCTTCGCAAGGTCATGCCGGAGATTTCTGAAAACAGCCGCCGCATAGCGCGAAATACAGTCTTGCTCTACTTCAGGATGCTGCTCCTGATGTGCATCGGCCTTTTCACTTCGCGGGTGGTGCTGAATTCTCTTGGGGTGGAAGACTATGGCATCTATGGCGCCGTGGGCGGTGTGGTGATGCTGTTTACCATTGTCACAAACTCCGTCTCCCAGTCGGTCAGCCGCTACATAACCTGGAATTTGGGCCGTTGCCCTGCCGATGATATGTCCGCCAAAGACTCGGTGCTCCATCGGGTGTTCTCTACGGCAGTGCTGATGCAGCTTATCTTTTGCGGCTTGCTGCTGGTGCTTACCGAAACGGCCGGCCTGTGGTGGGTCAATACCAAAATGAACATCCCCCCTGACCGTTATCCCGCCGCTAACTGGGTGCTTCAATGCTCAATGGGCGTTCTGATGGTGAATCTTTTGAGCGTTCCGTTCAATTCATCTATCATCTCTCATGAGCGTATGGACATCTTTGCCTGGGTTAGCCTGGGCGAGGCATTGCTAAAGCTGGGAGTGGCCCTGTTGATCTTTTTCTCTCCGGTCGACAAACTCAAGTTGTACGCTACATTGATGTTGGCGGTTGCCCTTCTTGTGCGTCTGTGCTACGGGCTTATTTGCCACCGCCTCTTCCCGGAAACCCGGGGTAAGGTAGTGTTTGACCGGAAACTCTTGCACGAAATGACCGGTTTTGCCGGATGGGCCGTCCTGGGCAGCAGCACTTACGTTGTCAATACGCAGGGCGTCACCCAGCTGGTGAATGTCTTTTTCGGCGTCGCCGTCAATGCCGCCCGCAGCGTGGCGATGCAGGTGGAGAATATTGTCAAGCAGTTCTCCAACAACATCATCACAGCACTTAATCCGCAGATTACCAAGTCTCTGGCCTCCGCCGACAAAGGCTATTGCTTCGAGCTTGCCGGAAAGGGAATCAAGTACACGGGACTGATTCTGCTCCTTCTTGGAATACCCCTGTTCCTGGAAGCTCCTGAACTGCTTCGCCTGTGGCTGAAAAACGTTCCTGAAGGCAGCATAGTCTTTACCCGTCTTACCGTTATCTGCATATTTGTGGATACACTTTTCAATCCGCTGGTTACCATTATTCAGGCGGACGGACGCATCAAGGGCTTCTATATTATTACGGCTCTGGTGTCGCTGCTGTGCTTTTCGCTTTCGTGGGTGGCTTTTGCCGCCGGAGCGCCTGCATATGTGTCATATATCTTCTATGCCCTTGTGTATCTGCTGCTGGATATACTCCGTATCATCTACGCCAAGAGGCTTGCCGGCATGCCGTTTTTGCCTTTGCTCAAAGACTCGTTGCTGCCGGTGATGCTGGCCGGCCTGCTGGGCGCATCCCTCCCGGTGCTGCTGCATTTCACCTTGCCTGTGGGTGTGTGGAGGGTGCTTGCCGTGCTGATGGCCACACTTCTGTGCTTTCTTCCCGCGTGTTGGTTTATCGCGCTTACCGGCGGCGAGAGACAATTCGCCTTGCGCGCAATCTGCCACAATAAATCCCGTTCGGACGAATGAAAAACAGGGTGATATATACTGCTGTTATCGGCGGCCTTGACGGATTGCTGCAGCCGGTTGTGCCAAGCTCTGAATATGACTACGTGTGCTTTGTGCGTAAGGGCTGCGCGGCCGGACTGGAAGGCGGCTTGTGGCAGATACGGGAGCTTCCGGTGGATATTCCGGACGACCGTCTGCTTGCCCGTTACGCAAAGGCCCACCCGGAGTTGACGGGCGGCTATGAGTGGAGCGTGTGGACGGATGGCAATATATCAATCAAGAGCGAATCTTTTTATGATTTGCTTGAGCGCAAGATCGCTTCCGGAGTTCCGGTATCTGTAATGAAGCATCCTAAGAGGGATTGCGCCTACGATGAGGCTTATGCCGTGCTCTCTGCAGGAAAGGCGGGCTATGGGGAACTGTCCCGTATTGTGGACTTCCTTGCAAGTGAAGGGTTCCCGCGTCACGCCGGGCTTTTTGAGAGCGGCATACTGCTCAGGCATAACACTTTGCCATCTGTTCAGAAGATGGATGGCCTGTGGTGGGAATGCCTTTCCGGACTTTCAGGCAGAGACCAGCTGTCCCTGGTGTATTGCGCACGCAAGGCCGGAATTGAAATCGATCCTCTTTTCCCTTCGGCTGTGAATATCCGTGACTGCGAGTGGGTGAAGTACGTTTACCACGACCGTACACCTGAGAGAAGCTTTTTTGTCAAGAAATGGAACGGCTTGCGTCAGGCCGTGTCCAAGTGGCTGCTCAAGAGGCGGATAGCCCGTATATAGCTTGTTATTTTTTCTTCTTTTCCGGAATCAGGAACGCCCCGGCCTTGCGGCTCTTGCGACGCAGTTTCAGAAGCTCGGGATAGCGCTTGATGAGCTTTCCGATGAACTTGAACGGGGTTCCGTCGAAGTGAATGCAACCTATCGCCGCAAGGCGCAGCGGCTCTCCGATAAGCCTGAGCAGTTCCCATCCTGCCGGGTTGCTTACGTGGACTATCGAAGCGTTGCATTTCAAGAACATGCGCTGGTCTTTGTTTGAAGGCCTGTCGGCCCTGTCGTGCACCGCGCTGGCAGCGGGCACGACCCCGCAGAGATAACCGTTCCAACGGGCTCGGTCGATATAGTTGTCGTCCTCTCCGTACATTATGAAAGCAGGGGAGAAGCCGCCCACCTTTTGCAGGCAGCCCCGGCTTATCATCCAGTGCGAGGCCATCACGAAGGGAACCTCAACTATCTTTTCGTCCTTTTGTTTGCGCAGATAGCTCTTGCACCGTTTTGCAAACTGGCGGTCCATCTTCTTGCCGCTTCCGTCGAGCTGGACCGGACTGAGAATCCCATAGCGGCCGTCTTCCATTGCTTCGGTCAGCAGGCGGAAGGTGCCGGGCTCCACCCAGGCGTCCTGATTGAGCAGGTAAACGTAGCTGTATCCCTCTTCCAGGGCCCTTCGCATACCCAAGTTGTTGGCGGCTCCGAACCCCAGGTTATTGCGCTGGGCGAGTACTTCTACGTTGTGTCTCTGAAGCCACTCTACCGTACCGTCTGTCGAACCGTTGTCGATGACGAGCAAATCGGCAGGGAGGTCGGAAGAGAATACGGACGAAACGCATTTGTCAATCCATTTCATTCCGTTGAAAGTCACTACGATAACCAGGATTTCAGATTTCATTGAAGTACTTTATGAATATTTGCTTGGGAGAGAGGTGGGTAAATATGCTCCGTGTATTGTGCTTGTATGTGAGGTAATCCTGCCTGCGCCCCTGTATGAGAGCCTTGATGCGCTTTACCATTTCGGCCGCCCAGACTCCCGCTCCCAGCACCAGGTAGCGGAGCGAACTGCCGTCGGAAAAGAAAATGAGGCTGCCTCTTATGGATGCGGGACGCAAAGCGGGGGCGAGACGTGATGCGGTGGTCCTCCATTTGTGTATCACTTCGGCGTCGGAATCGCACCAGACCGAATAGCCCCTGCGCCTGGCAAGAGTAGAGAGTGCTATGTCTTCGGGGGTGAAGAAATAGCGCTCGTCGAACCAGCCTAACTCTTTGAAAATGGCAGTTTTAATCATGAATGCAGCACCGCTTACGTTGAAAGTGCGGAACAGCCCCTTGCCGTTGTCGGTAGGCTCGCTGTACAGGTGCCATTGCTGCAGTACATAGCGGAATGGGGGATAGTCGGGGCGTCCGCAAAGTTGCAGCGAACCATCGGCATTGAGCAGCTTGGCTGCCACTATGGCGGCGTCCGGAGGAAGGGCGCTGAAGTCTGCGATGAGCCTGTCGATTGTGGGGCCGGGAAGCTCGGTATCGTCGTTGAGGATGAAGCAATACTCGCTTTTGACCTCTTTGAGGGCGAGGTTGTTGTTCTCCGAAAAACCGCTTATCGAATTGTTGATGATGAAGTTCACCCAGGGATAAGCCGCCTTCATAGCTGACAGATTGTCAGCGGAAAAGCGGTATGCAACCACATAAACTTCATATTCCGAAGTGGTATGTTGTTTGATGCTGTCAAGGCACGGTCCGAGATTGTCGGGCCGGTTCATACAAACAATTACAATACTTACAGCGGGCATAGTTCACAAATGTACGATATTTTTACTAAATTTGCCCGATTTAGTACTTATTAACAACAATGGCATTAGCTGACATTATTAAAAAGATCTTCGGCTCCAAGGCAGACCGCGATTACAAAGCCGTAAAGCCGACACTCCTGAAAATACTTGCTGTATATCCCGAGATAGACGCTCTTTCCAACGACGACCTCCGTTCCCGCAGCGCCGCACTCCGCGAGCGTTTGCGCGAGGTTGAAAAGCCTTTCGAAGACCGAATCGCCCAGATAACGGAAGAGCTTGGTAAAGATATTCCCATTTCTGATAAGGAAAAACTCGCCACCGAATCGGACAAACTGGTCAAAGACGAGGACGAGGCCATAGAGAAGTGCCTTACTGAAATACTCCCCGAGGCATTCGCCATAATGAAGAGCACGGCCCGCCGTCTGAAGGAGAACGAATATATCGAAGTCACAGCCAATCAGTTCGACCGCGACATAAGCGTCAACCACGATTTTGTCAAGATAGACGGTGACAAGGCCATTTACTGCAATCATTGGGTGGCAGGCGGCAACGAGGTGACCTGGGACATGGTCCATTACGATGTCCAGCTCATCGGCGGTATCGCTTTGCATCAGGGAAAGATAGCTGAGATGGCGACCGGTGAAGGTAAGACTCTCGTGGCAACCTTGCCGGTGTTCCTTAATGCTCTTGCCGGAAAAGGCGTGCACGTGGTTACCGTTAACGATTACCTCTCCAAGCGAGACTCCGAGTGGATGGGCCCTCTGTACATGTTCCACGGCCTGAGCGTCGACTGTATCGACAAGCACCAGCCTAATTCCGACGCTCGCAAGCGGGCATACGACTGCGACATTACCTTCGGTACCAACAACGAGTTCGGTTTCGACTACCTTCGTGACAACATGGCCGTCACCAAGGAAGACCTGGTACAGCGCAAGCATCACTATGCGATTGTGGACGAGGTTGACTCGGTGCTCATCGACGACGCCCGTACTCCTCTCATCATTTCCGGTCCCGTCCAGAAGAGCACCGACGACGATGCCCAATACACTGAGTACAAGCCCTATGTGGAACGGATGTATCTGGCTCAGCGGCAGTTGGTCAATCAGTGCCTGAACGAGGCCAAGAAGCTTATCGCCGCCGGTGACGAGCGCGAGGGCGGAAAACTCCTTTTGCGTGCCCATAAGGGTCTTCCCAAGTACCAGCCGCTTATCAAATACTTGTCGGAGCCGGGAATCAAAGTCATTCTCCAGAAGACCGAGAACTATTATATCCAGGACAACGAAAAAGAGATGCCAGTCATTACGGATCCTCTGTATTTCGTTATCAACGAGCAGCTTAACTCCGTCGTCAAGACTGACAAGGGCGATGCGATGCTCTCGTCGGCAGTGGGCAACGACGACTTCTTCGTGCTTCCCGACGTGGGCGCACGTACCGCCGAGATCATGCAGGGCGAGGGGACACCCGCACAGAAGCAGGAGCGCAAGGACGCCCTCATGGAAGAGTTCTCCCTCAAGAGCGAGCGCGTGCATGTGGTTGAGCAGCTGCTCAAGGCATATGCAATGTTCGAGAAGGATGTGGACTACATCATTTCCGAGGACGGCAAGATCAAGATAGTTGACGAGAGTACCGGCCGTATCATGGAAGGACGCCGCTGGAGCGACGGACTGCACCAGGCCGTAGAAGCCAAGGAAAGCGTCAAGGTGGAGGCGGCCACGCAGACCTTCGCCACCATCACTCTCCAGAACTATTTCCGTATGTACCATAAGCTTGCCGGTATGACCGGTACTGCCGAAACGGAAGCGGGCGAGTTCTGGAGCATCTACAAGCTCGACGTGATGGTCATCCCGACCAACCGTCCGGTTATCCGTGACGACCAGGACGACCGCATCTATAAGACCAAGAAGGCCAAGTATGCAGCCGTCATCGACAGGGTGGCGGAACTTTCCGCCGCGGGACGCCCCGTGCTTGTGGGTACTACGGACGTTGAAACTTCCGAGCTCCTGTCGAGAATGCTCCGTATGAGGGGTATCCGTCACAATGTGCTGAATGCCAAGGAGCACGCACGCGAGGCCGAGATAGTTGGACAGGCCGGACAGAGTTCCACGGTTACCATTGCCACTAACATGGCAGGACGTGGTACCGATATCAAGCTCTCCAACGAGGTCAAGGCCGCCGGCGGTCTTGCTATTATCGGTACCGAGCGCCACGACTCCAGGCGTGTTGACCGTCAGCTCAGGGGACGTGCCGGAAGGCAGGGTGACCCGGGTTCTTCGACTTTCTATATCTCGCTGGAAGATAAGCTCATGCGCCTCTTCGGCTCAGAGCGTATAGCGGGAATGGTCGATAAGATGGGTATGCGTGACGACGAGGCCCTGGTGAGTTCGATGCTGTCGGGCGCCATCGAGAACGCGCAGAAAAAGGTCGAAGAGAACAACTTCGGTATCCGTAAGCGCCTGCTCGAGTACGACGACGTGATGAACTATCAGCGAGAGGCCATTTACTCGCGCCGCCGCAATGCTATTTCCGGCGAGAAGGTCGAGATTGACCTTCAGAACATGATGGTAGATACCGCAACCCTTTATGTGGACAAGTGCTCGGGATATACCTGCGACGACTTCCGCGAGAGCCTGATGGCCCGTTTCTCCATCGACCTCCAGATAACTCCGGAAGAATACGACAAGGCAAAGGATTCCGAGCTTGTGAGCCGCATTTGCGAGGAGATGCGCCAGACTTACCGCCGCCGTATGGACGCCCTTGACGAGAAGCTTTATCCTATCATCAAGGAAGTGTATGAGAAGCAGGGATCGATGTATCAGAACATTGCCATTCCCGTATCCGACGGCCGCAAGACTCTTAACCTGTCGGTAAATCTTCAGAAGGCTTATGAGAGCGAGGGCCGCGAAATATCCAAGACCCTCAGCAAGAACATAATACTGTATCAGATCGACGAGCACTGGAAGGAGCACCTCAGGGATATGGACGACCTCAAGCAGAGCGTCCAGAACGCCGCATATGAGCAGAAGGATCCTATCGTGGTTTACAAGCTCGAGAGCTACAACCTGTTCTCGGAGATGCTGGAATCGCTTAACCAGGATGTGCTTTCATTCCTGTTCAGAGCATTTGTTCCTCTGACCGACCGCAACCAGCCTCCTCAGAGGGCTATGCAGCGCCGGACCGATATGTCGCAGATGCAGACTCAGCACAGTGACCTGAGCACCAATGGCGAGACCAAGGCCAATACCCCTGTGAAAGTTGAAAAACACGTCGGCAGAAATGACCCGTGCCCTTGCGGCAGCGGCAAAAAATATAAGAATTGTCATGGAAAAGGGATTGTTTAACAAAATCAAAAGTATGACCAAAATAGCAGAATCCGTGGATGTAAACTCCGTCAGCAGGATTTCCGACGGAACCCTTATCAAGGGCGAGATTTCTTCTCACAGTGATATTCGCGTGGATGGACAGGTTGAGGGCCGCCTGTACTCGGAAGGTCGTGTGGTGGTAGGCGAGAACGCGTCCGTCAAAGGCACCATTCTATGCGGCGACCTCGACTTGTGGGGCAGTGTAGAGGGTGAGATTTTTGTGCGTAACGTTCTGTCTCTCAAGGGAACGGCATCAGTACTCGGAGACCTTCACGTGCGTAAGCTCCAGGTTGAAATGGGTGCTTCGGTAAACGGCACCTGCAAAATGATTTCGGAAGAGGATTTCGATGCCAATCTCGGCGTCTCCTCATCTGAGGCGCCGGAGGTTGAATAATCTGCCGGCCCCCATATTGTAAGCGAAGTCGAAGCACCTGTATTCCAGGTGCTTCCCTTTTTTTGTGACCTGGGTGACGTATTCTTTCCTGAAACCCATTTCTTCGAGTGTGGCAAGGGGACAACGGCCCGTCGTCAGGTTGAGTATCGTCTCCAGGATCGTGTAGTTCTTGGCGAGGGCGTTCAGCTCCGAGTCCTGGACTTTCTTGGCAATGTAGCGCAGATGGCCGTGGTACCGGCTCTTGCATTCGCAGGAACAGAATTTTTTGTCAGTCCTGCCATAGAGTCTTTCTCCGCATTCGAGGCAGTGGGGCTCTTCTTCTTTTTTGTACATTTCGGGCACTTTCCCTCAAATATCGTAGTATAGTTCCGCTGATACAAGGAACCGAAAGAAACGTATATCAAGAATTGCGAATGTTTTTGGTGGTATGATTCTTTTCGGTTAAAGGATCGGCGTATCTTTTTTTATCGATTGCTCCTCGTTCTTTAAAAAACGTAAATAAATAGCCTGCAGGGCTGTTTTTCTGCCGAAGATAGGGATAAATGCTTTTCCTTTGCAAACGGAACGAAGGCGCCCGGACGACGCCGGGATGTCCGGATATCCAATTTTAAATTATGAGAAACGTATGGAGCAAATCAACAAGATTGAACTGCGTGGAATTGTGGGGAGCGTCCGCCTCCAGCACATCAACGACAAAGAGATGGCTAAGTTCACCGTGGTAACCAACCGCGCGTATAAGAACAAGGAGGGCGCTCCTGTCATCGAAACCCAATGGCACAATGTGACGGCATTCGAAGGCAAGAATGTGCAGGACCTCGACAAGATCGTCAAGGGTTGCGCTGTGCATCTGACCGGCCGTCTGCAGGTGCAGCGCTACAATGGAATTGACGGGATAGAGAGAACAGCGGTCGATGTTATCTGTTCGCGTCTGACACTTCTTCCTTCCGATACTGAAATGCAATATGAAATGTAAAACACTATGAAAACCTTAAGAAAATTCGTTACAGCTGCTTGCGCAGCCGTTCTTGCAATCTCTTGCACCAAAGACATCGATTTTATCGAGCCTCAGCCTCAGACAGTTCCTCTCACGGTTAACGTAGGCACGGTCATTACCAGGGCCAAAGTCAACGGCACCGAAGATATGACACTCAAAAACGTTCAGGTTATTGTGTTTAACGACAAAGGCAAGCTGGAAAAATCATCAAATCTTGCCTCTAACACTACATCTCTGACCCTCGACGTGCTGCCCGGAAAGAAGACGGTGTGGGCGGTTGCCAACATTGCCTCGAAGATTAGCGAATCTGCCATTCCCTCGATAGCCGACTTGAGTTCCAAGATATACGATCTGGAGAACAATGCCATTGATAAACTGTCGATGAGCGGCTTTGCCGAAAAAACGGTGAGCATAGAAAACTGTTCGATGGAACTGCTTGTCAAGCATATGGCGTGCAAGGTCGTGCTTGATGGGGTCAAACGCAGCTTCACCAATCCTGACTACTCGGTTATTCCATTGACAATCAAGAAGATTTACCTAAGTAACGTGGCCGGTAAATGCAGTTTCGGATGTGAGGGAGAGGTACCTTCCCTGTGGTACAACCAGCTTGGCATAATCCCTTCAAGCCTTCCTGCTGCAGTTAAGGCACTTACTGTCGATGACGCGCTTAGCATATCCCTTCCCGAAGGTGAAAGCTATAACTCCACGCATACATTCTATGCATTCCCCAACCCCTGTACCGATCCTGTATTTGGAGGCAGCTGGAGTCCCAGGCCGACCAGGCTGGTGCTGGAGTGCGACTATGGCGGAAATACCTGCTATTATCCGATTACTATAACGGGTCCGCTGGTGCGCAATAAAGTTTACCACATCAGCATGCTTACGCTCAAAAAGCCCGGCAGCACTTCTCCTGACGATCCTAATACCGAAGTGTCTTCAACCATCAGCTTTGTGGTTCAGATCAGAGTGGCTGACTGGGAAGGCGACAACGCGTACGCAGAGGAATTCTAGGATATGCGTAAGATTCTCTGCTTCATCGCCCTGCTGCTCCCTTGGGCTTGCAGCGTCAAGGAAGACCGTTCCGGATGTCCCTGCGAACTTGTGGTCCGTTGTGAGGAACCTCTTAAGACGGAAGGAAGCGTGCTGGTCAGCGTCATTCAGAATAATATGGTGGTCAAGCAGGGGATGATGAGCCGCGAGGACTTTGATGCGGGACGGTGTTCTTTATCCGTCCCGCGCAGGCCCTCGACGGTAACGGTTTTTTCCGGTATCACCGAAATGAACACCATAGACGGCAGGTGGCTGGACATAACATACGACCATCAGTGCGATGCAGTGTACAGTTGCAGTGCGTTCGCGCCGTTGAGCGGAGAGAGCTATGAGTGCGTGGTGAGCCCTCACAAGAATTTCGCCCGCTTGTTCCTTACGGTGATAGGCATGCCCGATGGCGCCGACGCCACTGTGACCGGTCCGGTACAGGGCTATGATTTACTGGACCAGAAGCCGATACAGGGCTTCTTTTCCTGCTCTCCGTTTATAGATTCAATTGGCGAAGAGTATTGCATGAGGCTGCCCCGTCAGGTAGATGATGCCCTGACACTGAATATAATCCAAGCCGGTAAACCTTCCATCAAGATAGATATAGGCAGAATAATAGCTCAGTCGGGATATCGTTACGACGACCCTGACTTGCTGGACATCTCGATGCTGATTGACCTTTACAAGTCAAGTGCTATGGTGATAGTAGCCAATTGGGAAGTGGGAAGTTTTTCATTATTAGAGTATTAATGGTATGAAACGAATCGCCGCCGCATTTGCGGCTATATTATGCGCGGCTGCGTGCCGGCAGGCACCGGAATTGCCGGAAGCCCCCAGGGAGATGCCGATGCGTGAAGTAACTATCGTAATCTCAGGCGGGGGGCCTCCGGCCGCAGGCACGCGCAGCAGTGTGACCGCTCCTGAAGATGGAATACGAAGCGTTAATATATTCTTCTATTCCGATGACGAGCTTGAAAGCAGTCTGACCCAGAGTATGAGTTTTTCCGGTGACGGAGTGAACACTTGCTCCCGCACGGTCAATCTTTACGCCGGAAAAAACTACGAAGTGCTGGTGATAGCCAACGGAGGGAGCGTGAATCCGCCCCGCAGGCTTGAAGATGCAATTGCTTCGCTCTCTTACGAGACTACGGGTTTTGCCCGCTGGAGCAGGGAAGGCTTGCCGATGGCCGGAAGGAAGCGTTTTTGTGTGTCTCCATCCAGCCGGGTGGTTGAAGTAGCTCTGGTGCGGCTTGTGGCGAAAGTGAATTTTACGGTAAGGACATCTTCGCTTAAGCATGGGAGCATCAAGTTTAATTCCATCGCTGTAAGGCAGATGAATACTTGCTGTCCCTATTTTTCCGATGGCGCGGCCGAGACTCAATGCTGTGACGGCGATCTGGCTTCCGCAGCCGATTTGCAACACATAAACTCATCGCCGGAAGGTTACAGTACGAGTTTCTACTTGCTGGAGAACCTCCAGGGGGATATTTTGAGCGGCAATAAAGACCCGGACGCAAAAATACCCGAGAACGTCGAAGACGTGGGAGGGGATCCAGGCTTGTGCACTTATCTGGAACTTAAAGGATCGTACAGCGGAAGTTCTGGGCAGCTCAAAAGCGAGAGCCTCCAGGCCCGCCTGTTCCTGGGAGAGGATGCTTGCGAGAATTTTGACATTGTGCGTAACAGGCAGTATAATATCGACTTGACAATTACCGACGAAGGATGCCTGAGGACCGACTGGAAGATAGACGCTCACCTCAGAGATACCCGAGAGCTTCGTTTTAACTCAGCTTCGGCAACTCTTGAAGCCGGTGAGGACGAAGAGATAGAACTGCTTACCAATCTCAGCTGGGCGGCCGGCGATTATTCATATGTCATTGCAGGTGACCTGATGTGCTTTGACGTGGATGTTTCTTCGGATGCCACTACTTTTAATGTAAGCAGCCTTTCGTCGGCACCCCAAGGGGCCCGGCTTGAGATAACCGCATCCAGTTGGGACGGCCGTCTTGTATCGAAGCATACGGCCGTAGTGTCGGGTGGCGGCAGTTCGAACTACGAGATAAACTGGCGTAGCGGCTCCGGAGTAATCTACATTGCGCAGCGCGGATATATCGACATAAAGGACAAAAGCACCGGCGCATATCCACCGGGGAATGTGTCAGTGAGCAGTACTACAGGGGTCGCGGATATTAACCGCTCGGGTAACGAGTGGTATGCAGACGCGTTAAAAGAAGGCGAGGACGAAATAATTGTCAAGGTTGACGGACGGGTGGTCGCGAGGTTGCCGTTTATAGCCGCGGCACCTCTGCTGACCTTCCCTTCGGACAGGATTTTCCTCCCTCTCGACGGCGCGGTGGTGGATTGCGGCCCGACTTACCGGCGTATAGACGGTACCGTATTGAACTACAGCGACTTTGTGCCTGAACTGTATGAAGAATTGCTGGATATAGCGGTTGAGAGGAACATGGAATCGTCGATGAGCGGCCGCTGGTGGACCAGGTCTTACACTGGCGGTAATCCTATCGTAAATAGTATGAATATGTCCAGCACCCATACGCATTTCGGATTCTATATCGCCGCGCTCAGCGCGCAGGGACACGGAATCTCGGATAACTATTCAATGCAGAGCGGCGCGGTGACACTTGAGAGGATTACGGCATATCCTAATGACCGCGAATGCGGAGTGCAGCCGGTGAGCGCGGAATTATATACCTCAGAGCCGTTTACGGGCTCAAAGCACCTTGGTGAGCGCGAGAGCTGGGCTCTGTGCCGATGGAGTGCAGGCAACAGCCACGATGAAGTGTATAGTTTCGTTATTAACAATATGATCCATCCTGGGAATGATTATCAGTGCGCCACAGCAGTGTATCCATTCTCGTCGGAGAACAAGTATTCATTCCGGTATCTTAACAGTCGTACGTTGGAGATGACGATACTTTATGCCGACAATAAAGAAACAGCCATGCCGGAACACTATTTTTCGTTCGCCCCATCTATGCGTAACAGGCATTCAGGAGAAGAGTACGTATCGGATTACCGCTATTCGGTCGATTTTACCGTCAATCTTTCGATGGGCGGAGTGGCCCGGGCAAACAACGCCGGCGGATGCGATATCAGTGTTGAATGGACATTCCCCAGGCTTGACGAAGGAAGGCTGCGGTTCATAGAAGACAATGTGGTAACCGCCATTTCCGACCGCGGAATCGTTACAAAAGGAATGTACACTCAGCTATACACTATCCACGGATACAGTCAGGGCTATGTTCACGAAAACTATTTGCCGGAATACAGTTTTGCCGACCTTTCACTGGCGCCGGGCACTGTAAAGCCGTTGTCGGGAGACAGTTATCACGTCGCTCTTGAATATGGCAACGGATACGACCTGGTGTTGTGGAAACTCGACTCTGTTTATCCCGATACCAACGGGTGGCTGGATAGATAATCTGTAAGGAGCATCCGCGTGCGGACGTTTATACTCAGGTCTGCTGGCCTTGCGCCCTTGGCAACGGTGAGTCCTCCGCATATGTCAACGCCCAGAACGCGGTGCTCTTTTGATATATCGCCAATGGCTTGTAACAACTCGGGAAGCGACATTTCCCCCTGGCTCCAGTCGGTCCTTGCCCATTGCGGGGAGAGGACATCGAGGTCGATTGATAAATAAACCGGAAGCGACCGGGGCAGGGAAGCTGTATTGCGGAAGCTCCCTCTCATGAGCGGAAGATTGTCCTTACAGGCAGCCACCCAGTTTCCGCAACTTAGCAGTCCTCCACCCAGACTGTCCTGTCCGTCGTCGGGATGATTGTCGAATAGCGAAAGCAAAAAGGGCTCCCCGAGCCGCTCCAGCCAGAACTTGGTGATATAATGATAATCGCCGGTGTCTATCCAGTGGACACCGGCTGTTTGCGCTCCGGAGATGGCTGCTTTGATGCTTTCTTCGGCCTCCGAGTCGCAGTAACAGCAGCACCCTTCCAGGGAACGAAGGTCTATTGTCAAAGCTCCAGGTATGCTCCAGGATTCATCATCATAGAGCGAGCTAAGTTTCAGAATTGTGTTCATATCTTGTTCAAATCTAAAAAAAATTTTATAAATTTGCCAACTGATACACTTGTATTAACGATTTTTGATGGCAGCTGAACAACTGTTCCCACTTGATTCGTCGAAGATTTATTATTCGATGGATGAGCTGACTCTCGATACTGACGAGGGCCCAGTGACTCTTAAGGTGGGAGCATGGCTTAATGCCGACCCTGTCCGGATTCACCGTATGATAGTGAAAGACAAGGTGTTACAAGTTGACAACTTCGAGGTTCTCAATCCTCTCGTAAGCAAACTCCGCCGAGCCGACCCCGAGTATTACAAACGCTTCATGGGTCTCCAACTTGTAATCGACTATCCCGGCTACAGTTCCGGTATCGTGGCCAAGATTCCCTACGAAAACGACCCTGTGGGTTTTTACAAGTGGTGGCGCAAAGGCAAGCACGAAGATAAAGTGTATCTTTCCTTGGGGCATCGCATCCGCCTGTTTGAGAAGGTTTCTATGATGGACCCCAAAATGATTCTCAAAAAAGACTTGAAGATTCTTCAGTAATGGACTACATTTCCCTCCCGGACGAGCAGACAAGACCGCTGTCTTTCTATTTGGCTATGGAGGAGTATGTGGCAGAAGTTTACGGTTCCGGTTTTTTTGTATGGCAGGTCGATCCGACTGTCATAATCGGCCGTAACCAGGACCTGGAGACGGAAGTCAACCTGCCTTTCTGCCGGGAACACGCAGTAAGGGTCGTGCGCCGCAAGAGCGGCGGGGGATGCGTGTATGCCGACAGGGGCAACCTGATGGTATCGTTCATCACCCCCGAGAGGGGAGTTGACTCGGTTTTCCCTGCGTTCATGCGCCGTTTAAGCGCGGTGCTGCAGAGCCTGGGCGCCAATGCCTTCGTGAGCGGGCATAACGATGTGCTGGTGGGAGGACGGAAAGTCTCCGGCAGCGCATTTTTCGTCCATCCTTCCTCGAGCATAGTCCATTGTACCCTGATGCATTCTGTCGATCTGGACATGCTGCAGAACGCGATAACCCCTCCGGCTGCAAAACTGGCCAGGCATTCGGTGCAGTCGGTCAGGCAGCGCGTGGCCAATCTAACGGAGTTCCTGCCCAAGCTGGAAACCGGGGCTCTGAAAGACGCTCTCAGAGCTGCCTTCTGCTCGGGTGAACGCCCTTTGTCGGCAGCCGAACTTGAGGCGATAGAAGAATTGGAAAAAAGCTATGACGATCCATCGTTTATTCTTGGAAAAGCGGCATAAAACACGTATATTTGACACACTATGGACCAATCGCTGAAAACAACCTGCCTGCATGAGGAGCACATAGCTCTCGGGGCCAAAATGAGCCCGTTCGCAGGCTTCGATATGCCGATACAGTATAGCGGCATTATTCAGGAACACAATGCTGTGCGTCAAGCCGTCGGAATGTTCGACGTCTCCCACATGGGAGAGATTTTTATTGACGGTCCCGATGCGCAAGCTTTTGTAAACCACATCTTTACCAATGACGTCAGGGAGCTTGCCCCAGGTGGCATACTCTACGGCATGATGTGCTATCCCGACGGGGGAGTCGTGGACGACCTCCTCGTGTACAAAGAGTTCGAAGCCGGTTATCTGCTGGTGGTAAATGCCGCCAATGTAGATAAAGACTATAAGTGGATGCAGGAGCAGTCGGAAGGCTGGCAAGTGGAGATTTTCAATGACTCCGACTCCTGGGGGCAGATTGCTCTCCAGGGCCCCAAGTCAGAGGATGCCCTGGTCAAGCTTATGGGGCTCGAGGAGCTTCGCGAACTGGAGTTCTACACCTTCTACGACCTGGAAGACGAAGAGGGCGGCCGTGTAATCGTGAGCCGTACCGGCTATACCGGCGAGGACGGTTTTGAGATTTACGCTTCTCCGGACAATATCCGTGATATTTGGGCTGCGTTGCTTGAAGATGGGGTAACCCCTTGTGGCCTTGGTTGCCGCGATACCCTCCGCTTCGAAGCCGGTCTGCCTCTTTATGGCGACGAGCTCAGCCCCGAAATCAGCCCTGTCATGGCTGGCCTGTCGATGTTCTGCAAGTTTGACAAACCCGATTTTATCGGCAAAGAGGCCCTCGAAAAGCAAAAAGCCGAAGGCGTTGCCCGCAAGATAGTGGGTATAGAAATCAACGACAATGCCATTCCGCGCGCCGGCTATCCCGTGGAGCTGGAAGACGGCACCCAGGTAGGCGTGGTCACCACGGGCTATCACTCCATCTCATTGGATAAAAGCATTTGCTTCGCCTTGGTTGAATCTGCCCACGCGTCTCTCGGGACTCCGCTCTTCGTGCGCATACGCAAGAGAGTTTTCCCCGGACAAGTTATCAAAAAGAGGTTTTACAAGACAAACTATAAGAAATGAGTAAAGTAATTGAAGGACTCCTTTACAGCGAGTCACACGAATGGGTGAAGGTCGAGGGCGACCTTGCCATCATCGGAGTTTCCGATTTTGCACAGGCAGAAATGGGTGACATTACCTATGTCGACCTTCCATCTGAAGGTGACGAGGTGGCGGCCGGCGAGGAATTCGGCGCACTTGAGAGCGTCAAGGCTTCCAGTGAACTTTACTCCCCGGTGAGCGGTACAGTAGAGGCTGTCAACGAAGAGCTCGAGTCGGCTCCCGAGAAAGTTAACGAAGACGCATACGGCGCCTGGATTATCAAAGTTCGCATGAGCGATCCCTCGGAGCTCGAGGCCCTCATGGACGCTGCCGCTTACGCAAAAATAGCTGAATAGCATGGGTACATTCGCCTATTTCCCCCATACCGAGGAGGATATTAAGGTGATGTTGGAAAGGGTAGGCGTGAGCTCTGTCGATGAGCTTTATGCCGATGTCCCTCAGGAATTCATACATAAAGGAGAATACAACCTTCCTTCCGCTATGAGCGAGGAGGAGGTCTGGGCATGGTTTGAGTCGCTCGCTGCCAAGAATACCCGTCTCAAGGTGTTTGCCGGCGCCGGTGCGTACGACCATTATACTCCTTCAGTCATTCCCTACATCACATCCCGCTCGGAATTCCTTACTGCCTATACTCCTTATCAGTGTGAGATTTCGCAGGGTACTCTCCGTTACATTTTCGAATGGCAGACCATGATCTGTTCCCTTACTGGGATGGATGTGGCCAACGCCTCCATGTACGACGGCCCCACCGCCGCTGCTGAAGCTATGCGCATGTGCGTAGCCTGCACGCGAAAACGCAACACCGTAGTGGCCTCTTCGGCCCTTCTGCCAAGCGTGCTTGCCACTCTCCGTACCTATGCAAGCTATTCCGGAATCAATCTGGTAGAGACCTGGGACGTGGCAGAGGCTGTAGCCGAAGGCACGCTCGACTTGGCCGGAGTGATAGTTCCTTCAATCAACCGCTTCGGCATAGTCGAAAGCCATCTGGGGCTTTCTTCATTGGTGCACGAGATGGGCGGACTGCTGGTGGAATATTGTGACCCTTCTGCTCTGGCGGTAGTCAAGACTCCTGCCGAGTGGGGCGCAGATATAGCTGTCGGCGACGGTCAGAGCCTGGGCATTCCTCTGTGCTACGGAGGTCCGTACGTGGGCTTTATGGCTTGCCGCAACGAGTGGATGCGAAAGCTCCCCGGACGCATAGTGGGGCAGACTTCCGACGCTGCCGGACGCCGTGCTTTCGTGCTTACCCTTCAGGCTCGCGAACAGCATATTCGCCGCGAAAAAGCTACTTCCAACATTTGCTCCAACGAGTCGTTGATGGCTCTCTGGTGCACTGTCTATCTATCAGTGATGGGGCCTGAGGGCATGCGCAAGCTCAATGCAATATGCTACGAGCGTTCCCATTACCTTCAGTCGCAGCTCCTTGCCACCGGCAAGTTTACCGATCCTTTCGAGGGCCGTCCTTTTTTGAAGGAGTTCGCGCTTAAGCCTCTGTGCGATGTGGCCAGGCTCCAGCAGGTATTACTGGATAACGGTTTCTTCGGAGCTCTTTCCACCGAGGAAGGCTATGTTACGTTCTGCGTCACCGAGCGCCGTACGCGTGAGGATATAGACGCTCTTGTGAAAGTTATAAAGGAGGCGGAGCTATGAAATACTACGATAAATTGATTTTCGAGCTTTCGCGTCCAGGGCGTTCAGCCTATTCGCTGCCGGAAGCCGGCGATTTTAAGCCTGCCGGGAGCGGTGTATGGCGTGAGACTTCTCTCGACCTTCCCGAAGTCAGCGAGAGCGATGTGGTGCGTCATTACACCAACCTTTCGCAGATGAACTTCGGTGTCGATACCGGGTTCTATCCTCTGGGCTCGTGTACCATGAAGTACAATCCCAAGATCAACGAAGAGGTGGTGTCGCTTTTCAACGGCATCCATCCTCTGCAGCCTCAGAGCAGCACCCCGGGCGTGAAGGCGGTCTATGATTTTATGGACAAGGCCCTTGCGGAAATCACAGGGATGAAGCATTTTACCTTCCTTCCTTGTGCCGGCGCTCACGGCGAGCTTACCGGCCTGATGCTCATACGCGAGTATCATCGCAGCAGGGGAGATGCAGCCCGTACCAAAATAATAGTCCCCGACAGCGCCCACGGCACCAACCCTGCCAGCGCGGCAGTATGCGGGCTCGACGTGGTGGTCGTGAAGTCCAGGCCGGACGGCCTTGTCGACGTCGAAGACCTCAAGCCTCTGCTTGGTCCCGACATTGCGGGTATTATGCTTACCAACCCCAATACCCTCGGCCTTTTCGAGCGGGACATCAAACAGATAGCCACTCTTGTCCACGAGTGCGGCGGCCTGCTTTATTACGACGGGGCCAATATGAACCCTCTTCTGGGTGTGGTCCGTCCCGGCGACATGGGCTTTGACGTGATGCATCTCAATCTGCACAAGACTTTCTCGACCCCTCACGGCGGAGGCGGTCCCGGTAGCGGTCCTGTGGGTGTAGCCGAGCGTCTGGTGCCTTTCCTTGACAAGGTCCATGTGAGCGGCTTCCACGGTAACTTCGGCGTTATTGTCCGTGCCTGCGCGTATATCCTCAGCCTCGGGCGGGAGAATATCAAGCTCGCCGGCCGTTTGGCCACCCTCGCTGCCAATTACATAAAGGAATCTCTAAAAGATTGCTATAAATTGCCCATCGAGTCGGTTTGCAAGCACGAGTTTGTGTTCGACGGCTTGCTGGAGCCCAATGGCGCCACTACCCTGGATGTGGCAAAGCGTCTGCTTGATTATGGCTTCCATGCGCCCACCATCTATTTCCCTCTCCTTTTCCATCAGGCCCTTATGATAGAACCTACCGAAACGGAGTCGCTTCAGACGCTGGACGCTTTTATCGAGGTTATGCGCACGATAGCGCGCGAGGCCGCGGAAGATCCCGAAATACTCAAGGGCGCACCTCATAACGCTCCTATAGGCCGTCCGGACGAGACTCTGGCGGCACGTCAACCCGTACTTAAGTATTCGAAGCAATGAGAAAGCTATTGTTGATCGCAGCCGTCCTGGCTCTCCCGCTTATGTTGCAGGCGGGCGTCGTAAAGGGCAAAGTGACTTGCGGCAAAAAGCCGGTTGCGGGAGTGCAGGTGTCCGACGGACGCCAGATTGTCCTCACCGATGCAAAAGGCCGCTACACGCTCAAAACCGACAAGGCGGACAGTATAGTGTTCATCACCACTCCCAGCGGATACAAGGCTCAGATGATCGATCCTATACGTCCCGGTTTCTGGCAGCTGCTGACCGAGGCTCCTTCAAAGACCGAGGTACACAACTTCAAGCTCGTTCCCCAGGACCAGAGCAACTACAGCGTCATTTTCATTACCGACACGCATTTTGCCGCCGATCCTTCGCGAAACGACCTGAAGCGTTTCAAGAGTACCGTGATGCCGGTTATCCGCCGCGAATACAAGGTAGCGGCCGCCAAGGGAGCCGTGTATTCGGTCAATCTTGGCGACTTCGCACACGACAGGTACTGGTATGACTTCGGACTCAATGAATACGCTGCCGAGCGTTTCCTCGACATGGCCGGATATCCTGCTCCCATCTATTCAGTATGCGGCAACCACGACAATGACGGTGCCGTAGCGTCGCGGGGGAGCCGTACCGATTTTGAATCGGCCTGGAATTACCGCCATACCTGGGGCCCTGCCTGCTATTCGGTGAACATAGGCTCCGACCACTGGATTTTTATGGACAGCGTGGAGTATATCAACGACGGAGCTCCCGATGCTAAGCATAAGAACATCAACGGCCGGCGCAACTACAAGTGCCGCTTCCTCGATCAGTACATCGAGTGGCTCAAGCAAGACCTTGCCTACGTGCCTACGGACACACGCATTTTCCTTTGCTGTCATGTGCCTCTGTTCAACGATGCCAGCAAGAGCGAAGTGATGGTGCCAGGGCAGGCGGAGATTCTCGACCAGGTGTTCACCGATTTCCCTAACGTTTACGTGTTCTCCGGGCATACCCACAAGTACATTCATACTACTACAGGCGATTTCCCCCGCTTCAAGCAGTTTATCTTCGGGGCGACCTCTGGTAGTATGTGGCAACATCCAGTCGGATACCAGGCCATTGGCTCCGACTCAAGTGAGCAGGCAATCAACGTCCTGGATTGCAGCGAGGCCGATCCCTCACCGCGTTTTGTGCCCATAAGCGGCAACCCCGAGATGATGCGTGTATATGATCTGAACGCAGTCGGAGACTTTTACCGCAACGATGAGGGGTGCCGGATATTCCACGAATTGTATCCCGACCGCAGCTGGTATGCCGACCCGGCCTTTGAGAATATGATATATGTCAACTACTGGGCTTATGCTCCCGGTCAGAAAGTTGAAATATTCGAAGACGGAAAGCCCCTGGCTGTCAAGCAGTCCGGCCTGGACGAGCCGCTCTACGTTATAACTTATGTGACTCCCGGGCTTACCCGTAGCAGCACGCCTTCCAAAAACGCAGTGAAAGACCGCAAGACGCCTCACAGTTTTGTCGCTACCGCTACTACAGCTACGGCTCCCATACTTGTGAGGGTGAGCGATGCTGACGGCAAAGTACTTTATGAACAAAGCGTTATCAGACCTAAGAAATTCGATAAACTAACCAAATAAACATATTCTAGTTCATTATGAAAAATTATTTTGATCTTACCGGCCGTGTCGCCGTTGTGACCGGTGCATCCACAGGACTTGGACTTCAGATGGCAAAGGCTTTTGCGAGCCAGGGAGCCAAGCTCGTTCTCCTGGCCAGGCGTATGAACTTGCTTGAGGAGAATGCAAAGGCTATTACTGAAGAATTTGGCGTGGAAGTGCTTCCTTTTGCATGTGATATTACCGATACCGAAAGGGTAAAAGCCGCTGTAGCCGCCACTATAGAGAAGTTCGGCCGTGTTGACATCCTGATGAACAATGCCGGCACCGGCGCCGTCGCCCCCGCAGAGGAAATCACCGACGAGCAGTTCAAGAAAGAGCTTGATATCGACCTTTTCGGTACTTTTGTCTGCTCCCGCGAGTTCGGCAAGGAGATGATCAAGGCAGGCTTCGGCCGTATCATCAACATCGCATCGATGTACGGTCTGGTAGGTAACCTTATCTGCGGCAGCTCTCCCTATCATGCTGCCAAGGGCGGCGTGGTCAACCTGACCCGTGCACTTGCAGCCGAGTGGGGTAAGTATGGCATTACCGTCAACAGCATCTGCCCCGGCTATTTCTATACAGATCTCACCACTGCAACCCTCGACTCCGATTACTTCCAGGCCATCGCCAAGCAGAGCATCCCTATGGGCCGCTACGGAAAGTCCGGCGAGCTTGACACTTGCGCTCTGTTCCTCGCATCGCCTCAGAGCACTTATGTTAACGGCCAGAATATCGCCGTTGACGGTGGCTACACCTGTATCTAGTTTTTGCTTCTGACAATCTGGAGCCGCAATTCTTGTGATTGTGGCTCCTTTTTTGCTGTAACTTTAACGAATCAAGATGATCAGAGTATGAAAAAGACAATTTGTTTGCTGGCAATAGCTATAATTACCCTCAGTTGTAACCGTAACCATGGCCCTGAAGGGGCCCAGAAAGACATTTTTGCGACCATCGAGAACATTGGTACCAAAACATACCTTGCCAATGGCACAAACGTGTTCTGGTCACGCGGTGATTCGTTGAGCATTTTTTATAAAGATAACTACAATAGTCCGGCCCTCTATACAGGCAATGGGGGAGAGAACGAAGGTCAGTTCCGCATTTTGTCTTCGTCCCGGAGGGCTGCGTCTGCCGATTATGTTTACGGAGTGTATCCATACAGCCGTTCTGTTAGACTTAACTCCGACGGCAGTATAGGGCTCTGGTTCCCAACGGTCCAGTATTACGAGAGGGAAAGCTTCGGTAATGGTGCGAGCCCGATGGTTGCCGTTTCTGACAACGAGAATCTCAAGTTCCGTCACATCGGCAGCTTTGTGCGCTTCAGACTGTATGGAAAGGGAATAAAGGTCGCCCTCTTGGAGGTTGATTCTAATTTGGAAGAGCCCCTTTCCGGAGCCGGCACAGTGCGGTTCAACCGCAACGGGGATCCGGAATTCAGTTTTGAGAGGTCAAATACCGAGAGTTTCGTGTATATGGATTGTATCGCCAATCCTGTACCTTTGGGAGCTGATGAGGACCATATCACGGAGTTTACCCTTGTGCTTCCTCCGGTAGTGCTCGATAATGGCTTTACCGCTTACGTGGTAGATGAGAACGACAGGGAGTTTGCAATCGAAGCTGCTTCAAGCTTGACTCTGCAGCGCAACGGCCGTTTTAATGTCAGCCCGGTCGAGATAGACTTCCCGGTGGCCGGACGCGAGGACATTGATGCATATCTTACAGGTACTTATACGTTCAATTCCACTTCTTATTACGCTGCCGAAGGGCTTGGCCCTTATAGCGACGAGATACGTATATCTCCTTCCGATAACCCTAAAGACGGTCCTGTGACTCTCAAGGGAAATCTGGCCATATCGGAAGACGTCGTTCTGAGCGGAGACTTTGATTTGAGCGGTATGAAGTTGGTCTTGCCCGCCGGCCAGGTGCTCTCGGGCTTCTATACCGACGATACCAAGACCAAGATTTGCTGGCTCAAAATGTACCTGTGCGACGATGATTATTACTATACGGAGGATATACCCTTCGCTGTGAAAGGCCCTCACCAGCTGGACTTTGCCTATGCCTCTCAGGGCCTTGACATACTGTTCCTCGGCTTTATTGACAATCAGGTTGACGGAGCATATGAGCGTATCCGCATCAAGTCTATTGAATATAAGCCGTCCTCAGGAATCGCTGCTCAAGCGGCAGCCCGCGGATATGATGTGAACCGCGGACTGAAAGGGAATTTCCATCCAAGAATGGGGCGCATAATGGGAATGGAACCTGCCGGAAAGATGTCCGATTTGGTGGTAAAACGCTAAATCATTCATTTTTTGCCGTTTAGAGGCTCACTTTAAAAATCTTTTTTCATATATTTGCGAATGTAGTGTAATAATTATTGTTCGCCTTATGAAAAAGATTTACTCAGGCGGCAGCCCTTTGTGCTATGCCGCCCCGCTCTGCGAGTTGCTTCCGTACTCTCTTACGGATGCGTTACTGGAAGCTTCGGGGAACACCGAGCCCATCAATGATGATCCTAACCTTTATCCCTGGGGCTAATATGAAAAAGTATAGTTTGCTTTTTGCCGTCGCGTTGCTGGCAGCAGCGTGCAGCACCAAAATTGAGCAGGGCGTTTCATTCCCCGTTTTTCACGCGTCAATAGAAGGAAACGAAAACACCAAGCTTTATGCCGGAGAGGACCTGAATATTTACTGGAATGCTCAGGATGCCATAAGCTTGTTCAACAAATCGGATGCAAATTCGAAGGCTACATTTACCGGAGCAGATGGAGCAAGTTCGGGTGATTTCCAGGTTACCTCTGCCGGTTCCGGAAGCACTGCACTGGATTATGTTTACGCTGTGTACCCCTATAACGAAGCTTATGCTGTATCAAGCAGTGGTATATCACTTACTTTCCCTACAGTGCAGAGCTATGGCGGTAATTCATTCGGTCCAGACTCGAATATTATGGTCTCCGTATCCGAAGATGAGAATCTCTTCTTCCGGAATGTGGGCGGTTACATACATCTCAAGCTCTACGGCGAAGATATCAGCGTGGCAATTATAGAGATTGATTCCAACAATAAAGAACCTCTTTCAGGTACCGGTACCGTCACCATGGCTCCCGGCGGAGAGCCTTCGATTCGTTTTACCAGGACCGAGGCTAAGGATTATGTGTATGTTGATATGTCCTATGCCCCCGTTAAGCTTGGCTCTACGCCCGATACCGCCACCGATTTCTGGATTTCCGTTGCACCTGTCAGTTTCAAGGCTGGCTTCACTCTGTATGTTGTGACTGACGCCGGTAAGGAGATTGCCATCGAGATGAATTCCGCTCTGACAATTCCCCGCAATACACGTATTAACATGGCTCCCGCTAAAGTTGAGTATGTGCCGGCATCAGAAGACGCTATTGATGCTCTCTTGAGCGGCAACTATATCATCCATTCCTCATCATTATTTGAGAGTGAAGGATATGGCCCTTATGATGATGTCGTCACTTTCGGCCCTTCGGATGAGCCTAATTTTGGTTCCGTTATGATGGGTGGATATTTGGCCGGCGAACAGATGATCAGCAATCTTTACGGTGACCTTAACGCCGACAGCGGAGCCGTGAATTTCCCTGCCGGACAAGTAGTGGATCGCTTCTATGCCGATGACAAGCAAACTTCGATTGTTTGGCTCTGCCTCTATATGGGTGCTTATAACTCATCCACAGATCGTTTCTCATACTATAGTGATGATATTCTCTTTGCTCTCACTGCACCGCATGACCTTCACTATTATTACGGGGAACAATATGGCTTAGGACTTATATTCATCGGATACGTCGATGACAATGAAGACCCCGATGGCGTTTATGAGTATATTACCGTCAATTCCATCGAATACGTCGCATCATCGTCGATTGCCGCCCGTGCAGCCGCCAGCGGATACAATGTCAAGAACGGTGTAAAGGGCTTCTTTACTCCGCAGTATGACAGGATTCTCGGACTTAAACTTGTGGGTGAGGCTCCTGCTACTGCCGCACACCGTCGATAAACACACTGCGAATGAACGGTGTCTGGAATGTGTAGGGGATACGAGTAAGGGTCCAGCCCGGTTCGGATAGTATCAGATCGGCTCTTTTACCAACGGTAATTGAGCCGGTCTCTTTGTTTACCCCCATCGCGTATGCTCCGTTGAGAGTGACGGCGTTCAGAGCCTGGGTGGGAGTCAGGCGCATCTTGATGCAGCCGAGCGCCATTACAAAGCGTATATCGCCCATAGGGGAGGATCCGGGGTTGTAGTCCGAGGCAAGCGCCACTCCCAGACCGGCCGCTATGAATTCTTTGGCCCTGGCGAATGGGATGCCGAGGAAGAAAGAGGACCCCGGGAGCATGGTTGGCATAGTGGCACTGCCTTTGAGCGCTTCTATTTCTTCGTCGCCGGTGCGCTCAAGATGATCGACAGACAGTGCTGAGTGCTTTACGCCAACTTGAACCCCGCCGCTTACGGCGAGCTCGTTGGCGTGTATCTTCGGCCTTAGTCCGTAGCGGGCTCCCTGCTCGAGAATACGTTCTGTGTCGGCCGGAGAGAAGAAGCCTTCGTCGCAGAATACGTCAACGAAATCTGCGTATTCTGCGGCCTGCGGCATCATATCGATTACTTCTTGGACATAGCTTTGGCGGGTATAGCCTCTGCCTACGGCGTGGGCGCCGAGGAAGGTGCTGCGGATGAGGGCGGGGACGTTTTGCTTTATGCGGTGTATTACCCGGAGCATTTTAAGCTCGTCCTCGGGGTTGAGGCCGTAGCCGCTTTTGATTTCTATGGCGGCGCTGCCTTTGGCCATCATTTCGTTTACGCGGGAGAGCGCCTGGGCGTAAAGGTCGTCTTCGGAAGTGCGGTGGAGGAGGTCGGATGAGTTGAGTATTCCGCCTCCGCGGGCTGCTATTTGTTCGTAGCTGAGGCCGTTGATTTTGTCGAGGAATTCGCCTTCGCGGCTGCCGGCATATACGATATGGGTGTGGCTGTCGCAGAACGCAGGCATCAGCAGGCCGCCTTCAGCATCGATAACAGTATCAGCATCAGCGGAACAGACTGCTGACTCCCGTTCGTAAGGGCCAAGGTCGTCAGCAGTCTGTTCCGCTGTTGCCTCCGATTCGTAAGGGCCAAGGTCGGCGGCAGTCTGTTCTGCTGTAGGAACACCCGGCTCCGGAGGACATTCGGACATCGGGCCGAAACCGAGGATGGTGCCGTTGTCGGCAATGCGGAGCCAGGCGTCGGTGAGGACTCCCAGTTCTGACATTTCGGCGCCTTGCTTGCGCTCGACCCCTTCGGGCACTATGCCAAGCAATTCTCCGATGTTGATGATGGTTGTCATAGGTATTGTTCCTGGCGTATGAATTGTATGGCGCTTTCGATGTAGGGATGCATGTAGGAGTCGTTGTCGAGGAAGGGTACGACTTTGCGGAAGTCGTTGAACACTCTTTCGACGGGCTCGGATGAGCGGGCGGGGCGGCGGAACTCGAGGGCTTGGGCGGCGTTGAAAAGCTCTATCGCAAGTACTGTCTCCACGTTGTCCACTATCCTCACGAGTTTGGTGGCGGAGTTTGATCCCATGCTCACGTGGTCTTCCTGCCCCTGGGAGGAGGGGATTGAGTCGCAGGACGCAGGCCAGCAGAGTCCCTTGTTCTGGCTTACTATCGAAGCTGCAGTATATTGCGGAATCATGAATCCGCTGTTGAGCCCCGGGTTTGCAACCAGATACTTGGGCAGTCCGCGAAGACCGTGGATCAGCTGGTAGGTACGCCTTTCGGAGATACTGGCCAGTTCCGACATAGCTATGGACAGAGCGTCCATGGGAATTGCGATGGGCTCGCCGTGGAAATTGCCCGCCGATATTACCATATCTTCGTCGGGGAAGATGTTGGGGTTGTCAGTGGCCGAGTTTATCTCATTCTCTATAACCGATTTGACATAGAGGATGTTGTCTTTGACCGCACCGTGCACCTGGGGAATGCACCGGAAACTGTAAGGGTCCTGTACGTGCTCTTTGGGACGGTTTGTAAGTTCGCTGCCTTTAAGGATTTCACAGAAGCGTTCGCCTGTGAGGATCTGTCCTTTGTGGGGACGGAGATGATGTGTAAGGGGCAGGAAGGGCTCGATACGTCCGTCGTAGGCGTCGAGCGACATTGCTCCTATCAGGTCGGCCCAGCGCGACAGGCGCATGCTCTTGAGTAGCGACCATACCGCATGTGCACTCATGAACTGCGTGCCGTTGAGCAGCGCGAGGCCTTCTTTGGACTGCAGAACGATGGGCTCCCATCCTTTTTCGGCCCATACTTCGGAAGCTTGACGTATCTTGCCCTGATACAGCACTTCACCAAGGCCCAGCAGCGGCAGGCTCAAATGGGCCAGAGGAGCCAGGTCTCCCGATGCACCGAGCGAGCCCTGCTGGTACACCACAGGGAGAATGTCCTCGTTGAACATGTCTATCAGCCTCTGAACAGTTTTCAGCTGCGCCCCGGAGTGTCCGTATGAGAGGCTCTGCGCCTTGAGGAAGAGCATGAGCTTGACTATCTTGGGGCGTACCGTAGGGCCGGCTCCGCATGCGTGTGACACTACCAGATTGTACTGTAGCTGCGAGAGTTCGTCAGAGGGGATGGTAACGTTGCACAGGGAGCCGAATCCGGTGGTAATGCCGTACAACGGCCTGTTGATGTCTTCCATCTTGCTGTCAAGGTACTTGCGGCACTTGACTATGGCATCGACGGCTTCGTCGGAAAGTGCAAGAGTATATTGTCCGTCAATTATTTCTTTCAGTCGCTCCAGCGATATGTGCTTGGTTGAAATGTAGTGTATCATATTTTTTTCAAAGTTTTAAGTATCAAAGAATCGTCTGCCGCGTTGGGAAGGGTGACGCGGAGCAGGGGAGTGCGGGCCATCTCCCTCTCGATTGCCGTGCGTGCACCGTCGTTACGGGCCCAGCTGCGGCGGGCTATACCGTTGTTCACGTCCCAGAAGAGCATCTCGCGAATGTGCCGGTCGCTGTCGGCACTGCCGTCGATGAGCATGCCGAATCCGCCGTTGATTACTTCTCCCCAGCCAACGCCTCCTCCGTTGTGGATAGAGACCCAGGTGGCGCCGCGGAATGAATCACCTATGACGTTCTGCACTGCCATGTCGGCGGTGAACTGTGAGCCGTCGTAGATGTTGGAAGTCTCGCGGAAGGGAGAATCGGTGCCGGAGACGTCGTGGTGGTCGCGGCCCAGGACGATGGGACCCTTGATTTGGCCTTTGCGGATGGCGTCGTTGAACGCAAGCGCTATTTTGGTGCGTCCTTCGCAGTCGGCGTAGAGGATGCGTGCCTGCGAGCCTACCACCAGATGGTTGCGGCCTGCTTCACGTATCCAGCGTATATTGTCGCGCATTTGCGGGGCGATGTCTTCGGGGGCGTTTGCTGCAATCTGAGTCAGCACTTCTACGGCCAGCTCGTCGCTCTTCTCCAGGTCGGCGGGATCTTCGCTCATGCATACCCAGCGGAACGGACCGAAGCCGAAGTCGAAATAGAGGGGCCCCATAATATCCTGTACATAAGAAGGATAACGGAACCTTCCATCGGGCAGCACTACGTCCGCTCCGGCCCTGGAACTCTCGAGCAGGAAAGCGTTGCCATAGTCGAAGAAGTACATTCCGCGGGCGGCCAGGGAGTTGATAGCCGCTACCTGCCTTCGCAGAGAAGCTCGAACCGCCTCTTTGAAACGCTCCGGCTCTTCAGCCATCATGCGTTTTGATTCGTCGAGGCTGTAACCTGCGGGGTAGTATCCACCCGCCCAGGGGTTGTGAAGCGATGTCTGATCCGAGCCAAGATCGACGTTGACGTCTTCGGCCGCCAGTCTCTCCCAGAGGTCTACTACGTTGCCCACGTATGCGAGCGATACGGTTTCTTTACTTTCGACGGCTTTGCGGATGCGGGGAATGAGTTCGTCCAGGTCATCGTGCAGCTCATCTACCCATCCTTGCTCGTAGCGCTTGCGGGCGGCCTTAGGATTGATTTCAGCCGTTACGCTCACCACACCGGCAATGTTGCCCGCCTTGGGCTGGGCGCCCGACATACCTCCCAGACCGGCCGTCACAAAGAGCATCCCGCTTCTGTCGTCCCCGCTTATGCCTCTCTTTTTGAGCTGTTTGCGGGCTGCGTTCATAACGGTAATGGTAGTGCCGTGCACAATGCCCTGAGGGCCGATGTACATATAAGATCCGGCGGTCATCTGCCCGTACTGGCTCACTCCGAGGGCGTTGAATTTCTCCCAATGGTCCTGCGAGGAGTAATTGGGGATGACCATGCCGTTGGTGACAATAACACGTGGCGCATCCTTATGCGAGGGGAACAGTCCCAGTGGATGCCCTGAGTACATGGCCAGGGTCTGCTCTTCGGTCATGGTGGCAAGGTACTGCATGGTCAGGCGGTACTGCGCCCAGTTCTGGAAGATGGCTCCGTTGCCTCCGTAAATGATGAGTTCGTGCGGGTGCTGGGCGACGCGGGGGTCCAGGTTGTTTTGGATCATGGCCATGATGGCAGCAGCCTGAGCGCACTTTGCCGGATACTCGTCAATCGGCCTGGCGTACATGTCGTATGACGGGCGGAACCGGTACATATAGATGCGGCCGTAACGATGCAGTTCCTCTGCAAATTCGGGAGCAAGGACTGCATGGTGCTTTGAGGGGAAATAGCGCAGGGCATTGCGAAGGGCCAGCGCTTTTTCTTTCTCGGACAGTATATCTTTACGGCGTGGGGCGTGGTTAATTGATGTGTCGTATGGGCGGGGCTGGGGCAGAATGTCGGGAATGCCCGCAAGGATTTCTTCCTGGAATGCGTTCATTATAAGTCGATATTGCTGTTAACTGCATCAAGAACTTGGGCTTCGAGTTTGAGCGCCTCGGCTTCGATCTGGTCGGCGCGCTTCAGAAGGGGCTCCGCAGAGCTTTTATCCTTCAGGCCTGCTGAATTGATGCGCACATTGAGCCTGGCGCCACGGATACCTGCCACTGCGGCGAGTGCGGCGACTCCGGCATCGGAAGCCGAGGCGGGATTGCCGGTGCGTGCCATGGCAAGAGAGAGAGGAAGTGCTTTCAGCGATGCCTCCATGGTGCGCAGGGGAACCGATGCGGCATAAAGGGTGGCCTCTTCGAGCGCTGCTGCGCGGATGGCCTTTTCTTCGTCGGTGCCTTTGGGCAGTGAGAGGGCGTCCATTATGCGGTTGAATGCAGCAGTGTCTTCATCTACCAGCGAGAGCAGCTCGTCGATGAGTGCCTGTCCCTTCTCGGCAACATCGGAGAATTCTTTCCACCGCTCGTCCCAGCCTCTTTTGTGCGACGAGAGGTTGGCTACCATTGTGGCCAGAGCAGCGCCCAGGGCTCCCATGGCAGCCGAAACGCTGCCGCCGCCAGGTGCCGCCGACTCGGAGGCTGTCTCGCGGGTGAAGTCTTTGACGCTCATCCTCACGAGCCTTTCACGTGCGGCGGCCTCTTCGGGGCTCTCCATCAGGTATTCGATAACCTTCTGGCGCGGATCGAAAGGTTTAAGGTCGTCCAGGGACATGGATTTTACCGCTATCTTGATTATTTCATCTTCACTGATTCCGAGGGAGCGCTGTTGCTTTGCAAGATAGAACTTGCCGGCGTCGATGAGGACTTTTTTAGGCACCAGGCCTACAATTTCCGCCCCCGTAACCCTGAGCCCGCGTGCTGCGGCTGCGCGGCTCACTTCTTCAAATGCTATGTGCAGGGGTGTAGCGGCTATGTCGGTGATGTTCATCGATACCTGGGCAATGCCGTATTCATCGATGTACCAGCCGATTGCTTTACATCCCTTGAGGGTGCCGGGAATCCATATCTGCTGCCCGTTCTCGTCTTTGAGAAGCTTGCCGGTGAGGGAGCCGCCCTCGCGCGCTTTGCGCCCCTTTTCGCGCACATCGAAGGCTATGGCCATGGCGCGGCGGGTAGATGTGGTGTTGAGGTTGTAGTTTACAGCTATAAGGAAATTGCGGGCGCCCACGTTGGTGGCTCCGGTGCGCTCCGCGGTTTCGTTCCAAGTATCACAAAAGTCGGGCTTGCGGGCCGGATCGGCCATTTTTTCGGGGAGAGCTTCATACTCGCCGGCGCGGCATACCGCCAGGTTGCGCCTTTCGGGCTTGAAAGCGGCCGCTTCGTAGCAATAGCAGGGGATGCCCAGTTCTTTAAACAGACGTTCGGCAAGGCCGCGTGCAAGCTCTGCACATTCTTCAAGGGTGATTCCGGCCACGGGGATAAGCGGAAGCACGTCGGTGGCGCCGCTGCGCGGATGGGCCCCGTGATGGGTGCGCATGTCGATGAGTTCTGCCGCCTTTGCGGCTCCGCGGAAGGCGGCTTCCAGTACGTAATCCGGTTCTCCCACGAACGTCACTACGGTGCGGTTGGTGGCCTCGCCGGGATCGACGTCCAGTACTTTTACTTCCTTTACCGATGCAATTGCTTGAACTATACGGTCTATGACCGAACGGTCGCGTCCCTCGCTGAAATTAGGCACGCATTCGATGATTCTTTTCATTATTTGTGGTTATCAGTTTTATTCCCAAATATAGAGAGTTTTTTGCTCATTCAAAACAATTTCTTGCTATATTTACGGAGTAAAACTAACCGCATAAATGAAAGACATACTTCGATATTTAACTACTTTCAAATTTTGGAAGGAGTTATTTATTATGACCCTTGGCATGATGATAGCTGCCGCTGCAGTGTATTATTTCATGATACCCAGCAAGTTGGTTCTGGGCTCCATCTCCGGCTTGTCAATCGTTATCTCCAATCTTTTCGGCCTGGCCGGCATTACTGTCAAAGTTTCGGTGGTGGTTATGGTCATAAATGCCATACTCCTTATAATGGCCTGGATACTTATCGGCAAGGAGTTCGGCGCCAAAACGGTTTATACGGCCATGATTCTCGGCCCGCTTCTGGAATTCTGGGAGAAGGTTCTTCCTTATGAGAAGCTCATAGAGCCCGGAATGAACTCAGTTATGGGGGAGCCGCTGCTTGACCTTCTGTGCTTCGTTCTTGTGGTGAGTATTTCGCAGACCATACTCTTCCATATCAATGCCTCCACCGGAGGGCTTGACATACTTGCCAAGATTGTTAACAAGTACCTGCATTTCGATATTGGAGTGTCGGTTACGGTGGCGGGAGCTATTATATGCTGTACGGCATTCACTATCAATCCTTTCCGTATGGTGGTAACTGGTCTGGTGGGTACTTGGATGAACGGGCTGGCAATCGATTATTTTACGGCCAGTATCAACAAGCGCAAGCGTGTGTGCATAATCTCAAGTGAACACGAGCGTCTCCGTAAGTACATAATAGAAACGCTCCACCGCGGCTGCAGCTTATATCAAGTCAAGGGCGGATACAGCCAGGAAGTGAACATCGAAATCCAGGCCCTGCTTACGCAGGAAGAGTTTTCGAGCTTGATGAATCTTATCCGTAACGAGAAGATCCAAGCCTTCATAACCGCCGGAAACGTGAGCGAAGTTTACGGCCTTTGGAATAACGAAAAGCACCACAAGCGTTTAAAGGGCTCTTGAGCGTTTGTATTTTTGTTCTAAAATGTTTATTTTTGAAGGTTATTCAATTACACAGACGATGAAAAGAACGCTTATGATTGTAGCGGCTGTTGCCGCCTTGTTTGCAACTTCTTGCAAGAAACCCGTCAATCCCGACCTTCCTACCATTAACTGGGCTTCCAATCCCGGTTTCGCCCAGCAGGAACTTGCTCCCGGCCTTGACGGCGCTATAGCTGTCTCTGCTCCCGGAAAGATCGATATGCTTACCATTACGCTCGGCCTTGGCGATTATGCTATCCTGGCCAATCCTTACATCGGAGTCTCTTCCAACAAGGGTTCCGGTTCCAAGACCAGCCCGGTGTTCGATGTGGTGGATGACAGTACGGTGGCTTCGTTCCTCCAGAGTCTGGGTATGTCTGCCGGATCGTCGCTCAGGGGTAAGACTCTTACCAATCTTGATCTCGTGAAGATTCTCGAGACTCTCATCAAGGGACAGCCGGTGGCCAACAATACCAGCTTCACCATGAAGATTGACCTCAAGGACCAGGCCGGCAATGCCAAGACCGCAACCGCCAAGTTCCACTTTACTTCCGCTCCTTCGTTTGTGTGGGACAACAATGCCAGCTTTGCGATTGTCGATCTCAACGAGGCCCAGACACCTGCCAAGATCAAGCTCTCCGCTCCCGGAAAGGTTGACAAGTTTACCATCACCCTCGAGAATGGTGCCGACTCCAAGCTCGTCGATTACATAAAGAACCGCACAACAGGCGGCAAAACCGTTATCGACCTGATCGGAGACGCAACGGTGGCATCTTCTTTCAAGAAGTATTTCCCTGCCGGAGATGCAATCGCCGGCAAGACCGAGGCTCTTCTGGACTTCTCGTTCATGTATGACCTTAAGTACGACATGGGTGCTTCGACCAACGTGTTTACCTTGTCAGTCACCGACAAGAACGGTAAGAATACGGTAACGCAAGTCAAGTTCAAAAAGTAATAAAAAAGGCTCCGAGCGATCGGAGCCTTTTTCGTTTATTTGCTGAACCATTGCAGCGATTGCCGGCATAGTTCGCTGACCGCTGCCCAGTCGCCAGCGGCGATTACGGCCTTAGGGAACAGTTTGGAGCCCATGCCCACGGCGGTGACTCCGCTTGCGGCCCAGGCCTTGAGATTCTCTTCTGCAGGTTCTACTGCACCGGTGCACATAATCATCGCCCAAGGCAGAGGCGCAAGGATGTTCTTGACGAACGCAGGTCCTCCTACGGTTCCGGCAGGGAACACCTTCACCAGGTCGCAGCCGAGTTCCTGTGCGCGTACGATTTCGCTTACGGTTCCGCAGCCGGGGGAGTAAGGTACACCGCGGCGGTTGCACAGGGGCACCACTTCCTCTACGAGGCAAGGGGAAACGATGAAATCGGCGCCCATCTGAATGTACATTGCAGCTGTAGGAGCGTCAAGTATGGTTCCTGCTCCGAGGGCCATTTCGGGACATTCGGCACGAACGAAACCGATGAGGGCTTCGAACACCTTGTGGGCTCCGTCGCCGCGGTTGGTAAACTCGAAAGCGCGGATGCCGCCCTCGTAGCAAGCTTTGACAACTTTCTTTGTCAGTTCAATGTCGGAATTGTAGAACACCGGCACTATTCCGGTGCTGCGTATGATACTCAGGGTATCGATTTTCTTGAATTTTGCCATAATAGTTTGGATAGACTTAACGGGATACTCTTCCTGAGCCGCCACCTGCCATGAGGGCCTCGACTTCTGCTACCGTGACGCGGTTGTAGTCGCCTATGATAGTGTGTTTGAGGGCCGATGCTGCTGCTGCGAACTCTATGGCCTGCTGGTCAGTGGGGTAGCTGAGCAGACCGTAAAGCAGGCCGCCCATGAACGAATCGCCTCCGCCTACGCGGTCGACGATGTGGGTAATGTCGTAGCGCCTGCTCTGCCAGAGAGTGGTGCCGTCAAACAGTACTCCGCCCCAGGTGTTGTGATTGGCATTGATCGAGCCGCGAAGGGTTACTGCCACTTTCTTGCAACGGGGGAAACGCGCCATAAGCTGGCGGCATACGCTCTCAAAACGGCTCTGGTCGATTTCGCCGCCGGTCTTTTCGGCGTCGAAGCCCTCGGGCTTGATGCCGAATTCTTTCTCGGCGTCTTCTTCGTTGCCGAGGATGAGGTCACATCCTTCTACAAGGGCGGGCATGACCTCCGATGCGCTCTTGCCGTATTTCCAGAGCTTCTTGCGGTAGTTGAGGTCGCAGCTAACCTTGACGCCCATCTCGTTGGCCACTTTGATTGCCTCCAGGCAAGCGTCGGCCGCACCCTGGCTGAGGGCGGGGGTGATGCCGGTCCAGTGGAACCAGTCAGCTCCTTCGAGTACCTT
>JAEEGJ010003289.1_pt1 | contig 63900 bp, 56 predicted proteins | sample 8958761 | NCBI WGS metagenome assembly JAEEGJ01 (sample SAMN16246546, study PRJNA631951) | gut metagenome | biome: gut microbiome; feature: rumen; material: RS-attached | host: Bos | place: Iran: Karaj | collected 2018-10 | reverse complement strand
AAAGAGACACCGGTGAAGGACGGTCTCTTCGCCAAGGAGATGCTGGAGCGGAAGTTCAAGAACCGTAAGATAGAACAGGACGAGGGCACGATGTTCCATGTGATCAAGAAGATGGGCTTCAAGGAGGTCAGCGACTTCTATAAGCAGATAGCTGAAGGAATCCTTGACACGAATGCCGTCATCGACAAGTTCCTGGAACTGAAGGAAAGCGAGAAGGTAGTCACGGGAGATAACGTTGCCCGCAGTGCGGAGGAGTTCGTGCTCGACGAGTCGAAGATAGCAGGACTGAACCAGCCTGTGAATGACGATGTGCTGGTGATAGACCGTAATTTGAAAGGGCTCGACTATCAGTTGGCGAAGTGCTGTTCTCCAATCTACGGTGACGCTGTGTTTGGCTTTGTCACCATCAGCGGCGGTATCAAGATTCACCGTATGGACTGTCCTAACGCCCCGGAGTTGCGCAGGAGGTTCGGCTATCGCATCGTTAAGGCGAAGTGGAGTGGGAAGGGATCGTCACAGTATGGCATCACCCTGAGAGTGATCGGTAATGACGATATCGGCATCGTGAATAACCTCACGAGCATCATTTCTAAAGACGAGAAGCTCGTGCTTCGCAGTATTAATATCGACTCGCACGACGGTCTGTTCAGCGGCAACCTCACGCTGATGATCGATGACAATACCCAACTCGAGGCGCTGCTGAAAAAACTCCGCACGGTGAAAGGTGTCAAACAAATCAACAGAATATAATAAGGCATGAAAAGATACTTATTAATCTGTATAACGCTGTGTTGCTGCATATTACTCTCTGCCCAGGACAAAAAGCCTTGGCCGCTCAGAATTCTGCATAGCGTCAAGACCTACATCGATTCATCAGCCGTCAGAGGCATCGACCCCAACTACATCAAGGTTCCTGAGAAACCATGGGCCGTAATGCTGAGATATAAAGCAAACGACATGGACCTGCGGTCGACATCCACGATAGACCATGAAATGATGGCAGAGAAAGGTCTCTACGGTGAACTCAACTGGGAGTCGGCCTTCAAACCACGCAGCGAGGTATCCATAGGAACATGGATAGGCTACAGGGGCTACGGCTTGGGGTACAGCTATTCGCTACACCGCTCTGAAGGGCGCAATTTCTCCAGCGGTGCCACCGGTGCCAACTATGGTGTCAACCTGCGCATCCGCAGCTTCAACACCAGAGACATCGAAGCCCATATGTGGGGATATGATGAGGAAGGTCCCTTCAACGAACCATTCGAGGAAACCGAAACGTGGGATGACATCAAGGTAAAATCAGCTATCTTCGACGGCTATTATATGTTCAACGGCAAGCGATTCTCCTATGCTGCTGCCTACGACCAATCAAGTATCCAGGTACGTTCTGCGGGGTCGTTCATGCTGGGACTGATGTGGTTCCAGACATCCATTGACTATGCACGTCCATTAAACGGACTACTCATTCAAATCTTGGGTGGCGTAGGACGCATCAAACTGCATGAAGGTAGCATCGGCGTGGGCTATGCCTACAACTGGGTACCGGTGAAGAACCTGCTCATCAATATCACGGCCATGCCTATGCTGGTGGTCTATAACCGTACCAAGGCCTATTTTTATGAGTCGAACTACGACATATTCTTGGACGAGGGCGAAATATCACCTACGGGCAAAAAGTATGTTCCCGACGACGACGACAGTTGGCAGGATGACATCACGCTGGAAGAAGTATCGTCTGACACAAAATATGGCAAACTTTCCCTCAATATAGATGCCCGCGCTTCGATTACCTACAATTTCGACCGTTTCTTCCTGAATGTCTATGGTCAGGTAAACCACTGGAACAACAAAATTGACAACAACAGAATCAAACTGACCGATTGGTATGTCAATGCTTCGCTGGGCTTCAGATTCTAAAAAAAAGTACTAATTATTCTTAAATCGCATGGAAATTGGATTTTTTTGACTATATTTGCAGAATATTTTTAGAACTTTATACAAATTATTCATTATGAACGACAACAAAGTTATGAACAAAGCAGCGGACAACATCCGTATCCTTGCTGCTTCAATGGTTGAGAAAGCCAAGTCAGGTCACCCCGGTGGTGCTATGGGTGGTGCAGATTTCATTAACACCCTGTATTCAGAATTCCTGGTTTACGACCCCGAGAATCCCACTTGGCCGGGTCGCGACCGTTTCTTCCTGGATCCTGGTCACATGGCTCCAATGCTCTATAGCCAGCTGTGCCTCATCGGCAAGTACACGCTGGAGGATCTGAAGAACCTGCGTCAGTGGGGTTCTGTCACTCCTGGTCACCCCGAGCGCGAGATTGAGCGCGGCATCGAGAACACCTCTGGTCCTCTCGGACAGGGTCACTGCTTCGCTGTTGGTGCTGCTATCGCCGCTAAGTTCCTGAAGGCTCGTCTGGGCGATGTGATGGGTCAGACCATCTATGCCTATATCTCTGACGGTGGTGTGCAGGAGGAGATTTCTCAGGGTGCTGGCCGTATTGCCGGTAACTTGGGGCTGGACAACCTGATTATGTTCTATGACGCCAACGACATTCAGCTCTCTACCAAGACTGAGGTGGTGACCTGTGAGGATACCGCTAAGAAGTATGAGGCTTGGGGCTGGTACGTACAGAAGATTGACGGTAACAACGTGGATCAGATCCGTGAGGCCATCAAGAACGCTCAGAAGGAGACTGCACGTCCTTCGCTGATTATCGGTCACTGTGTGATGGGTAAGGGTGCTCGCAAGGCAGACGGCTCTTCATACGAGAGCAACTGCGCTACCCACGGTGCTCCTCTCGGTGGTGATGCTTATATCAACACCATGAAGAACCTGGGTGCCGATCCTGAGAATCCATTCCAGATCTTCCCAGAGGTGAAGGAACTGTATGCTAAGCGTGCTGAGGAATTGAAGAAGATTTGCGCTGAGCGCTATACACAGATGGCTGCTTGGGCACAGGCTAATCCTGAGAAGGCTGCCCAGCTGGAGGAGTGGTTCAGCGGTAAGGCTCCGAAGATTGACTGGAGCAAGGTTGAGCAGAAGGCTGGCAGTGCTACTCGTAGTGCTAGTGCAGCTGTTCTGGGTCAGCTGGCTGAGCAGGTGCCCAACATGATTTGTGCTTCTGCCGACCTGTCTAACTCTGACAATACCAACGGCTTCCTGAAGAAGACTCACGACCTCGTTCGTGGCGACTTCAGTGGTGCCTTCTTCGAGGCTGGTGTAGCTGAGCTCACAATGGCTTGCTGCTGTATCGGTATGGCACTGCACGGTGGTGTTATCCCCGCTTGCGGTACCTTCTTCGTATTCTCTGATTACATGAAGCCCGCCGTACGTATGGCTGCCCTCATGGAGCTGCCTGTTAAGTTCATCTGGACTCACGATGCCTTCCGTGTAGGTGAGGATGGTCCTACCCACGAGCCTGTTGAGCAGGAGGCACAGATCCGCCTGATGGAGAAGCTGAAGAACCACCACGGTAAGAACTCTGTATTGGTAGTTCGTCCTGCCGATGCCGAGGAGACCACCGTTTGCTGGCGCATGGCTATGGAGAATGTTGATACTCCTACGGCTCTCATTTTCTCTCGTCAGAACATCGAGATGCTGCCCGAGGGCAATGACTACAGCCAAGCTACCAAGGGTGCTTACGTTGTAGCTGGTTCAGACGAGAACTTCGACGTTATCCTGCTGGCTTCAGGTTCTGAGGTTTCTACCTTGGAGGCTGGTGCCAAGCTGTTGGCTGCCGACGGTATCAAGACTCGTGTCGTCAGTGTTCCTTCTGAGGGTCTGTTCCGCAGCCAGTCAAAGGAATATCAGCAGAGCGTGCTACCTGCAGGCAAGAAGAAGTTCGGTCTGACCGCTGGTCTGCCCGTAAACCTCGAAGGTCTGGTAGGTGCCGACGGTACCGTTTGGGGTCTGGAGAGCTTCGGTTTCTCTGCTCCTTACAAGGTGCTCGACGAGAAGCTCGGCTTCACTGGTGAGAATGTTTACAAGCAGGTCAAGGCTCTGCTGGGATAAATATTTAAACACAGAGGTACAGAGACACAAAGTAAAAAAAATAATCTCTGTAGCTCTGTATCTCTGTGTTGATTATTACAAAATAAACTATGGAAATAAAGACTGTAGGTGTAGCCTGCGACCACGCAGGATACCCTTTAAAGAAATTCGTACTCGAGTACCTGGAAGAGAAGGGTTATCCCTATAAGGACTATGGTACATGGAGTGATGCCTCTGTCGACTATCCCGACTTCGGTCATGCACTGGCTGAAGGTATCGAGAGCGGTGAGGTGTATCCTGGTATTGCCATCTGTGGTAGCGGTGAGGGTATCTCTATCACCCTGAACAAGCACCAGCAGGTACGTGCCGGACTGTGTTGGATTCCTGAGATTGCCCATCTCATCCGTCAGCACAACGATGCCAACGTACTGGTGATGCCTGGTCGTTTCATCGACAACAATATGGCACGTAAGATTATGGACGAGTTCTTCACGGCTACCTTCGAAGGTGGACGTCATCAGAAGCGCGTTGATAAGATACCCGTTAAGTAAGCGGCACAACTATCAGCACAACGTTCCCCATCAACACCGGCAGAGACGATGCCGCCTGCATAGCCGGCACCCTCGCCACAGGGGAAGAGACCTTGAATACGGACATGCATCAGCGTGTCCGTATTTCTTATGATGCGCACAGGAGAAGAAGTACGTGTCTCTACGCCAATCATCACTGCTTCGTTGGTGAGGAAACCATGCGCGTGTTTCCCAAAATACTTAAAACCCTCCTGTAGCCGTTTGGTAATCTTCTTCGGCATCCAGAAGTGCAAGGGTGAAGAGATCAGTCCTGGAGCGTAGGAGCTCTTGGGTAAGTCGTAACTCAATCGGTTGTTGACGAAGTCGGCCATACGCTGTGCTGGTGCTGTCTGTTTCATATTCCCCTGTTGCCAACAGTCGCGTTCCAGTTGTTCTTGGAAGGCCATCACTTTCAGCTGTTGGCTGTTGGCTATTGGTTGTTGGCTTTCAATATCCTCTGGGCGAATCTCCACCACCATACCGCTGTTGCTCCATTGTCCACCACGATTGGAGGGCGACATGCCATTGACGACTATCTGTTGCTTATCCGTAGCGGCAGGGATGACAAAACCACCTGGACACATACAGAAGGAGTAGACACCACGACCATCCACCTGCGTCACAAACGAATACTCGGCGGCAGGAAGGTATTTCCCCCTACCCTGTTTGTTATGATACTGTATCTGGTCTATCAGCATTGACGGATGTTCCAAGCGTACACCAACAGCAATACCCTTGGCCTCTATCTCTATCTTCGATTCCGCTAAGTATCTGTAAACATCTCTGGCACTATGACCAGTGGCTAGGATAACGGGACCCTTGAATTTGAGTTGAGCGTTGAGCGTTGGGAGTTGGGAGTTATTAATTGCCTCTACGCCGACTACGGTATCACCTTCAAGAAGCAGGCGCGTCATCTTGGTTTGGAAATGAACCTCACCACCACAACGGAGGATGGTATTACGCATGTTCTCGATGACTCTCGGCAACTTATCCGTTCCGATATGTGGATGAGCATCGGCAAGGATATTCGTAGAAGCACCATGCTGACAGAACACATTCAATATCTTCTCGATATTCCCACGTTTCTTACTACGCGTATAAAGCTTACCGTCGGAATAGGCACCAGCACCACCTTCACCAAAACAATAGTTACTCTCAGGGTTTATCTTTTGTGTCTTCGTAATCTGCGAGAGGTCTTTCTTCCGTTCGTGTACATCCTTACCCCGCTCCAGGACAATAGGACGCAAGCCTAACTCTATCAATCGCAAGGCAGCAAAGAGTCCTCCAGGACCAGCACCTACGACGATGACCTGTGGACGGCCGGAGACATCAGGATAGTCCGTATGCTGATATGCGTCATCCTCGGGCATCTCGTTGATATACACCCGTACACGAAGATTAATGAATATGGTACGCTGACGGGCATCAATACTCCGACGAAGGATGCGCAGATGCGTGATGGTACGGACATCAAAGCCTTTCTCCTCTGCAATATAGTCCCTGAGCGACTGTTCGTTGGCAGCCACTTGCGGAAAGACCCTGATGTCGTATTCACTAACCATCGGCTTTAATCGTCGTTCTTAAAGAGATCATGAATCTCCTCGATCTCATCTTCGTCAAACCATTTGGAGAGTCTGTTTTTTGCCTTCTCCTGTATTTCCGGATCCACATCCGTCCAAACCTTCTTCAAGACATAAAGCAATACAGCAAGGTCGTCAGAAAGTCCAACAATAGGAATAGCATCTGGTAACACATCCAAAGGACTGATCATATAACCCAATGCACCAATAATCATAGCCTTATTGGCCGTACTTACCTTATCGCTTTGTAAGGTATAATACAAAATCAGTGCCGCATAAACCAATTTCGCGCCTGCCCGTTTAGCTATACGGGAAATCTTCTCAACAAACTCTGATTGAGAAAACTTATTGGCATAATTCATAAAATCAGGTAGTTCCATATCATTTATGTTTTAATTCTTGTTCTTTTTATTCTTATATTCTTTTCTTAAACCGAAATTCATACCCACATAGATACAAAGATCTCCAAAGATGTTGTTGGCTGCAAAACGTGACTTATGATAGTTATAGGCACGGACAATAGCACTTGCCCCAGCATACCATTTGGTATTGTTCCATACAAGACCGAAACGTCCGATACCATCAATATTGAAATTGCCGAAATCAAAACCCTCCTTTTTCTTCCCCTCCGTTTCACTACGGGATGTCTTGTACGCAAGTGCCATAGAAAGACTGGTGCATAAAAGCCAATTACGTGCAAACACCCAGTTATAGGCATAGCCTACAGAAGCATTGATATCCGTGTACTTGATACTATTGAACATCAGACCGCTATCCAGTTTCACTTCGTGACTCAGTCGCTCCTTGGCAATCTCCTCCAAACGTTTGTAATCAAATTCTATCTTATTAACCAGATAACCAACACCCACCATCCATGAGCCACAACTGATCTTCTGACAGGTACTCTGTGCAAAGGCGGCTGGATAGGAGAAACGCTTGTGATTGAAAATGTAATAGAGATTGACACCAGTGATGCTCACGTTGAGTCCGTCGAAAGCTACTCCTTCCAGAGATTTTGTTTCATAGGAAGAGCCGAAATCCACACTCTTGATATTATAATTCTGAACTGAGCGACGATAGAAAATATCAGCACCAAACCGTGAACTGTAAATACTGCCATCAATCTCCAGTTTTCGCTTGCCACTGAAAATATTCATCGTTCTCATATCAATCGTATAACCCAGGAATATCCACCGCCATCCGAAATAAGGTCCTATACGGATGCCTAAGTCTGGAGCAAAGGAAATGGTCTGTCGGTTTCTGCCTTCTCCTGCACTCAACTTATAATAATCATAGGTATTGATAGACTGAAGCATCAACGCCCAGTTGTAATGCTGGGGCTCCACATAGTTGGTATCTACCTCACTGAAACTGTCAATCAAGCGGGAGAACCAACCTTGTTTGGGCTTCTCCACAGTTAGTGAGTCTGTAGCAAAAACCGTCAGGTTCATTAGTAACATTAACAGTAACAGATACTTTCTCATCTAAAACTTGCCTAATATTCTATCCAACGCCCAGTTGACGGGAGTTGCTGAAACACTCGTACACTCACATATACCAATACCTTGCAGGTGTTCTATCACACGCTTGATCAGCGGATACTGTACATACGGTGGATTGGGAACCGTGATTTTCTGAGTACCCTCACTGGTATGTAACTTGATAGGAGCATAGTCGAATACCGAGAAACTCACCGAGCCTTTCTCGCCAATCAGTTCGATACGATCTTCCCGAGCCGACTCATGGGCCACAAAGCACCAAGAACCACTTCCCGGCAGTCCGTTCTCAAACTGGAAACAAGCACTCACGCTGTCTTCCGCCTGATAGAGTCCCCCACGATTGGCACAGATACCACGAGCCTCGATAATGACTCCAAAGATATCCTGCAACAGATCAAGTTGATGGGGAGCCAGATCATAGAAATAGCCACCGCCTGCTATCTCCGGCTGTAAACGCCAAGGTAATTCAGAAGGTTTAGTATAGTCAAGTTCCCGAGGTGGAACAGCAAAGCGCACATGAACATTGACCATCTTACCAATCATACCACTATTGACAATCTCCTTGATTTTCTGGAAATACGGAAGATAACGGCGGTAATAGGCGACAAAACAAGGAATACCTGTTTCCTCACTGACACGGTTGACACGAGCGCAGTCCTCGTACGATGCAGCAAGTGGTTTTTCCACATAAACAGGTTTTCCTGCCTTCATAGCCATAATGGCATAGGTAGCGTGACTGGACGGTGGCGTTGCAACATATACGGCATTCACATCCGGATCGTCAATCAACTCTTGGGCATCAGTATACCACTTGGGAATTCCATGCTTGACAGCATACGAACGAGCACGTTCCTCGGTACGACTCATCACGGCAACAACACTCGAGCCCTCTACTTCCGAGAAGGCCGGTCCGCTTTTGATTTCCGTCACCTCACCGCAACCGATGAATCCCCATTTTAGCAATTTCATACCTTATGACTTATAACATTCCCTTGGTACTTGGCAACTCGTAATGATAGATATCACGACGTACTGCCATCTTCAGCGAACGGGCCAGTGCCTTGAAGATGCCCTCTATCTTATGGTGCTCGTTATCTCCTTCCGCCTTGATGTTCAAGTTCATCTTGGCAGCATCACTCAGACTCTTGAAGAAATGCAGGAACATCTCCGTAGGCATTTCCCCAATCTTCTCACGATGGAATTCGGCATCCCATACTAGCCAGGGGCGACCGCCGAAATCGAGGGCGACACTGCACAGACAGTCGTCCATCGGCAGACAATAACCATAGCGTTCAATACCCCGTTTGTCACCCAGCGCTTTCAGGATACACTCGCCCAATGCGATAGCAGTATCCTCAATGGTGTGGTGCTCGTCCACTTCCAAATCACCTTTCGTATGTATCGTCAGGTCCATCATCCCATGCTTGCCAATCTGTTCCAGCATGTGGTCGAAAAAGCCCAAACCTGTAGAAATATCACACTTTCCCGTTCCATCCAAACATAGCTTAATCTCTATGTTTGTCTCCTTAGTAGTCCGTTTTACTTCCGCATAGCGTTCTCCAGCAAAGAGTGTCTCTGTAATTTTATCCCAACTGCCTACCTGCAGGAATTTGCATCCGATATTCTTAGCAAACTGGCGGTCGGTATCTCTGTCGCCAATCACATAGCTATTAGCAATATCATAGTCGGGATTATTCATGTATTTCTCCACCAGTCCCGTATTCGGTTTTCGTGTTGGCGCATTGTCCTCTGGGAAATGGGGGTCTATGAGGATGTCGTCAAATACCACGCCCTCACCCCTCAGCGTCTGCAGAATGAAGTTATGAACAGGCCAAAAAGTGTCCTCTGGGAACGCATCCGTCCCCAGTCCGTCCTGATTACTGACCATCACCATCTCAAAATCAAGACGCTGACGCATAAATACCATATTACGGATGACTCCCTCAACGAACTTCAGTTTTTCAAAAGAGTCAATCTGCTCGTCGGCAGGCTCTTCTATGATGGTACCGTCACGATCGATAAATAAAAGTCTTTTCATATCTCTAGTTTGTTTTTCTCTTTCTCGTAAGTCTCAATAGAACCGTACATATAGTAAAAAACCAATAGTATCGGCAAATACAGGTATATCAATACAAAGCCTGTCAGGAAGAACGTAACGATTGTCAGCACATTCACATAATCAGGCATTCCCAATGGGTCTCCATTCAAAAATCCCTCTTGTGCCATCACATTCGCCTGTGTCAGGATGATAGCAGGCAACAGGAATATACTCATCAGAACACCTATTATCATACCGCCTATCAGACACGTCGTAAAGATATGTCCCCAATGACGGAGTCCTGTCCCATAATACTTCGACAAGACAAAGAAATAGCCACATCCCTTGTTCAGGATATACTTCACAGCAACATAAATCAACGGGAAAGCCAATAGCACAATAGCCAAAGTAGCTGTCAGGGAAGTAATCTCCAGCGTGATGGGGGCAATGGAAACGAACTTCAACAACAACACAATCAGCCCTGCAATAACCAGGACGGGAACCAGTACAACAAAAAGACTGAAGAGATAACCCTTCAGGGTACGTCCCATCAGTTTAGTACTAATACCAAACCATCGACTAGGTACCGTCATCTTATCAGTATCCTGATGCTCCTTCAATTTATTCAGCACAGTAGCAAAGGTAAATGCCTCAACAACGATATACAACAATATCAAGATGATGATAGCGCCTCCTATGAGCAAGTATTCTTGAGCCGTCTCTAGTGACAACTGCTGATGCTGTACCACTGTCTGTCTCATAATCTCAGCCGTAATGGCTGGAAGATTTACCGCGCATATCGTTCCTAATGCAGCAAAGACGACTGCATACAACAACGCCATGATCCATGAAGCTTTGAAGAACAGGCGGAAATGGTTAAAGTATAGACCAAAGCCAGCAGAGATAACTCCCCGATAACTACGGTTCTTAAACAATGTATATTCCATTTGCTAATGAATTAGGCTACAAAGATACGATTAAGTGAGCAAAAAGCCAAATTTATTTGCACTTTTTCAAGCGTGAGTATCTTCGAGACAATGTCTCAAAGATAATGAAGTCCTATCGTTTCAGGATAACATAGATAATCACAGGTGCACCCATGATGGGTGTAACGGCATTCAAGGGAATAACCCCATTCTCACCAGGAAGAACTGTAATGAGATTACATAACAATGCGATTACAGCCCCCATCAGAATGGTGGCTGGTAACAATGAACGATGGTTATCTGTGGTCAATAAAAGACGGGCAATATGCGGAACAGCAAGCCCGATGAAGGCAACTGGGCCACAGAAGGCCGTCGTGACAGCTGTCAAGATACCCGTCACTATCAACAGCCAATTGCGTACCTTGATGATATTGATGCCGAGGTTCTCCGCATAACTGTCTCCCAACATCAGGGCATTCAAGGGTTTGATAAGCAACAGACTACCCAGTAGTCCCAGTAAGGTGATGCAGGCAAAGACGGGCATCATTTTCATTGAAACACCACCAAACGAACCCATACCCCATACCATATAGGAACGGACGCCCTCGTCTGTTGCAAAGAAATTAAGCAGTGAGATCGCTGAATTGGAGATATAACCAATCATGATACCAATAATCAACAGCATCACATGATTACGGACAATGGTAGAGAAAAAGAAAATCAAAGCCATCACCAACATAGCACCAATGAAAGCAGCAGTCAATACTGCCACAAAGCCAGACAGACTGACAGAACCTGCAGAGATACTGCCGCCTAAGAACAACATCACCAAGGCGACACCAAATCCGGCACCGCTATTGATACCGAAGATACTCGGACCCGCCAACGGATTACGGAAAGCTGTCTGCAACATCAGACCGCTAACAGCAAGGGCACCTCCACACAGAATGGCGGTCAATGCCTGAGGCAAACGGGATTCCAGAATGATATACAGCCAGGAAGGTTTGACATTTTCCTCTCCAAGGAGGATACGGAAAGTATCCCCCACAGGTATCGAGACCGACCCCATCACCAGATTAAGGACAAAGAGGATGAGGATGACAAACGCCAGTCCAATGCAATATATCGTTCCCTTATTCATTCAGTTTATGATAATAACGCAAAGGAACCTTGTTTGGTATGTCCGGGTGAAGTATCTGGATGAAGTCACTCAACAGCCAGTCTGGACGGAACGGCGTTTCCTCATAGAACAACGACAGCTCCACATTACAGCCATAGACGTTCCTGTCGGCAAATGCCTGTAGTTGTTTGTAACCATGATGCTCACTGAGCAGCTCGCGATAACTCTGGGTATGATCACTGCTATAGCGATATAGCCATACCTCTGCACCTCCTGCCTTCTCCAAGACAGCCTCAAAGGGTAAGGACACACTACCACTATGGCTATCATCAACCCATGGATATTGTCCGCCAGCATCCTGCAGCATTTCCCCTATCGTACTGTTGCCACCTGGAACATACCATACGGAACCCACCATCTTGTCAACCAGCACAGAACAACCAGGTCCTGCTTTCTGGGCTTCTGCCTTCAACAGATGATAGTTCTTTTCTACAACATCAAACAAACTGTCTGTCTTCTGCTCTTCTCCAAAGAGCATTCCATAGAACTTCATCCATTCAGCACGACCAAGCGGAGAGCTCTCCATATACTCTGCACACTCCACCAAAGGAATGTCTATCTCCTCCAGTTTACCATAGCCGCCGCTGTTCTCAAACGGAGAAAGCAGGATAACATCCGGCTTGATATCCATGATTTTCTCCACCACAGGACTCAAGCCACTGCCACAATCGACAATACGTCCCCTTTTCACCTGTTCCTGAATATAAGGCACCTTAATATATTTCAGGTCGGCTACGCCCACGATATTCTCCCCATGCCCCAATGTCGTTACAAGAGAACAATGAACAGTGGTGAATATTGCCGCACGTTGTATTGGAGTACGGATAATCGTACCATGAGGAAGTTGTCTGGGCATCTCTCCTTGCTGCGGAACAAGCAGATAGGTCTGAAGGATTCGCCCTTCCTTCCAAGGGTTACGGATATTCACCTCTGTATATCCATCATATCGGATGATGGACAATAGAGACGAATACTTAAGATGTAAAGTGTCGCCACCTTCCTGTGAAAAGCCGGTACGGTTTCCACAGGAAGACAGCAACACAATTGTCACAAGGACAAATAGATATAGCTTATTGATAATGTTTTTAATAAACATATTCCTCATAAGCCATATTGAAGGCTATAGCAGTAGGACCAACGCCACAGGCATACTCCTTCAGCTTCGTTCCATACTCGTCATACTCTACGACATAACCATTCGCAGAATAGTCAGGAGTATTGGGAGTATCAGCTTTCTCACTGTAAGACGCTACAAAGATATGACCTGTTACAGGGTCTGCCGTCACTATGTTAGGATAGAAGAACCTATCGACACCTGAAGGATAGTCTTTCTTGGTACCTGTCTGTATGTTATAGACTGTGAAATGGTCAACATTAGCACCATAATCAGAGCAGTCTGATGCATAGATATTATATCCGACAAACGTAGCATTCGTACAGTTAAACAGGGAGGTCACGTCACCACTACTGCTAATCTTACGAATACCGCCCTTGACATCGGCATAGTTACCCATATCCAACACATAGATGGCTGCACCATTCATCGTCACAGCCACAGCAGTAGGATTGGTAATCTTGCTATCTGTAAACGTCTTTGACTCTTTTGAAGACAAATTGACGAGAGAGACTGAGGCCTTTGTCACAGCACTATAGTCGGAATTGGCAACGACCAGATAACTGCCGGAAACAGCAATTCCTTCAGGATAAGAACCTACGGTGTAAGTATCCTTCAATGAGAAGTTAATAGTGTCAATAGCTGCCACATATCCGTTACCCTCTGTGGTCGTAGCCCATGTCTCTGGGTCAAAGGTGTTTGAGCAGCCGCCATAGGTCGACACATAGACAAGACCGTCTGCAGCACAGAGGCGACGTGGATTGATACCTTTGTCTGCACCCATCATATCCGTGAGCTTAATCTGTTTAATGGAAGCCAGCGTCTTGGCATCAACTATCTCAAGGGTGTTCTCGTCTGTCACGGCGATATACATTTTGTCACCATAGACCAGGATGTCGTTAGGGGTACCGCCCAGCGAACGACCGTTTTTGGCATAGAACTGGTCATTGGCAGAGATTCCTGTAGCATAGTCAATGTAGGTCAGGCTGCCATCGATTCCGCTCCAGGCATTACCAGCACAAAGCACATAAGAACCATTCGTGACTACAACGGAAATCACATTTTTTCCATTATCTTTGTCATCACAGGCAGTAAAGAGCGTTGCACTCAACAGTACTGCCAAACTTAAAAGATACTTTTTCATTTTTTTACTTAGAATTTATAATTTAATGTTACTTGATAACTTCGTCTTGGCATCGGATAGTGATACACAATCTCGTATTGCTTGTCAAACACGTTCTTGAGGTCGAAACGTGCCTCTATCTGATGTTTCCCAAAGGTCAGCTGGCGATATGCCGTCAGTCCGATATCCGTATAGCCGTCTATCATGGTCCCGTCGTAATGGTCGTTGTTAGGCCAACGGCTGCTCACTCTCACGCCATGCACGGACAGGTTGACCCACGGATTCTCAAACGTCAGGGCGACGCTGCCCGTATGCTTGGGCATATACGCAATCTGCTTCTTATAGTTGGGCGACTCCGGATTGAAACGGTTCTCTACCCGCTGGTAACTGTAGTTACCCGAAAGCAGTAAAGCATAGCGTGGAGAGAAACGATAGGATGCTTTGATGGTGGCATCCAGCCCATAGGTATATACCTTCCCCACGTTCACACACGTCCAGACAAACATATTATAGGGTACAGCCACGATCATGTCTTTCACATGATTATAATAGCCGTCAAGGGTCGTATAGAGTTGCCAGTTCTTCGAGCGGGTATGCGAGAAAGTGACTCCGATGTTATACTGGTCCGTCAACTCCGGCTTGAGGTTAGGAGACCCGTAGTGAAAGAAATAGCTCTCATTGAAAGTCGGAGCACGGAAGATATTCTTATACGATGCACGAACATACAGGTCATCGTCCGGAAGAAGCCGATACGAAAGGGATACAGAAGGCGAAAGCCGTCTCATGTTATTGGCGGAATTCTTCTGGATATCAGTTCTTTCCACCTGTGGCACGTCTTTCTGTTCATTCAGGTAGATGGAATAAAGCAACCGACCTAAGATGGTCAGACGCTTGGCATGATACTTTACCGTTGCCGACTGCAGAACGGTATGACGATACGGATGCCCCATCACCGTCCGCCACGAACTGCCGTTCAGGTTATTGAAGGCATAGTCTGCGGAATAGTCGAATGCCCAATGCTCATTAGGAGCATAAAGCAAGGCGGCCGAGGTATAGACCTCTCTTTGCCAATAACTGGCATCGTTGATTCCACCAGGCATCAGATTATCCTGGTAGATGGAGGCGGCCCAGTTGAACTTGGAGTTCCATTTCAACGACCACCTGTCGTTCCATCGCGTCTGAAACGTCACCTGTCCGAAGAAATTCCTGTCCCTTAGGTTCTCTCCGCTCAGATTGGTGTAATAATGTACCTGTCCAGGCAGCTGGCGGTCATTGTCGTAATAATACATCTTTCCTGTCAACCGGTTCATCTTGTTGATATTCCACAGGAAGTTCAGCTCCCCATGTCCGCTTTTCATCCTGCTGTTCGTACGGCGGTCATGAATGGTTTGCGTGCCATTTTGTAGTTCATAGGGGTAGTCATTCTCCGCATAGATATATTCCCCTACGGCACTGAAGGCAAATTTGTCGGAGAAATTCTGCTCATAACGGAGAAAGGGACTGACATAGCCGAAAGAACCGAACTTCACTTGGGTCGTCAGGTGAGGCTTCGTGTCTTCTGTCGGCAGACGAAGCGTCTGGATATTCAGCACGGCAGGAGTCGTTACCTGACGGGCAGGAATGAAGATATCATCATGGTCACCAATCACCAGCGAGATATGATCCACATTATCCAGGGAATAGCGGGAGAGGTCTATCTCACCGCTCTGACATTCCGAGAGCATCACACCGTCGTAGCTCACTCCCGTATGCTTGGCGCCGAAGCCACGTACGGAGACGGTCTTCATACCCCCTGCCCCACCATAGTCACGTAAGGTGATGCCAGCCATACGATGCAGGGCATCGGCGATATCCGTCACACCCATCGCCAGCATGTCCTGACGGTCCAGCAGATGCAGTGGTGCCGTACTGGTGACAGTATGTTTCCGCTGTGTCTCTGTGATCGTTACCCCTTCCAGCTGATGCACTCGGTCTGTAATGGTATCTGTCTGTGCCACAGCACATAATGACACCCCCAAGAAACCAAGAAATGTGACAATCTTTTTCATCCTTTGTTCTAACGACCTTTTTTGCAGATGCAAAAGTAATATATTATAGCCAAACGACAAAGGATTTTATTCGTTTTTTGTTCCAAGAATCCGATAGACGGCAGGAATATCTACATAGCGGCGAATATGGTCGGCAAGTTTGTCGTATTGCTGTTCCTTAAAGGCATGATAGTCGAAGACAGCTGCGCTTTCCACCTTATCGGAATAAGGACGGAGCAGGAAGTCAACAAACGGAGCATTGTCAAGAATACCGTGAATATAGGTGCCCATGCAGCCATCGCTCATAAGGATGGCCTCGTTAGTATCGCTGACTCCCTGATGAATCTCATAACCCTGACACGTCTGGCCGTTAAATTCAAAGGTGACTTGACGGGTGGTTTTCTCCTTCGTGATGGTGGTATGGATGGGCAGCAGACCAAGCCCCGGCAGACTGGTGATGTCACCCTCAAGCGCATCAGGGTCTTCCACCGTTTGTCCCATCATCTGGTAACCACCACAGATGCCCAGTATGGTAGTGCCGCGACGATGGGCCTTGACAATGGCCTCAGCCATCCCGCCACGACGTAGGTGGTAGAGGTCGTCAATGGTTGATTTCGAACCTGGCAGGATGACGATATCTGCCTCGTCCAATTCCTTAGGATTGTTCGTATAGTAAAGATGTATGCGCTCATCCTGTTCCAAGAGATTGAAGTCCGTAAAGTTACTCATGTGGCGAAGCAGGACGACAGCCACGTTGACTGTTGACTGTTGACTGCTGTGAGACTTCCGCTCTAAAGACACCGAATCTTCATCTTCTATATGAATATCATTGAAGTATGGGACGACTCCCAAGACGGGTACATGACAGAGTTCCTCGATGATTTTCACACCATCTTCAAACAGTTTAGCATCTCCACGGAACTTATTGATAATAATACCCTTAACAAACTTTCGCTCTTCCTCTGTCATCAGCATGATACTGCCATATACGCTGGCAAAGACACCTCCTTTGTCAATGTCGGCTACAAGGATGACATCCGCTTGGGCATACATCGCCATCGGCATGTTTACCAAGTCTATTTTCCGGAGATTAATCTCAGAGACACTCCCCGCCCCCTCCATCACGATGGGGTTGTATTTCGAGGCCAGGCGGTCGAAGGCCTGATGCACCTCCCGACGAAGTTCCTCCCTACCCTCCTGACGGAAATAACTGCCTGCCGACTGATTGCCCACGGGTTTACCATTCAGCACCACCTGTGAGGTATGGTCTGATTGAGGTTTCAGCAGTATCGGGTTCATATCCGTATGACAAGCAATGCCTGCCGCCTCCGCCTGTACAGCCTGCGCCCGTCCTATCTCCAATCCCTCTGGCGTAGCATAGGAGTTCAACGACATATTCTGTGCCTTAAAAGGCGCAGGATGATAGCCGTCCTGCAGGAAGATACGACAGAATCCTGCGGCAATCACGCTCTTGCCAACGTCGCTGCCTGTACCTACGAACATAATAGGATGTAGTGCCATACAAACTCAATATAAGGATTTTACCAGTCGGAGAGGCTGGACTTGGACTCGATGCGGTTCTCAAGGTCGTCGTCAAGGGAAGAGAAGAAGTCGATGCCGGTAAGGCGCTCTATCTCGTCAACGGAACGGACGGCCTGGCGCATGGGCTGACTGGAGCCGACGTTCTCGTAGATGAAGCCGATGGCGGCGGGATGTTTGCCAGTGCGGAGAACGACCTTGTAGAATGCCTCAGGAACAGTGATGCGACGACTGCGCTCACGTCCGATGGTCTTGTGGCTATTGCCGCGAAGGACGGGACCACAGACAATATAGATACGCTCGTAGCGACGAGCCCAGGTGCGACAGAGCTGCTCCAGGTCGTTCCAGTCGTTCTTGTTCAGATTGTGGTTCTGCGGACAGATGTTGGTCATGAGGAAAGTCTGCTCCTGGGCCGTACGGTTCCACTTGTTGTCGCCTGCCGGACACATGTGGCCACGATCGTAGCCCGACTGCATATAGTCGAAGGTGGTGACAGGATTAGGTATGTCGCTGTCTGGCGTAAAAGCAAAATTCTTACGCTGACTCTTGCCGTAGGTATGGTCCTTGGTGAGATACCAGCTGACAGCCAACGGGATACGCAGGGTTTCGGAATACCACGACTTGTAGGCATAGCGCTGCAATGGGGTGACATCCTGACGGAGCCGGACATCGGTGAGATTGTTCTCTGACGCAGAAGACGACTGTTGTCCGACACGCTGTCCGCAGGACTGCAAGGAAAGCAGCATGACGGCTGCAAGGAGAAGGGAGAGTCTTTTCATGTCAACTGATACGGGTATAGATGTAAATGGAGAATACGAGGGTGAGCATGGTGCTGCAAAGGGCTGCCGACGTCATCAGGGCGAGGAACGCCAGCGACTGCAGGGGCGAGAAGCCACCCATCAGCATACCGCAGAGCAACGAGGGGATGAAGACCAGTCCGACCAACAGTAACTGCTGCAGCACGGGAGTGAAAGCACGGGTGATGGCCTTGGTGAGGAACGGGCGCAAGGCCTCCAACTGACTGGCACCATTGCCACGAAGATACTCAAAGAGTTCCTTATGGGTACGACGCTCGAAGACGTAGGTGGTGATGCCACGACGACAGACGAAGAGGGCCTCAGCCTGCAGCATCGTCATGACGGGCAAGAAAAACGGGGCGCTGAACAAAGAAGGAACGTCCATCAGCAACAGGACGACAAGGCCCATGATAAACGTCATCAACGTCATGCTGATATAGATGGGGACAGACTGCCAACGCTTACGGCAATAGACGGCTGTAGCCACTCCGCTGGTCAGCAGCGCCCACAGAATGTTCAACCACGCCTTGTCCCACTCGAAGATGTAGTAAAGACAGCCTGCCAACAGCAGCAGCGTCAGCGTCAACCGCACCAGGACGGAGGCTGACTGACGCAGGAAACGGCGGTCAAGACGGAAAAGGATGAGGGCGGGTATCAGCAACAGCAGGATACCGATCAGCATTCGTACAATCGTGATATTCATAGTCGTATCTGATTTTGCAGGATTCGTGAATTAACGGCAAAGACGGTGGCTCCCCTAGCGGCAGCCTCATGCAACAGACTGTCGACCATCTCCATCGTCTCGGCACTGATAGGAGCAGCAGGCTCGTCGACAATCAGCAGGCGCTTGTCCAGCTGTATCGCATTCTGAAGCAACAGGAGGTAACGCTCATCGGCAGAGAGCTCCGTCCAACGACGTCCATCGGCAGGAACCTTATAGGAGGTCTCGCCCTTGTTGACCTTGAGTCCGAACAGCATCTCCGATAGGTCGACAATACTGTCGTAGTCTTCTACCGCCGTCAACTGCTGGGGCACATAGGCTATCTGGCGACGGAAATAGGGAGCCGACAAGGGGGTGAGCAACTCGCCATCGATACTGATATGTCCGCTGTCAATAGGGATAAAGCCCAGAATAGCACGCAGCAACGTGGTCTTGCCAACAGCCTCTGAGCCCGTCAGACATACCAGCTGCCCATCGCCCACTGTCAGGGACAGGGAGTGAATCAACGGCTCTATCGTTACATTATGCAGTTCTAACATGCTGCAAAGGTAATAAATAATTCATAATTCTTTGCAAGCAAAGCGAATAAATTCGATTGCATAGTTCATAGTTCATAATTATTTTGTAATTTTGCACCCATGAATACGAAAAAGAGGCGGATGCCCGCTGAATGGGAACACCAAAGTGCCGTGCAGTTGACGATGCCGCACGAGCATACCGACTGGGCTCCCATCCTGCCTGAGATACTTGCTGTGTATGAGGAGATGAAGCGCGAAATCACTAAGCGTGAACCCCTGATCATCGTGGACGACATTCCCCATAACGACACATGGGCCAGGGATCACGGGTTCATTACAGTAGAGGAAACTTCAGACCTCAGGCCTCAGACCTCAGACCTCAAACTCCTCGATTTCAAGTTCAACGGCTGGGGAGAGAAATTCCCTGCGGAACTGGACAACGAGATCAACCGCCACCTCTATGAACGGGGAATCGTCAAAGGAACCTATGAGCCACACCTCGACTTCGTCCTGGAGGGCGGCAGCATCGAGAGCGACGGAAAAGGTACCATCTTCACGACACAATGTTGTCTGATGGCTCCGCATCGCAACCAGCCGCTGACAAAGGATGAGATAGAGGAACGGTTGAAAGAATGGTTAGGGGCTGAGCGCATCGTGTGGCTCCAGCACGGCAGTCTGATAGGCGACGATACGGACGGACATATCGACACACTGGTACGCATCTGTCCTGGCGACACCATCCTCTATACAGGGGGCGACGAGGAGCATCCCGACTTGGTGGAGATGGAACGGGAACTGCAGGAACTGCGGACGATGGAGGGCAAGCCATATCGGCTATTGAAACTGCCACTGCCGAGACCCATTTACGACACATCAGACATCAGCCATCAGCCATCAGCCATCAATCGCCTACCTGCTACCTACGCCAACTATCTGGTCATCAACGGAGCGGTATTGGTGCCTACCTACAACCAGCCCGACCTCGACGCAGAGGCGATGCGCATCATCGGAGAGGCATTCCCAGACAGGGAAATCGTCGGCATCGACTGCCAAGCCGTCATCCGCCAGCACGGAAGTCTGCATTGCTGCACGATGCAATATTATTAAAGTCAAAAGTGAAGAGTGAAGAATAGAAAGATATGAAGATAGGACTGATACAACAGCACAATACGGCAGACATCGCTGATAACAAAGCGAGGCTGGCGAAGAAAATCGGAGAGTTGGCACAACAGGGTGCGGAACTCATCGTGTTGCAGGAACTGCACAACGGCCTGTATTTCTGTCAGACGGAGGACGTCAGCGTGTTCGACCAGGCAGAGGAGATTCCTGGTCCCTCGACGGAATTCTTCGGAAAACTCGCCAAACAGTATGGCGTGGTGATTGTCACTTCGCTGTTTGAGCGCAGGTCGACTGGTCTGTATCACAATACGGCTGTGGTGTTGGAAAAGGACGGCTCGATAGCTGGCAAGTATCGGAAGATGCACATCCCAGACGACCCAGGCTACTATGAGAAGTTCTACTTCACACCTGGCGACTTGGGATTCCACCCCATCCAGACCTCTGTAGGTAAGTTGGGCGTACTGGTATGCTGGGATCAGTGGTATCCTGAGGCAGCAAGACTGATGGCACTGGCTGGAGCCCAACTGCTCATCTACCCTACTGCCATCGGCTACGACCCCAACGATACGCAGGAGGAACAAGAGCGACAGCGCATAGCCTGGCAGACGGTACAGCGCGGCCATGCTGTTGCCAACGGACTGCCCGTAGTCACCGTCAATCGCGTGGGTGACGAGGACGGAGTTCCCTTCTGGGGCACCTCGTTCGTAGCTGGTCCACAAGGCGAACTGCTCTACGAGGCTCCTACCGACCAGGAAGTGACAACCGTAGTCGACGTGGATATGCAACGCTCTGAACAGGTGCGCCGCTGGTGGCCCTTCCTCCGTGACCGCAGAATAGAGAATTATAAGGATATAACAAAACGATTCATAGACTAATATGGCAAACAATTTGAGATTTCAGGTAGTGGAAGAGGCTTTCAAGAAGAGAGCCCTCGACGTTCCCGTACCTGAGGAGAGGCCGTCGGAGTATTTCGGCAAGTATGTCTTCAACAAACAGAAGATGTACAAATACCTGCCTTCCGACATCTACGTAAAGATGATTGACGTGATGGACAACGGTGCCCGTCTGGACCGCAGCATTGCCGACGCAGTAGCTGACGGTATGAAGAAATGGGCGATGGAGATGGATGTGACCCACTATACCCACTGGTTCCAGCCGCTGACAGAAGGTACGGCAGAGAAGCACGACGCCTTCGTGGAACATGACGGCAAGGGCGGTATGATAGAGACGTTCAGCGGCAAACTGCTCGTACAGCAGGAGCCGGATGCATCAAGCTTCCCCAATGGCGGTATCCGCAATACTTTCGAGGCACGCGGCTACAGCGCATGGGACCCCACATCGCCTGTGTTCATCATCGATGATACGCTGTGTATCCCCACCATCTTCATCGCCTATACGGGTGAGGCGCTCGACTACAAGGCTCCCCTACTCCGTGCCCTGCATGCGGTAGGAAAGGCTGCAAAAGACGTCTGCCGGTATTTCTATGACGACGTGACGAAGGTACAGGTGAACCTCGGATGGGAACAGGAGTACTTCCTCGTGGATGAGGGACTCTATTCTGCCCGTCCTGATCTGGTGATGACGGGACGTACGCTGATGGGCCACGAGAGTGCGAAGAACCAGCAGATGGACGACCACTACTTCGGCACCATCCCCGACCGCGTTCAGGCGTTTATGAAGGATTTGGAGATACAGGCACTGGAACTCGCCATTCCCGTGAAGACCCGTCATAACGAGGTGGCTCCGAATCAGTTTGAGCTGGCTCCCGTCTTCGAGGAGTGCAACCTGGCCGTCGACCATAACATGCTGCTGATGTCGCTGATGAAGAAGGTGGCGCGCAATCACGGCTTCCGTGTGTTGCTACATGAAAAGCCCTTCGACGGCATCAACGGCAGCGGTAAGCACAACAACTGGAGTCTGTCGGCTGACAACGGCGTACTGCTGCATGCACCAGGGAAGACACCAGAGGAGAACCTGCGCTTCGTGACGTTCATCGTAGAGACGCTGATGGCAGTATATCGCCACAACGGACTTCTGAAAGCCTCTATCATGAGTGCCACCAATGCCCACCGCTTGGGCGGCAACGAGGCACCTCCTGCCATCATCAGCTCCTTCCTGGGCAAGCAGCTTACCGAACTGCTCGACCATATCGAACAGAGCGACAAGGACGAGCTGTTCAACCTAAAGGGCAAACAGGGTATGGAGATTGACATTCCACAGATTCCCGACCTGATTATCGACAATACCGACCGCAACCGCACATCGCCCTTCGCCTTCACAGGTAACCGCTTCGAGTTCCGTGCTCCAGGCTCTACCGCTAACTGTGCATCGGCGATGATTGCGCTGAATGCGGCAATGGCAGAGGCGCTGAACTCGTTCAAGAAGCGTGTGGATGCCTTGATGGCCAAGGGAGAGAGCAAGATCTCTGCCATCCTCGACGTGCTGCGTGAGGATATCAAGACCTGCAAGCCCATCCGCTTCGACGGCAACGGCTATAGCGAGGAATGGGTGAAGGAAGCTGCCCGCCGCGGACTCGACGTGGAGAAGTCGTGTCCTGTCATCTTCGAGCATTATCTCGACGAGGAAAGCGTGAAGATGTTCGAGAGTACGAAGGTGATGAACCATAAGGAACTGGAGGCGCGCAATGAGGTGAAATGGGAAACCTATGTCAAGACCGTGCAGATCGAGGCCCGTGTATTGGGCGACCTCGCCATGAACCACATCATTCCCGTCGCCACCCACTATCAGAGTCAGCTCATCAAGAACGTGCAGGGTATGAAGGACATCTTCCCTCTTGAGAAGTCCGAACGTCTCTCCATCCGTAACATGAAACTCATCGAAGAGATTGCCGAGCGCACGGAGAAGATTGAGCAGCTGGTGGAGGAACTGACGGAAGCCCGCAAGGTGGCTAACCGCATCGAGAACATCCATGAGCGTGCCATTGTCTATCACGACACGGTATGTCCCAAGATGGAGGCTATCCGCTATGAGACGGACAAACTGGAGCTCATCGTGGAGGACGGCTTGTGGACGTTGCCGAAATACCGCGAACTATTGTTCATCAGATAACAAAGAAAAAGCCTGGGCAATTGCTCAGGCTTTTTTGTTTTTCTATCCGTCAGGAATTACTTATTCGGATTGCTGTTTCTGAACTTCACCAACTCATCGACGATGACATCGAAATCGTCAGTCAGCGTCAGCTGGAGGTTCTTGTATTTACCCAGCGCTACCAGTTCCTGAATGAACGGATAGACGGGCATTTCCTTGGTCCAGAAATCAGTGCCGAGGAAGACCATCGGACTGGAGTAGCCGAAAGACAGGTAGTGGTTCTGTACGGCATCCTGGAAGATTTCCTGCATGGTGCCTGCGCTACCCGGCGTATAGATGATACCGCCAAAGGCTACGGTAAGGATAAGGTCCTCGCGGATGCTGTTCTCGAAGAACTTGGCGATGTGTGTGGCAAAAGGTGCAGAGGGCTCATGACCATAGAGATAGGTAGGAATGCCGAGGCTCACATAGTCGCCCTTGCGGGGGAAGCGCTTCATCACCTCGAACGAAGTAGCCAGCCAACCTTTGTCATTGAACGAGGGAGCCACCTTCAGAATCTCGACGGCAGCATCAACATCCTGCTCCGTACAACCTGCCAGCCAAGCACCCAGATGGGTTGCCTCCATCGCACCAGGACCGCCACCACTCAGCATGATGAAGCCCTGCTCTGTGAGACGCTTACTCAGCAGCACCACTTTCTTATACATCGGATCGGTACGCTTCAGGGCGTGTCCACCCATGATACCCAGGCAGAGACGCGAGTCGTGCTGCTTGAAGAACTCGTCGAGTGCTACGTGGATGCAGTGGTCGTGCAGGGTACGCGCCAGCGACTCCTCCACGTTCTGAGCCTGTTTGCCCGTAGCGATGAAGTGCCTGTACACCTTCGTGTCGTAGCAAGTCTCGAACGAAGCCTCGTTCTTGGGGTCGTAACCGGCATAGAGCTCGTCGGCTGTGTAGAGTGACGTACGGTTGACGTCAAAGGGTACAGATTTCAGATAGTCCATCGCCTTGGGGGTGAACAAATCGCCGACAGCCTGCGCCTGGGCAGCTGCAGCAGAAAACACCAGAAGTGCCATTACAAAAGTTTTTTTCATTGTACTTAATTTAATTATAATAGGTTTATAGTTTTCATTTCTTGATCATACGACCTTGCGGCAGCGCATACTCCTTGCCGATATGTCCATTGAGATTCTTGGTGACATACTCGATGAAGATGTCGTTATAGGTACGCTTCGTCTCCCACTTGATCTTGCAACCCTTCAGTGCGTTGTAGAGTCCGCCGTCCGTCACGCAGTACTTTGTGGTGGCAACGGTATAGACGCGGTCCAGGTTGAGCGGCTCGTAGTGCTGCGTAGCGCTGTTGAGAATCTGCACGTCGCTCACCCGATGCTCTTTCTCGTGGATGATGAACTTCAGGCCAGACACTTGCGGGAACTGTCCGTCGGGCTTGGGCAGGAAAGCCATCAGCTTCGTCAGCATGGAGAGGATGGTGCTACCCTTCACTTCCGCCACCACGATATAGTTGTCGTAAGGCAACAGCGATAGCAGGTCGCCATAGGTCAGGTCGCCCGCCTTCACCTCGTTGCGGATGCTGCCGCAGTTCAGCACGGAGATGTCGGAGCCCGTCACGAAGCGGAAGGCATCCGTCACGATGTCGCCGGCATTCGTCTCAGCCACACGGTTGATCTCATTTCCTGCGTCGTCGGTGATGCGCAAATCCACGTCGCTGTGGCATACCAGCCGGCTCGTCTGTGCTTCCAGCATGCCGTTGATGCTGTCAACCACCTGTGCGATATAGGCATTCTTCTGCGTGACGTTCTTGATGGGGATGAGCGAATTATACATCTTGCCGTCGGGCATGATGACCAGTTTGCCGATGTTGGCGAACTTCGTACCCGTCTGTGTCACGACGATGGGTTTCCTCTCTTTATTCAATACGGTGTCAGCCTGGATGACGGCATGGCTGTGTCCGTCGAGCACGATGTCGATACCAGAGGTTTTCGCCACCATCAGATGCGAGTCGGAATGACGGGCATTCTCGCGCTCACCCAGATGGGAGTCCACGATGACGTAGTCGGCACCAGCCCTCCTTGCCTCGTCGACGGCACGCTGTACCAATACAGGGATGTCCTCAATCTGCAGGTCGTAGATGATGCTGTCGCGCTCATCCTTGAAGGCATACGCCTCATCCTCCATCGAGGTCGGCGTGACGACACCCAGGAAGGCAATCTTCTTGTTGCCCAGGCGTTTCATGACATAGGGTGCAAAGGCATTACGGCCCAACCGCACGTCATAAAGGTTACAGCACACGATGGGTACCGGCACCTGGCGCAGCAATTGGAACATGCGCTCCATGCCGTAGTCGAACTCGTGGTTGCCGATGGTCACGGCATCGTAGTCCATCTTCTGCATGATGTCGACGATGTACTGACCCTTCGAGATGGCGCCGACGGTCTGACCCTGCACGTAGTCGCCGTTCGACACGAGGAACACGTCCGCCGTATCGGCTATGGCGTCGCGCAGTCCGGCCAGTTTGGCATAGCCGTCCACGGCACAATGCACGTCGTTTTCAAAGAGCACGACGATGCTTCTCTGCTTCTGACTTTGGCCGAATGCCTCGCCGCTAAAGCCAAGCATCACACAGGCCAACAGTGAAATTCCTAAAATTCTTTTCATATCTTCGGTTTGGTTAATTAATATCTTACCTCTCACCTCTTACCTCTATCACGGCTTCTCAAAGTGCTGATAGTCCTTCACCGTGCGCCAGTTGCCGCCCCACTTGAAGCCGTGCTGCATGAAGAGGCGGTAGCAGAGGTCGTTCTTCGTAATCTTATACTTGAACGTCTTGCTGCGGTTGACGTAGGGCTTACCCGTAGCCGGCTGGATGAGCAGCGTGCCGTCCTTCTTCCTGCGGACACAGGGATTGTAGAGCGGATTGACGTCGATGGCCAGACCGCGAGCATGGTTCGACAGTTTCGTCGAGCCCTCCACCACCCGATAGCAGTAGCACGACGTATTGTTGGCACGCATGGAGCGCTCATCGTCGTCGCCATATTCCGAGATGGGACGCATGCGCTCAATCGGGTATTTCGCCTGGTAGAGCTCGGCGAAGATATCCTGCAAGTCCTTCGATATCTTCCGGTTGCAGACCAGGATTCCCACCTGCGTCTTCCCCTCGCCGTCAATGTGGCGGATGTGCAGCGTGTCCAGCACCACCCCGCCGGGCTGAGCCTGCAGCGAGGTAAGCGGTAAGAGGTAAGCGGTAAGAACTAACAGCAGTCGTCTCATATATATATACATAAATATGTTTATTGTTTCCTCACGTTTTTCTTCAGTTTTCCGATGGCGTTCTCCAGACTTTCCGTCGGCTCGATGATGTTGTAGTCGGCCCAGAAGTCGGGGTCGTCGAAGTATTCCACCTTGTCGTAGAACCGCTCGCGGATGCCGAACGAGTTGCGACCACGGGGCCGCTTCACGCCGTCGCCCTTGTAGAGGCGGTCGGTAACCACCATCTCGCTGACCGTCGTAAACGGTGATGCGAAGAGGCGTCGCTTCCAGTCGCAGTTAAACCGCATTTCGTTGCGGACGTAGCTCATGCGAGTGATGCCCAGCGAGTCGGTCTGATAGGCGATGGTCACCGTCAGTTCCTTCGGGCGGAAGCGCAGTCCGAAGGGCTTGTGCACCAGCATGTATTCCGATGCGCTGCGCCAGTCACGCACGTCGAGTTGCAGTTCGGCACGGGTGAAGGCCAGCGTCTCATGGTCGATGTAGAGCGTGCCGTACATCAGCGGGAAGAGCGTCGCCGTCCGAGGCTCCATCCTGACGACGAACTGCAGGCGGTCGTCAATCTTGACCGGCATTTCCATGTGGAAGCTGCAGCTGCTGAGTTCCTGTTCGCTGAGCACATACTGCCGGTTTTTCGCCACGTCAACCATCAATGGCAGCACGGGTCCGCCCTGTATCTTCACGCCCAGCGTGTCCTTCGCCTTCATGCTCATCAGCCGCCGCCCCTTCAGAATGGCCACTGCGTCGCGCTCCGGACCGCGGCTGTAGTCGGTCTTATACATATCGGTCACCGCCTCGGCTACGGAGATGAATCGTGAGCCCCGCCGGGCCGTCTCGCGGTAGAAGCAGCGCACGAGTTCCGGTTGGTCCGGATAGTTTTTCTCGATGCGCTCCATGGCCGCCTGGATGAGTTCGAGCGGGTCGTCGCTCAGGATCACCACCTCGCTCAGCTCCACCGTATTCCCCGTCATCTGTATGGTCAGGTTCTCCGTCTGTCCAGCCGTCAGCGTCAGCCGTCGCGTCTTATAGCCGATGTGGCTCAGCAGCACGTAGGCAGGCATCTGCTGCGTCTTCAGCACGAAACGTCCCTCGTCGTTCGTAATCGTATGCTCCCGTCCGCCTTCCGCCGTCACGCTCACGTGGCTCAGCAGCCGGCCCGTCTGGCGGTCTTTCACCACCCCGCTGACCACCGACTGCGCTCCCGCCGTCAGCAGCATCGTCAGCAGCATAGCTGTCATGAATAGTCTCCTCTTTGTCATAGTCTTGCGTGGTTAGTTGAGGGCAAAGGTAGTGCAAAATTTCGATTAAGCGAACAAAATGAGAATATATTTTCATTTTTGAGCGTTAGAAATTTATCCAAATCGAGCGAAAAACCAAATTTATTTGAGTTTTTCCGAGATGCAGCCTACCTTCGACCGAATTTTTTCACGACTCAGCAATATAAATGCGAGCATTTATTGCATTCGCTGTTCTAAAATTTGGCATTTTACTCACTTCTTTGTAACTTTGCCCCCATTAAACATTAAGACGATGGACAAGAAGACGAACGAGACACTGCTCAAGAACGTAGAGCAACTGTCGAAACTCACCCAGCAGGAAGTGAAAATGATGCCCGCCGTAGAGGCCCCGCTGCCCTCGGTGGAGCAGGTGAAACAAATCGTGGCACTGGCGAAGAACATCATATTCCCCGACTTCTTCAACAAACGACAGTCGGACGAGACCATCCGCTCGTACTACATCGGCGTACACATGGAGGAACTCTACGGACTGCTGCGCAAACAGATAGCTCACGGACTGCAGTTCTGCGAGGACTGCGAGGTAACGACGTCGAAAGAAAAGGTCTATCAGGAGGCCGAGCGGATGGCACTGGAGTTCATCAACGAACTGCCCGAAATCAAAAGGCTGCTCTATACCGACGCCCAGGCCATGTTCGACAACGACCCCGCCGCCCCGAACTACGGCGAAGTCATCTTCTGCTATCCCGTCATGAACGCCATGACGCACTACCGCATCGCCCATAAGTTGCATGAGCTGCAAGTGCCCGTCATCCCACGCATCATCACCGAACTGGCACACTCGAAGACTGGCATCGACATCCATCCCGGAGCCACCATCGGCGAGTACTTCGCCATCGACCACGGCACGGGCGTCGTCATCGGCGAGACCTGCATCATCGGCAACCACGTCACCCTCTATCAGGGCGTGACACTCGGCGCCAAGAGCTTTAAGTACGACGAGAATGGCAACGTACTGAACGTGCCGCGCCACCCGATTATCGAAGACAACGTCACCGTCTATTCCAACGCCTCCATCCTCGGACGCATCACCATCGGGCACGACAGCGTCATCGGCGGCAACATCTGGGTCACCCACGACATTCCGCCCCACTCTCGCATCCAGCAGTCGAAAGCAGTGGAAGGCAACTTCGACGGAGGACTGGGGATATAGAATAAAAAAGCCTGAGCGATGTGCTCAGGCTTTTTTGATTCTATTTGAAATCTTCCTTCGAAACCCTCACGGCCCCATCAGCGTTGGCTGCCGAGCGCATCTCCGAAATCTTCACCAAGTCGAAGCTTGCCAACTGCATGCCGTCGTACGCATCGTCAAGATATCCGCGGAAGCGGGCCGTGCGCCCCGTATCGTAAATCTCGTAGTCACGGATCACGGCCTCATAACCGTCATCATAAAGGATGTATATCTTCTGATCCCTCACCCGCCATTCAAATTCGTAATAGGTATAGATACGGGTCACGCGGTTGATGTCTCGCTGATAGCCGGTGCCGCCCCTGGAGAAGTCGCCATTCTGATAGAAGCAAATCTCCGTATCATAGACGTCACCCTCCAAACCATAGCGGTCGTAATAGTAGTCGCCGACAATAGTCCCTGCCCACAACCCGTTCAGGTCCCAAGCCAGCATCGTGTCCTTATCGCAACTCGTGAAAGTCGTCATCATCAGCGCCATCATGAGCGCCAGCATCGTTTTGGTATAAATCTTCTTCATAATCATTGCATTTAAAAGTTTCTGTTGCAAAGGTACGGAAAATTTCCCGCACATGCAAGGCGAAATACCTATTAATCCATAGGGATTTGCCTATTAATCACTGGAAATAGATGTTATACAACATAATTCCGTCATTTTATGCCCCCCAACACATGGCTGTTTCAAAAAGATGACGTATCTTTACATCACGAAAATAGAAAACAACTACTAATTACATATATTATATATAAAGGGCATAAATTTCTTTTCCATTATTAATACTATCAAATAAAGAGCGGCACGGTTGTGAAACCCTGCCGCTCTCTCGTTCGTATGCTTATCCTATTCCGTCTCTTCTTCCGCTTCCTCCTGCTTCTTGCCGAACTCCGGATCAATCTTCAGGAACGCCGTCACGATATACGTCAGCGAACAGGCCGCTATCACGATGAGGAAGAACGCCTGATAGCCCACTGACTCCTGCAAGGCGCCGGCAAACATGCCCGGAATCATCATCGACAGAGCCATGAACGCAGTACACAGTGCGTAGTGACTCGTCTTGTGCTCACCCTGACTATAATATATAAGGTATAGCATATAGGCAGAGAAACCGAAGCCATAGCCAAACTGCTCGACAAAGACGCAGACGTTAATCACCAGCAGGTCGGAGGGCATGATATACGACAGGTAGACATATACCAGGTCGGGCAGCGTGATGGCAAGCACCATCGGCCACAACCAGCGTTTCAGTCCGTCACGGGCAGCAGCGATACCACCTAGGATTCCACCCAGCGTCAGTCCGATAACACCTACCGTTCCCTGCACCAATCCGTATTCTCCGTCAGAAAGTCCCAGTCCTCCGTTATGGGGAGCATCCACGAGGAAGAGTGCCGACACCTTCGCCAACAGTCCCTCCGGCATGCGATAGAACAGCATGAAACACAGACCTGCCCAGACTTGCGGTTTCTGGAAGAAGGTGATGACCGTCTGTTTGAATTCCGTCACAATCTCTCCGACGGTCTTCTTCGATTTTTCTCCATCCTCCTTCGGTTTCGGCAATGCCCAGTGATGATAGAGCCACAGGCCGATGAAGAGTCCTGCCATCAGGTAGAATACCAGACTCCACGAATAACGAATGTTACGGGTAATGACCTGCAAGGCGCCAGCCAGTCCCACCAACAGTCCCGACGAGAAGATGGTGGCAATGCGATAGAACGTGCTGCGGATGCCTACGAAGTATGCCTGCTCGTGCTGGTCGAGTCCTAACATATAGAAACCGTCGGCAGCAATATCGTGGGTGGCACTGCAGAATGCCATCAGCCAGAAGAAGCAGAGCGAGCCCTGCAACCACCAAGGTCCAGGAATGGTAAAGGCGACACCACCCAATGCGGCAGCAATCAATATCTGCATCGTGATGATCCACCAACGCTTGGAGCGCAACATATCCACGAACGGACTCCACAACGGTTTGATGACCCAAGGCAAATAGAGCCACGAGGTATACAACGTGATATCGGTGTTCGACAAGCCCAGGCGTTTGTACATGATGAGCGAAATGGTCATCACAGCCACATAGGGAACACCCTCGGCAAAGTAAAGTGTGGGAACCCATGCCCACGGAGAACGTTTATTCAATGCATAATTCATAATGCACAATGCTTAATTAATATATCTTTTTAATCTCCGCACCACGATAGTAGTGCAACAATATCTCATCATATTTATATCCTTTCTGTCCCATCACGGCAGCACCGATCTGGCAGAGTCCGACACCATGTCCCCACCCTTTTCCATGCAGGCGGAAACCATTTTTAGTCTTTTCGACATCAAAGGCGGAACTATACAGATGACTCTCACTGAGTGCACGGCGGATTTCCAGTTCCTTACCAATCGTGAAGGTTTTCTTCGTTCCCACGATCTTCAGTTTCCAGATACGTCCACTCTTGCCTCGCTCCAACGGAATGAGGTCGGTGATGGTGCCGAAATCATCCTTCAGCTTTTCGCTGACGAGACGGGAAAGCTCGTCAACGGTATATTCCACCGTCCAACGATAGAAGTCGTTGGTCTCCTGGTCGTAATCGTTCAGCACCTGAGAAAGGACCTCCTTGTCATCAGTATTGCAGAAAGGATCCTCCACGGATATCAGATAGGGTTTGGGCGTGTCTTCCCAACAATACTGGAACTCTTCTGTCACGCCACCACAACATTTCGAGAAGCGGGCATCACAAATTTCATCGCCATAGCAAAGAATACATCCACGAGTAGCTTTCAGTGCCTGTTCAACAGCCTTACTGGTCTGTTTGGTGATACCTTGATAACGCTGGCAATGGTCGTCAGCACACACATCGAAAATCGTATGGTCCTCACGGTCGTACCAGCGAATCAGTTCTTCGTCTTTCTTGATAAACGAGAAGAAACCGTCTTTTTTCTCACTGTTCTCCTCTCTACGGCGCATCTGGGCCAACAGCCATGAGCGGGAAATGACGGCATGTGCCTTCAACAGTTCCAGTCCTGCCGTCGCTTTCATCTCACTGCTGATGACGCTGGCCAGATACTGTTCTACGGGCAGTTGGTTGATGGCGGTTATCTTATCAGCCTCCACTACCAGGCGCAACGTTCCGAGGAAGACCTGTGTCTCCTTACGCTCCCAATGGAAATTAACGCCAATGGTCACATCACGCAACGAGAAGGAAGCGGAAGACGACTGGGGTGTGAAGGTCAGTTCCCGATACTGCATCCCTCGCCAGAGGATACCGCCTTCGGAGAATTCCACGGTCTGTTCTCCCTCTATCAGTTCGCCCTTGGCCATATAAGGGGCATTGAGAGTAAATTCTATTTTCTGTCCACTGACGATACCGACGGTAACATCAGGCTCCTGGCTTTTGGTCTTTTGCTTTTGGTCCTTGTCGGATGTCCAATTACAAACAGCGGTCTTGACCTCTTCAACCTGCTCAGCAGTAAGCGACACTTCCTGATAGATGCCCATAGCCACCTCTGGCGTTATCTTACGGAAGTCTTCTTCTCTGGGAGTGATGATGAGTCCACCCATATCTACAGCCCCAGGACTGATGATATACTGGCCTTCGCCCTCTTGAGTGTAACAAGCCGGACGATGCTGACGACGAGGCAGGACGACACTCAGCATAGTATCTCCTTGTCGCCATGCAATGATATTCATCATCGGCTCTGTCTCATCTTCACGCTGAGGAAGACAAGCATAGAGACGTTTGAAAAGCCGTTCGTTTGTTTCCGGAGAGTTACTGCGAATCAAAAAGGCAGCAGCAGAATAGTCGGCAACCAGCCAGATACCGCTTTCATCCTCTTTCTTCACAACCTCCACCAGATTGCGACTCAACCGCAGCCAGTTCTTTTGTAATGGAAGAATACCCGTACTGACAGCCTGCAGATGAGCATGGTCAGGGGCGGAAGCACCGCACTTAGGACCGTTGTACAAGAAGGTCAGTTCCGAATTCTTCGCCAACAAACGGCATATCGTCCCATACATCGGAAGGATTGCCTGAGGATGATGCTTGATCGTAGGAAGCGTGAAATGTACGGGTAAGATAGGGAACGGATTGACCAGTAACTCATACTTACCGTCTATCACACGATGTATCTGTTCCTTCGGACGATTCTCCAGACAGAGGAAACAAGGACGCTCCGACAGTGAACGCGCATCAATCTTTGCACCTGTCGAACGGATTCGGGCAGGGTTCCACTGCACTTCCACCGGCATCCCCTCGCCAACCAATTCACGAGTCTCCACATTTGCCAATTCACCATAACGCTGACGCACTTCATCCCAGGTCGTCAACTGCCGGTCGAAGAATCGCATCAACGAAGACTGATTCATTGGTGTCTTTTCCCCCTTGTTCATCTGTTGACGTGCCTTGACCTCCATTGTACGCAGGCGGTCCTTATAAAGATTATTGGCATTGATTTTCTCCACAGAGAGTGCCGCATCGGAATTTCCTCCCCATCGGCGACAGAGATAAAGCTCTGTGTAAATACGACCTATACGGTAACAACGTGAGAACATCAAGCCTAAGGCATAATCCTCTCCATAGGACGTGTTAGGAAAACCTACACTTCGCAAGATCGGCGTAAAGAAAGCACGTGGGGCTCCTAAGCCATTGATGCGCAGGGCGTTATTGGGACCGTTCTCATCCGTCCACTCCTGATGGGCAATAAGTCCTGGCGGTAATGTGTTCAAATCGAAATCACACATCCGATAGGAACCTACAATCATAGCTGCCTGCTGTTTATGGAAGGCATCTACAATCATCTGAAGCGTCTTAGGCGACGAATAGAGGTCGTCAGAGTCCAGTTGTACGGCAAAGCGTCCGCAATAAGTGCTGTTAACAGCCTCATTCCAGCATCCGCCAATACCCAAGTCATGCCGTTCTGGAGTAATCACGTGGAGTTTATCATGGCATGATGACAAACCAGACAGAATTTCCCCAGTACCATCCGTAGAATGGTTATCAACCACGATCACATTAAACTTAAAGCTTGTCTTTTGGGAGAGAGCACTCTCCACCGCATCCTTAATTGTCTTTTCACGATTGAAAACGGGAATGATAACGGAAGCCTCTATCTCAAATTCCTGCTCGTCAAAGTCCACCTTCGGATATTGGGTAGTATCCACCAAAGCACCAATCTGACGGAGATGAGCAGTACAAGCCTGCTCCATCTCAATCTGTACGTTACGATTGGCAGGGTTCACATAGTCGAACTGTTTCACACCGGAAGCCCGTAAGTCCGTCTCCTCTTCTGTATACAGGTATTCATTGAGATGAAACAAGGTTCCTTCTCTACTCAGGAACAGGCGGAAATCATAAAAGCCTGCCCACTGATAATCACGCTCACGGTCCGTAGTGGCATATTTATGAACCAGGGAGGTTCGTACCAGTACCAGACTTCCAAAGTCGAAGTCATCACGCAAGGAGCCCTCCTGATAGTCGATAACAGGATGCGCCTTCCGTTCTCCCTGCTCCATCTGCCAACGGTCACTGTAAATCATGGCAGCCTTCGTATCCTCCGCCACCAAAAGCATGCGTTCCAATGCGGTATCCCCTAACGATACAGACACAGGCTTCATCGCCAATAGCACATAGGGAGCAATGGCAAGCTCCGCAACCTGCATGATATAGCGACTGCTCTGTAATTGGTCAACCACCAGCATCGTACAGTCACTGGGGACTGTAGCATTCACCAACTCCTGATTGACCACAAGGAAAATATGCCGAACAACATTACTGCGGTGTAACTGAGCAACAGCTTCCTCTATCTCCGCCATTGATTGACAGGCTAGGAAGCAATCTATTTTTTGTCTCATGAATGTCTTCTTTTAAATTTTAGCTACAAAGATACGAATAAGCTAGTAAAAAGCCAAATTAAATTTGGTTTTTCTCTCGATTTGGATAAATTTCTAACGCTCGAAAATGAAAATATATTCTCATTTTTCTCGCTTAATCGAAATTTTGCACTACCTTTGCACACATGAACGAAAAAAAGAGACTATTGGGAATGACTCCGACGGAGCTGAAAAGCATCGTCAGCGAGTTAGGTATGCCTGCCTTTACGGCCAAGCAGATAGCCCAATGGCTCTATGAGAAACACGTTCGGAGCATCGAGGAGATGACGAACCTCTCGAAACAGAACCGTCAGCGACTCGCAGAGGAATATGAGGTCGGACTGATGGAGCCCATCGACTGCCAACGCAGCGTAGACGGTACCGTGAAGTACCTCTTCCCTGTCTGTTGCGACTCTGTCGCAACAAACAAAGAAGCTCTCTTCGTCGAAACCGTCTATATCCCAGACCATGACCGTGCCACCATCTGTGTATCGTGCCAGGTAGGTTGCAAAATGAACTGTCTGTTCTGCCAGACGGGAAAACAAGGATGGCAAGGCAACCTCACCACAGCAGACATCCTCAACCAGATTTATGCCCTGCCGGAGAGAGACATGCTCACCAATATCGTGTTCATGGGACAGGGAGAACCGATGGACAACTTAGACGCCGTCCTGCGTGTCTGTGAGATTATGACTGCACCTTGGGGCTACCAATGGAGTCCCAAACGCATTACCGTCAGTTCTGTAGGGGTCAGGGGAAAACTGAAACGATTCCTTGACGAGAGCGACTGTCATGTTGCCATCTCCATGCACTCTCCTATCCACGAGCAACGACAACAACTGATGCCTGCTGAGAAAGCGATGTCTATTGCCGAGACGGTAGAACTGCTCAAAGAGTATGATTTCACCCACCAGCGGCGCTGCTCTTTCGAATATATCTGTTTCGGAGGACTCAACGACTCACCGGTCTATGGGCGTGAGATTGTCAAACTGCTCAATGGACTGGAATGTCGTGTCAACCTTATCCGTTTCCACGAAATACCAGATGTCGACTTGCCTGCTGCAGACGAGAAACGCATGGAGGCCCTGCGTGACTACCTGACACATCACGGTATCACCACTACCATCCGAGCCAGTCGTGGACAGGACATTTTTGCAGCCTGTGGACTGCTCTCCACAGCTCATCAATCCCAACACCCCCATTAGACCCATTAAACCCATTAGACCCATCAATACAACAATAAAATATGGAAGAAAGAATGATTCGCGTGGCTATCACGCAAGGAGATACCAACGGCGTCGGCTATGAGGTGATACTCAAGACCTTTTCCGACCCTGCTATGCTGGAACTATGCACTCCCATCATCTATGGATCGCCCAAGATTGCAGTCTATCATCGGAAGGCTCTCAATCTTGAGACAAACTATAGCATTATCAACGCTGCCGAGGAGGCTCGCGACGGCAGACTGAATATCCTTGCCTGTTTCGACGAGGATGTGAAAGTGGACCTCGGACAACCCTCTGAAGAGGCTGGAAAAGCTGCTTTCAAGGCACTCGACCGAGCAATGAAAGACTATCAGGCCGGCCTGTATGACGTGCTGGTAACGGCTCCCATCAACAAGGCAACCATTCAGAGTCCAGGCTTTCATTTCCCTGGACACACCGAATATATCGAGGCGAGTGTCGGTGATGGCAATAAGGCCCTGATGATTCTGATGAACGAGAGCCTGCGAGTGGCTTTAGTAACCACCCACCTTCCCATCAAGGAAATCTCAAAGGCTATCACCAAGGAAGCCATCATCGAAAAAGCGACTATATTCCAGAAAAGCCTGAAACGTGATTTCCGTATTTCCAACCCACGCATTGCCGTTCTTTCGCTGAACCCACATGCCGGGGATAACGGACTGTTAGGCTCTGAAGAGCAGGAAATCATCAAACCTGCCATCGACGAACTGGAGAAGCAGGGCATTCAGGCATTTGGTCCCTACCCTGCTGACGGATTCTTCGGTAGTAACGCCTACGACCACTTCGACGGCGTGCTCGCCATGTATCACGACCAGGGACTGGCACCCTTCAAGACCATCGCATTGGAAAGTGGAGTCAACTATACGGCAGGACTGCCCATCATTCGCACGTCGCCTGATCACGGGACGGCTTATGACATTGCCGGACAGGGAAAAGCTGATGAGAACTCATTCCGTCAGGCCGTATATACTGCTATCGACGTCTTCCGTAATCGTCAGAATTATGACGAACCGTTGCAGAATCCGCTGCCCAAACTCTTCCACGAGAAGCGCGATGACAGCGAGAAGGTACGATTTGCCATTCCGAAGGCAAAAGAGCAGCAAAGTTAAATTTCTGCCAAAGTATGCCAATATGTCAGTTTTTCTTTGTACCTTTGCAGGCTGAATGAGAATTTCGGAACTACAGAGTATCAAACAACGGTACAACATCGTAGGTAACTGCGAGGGATTGAACCATGCACTTGATGTCGCCCTACAGGTGGCACCGACAGACTTGAGCGTACTCATTGTCGGAGAAAGTGGTGTTGGTAAGGAGATTATCCCACGCGTCATTCACGACAATTCTCCCCGCAGGCGCGAGAAATATTTCGCCATCAACTGCGGTAGCATCCCCGAGGGCACCATCGACTCCGAACTCTTCGGACATGTGAAAGGATCATTCACGGGTGCCATCAACGACTCCCCGGGTTATTTCGGAGTTGCCAACAAGGGAACACTCTTCCTCGACGAGGTTGGAGAACTGCCTCTTGCCACACAAGCCCGCCTGTTGCGCGTGCTGGAGACTGGAGAATACATTCCTGTAGGAGCCACTGAGGTCCGTAAGACTGATGTACGCATCGTGGCAGCCACGAATGTAAACATCCGGCAAGCCATCAGCGAAGGTCGTTTCCGTGAGGACTTATACTATCGTCTGAACTCCATTCCCATCCAGATACCGCCCCTCCGTGAGCGCGGTGAGGACATCGTTTTGCTGTTCCGTCTCTTTGCCATGCAGATGGCAGAGAAATACCGTATGGACAAAGTCGTTCTGACCGAAGAGGCCAAGCAGATGATTATGCGCTATAAGTGGCCGGGAAATGTCCGCCAGTTAAAGAATATCACAGAGCAGATCTCCATTCTCTCTACGGAACGGCAGATTACGCCAGAGATACTGGCTCGTTTCATCCCGCAAGACCAGGAAACCACCCAACTGGCAACCATCCACTCGGAAGGCGACCACTCGTTTGAGAACGAACGGGAGATTCTCTATAAGATTCTCTTTGAACTGCGCAGTAATGTCAACGATATGCGTCGTGAGGTGAGCAACCTGAAGAAACAGATCGAGGATGTGCAGACCACATCTCCGGCAGCTATCCCAACGACTCAATTAGCGCCTATTCAACCCATCGCACCTATTTCCTCTACACTCGAAGATGCAGAGGCAGAGGAATATGTTGAACCCGTCAGAGAACCAGAAAACCTCAATCTGGACGCATGGAGCCGACAGGCCCTTGAAAAGGCACTCGACCGTAATGGCGGAAATCGTAAGAAAGCGGCTTCGGAACTGGGAATCAGCGACCGCACACTCTATAGAAGACTGAAGCAATATGGACTGGAAAAGTAAAACGACCTATAAGCTGTTAGCCTTTAGCTGTTGGCTGTTGGCTGTCAGCGCTTGTTCCGTGAGCTATAAGTTCAACGGAGCCAGCATCGACTACACCAAGACGAAGACCATTCAGATTGCCGACTTCCCCATTCGCTCCAGTTATGTCTGGGGACCGATGGGACCAATGTTCAACAACCAGTTGAAAGACCAGTTCGCCAATCATACACGCCTGGAACAAGTGCGACGTAACGGCGATTTGAAAATCGAAGGTGAGATTACCCAATACCAACAGCGTAACAAGTCAGTATCCGCAGAAGGCTATTCAGCACAGACCGAGCTCTCCATGACCGTCAATGTGCGTTTCACCAACAACGTCAACCACAACGAAGACTTTGAGCAACAGTTCACGGCAACGTCCACATACGAGACGACACAGACGCTCAACTCCGTACAGGAGGCACTCGTGAGCCAGATGGTGAAAGACCTCTGCGAACAGATATTCAATGCCACTGTGGCAAACTGGTAATTAAGAGGTAAGAGGTAAGAGGTAAGAAGTAAGAGGTAAGATATGGAAATTGTAGAGCTCATCAATCACCCAGAACGGATGGATCGCGACACATTATATGAGTTGCGTTCCACGTTGGCTCTTCATCCCTATTTCCAGACCGTCCGCCTGTTGATGCTTCAGAACCTCTATCTGTTGCACGACCCGTCATTCGACGAGGAATTGCGCCGTTCGGCAGTCTACATTACTGACCGACGGAGCCTTTTCAATCTCGTAGAAGCAGCCCATTATCAGTTCAATCCAACTGTCAAAAGCCAACAGCCAAAAGCCAACGGCCAGGAAGGCAATCGCACAATGGCGCTCATCGACACCTTTCTTGACTCTATCCCTGTCGAGAAAACTGAAGAGACGGGCAAACGCCGACCTACCCCCAAGGATGCCACTGTCGACTATGTCGCATACCTGTTGGAAAGCGAAGGCAACGACTTCTCCGAGGATACGCCACAGATGCAGGGACAAGACCTCATTGACAATTTCCTCGAGAAAGAACAAGGAAGAATCCTTTTAAACGACTTCCAAGAGGATGAGGAAGAGAAACCGCAAACCGCTCCTGTCCTTGAAGAAGAGCCGGCAGAAGAGGAATACTTCACAGAAACCCTTGCCCGCATCTATATCAAACAAGGACGCTATCAAAAGGCACTTGACATCACACAACGGCTTAGCAGCAGCCACCCTGAAAAGAACGCCTACTTTGCCGACCAAATAAGATTCTTAGAGAAATTAATAATAAACAGCAAGAAATATTCAAAAATTAAATAATTAAAAATTAAAATCATGTACACATTATTTGTAATTCTTATCGTGATTGCAGCCATACTGATGATCGGTATCGTGCTGATTCAAGAGTCAAAGGGCGGTGGCCTGTCATCCAGCTTCGCCTCTTACAACCAGATTGGCGGTGTCCGCAAGACTACCGACTTCGTAGAGAAGGCTACATGGGGCCTGGCTATTGCCATGGTGCTCTTCAGTGTCGTATGCGCCTGGGTAGCCCCCACGGCAACAACCGACGCTTCCGTAATGGAGAACTATCAGGCACCTGCCACCAATCCTAACAACCTGCCAGGCTTCGGAGCCAGTCAGACCAAGGATGCAGCAGCTCCTGCAGCACCAAAAGCCGACGACAAAGCTCCCGCAGACGCTCCCAAGGCACCTGCACAGCCTGCCAAGTAAAGAAATTCCGCAAAAAGTACGGGAATTATTTGGCTAATCCAAATTTTTCCCGTACCTTTGCATCCGCAAAACTAACATGGTGCCCGTAGTTCAGTTGGTTAGAGCGTCAGATTGTGGTTCTGAATGTCGACGGTTCGAGTCCGTCCGGGCACCCTCCAAGAAAGTCCTGTAAATCAATGATTTACGGGGCTTTTTCTTTTTAATCATTGCATATTTGATACTGATTTGATACTGCTACGTCCATCCCTCGATTTCAGCGTTGCTACTGCCGCATTTTCTCCTAAAAACTTCTTTTCCCTTAAAGCCCATGAGGAACCTTAAGGGAAAAGAATAATATTCAGCGTTGACAAGTTGATATTGTCATATAGGTGTCAACCCGTCAACCATCACTCCTTTCTTACTTTCGGATATTTCTGATTCTTCCCGCTGTCGCGCCTACCCGTATCCTTTCGCTTTGCTTTACAAAGAAAGTTAATCAATTATTTCGAAATATTAAGTATTACCCATTTACCGTCTTTACGGCCACCTTCACGAGTGAGGATGCCTTTTTCGTGTAGTGATGCCAAGTCTCTTTGAATAGTTCGTATCACCATGCCTGTCTTTTGTGACATTTCACTGGCGCTCAACGAAGGATTCTCTTTTATTAGTCCAAGTATAACTCGCTGTCTATCAGTTAGTTCTTTTACGACATCTTTTACGACATCTTTTACGACATTTGTTGTTGCAGTTGAAACAGGCAGAACCAATTCCACTTCATCTACTTCTATCTTATTCTTCAACTCTGGTTCGCCCCAACCAGTCTCTTTCCAAGCAGCAATGATCTTGGGGAAACCGGAACCGATATTCTCACCAAAGCCTACCATGCGAAGCATATTCTGGATGCGAGGGTTACGAGCCTTGGAGTTACCACCTTCGTAGATCTGCTCTATAGGCAATCTCAACAATCCAGGATTACGGAAGCAGAGACGGTTATCATGCTTTTCAATTCGTAAGATGCCAGCATCCATCATCAGGTCTGCATGAATTATCGAGTTGGTAAAGGCTTCGCGTACAGCTTTATGCTGAGGTGTGTCATCCACTCGCTGCAACCCCTCCATTCGGAATGGTCTCGGCAAGTCGAAAGTCATCTTTGGCAATACAATGCTGAAGAACTGATACAAGTTGTTTTCCCAACGCCCATCATAAGTCAGGCGGTCGCTATAGCGTTCCTCACCAATAAGGTTGCAGAAGTTGAGGTAGTCCATGCGGAAATTATCGAAGCGTTCCCGTATAGGCAACCCCTTTCCAAACATCATCAAGCCAGCCATCGACAAGCCCTCTTTACCTTCCTCTCTATTGACGATATAGCCTCCGAGGTTCCTGAGGAACGTTTTATCATCAACCTCGTTCCACACGTGGTCATTGTTCCATACCCGGAACAATGTACGATAACGATGCAGCGTGTCGAGGTCGATATCATCCATGTTGTAATGTTCAATCAGGATGCCATCATTGCCATCCTCGAAAGAGTCGCGTATCATGGCTCTCACCTGCCGCTCTGTGCAATGGTAATCACCTTCATGGTTACGCCTGTACGTTCCCTTATAAACGTTGCCGTTCAGGTAGATTGGCTTCATGCGGAAATCTGCCATTGGCACATGGATACATACAATCTTCTTTCCATCCAGATTAATTACCTCAACATCCTTCTCAACAAGGATGTTTTCATTCACCTTGTCGCTGTTGATGGTGTTCCAGAAGTCCGTCAGAATCTTCTGATGATTGTCAACGCCTATTATCTCAAAGCGTTTGGCAGGATCAGTCTCTTTCCGATGTTCCTCTATGCCAAGCAGTATTAAGCCGCCGATAGTATTCGCAAAGGCAGAGTACGTATTCCAAAGTTCTTTGGGAACTTCAGACTTAGCCTTCTTACACTCCAGCGTTACACGTTCGCCTTTAAGCAGTGCTTCCTTTATCGTTTTCTCGTCCATATTCATATTTCGTTTGCAAAGATACAATTTTTATTCAGCAAAAACAACATATTGCAGTTACCCATTAATTGCTTTTTGTAGTATTTATGTTTTTAATGATTCTACATAATCATATGCAGGTTTTTTCAATTTGTATATAGGACTTCCGTCACTATTGGGCCGATCAATAGCAGCAAATCCAAGTTCCATTAGTCGCTCAAAGAAATTGTCCCATTCTGCTCTTTCTTTCCCAGTATTAACACAAAATTCCTCTTCTCCAATTTGAATAAAAGAACCATCCATAGTTTCTATAATCCAGCATTCCCCATCATCGCTATCTGCCCATTTCTTTAAGTGCTCTTTGTCAAAATCAGACAAAGAATCCAGTATCGGATTCACACCTTCTTTTGCTTTTCCCCTTTGTTCTTCAACTAAACCCAATTTGCAAACTTCCTTGAGAAACTCATCCCGATCTGTTTCCCATTGTGATAAAGTAGAGAAGTCTGGTTTGGACATATTGAAGAAATCTAGGACTTTCCCCATAAACTCATTCATTCTGTCTGTTGCGTCTTTTGCATTGACTTTTATGGAAATGAATTTACTGTCAATGACTCCATTCAAGTCACCATATTCACAATCTGCAGTAAGGAATGAATAGCATTCTGTGTCTTGTATCCATGCAGCCCCCATTTCATTAAGGCATATAGAACTTAGGTAGTATCTAGGAGAATGAACAATAATCATAAATATATCATTACCCTCAAACTGAGATTTTATTTCTGGAAAGATTTCTTTGCCTATTCCAATCTTATATGTTGGAACAGAACTACAAAAAATTTTTTCTGCCTCAGACCCTATATAAAGTCTAAGTAACTTTACAAGAGCCTTAACAAAGGCTTCATCTTCACTTTTATGACTGATAAAGATTTTTGGAGGGTGGGAATAATTGTCCTTCAATACTTTTAGAGAAGTTCTAATGTCACCAAAGGAAAAGGCATTAATAATTCCATTCTCAATGAGTTTTGTTTCCGCTTTAGAAAGAATATCCCTTAACAATGGATAATCATCAGAAATGAGAGTATATAAGTTCTTTACAATTTCTTTCAATTTGTTAGTGTTAGGTCCTGCATAAGAATCTGACCTAATCTTCATTTGGCTAATGATTGAAAGTCCTTCATTAATCAAATCTTTTATTTGTTTTTTATCTTTTGTCATATTTCGTTTGCAAAGTTAATCATTATTTCCAAGAGGAACTACTTTTAAACTGTATTTCCTGCTATTTCTATCAAGTACAACATCATACTCTCTAATCCCTTTTGCTTTTGCAATCATTCTTAGATGTTCTTTATAACGTGATTCCATGTCTGGACCGTAATAAATGGCTTTCAAGCACCCTTTATCTGGGATTGAAGAATACTCTTTATCGGCATCCTTATCAGCTAATGGTTCTAAATCGAGGATTCTCCATTCCTTTTCATGAGCATAATCAGATTTATCTTTATATAGATAAGTTTTCAACTTATATAGTTTGTCAACAGGATACATTTGAGCATATTGTTGCAGAATTGTATCATCAACAAAAATATTCCTTAGAAATATACGCCCACTTATTCTGTCAATTATTTCTGTTGCATCCATTTTCTGGCATGTATAGATAATAGGAAATAAGCATACCGCATGGGTATTCTTTGTCGATACTCGCCAATTTCTAAAGTCGTATTCCAAAGAGAATCCTGTATAACCATCTGCATATGTATCCCACATATATTTAGAGGTTACTGTTTCTGTGAAACATGCAATTTTAGTTGTCTTATTTTGCCTTGCCCATAACTGCTGTTTTTCGATTTGTCTTTTCCAATTATTATAAGATTGTTTATAAACATCCCATAATTCCGTTTCTATAATGCTGTCAGACTGATTAAGATCAATCAATTCCTGTATTTTTGATGTGACAGAATTTATAGGGAAAGAAGAAGGATCATTCCTATAAGCTTTCAGTATATCTGGAATGCACAATTTATATATATATCTCATTCGTGTGTCTACTGACTTATTATCATAAAACACAGTAGAATCATATTTATCTGGAAACTTATCCGCTATACACACAGGAATAGTCCCTTGCTCAAATGAAATAAAAGAATCTATACTACATTTGCGGAAACGAAATAGTTTTGAAGGGATATGATGACTAACGAATCCCCATACCTTCGAATATAGCATAAGAGTTTCCATTGGTGGAAGATTATCTGGTATTGATGTCCTCTCCATCAATCTTGCAAACTCTTTCTTGAATTGCGTTTTTGTATATGATACCTTTTCTTTGCTCATATAGCTTTATATTCTGATATATTTATTATCTTAGGTTTTGTAGTCCACACAAAACTTATCAATTGAATATTGTCAAGTATATATGTTGTCTCATGGAAAATTCCCGAATATGGTGATTTGAAATAGCTCCCCCCTGTTTTTCCGTCCGTTGCATCACTAACTACAAATAATGGAGTGAAACAGATTTCACCCTTATTTAGTAAATCCCCCAACACTTTATCTTCTGTTTCTATTTTAGCTGTCATGCCAACTTGAGGATCCATTTTCATATCAGACATTCTGACATCTTTTAATACATGACGATGTTGGAAGTATAAGATACCGTCATTTTGAATATGATTTGCTTCCAAAGGAGAGGACGAATCTTTCCCATTTTTATGAATGTAATCATTTTGTTTTTCTAACCAACTCTTCAATTCCTCATGGTTAACAGGGATTCTCTCAAATGAATTTAGCCAACAATAAATATCCAATATGTGCCCCATAAAACTAATGCTAACGCTATGGGCTTCAATATTCCAACCTAGAGAGAATGAATATATTTCATCATCTCCATTCTTGATATGCTGATTAATAAGTAGCCGAATTCCTTCCAATGTCTTGTTTAAGTCTTCTTGACAATCCGTTTTTGTATGAAATATCTGAGGAATGGTATGGAAATAATCTTCAACGAGGACCACCTTTACACTTGTTGGCATTTCTATTTCAGCTCCTACTTTCCATAATGCTTTAGCAACTTCTAATGTTGCGAAATCAATGGCAAAATGGATTCCATCTTTTAGCTCTATCGAATCATAGTTACAAAAGCATCGATTTGTTTCAAATACTTTAGTGTCGTGATAAGATATAAATAAGCGGATTCCATCACCTTTATCAATCTGATATGGAACATAATCCTGAAGTTTTTTTCCTTTTGGTTCTTCTTTCTGAGGTTTGGGGAAAGGACGAGGTATACCAAAATAATCATATACAGAATGATTTGAACATAGATATTGGGTAATAAGGCTTTTCCACAGATCTAATGAGATCTCCCCGTCTATTCTAAAAATCTTTGTGTATTCTGCTTGATGCCCCATTTGATTCATAGGGGTATCAATACGTTTTATCATCTTTTCTAAATCATAACATCTTATTGCACCATCAAAATGGTTGAATTCTTTGTGGTCAAAATCGTATAACGCATGAAGATATCGACATCCGTATGTATCTTTCTCTAGTGTTGGAGCTTCGACATCTGTCACTTCTTCCATTTCAAACTGATATTGCTTACCATCATCTTTCTTTTGCCATATAAATTCCGTAGATTTTATATTAGTATATACTTTATCTATCTCGTCACTTTCATATCTTGTCAATCCTTCTGGAATACTTTCTATGTCATCAGTATATTTAGGTCCATACCAGAATTCATATTCATGACTCTGTCTCCATGAAGGAGCAAAACCTATAAGATTTGTATCTAAACGTACTTTGACACTATGATTACCATTATTATATACTTCAAATAGTTTATCAAGAAAACCAAAATTATAATTGTTGTATATGGAATATGATCTGCGAAAGAAAGAATGTAATACTACTGATAACTGGTTATTCTTACTTTTAAATACGCCTTGTCCACAATAATTAAAAGCCTCTAATAGGCGTTCAAGTCGGATCAATCCGTCACCATCTATATGTTCCTTCAGTTCAGGAAATGCGTTGTATAAAATATCTACATATTCATATAGTACAATACCATTATAAAGCCATCTCCCTTTTCCATCAACACAAAACAATTTATGTTTGTTTAATTCCTCTATAAATGCTTTTTCATATTGTTGAATGGCTTCACCCATGTATTTGTAAAAGAACGCCAATCTTCGTTCTTGCAACTCTTTCTTTTCGTCTTTGCCTTCAGGAATATATGTATTACCAACAACATAACTTAGTTCATGCGACATGTATAGACCATTTACAACACTCCAGCCAATGAATCTATGAATATCATGAGACATATTTGTCGGTCTTCCGCCGTCAGAACCCATCCATATCATATCGTCTAATGCTGAAATAGACAAACAAGTGTTATTTCGTGCTATGCCATCGGTACAATATATTCCTTGAAGTCTTTGCATTACTTTCCAATTATCATCTGTTCAACTTCTTTTTTTGTTTGCTCCAATAAATGCAGTCCTTCTTTTTGCAATGCTTTTGCTTGCTGGCGCATAGAATAAACGTGATTTATAATTTCTATCTGCTTTTCTTTTGGAGGCAAAGGTAAATCAAAGTTCTTAAGAAATGTAGATGAAACACGTTGCTGTCCAGCAGAACCGCCAAAGTAAAGCTTTGCGGTATCTCGGACACACTTCATGTGAAGAATGGCGTGAAGATATTCTATTATCAGGCTTTTGTCTTTCGGACGAATAATGAAAAACTCAGTAGAGCCACATCCCAAACCATTAGTAAGTTCTTTCGCTATGGCAGATTTCCCATTTTGCATGCAAGGAGTTATTTTTGCCCACAGCAAGTCCCCTTCTTTGAATTTTGTGAAGCCTGATGCATTTTCTATCGTTGTGTCTTCTTGCTTGCTTACTTCTGCATAGATCTCATCTATAGCCTCCATTGGGATAAAAGATATTGGGGTTTCAATACTTTTCCCCTTAAAAGAGCCTGTAGGATTAACAGATGCTACACTTGATAACTTTATGTTATCATACTTACTTGAAATGAGTTTAATACCATCCTTGTAAACAGTTGGATCTAATCTTTCCTCAAGTTCACTTCTATTCACTATGAATAGTCTACTCTTCAAATCTGTCTTGATCTCAGGAAGAGTTATCCCAAGTTCGTTGAGTATATATGAGTCGATACTATCCAAAAGCAGTTGGGCCTCAGATTCTTTTTGTTTTTTTTGCAAATATGCAGACTTGATTACATCAACTATTACTTGTTGTTTCTCTATGTCGGGTAGAGGTATTTCAAGAGATTGATATTCTTCCGAATTAATATTGGGTTGACCACTTGGGCGCTGGATTGCATTAACCCACTCTTTGTAAGCATTAAGTTGTGTGTAAGTGAATATATATTCTGGAAGTGCCTTATCCGTATTGATGATAAAACGAATAAGATAACCTGCGAAAAAGCAATCATAAGGAGCAGACTTATGAATGTATGCCTTTCCTACGGTAGCTCCACTTCTAGCGATTAAAATATCATTCTCACCAAGAATGTATTTATCTTCAATATTTTTTGCTGTTGCCCCCAATTCATTATGAGAAATCAATCCATTCTCGTCAATATCTGTAATTCTTATATAACGAGACTCTTTCATGGAACTTCTTGGAACTCCTGGTTCACTTGCTCCATACTGCGGTTTACATACAAGTACATCTTTCAATTTTACCTTGGGATACAATGAGTGCTGAACTTTACGATTATATAAAGCCATTTTTGGATCAAGGCGTCCTTCAATCTCAGAACGTTGAACAATGAAGACCTTATTATTATCAATATAATGGGGTACTTGATACATGGTATACTATCTTTTGACTAAACCATAATTTTTTTCTAACACTTCCAAAACATTATCTTCTATGACTTTGGCAAGTGATGTCGCTCTACAAGAATCATCATATTCATGATAGGTATCATTCTTGTAGTCTGATTTTGGCTCTGGACTGCCTTTTCGTCTTACAATAATCACTTGTTTATCTTCTAAAGCACGTGCCCATCCCATTTCATAAAGGACATTTGCATTGTTGTCTGTGATATCTGCAAAAACGATTTTAGCCTTCTTGATTTTATTGATAATATCTTGTATCTGATCTTGAGTCGCCCCTTTTTCACACATGATAGGAAACAATGATATGTTTATATTATACTTCTTAGATATTTCATTAATTTTGTTATTATAAATTGTGTTATAATCGGCAACAATTTCAGGGTTCCCTTCAAAGTAAGGCATGGCGACAAAAACTTTTATCTCTTGAGAACTTATTTTATCGTATAGGCTAATTAGACTATCTGCACTGACTTCATAAGAAACCTCAAAAATATGATTGTTAAGAATCCAATTCTTGAAGCCATTAAACTTTGCAGTTCCTTTAATGTGGTACCATAGAAACGCCATGAGCAAACCAATGCTTCTATTTGACTGCAATATAGTATTCTCACCATAAAGAGTGTTTACTGCCTGAAGTGAGTTTGATACGGCCTTTACGCTTTTTGTTTCTTCAAATCCATCATCAAGCATTCGTTTAAAAACATAATTGTAGAATGTCCTGAAATTGTTTTCAATAATATGGCTGAGATTCGTGAAAATTGTTGGTGGCACAAGATGTATCAATTGACGCGTAAGTACCGGATATTTACCTTGGAAAATCTCTGTTAGTTCATCATCCCTAAAGTTATTTGTATCATCAATCATTACGCGTAAGTTTTCTTCAGATGTGAGAGGTATTGTTTTTGTGTTTATATTATGGAAGAAAACCTTTGTGGCCTTATCAAAATCCTTTTCATTAGGATTTTCTATTCTATGCTCTTCTTTATCATAATACTCTGTCCCAAGTAAAATACAGTATGGAACAATCATTCTTTTTACCTTCTCATTTTCTGATTTTTCTGCAGCATTAAGCCTATGATTACCATCGATTCTGTGCAATTGCTTTCCCAATGATTCATCAAGGTCTAATTCGACAATCTTCATCTTTTCTAAACTGTCTTTGGAAAAACTTATTTCTTTGACATTCAATAATGTTTTGTCAAAAGATACATTACATTTGTAATTCTTAGCCTTTTGCAACAAAACAATTGGTTCCGGATCTGTAATATCCTTCTTTTCCTTAAAAGCATATTTAATCTTATAACTTAGAATCACTTCGGGGAAAAAGAGATATGTCTGGGTTTCAAGAAAATCACTAATATCGCTTCTGTCAAGCAACCCTCTTTGGTAACTATAATCTGCTTCTGAGATTCGAGCCAAATCTTTTATGTTTGCAAAACCTCTAAGGCACAATTGACCATTAAGTGAATTGTCTAATATACCTGTTAGTCTCATACTCTATCCAAATTATTAATGAATTTCTTTAATTCTTGCCCTATAATATCCAACTCGTTAACCGCGGTCTTCTTGCCAGTTGCGTCATAACCAATTTCTTCAGCTATTGCCATAAAAATAGGGTAATCAGGAAGTTCCTTCTGCTTAAGTGCCAGATAGTTATCTAAAAGTTTTGACTTCAAATCTTCTATTTTAGTTGCATACTCTGTCAGCAACTCCGCATTCCAATCTTTGTAAACTTGAGTTTGCTTTATAGCGGTTGCAGACTTCAAATCATGCGACTTCAGCGAATCAACCTTGTCTTTCTGTTTCTGTTTAATTTCCCTATCCCAAAGGTCTCTTTTTGCAAGATAGTCTGCATCTTCTAGAAGTTTCGACTCAATTGTTTTCTTCTTCCTTTCAAGTTCCTCAGTATGACTCTTTGGCCATTTCTTAAGAAATAGCACAGAGCTTTTTACTCCAGCTCCATTTGCAGCAAATGCTGTCTGTGGCATACTTACTACAGCAACTATACGGAACCAGTCTTCCAGTTGGGTACGTACATATTGCATACTGCTATTTGTAAGAATGCCATCAGGCAATACAATGGCGAGCATTCCCCCTTCTTTAAGGAATAGATAATCCTGTTCAATGAAAAGAACCTCACTTTGTTGACCATCACGGGTGTTATCACCCGACTTTGCTTTGACTGCAAGCCAATCTTCTTCTTTCTTGCCTAACTGATAGGTTTTGAGATATGCCTGCTCTGTTTGACGAATATTACTCCCAAAAGGTGGATTGGTGATGATAAAATCGAATGTTCCATATTCGAAACCCTTATTGCCTGTGCGCTCTTTGATTGTTGCATCAGAGACAAGTCCATCAGATGTTATGACATTGGTATGACCATCATCATGAATGATCATATTCATCTTGGCTGCACGTGAAATTTGCTCATTGATTTCTATTCCAAAAAGGTTCTTCTCTGCAAAGTCATGCCAATAAGGGAACCACTTGGCGTATTGCTTTGCGTCATTCTTGTAGTTCGGATAATAATCTGTAGCCTCGTTTCGTACTTTATTGAGAGCATAGAGCAAAAATCCACCACTACCACAAGATGTATCCAATACTTTTGAATCATGCGTAATAGGAAGCACATCAACAATAAATTTTACGATTTCACGAGGTGTAAAGTATTGTCCAAAATTACCACGGAAGAATGAACCCATGAATGTTTCAAACGCACGCCCCTTACTGTCAAGATCTGTGTCCCCAAGGTTTACGCTTTCAAGATAGCTCACAACTGTCCTGATTTTCTCTGGGGTTAATCGAATGTTGTCACGGAACACTTCGGCATCTCGTTTTCGACCTTCCTCATAGAGGGCTTTCACTCTGTTATACAGATTGTCATTTTCTATAAGCCTGCGTTTGCGCTCGTCCTTCTCTTCTTTCTTAGATACTGTTATGATTTGGAAATCGTATGGTTCGCCCATTTTTCTAGGCTTGCGTTCATCCCATATCTTACAAAATATAAGTTTATCAAGTTCATCAAAAGCTTCAGAAGGATTCAACTGACCTCCTGCCCATAAAGCTTCATGAGCTTGTTTAAAACGACGAGTCAAATCAGCTTGGTCAATAATAGACAAATCAAAGAAACGCTGTTTCCCGTCTTCCTTTGGAAGGTGCTCTGCACCGTAAACATACTTGTAGTTCGCTACTTCTTGAACACCATGCTGAGGAATGTCTGGAATCTGATTACGAGTGTTTTGGGTCTTATCAACTTCAAAATATTCATTCTTAATACCAGAGGTTACCCAAACATATTTTACCTCACCTGGCAATGCGAATGCGTAACTATACGCTTGATTGATGGCTTGTTGAAACTCAGCCTCACTTACTTCTTGTTTTTTACATTCTACAAGGATTAGAGGTCTGACACATAATCCATCTTCATAAACTACAATATCAGCCTCCTTAATTTCACTTCCCATTGTTATAGACTCAAACTGACGAATTTGAGATTCTGGGTAGTTGTAGTCAAGAATCAACTGGAGAAAAGATATAGCTTGTACCTTCTCTTCTGGATTGTTGTAATTACGCTCCTTATTTTGGTATATGTATGTAATACGTGACCTATCTTCATTAAAAGAGATATAGCCGTTGTCTAACCCTAGTTGTATATAATCTTTCATATCACATCTTATATTTATAAACTAACTGGCACAAGCCCTAACTTATTAATACTCTCGTTAGCTTTCTGTAAAGCCTCATGGACTTCAAGTACCTCGGTATAGTCCCAATACTTGATGTCCTTCTTGATGTCGTCCAATGACTCTACTTCTTTCCTTATCTTCTCTATCTGCTCTGCATCAGAGACAGCAACAATGCCTTGCACAGCCTTGTTGTTCTTGGCTTTCATCAGATTAAGGATAAGACTATCAATAGAGCCAGAGGTCTGTACCTCAAAGACGTAGATAATTCTGCCCATATTGCCGATAGAAACTTCCCAGACAGCATCAACCCTTGCGCCATTGGCTACGGTGACTTCTGTTGTAGCTTTAAAGCCCAAGCACTCGCCAATATCCTTAATCTTATCACGTATATCATTATGAACGAAGCCAGATTCTTTCTTGGTCTTAGGGACTTCCACTACATCAACTGTCACAGGTTCATCAATGTCTTTTTGAACTTCCTGCCAAATGAAATAGTCAAGGGCAATCAAGTTCTCCAAATCATTATAGCCTTTATTCTTGGCAAAAGCAAGCATCTTCTTACCACAATCCGACAGATAAGCATACATTTTGCCGTCCATTGCAGAATCGTATTTTGGCGTGTTGGGCACTTCAAGGATTGTAAAGCCTGTCTTGGTCTTGCTATTCCAAAGAATACACTCGTCAGGAAATGCTTTGTTCAATATTTCACTCATAATCCCAGGACCAATACCCTTAATCTTCTGGCGGAATTCATCCCATCGCTTGGCAAGCGAATCCTTACCATAAAGTAGATTGGCAAACTGAGAACGAATCAACTCAATAGTGTTAGTCTCTATCAAGTTATCTATCTTGTAGTGCTTATTACCCCACATGCCCATAGCCCATAATGGGGAAAGCAGATTATATACGTCATCGGCCGTCATATTCAGAAGGCGGGCTTTGTCATACTTCTGCATTTCCTTTGCATGAACTTCTCGTTCAGCCAATTCGTCATTAGCTTTTTCTTGATGGGCAATTAACCATTGATGGTATTGCTCCAGATAGGATATGCATTTCTTCTCGTTCATATAAATTCTATTTTGTCGAGTTCAACAATTCTTTGATGTCAACATCGAGGATGTCGGCAATCTTTGTGAGAGTGGGTAAGTCTGGCTGTGATGTATTGGTACACCATTTGGACACGGTGGCTGGGTCTTTGCCGATTTGCTCAGCCAGCCATTTACCTGTTCTCTTCTTTTCCACAAGGACAACTTTGATTCTGTTAATATCTTCAGTCATTGGATAAATATATTGATGTTTGACGCAAAGATATGAAATTATCGACAAATATCCAAGCCATTGGAGAATAAACAGCATTTATTTATTGTTTTTTAGGAAATACATGGTGTAATGACACATTTTATAGCTTAATGAGCTTCCTTGCTATCTGATGTTGTTCTTCTTTAATGTCGTGCAGAAACTCTTGTATCTCTCTTACCTGAGGGAAAAGAACTTCATCAAAATAGGACTGAGAGAGTTCCTTGCTTTGAGCCATCTCGTTGGCTCGTTTCATAGCCTGATTCAAGTTGCCACCAAGCCAGCTTAGTTCCTGCTGGTGTTTCTTGTACAGATTCACCATTTCACATAGTGCTTCAAGTTTTCCTTTGGTTGCAAGGTCGTTAAACTGCTTTACAGCATCACGAATCATGCAGCTCATATACCTGTAGCGTTTAGCTTTCCTTTCAAAAAGGGCAGCATCCTTTGGCTTCAAATAGATCTCTATTCTTTTGTAGTCGTACTTAGTCTTATCTTCTTTTCTCATTCTTCTTATGATTTTATTTACCGAGTTGCGAGGTAAAATATTCCAACATCTGAAAGAATTGGCAAGAATACTTTTGGGCGGGTTTACCGGTAAAAAGTACAACTTGCTATTCATTTCTCATAGAACGAATACCTTCCATTATCGCTATTTCTCATTTCTTTACATATTTATTCTTCGTAATATCGCTCTTCAATCATAAACAGTTATCTCATTTTTACAATTTTACTGCAATTATGTATTACTGCAATTATGCATTATAGTATTTCTGTTTTACTATTTTATTGTTTTACTGTAATACTGAAAAACTATAAAACTGTATTTCTGTATTTCATAATTATTGTATTTCTATATTTCTGTTTTTCGATTATTCAGAATTTCTATCTTTCTGCTTCCTACATTCTGGGTGTTTCTTCTCATACCTACTCACCCATTTACAGATGCCAGATTTGTCGCTATAGCCAAATTCCTCAGCAATCTCATCCTGCGTTTTACCTTGTGACTGCAATTCTTTAATACGGTCATATTTGACTGCATCTTGCTTGTCAGACTTCACAAGGAGATCAAAAGGGACATGCAAACCTGTATTCTCAAAAGTCATGTTCTCTTGGAATTTAAGTTTAATAGATGCAGACTTGTCTTGCTGAGAAAGATAGTTCCCCTTCACACAGCACAGATGCTTATACTGGCTGCTATCTATGTCTGTCCGTAATTCAAATACCAAGCGCATTTTCCCTTCGAAAGCCTGTGAACCTAACAAGTGGTGCTTGGACGGGGGTAAGTCTTCAGTGCGTTTCCCACAATGATGCAGGAATAATACTAAACATTGATGCCTTTCGGCCAGTTGCAAATATTGCTGTAAGAATGTCCTCACTTGATTACTTTCGTTGATATTACCATAGTATAAATCAGCAAAGCAATCTATGATGATTAAGTCAGCAGGTTGCGCAGTCAGCCTTTCTTCAAGCTGCTGCAACAAGTCTGTTGCATCGAAGATGAAGCGCAGTCCTCTCAATTCTTCAACGGGAATCCTTAAGTCTTTATTCTGTTTATAAAGAAGATAGGCTGTAGCAAGTGCGTCATCTTCTGTTGACACATAGATAACACTTCGATGGATGGGATGGAGTGGTATTCCCAGGAACTCGTCTCGACCTGCTGCAACGCACATTGCCAACTGGCGTAAGAAAGCGGATTTTCCCGTATCGGATGCGCCACAGATACATCCTAAACCTGCTTTCTGCATATAGCCACCCCATAATGTCGGTATCTCTATCACGTTCTGCAAAAGCAAGTATTCTGCCGTTATTTCTTTTTCCATGCTTCTTCGTTATCGAGAATACTTTGCCAGTTTGCCAGATGCCAATAATGCATCTATTTCCTCTTTATCATACAGGTTTCTCCGCCCAAATTTCATCTTGTGGATCAATCCTTCGCTTTCCATGCGCCACAGGGTACATGTAGAGATGTGAGCCAGTCGGCACAGTTCTTGACGGTCATAATACTCAGAGTGTTTCTCCTCGGTCTTTGCAACTTGTACGTTATTGCCCAAAGCCTCAGCAACAGCCTCTTTAATAGCTTCTTGAATGCCTTCTACATTCACTGAAATAAAGTCTTTTATCATATCCTGAAATTATTAAATGATTTGAAACTGGCTGCAAAGGTACGACTATAATTGCCTAATGGCTAAAAGGGGAATGGAAACAGAGAGGCAAGTTGCTTATTATAAACAACTTACCTCTCTTTCAGGATACTCACAAAGGGGATTTGGTGGAGAAATTCCCTACTATAAGTAATACAATTCTTTTCTTAGGCTATCATGAATTATCAGCTTATTCGGCCTATAATGCGAATGATATTTGCAACCTATGCTTTTGCAGAATATCCGATACCATGTTGCAAAAGATTTCGGCCGTTTTTGCGGTTGCAGTTTATTGCTTTGATAGATCAACAGGGCTATCCTGGCATAATCAATATCGTTCCTTTTCAAATGAAGGGCTTCTCTTAGCATGGCATAGAAATTGATTGGATGCGAAGGGCCTATCCCTTTGAATGAAGCGACAAAGTAATCTGCAAAAGTATCTGGCTGATCTAAGGCCAAAGGATTCCCATTCAAGAAAAAACGCAGAAAGAGTTCACAAGCCAGTCCGACGACTTCCTGATTCTCTTCTACGAATGCTCTTGCAAGCCTTAGATACTCATTGGCATCTTTTTGGCTTAACATGCCTTTCTCGACCAATACATCCAGATAGTTCTCACCGTTCCTCAAAAAATCTGTCACATCACATTTCAATCCTTTACTCTTATCCATAATACAGTCTTTATATGGTTGACAAGTTGACAACTCATTAGAGAAATTCAATCTGTCAACATGGTTATTTTTACTTTTTCTTGGCATTCTTTAGTTTGGCGGCAATTCGAGCAGCCTGCTCAGAAGTGCCCACCTTGATATATTTCTCAAAAACCTTTTCTGACAGATGCCCACTGATACTCATCATTTCTCTCGTGTCAAGTAAGCCTGTCTTATACAGGTTCGTAACGCCGCTTCTTCTGGCGGTGTGGCTGGTTATCAGTTCATACTTCGGACGAATTACCTCATCTTTTGCATTACGTTCCCACAACGGACTTCCATTGTGTTCATCAGCATAGCGTTTCAATTTGCCATAATGATTCAGTTCATTCACATTTAATGTTTCTCCGGCTTTTAAGCGTCTGGTTAGTTCTTTGAAATATTCTTCAGACTGGCGTTCTTTTAAATATAATAATGTAGGGTGCTTTTCTGCTAATGAAGGAACGGTCTTAGCCAGTTCCTTTAGTGCCAGTTTGATATAGCGATTGATATGCCGACGGTCTAACTGCGGGAAATTGTAATCATACTTTTGGCATAGTTCATGGACGCGTTCATCTACGATGGGGATTTCAACATATCGTTTGGTTTTCTGCTGCTTCAATCCTATCACCTCTACATCATCAATAACCGTCTTGAAATTAGAACGGTCGAGTGAACCATAGTCACTAAAACGCTGACAACTCAAATATCCTAAGAAAAAGACATCACGTACTTGCTCACGAATGCCAGACAATGGCATTTGGTAAAGTGCATCTAATTCTTCATCTGTCAGATATAACTCTGTCCGTTTGTCATCTTGAGCAACCGTCCGTTCTTTCCATACTCTTAGTGAAACCGCATTCTTGTTTAGTCCTTCCTCTGCAGCGAGATTGCATAGCTTTCGAAAGCAATTCACGTTCTTATTGACAGTTTCTGGCATCAAGCCTTTCTTTTCCAAGAAAGAAGAGAAATCGTCAGCAAACTGACGCGTAATGTCATCAAACAATAATGCTTCATCACAGAATTCTTTCAGGTAAACACCAAATATCTGCCATACCTTTACACTTCCTGCTGTGTATTTTTCGTTGTGACCATGACGGATTTTACCATCATGGATTCCTTCATAGAATTGATCATAATAGCGAGTGACGGAATGCCTCTGTCTTTCTTCTGCTTCATTCTCCATCTGGAGCATTGTTTGTTCTGCTGCTATCGCTTCAGCATTGACTACTCTCTTGATTGCCTGGTCAATAACGGTCTTGTCTTTGACTGATAGGATCTTTCCGTCAACAAATAGTTTGTCGATAATCTGCAAGACCTCTTGTGTCTGCTCATGCACTTTCTTACCTTCCTCAGTGTTTTCAAACTTAGACATGGCAGTCAGACTCTTTTCTGCCTTCTGCCACTCTTTAATGTTCACACTCACACCTGTGCATACAATCATGTTCAAACCATTACGCTGCACCCTTGTGTATAGCTTGGCTATACCACTCTTTCTTGTTGTTCTCAAAAATAACTTTGCCATAATTCTCTTTTTTACGGTTACAGTGCCGAAAAAAGAAAATAGTCACAATACATCAATTATCGGCACCTTGAATTCTGAAAAACAGACTTCTCCGCACGCTGTGTTTCTGAAGTCCACGGTTCACCTCTGTCAATGGCCAATTCCAGGAATACAAAACCCGGGAGGGCGGGCCGATAATTAATGGTGCAAAGGTACAAATAATATTTGAAAAGTTGATACTGATTTGATACTGATTTTCTCAAAAGGTTGAAATTTAACGCAATTTAATGCATCGCATATCAAACGGAGTAAAATTGCAAATCATTGAATATCAGCACGTTTTATAAAACAAGGTTTCAACCAATAGGAACCGAGTCCGTCCGGGCACCCAAGATAAAAGCTTGTAGGTCAAACACTTACAAGTTTTTTTGTTTCCTTTTTCAAACCGTCATTTTAAGTTAAATTTAACTCAATTTCTACCAAATTACTGTTAATTTAGACACGTTTTGGGCAAAATAGCCGCAAAATAGCCGCAAAAAAACATTGCCCTATTTATACCCACTTCATGGGGATATTTACGCCTGTTTTATTTCCAAAAATGAATCTGATAACCAAAAATGAAACCGTAAATCGTGATGGTACGACATTCAGACGTGTATTCTGAATGTTGCGACACTCAGACACTCCGTAAGTTTATTGATACAAATATTTCAGGCTCATACGACATTTCTTTCCAGATAGCCGATTATGAACGACTCTATCCGCTGCTGTCAGAGACGGATTTCCCTGATGAACTGATTATGAACTACTGGCCAGACAAGTTCTTAGCGTTGCTAAGCGACAAAGGTCGATGACTTCGATTATCTGGGGATTCAGAGATAAAATGCGAATTTCGAGCCTTTTGCGCCATATGGAATTATGGATTTTGGGAGAGTCATAAGGCATGTCCACCAGATACTTTAATGACTTGACCCGTTAGCATTCTCGCCTGCTCACTTGCCAGAAACAGAATCGTTTCTGCAATATCTTCTGGCTGAATCAGTTTACCCATAGGAATGACAGGAAGAACTGACTGTTCCAAATCGGTGTCAATCCATCCCGTCTGAGTCGGACCTGGTGCAACACAATTGACGGTAATGCCATACTTGGCCACCTCCAAGGCTATGCTGCGGGTAAGTGCTTCAAGTGTAGCCTTACTTGCTCCGTAGGCTATTTGCCCTGCAAAAACCTGTGATGCATCGGTTGAAATGTTGATGATGCGTCCATAATCACCACGATGGGTAATCATCTCCCTTGTCATCATGATGCTTCCACGGACATTGACCGCAAACGTGTCATCAATCACATTCTGCGTAATTTTCTCTATGGTGTCGATACCGTCCATGTCACCATCAGCCGCATTGTTGATCAGAATATCGACCTTTCCATATCGTTCAAGGACTTTCGGATAGATTTCCTTTACGGCAGCTTCATCGGAAATGTCGCTTTCCAGAATCATATAGTCAGCATTCATTTCCTTCAGCCTGCTCTCTACACGGTCAGCATTCCCTGAGTTTGCCTCGAAATACCTGTCCGTGCCGTTCTTGTCAGTCTTCGATGGGTCGAACTGCCTGTGGATTCTCTTATATATCAAGACCACTTTTGCCCCTTCACGAGCAAAAGCAAATGCTGTTGTTGCCCCAATCCCCTGTGGGTTATTTGCTCCTGTAATAAGAACTACTTTATCCTTAAGTCCGTAGTTAACCATATATTTCTTTCTCTTGTTTTATTGGATTATTATTCTCCAATAATTGTTACTACCAACTCTCTGGAGCCGCCGTAGTTGCGGAACTCGCAGAAGTATATGCCTTGCCAGGTGCCGAGATTCAAGCGGCCATCGGTGATGGGGATGGTGATACTGACACCGCTCAACGTCGATTTGGCATGGGCAGGCATATCATCGGCGCCCTCCAGCGTATGCTCGTACTCAGGTCGGTTCTCAGGAACCAGACGGTTGAAAATGGTTTCCATATCCACGCGAACATCCGGGTCGCAGTTCTCGTTGATGCTCAGTCCGCAACTGGTGTGCTTCGTGAAGATGTTCACGATGCCCGTCTTCGGCAGTTTCGGCAACTGGCTCACTATCTCGCTCGTCACCAAATGGAAGCCGCGACGTTTCGGCTTCAGTATTATCTCTATTTGTTGTACCATATCAATTCGTATATTAATCTGTCACCACATCACTGAAATGCTCCTTGCCCCAGGCGATGAGGGCTGTAAGGGTTGGCATAAGCGACTTGCCGACTTCGGTCAGGGAATACTCTACACGGGGTGGAACCTCTGGATATATCTCGCGATGGACGAGGTGGCTCTGCTCCAGGTTCTTCAGTGTCTGCGAGAGCATCTTCTGGGAACAGTCAGCCATGTGACGGTGCAGTTCGTTGAAGCGTAGCACGCCCGTCTCACTGGTGTTCAGCGAATAGAGCACCAACATCGACCACTTGTCGCCGAAGCGACTCAATACATTGCGTATCGGACAAGCCAGATACTCTGCTTTTATATCTGCCATAACGTTCTGAAGTATTGATTACAGCGCAAAGGTAGCAATAAGTTACCAACTTACAACATTATACTATGTTAATCTGAGTTAAAGTGTTTTTTGTGGAACTGCGATAACGTCCTAATTCCTACTTTTTGGTAACTATCCCACTAAAAAGTGCCTTCTTGCAAATACTGTTTTTTCGTTGTAACTTTGCACTCGAAATCAAACAAATAGTATTCACAATTTAAACGAACAAGCATTATGAAGACAATGACAAACAAGGAAAAGGCCATCGCCCTTCTGAAAGCAATCGAAACCGGCGCCAGCGAGCCCATCGCCTACATCAACGCCAAGAACTACAAGCAGCACAACCTCACCGTTGCCGACGGACTGGACGGCTTCGGCGCAGCAGTAGCACAACTGACTAACTTCCCTGAGAAGGCCAAGGTGAACACCGTCCGTGCCTTCGAGGACGGCGACTACGTGATCTTGCAGACCGACTACAACTTCTTCGGTCGCAAGGCTGGCTTCGACATCTTCCGCTTTGAGGACGGTCTCATCGTGGAACACTGGGACAACCTGATGCCCTACGACGGTAAGCCTAACCCCAGCGGTCATACGCCCTTCGATGGCACGACAGAGTTTGCCGACCTCGACAAGACCGACGCGAACAAGGCCATCGTGCGTGGCTTCGTGGAGGACGTGCTGATGGGCAAGGCGCCCGAGAAGCTACCCAGCTACTACGACGGCAACAACTACATCCAGCACAACGTCTCGATAGCCGACGGTCTCGACGGACTCGGTGCAGCTCTCGCAGCCATGGCCGAGCAAGGCATCAAGATGGAGTACTTCACGATTCACAAGATCTTCGGCTGCGGCAACTTCGTGCTGGCCGTTAGCGAGGGAGCCTTCGCAGGCAAGCCCACCTCGTATTACGACCTCTTCCGCATTGCCGATGGCAAAATAGCAGAGCACTGGGACGTGATGGAGACCATCGCCCCAGAGGCAGATTGGAAGCACCAGAACGGTAAGTATAACTTCTAATGGATAGAATAGAGAACATAAAACGTGTGATAGCGTATCTGCTGGCTGGCAAGTATGACGGCCAGCAGATACCATCTTCGCTCATCGACTGTCAGCGACTGATGCGGGCTGGCATGAACGTGTGGGAACCAAAGCCTGTTCCCCAAGACATTCTTGATGCCGAAGATGCAGAACTGGCTTTGCAACGCGAGGAGAAAGGCGTGGTGACTACATCTGACATCAGCCCTCTTACATCTGACATCATCCTCTGGCAGGGCGACATCACCCGTCTGCAGGTGGATGCCATTGTGAATGCTGCCAATGCTCAGGCGCTGGGTTGCTGGTCGCCGCTGCACAACTGCATCGACAACTGTATACATTCCGCAGCAGGAATACAACTTCGCAAGGAGTGTGCCGACATTATGCAAGGACAGCTGCTGAGAACGGGCGAGGCATTTATCACCAAAGGATATAACTTGCCAGCCAAGCACGTTATCCACACAGTTGGCCCGATTATTGAAAGTGGCTGTCCATCGAAAGAGCAGGAGGAACAGTTGGCGCAATGCTACCGCTCATGTCTCAACCTCGCCGAGGAAAATGGCCTCCAGAGCATCGCCTTCTGCTGCATATCAACTGGCGTGTTCCATTTTTCCAACCGTCGTGCCGCTGAGATTGCCATCGAGACGGTGCGGGCATACCCCAGAAAGAGCATCAAGACCGTCGTGTTCAACGTGTTTTTAGACAAGGATTATGACATCTACAAAGAACTATTCTGAGCGCATCGCAGCGCTAAAACAGCAGATAGCCGAAGCCGACTACATCATCATCGGTGCTGGCTCTGGCCTGTCGTCAGCCGCTGGCATCGACTATGCGGGGGCCGATTTCCGACGCGAGTTCAAGGACTGGATAAAGCGTTACGGCATCACCGATCTCTACTCCTCATCGTTCTATCCCTTCAAGACAGAAGAAAAACGGTGGGCTTGCTGGGCCAAGCATATCTGGTTTGCCCGCTATCAGCCGGAGGCCAAGCCCTTGTACAAACAGCTCTTGCAGATGGTGAAAGGCAAGGACTATTTCATCATCACTACCAATGTTGACGGGCAGTTTCAGAAAGCAGGTTTCGACGAGGAGAGAATCTTCGCTACTCAAGGCGATTACGCACTGTTCCAGCCTGCCAGCGGTTATCCCCAAGAAACCTATGATAATAGGGAGTGGGTGATGAAAGCCCTGCCTGCCATCAAAGACTGCCGCATCCCCACAGAACTGATTCCAACGACACCTGACGGGTACCCCGTAGCGATGAACCTGCGTTGCGACGACACCTTTGTAGAGGATGCCCATTGGCACCGTCAGGCCTCGCGCTATAGCGATTTTGTCCATCACGCCGCCGATAAGCGTCTCTTGCTGTTGGAGTTTGGCGTGGGCTACAACACCCCCGTCATCATCCGTTTCCCCTTCGAGCGCATGGCCGTCCAGTTCCCGCAGACCACCCTCGTCCGCTTCAACCGCGACTATCCCCAGCCCTCCATGCAGCTCCCCCGTGATCGCTTCACTGCCTTCACAGAAGACCTGTCACAAATCATGAATTATCTAACAAACGACGAAATAAAAGATGTTACAGAAAGCATTAGAATTTCTGCGTAAGCACAACGAAATCACGTTTGCCACCACCGACGGCACATCGCCCCGCCTCCGCATCTTCCAGATTATGCGTCGGGAGGGCACCATGCTCTATTTCGCCACCTCAGCCAAGAAAGCCGTATGGCACGAACTGCAAGCCAATGCTAATGTGGACCTGTTAGCTTACGCTGACAATATCTCTGTCCGTTGCTCAGGCATAGTGAACTTCGAGGTTGAAGATGAAGTAAAACGATGGATCTACGACAATAATCCCGTCCTGCCCCGTCTCTACACCAGCTATGATAAGTTGGAATACTTCTGTCTGCCCATCGCAGAACTTGACTACTTTGACCTTACGCCCACACCGCCAGTCTTCAAACATTATGACTTGGTGACGGGCGAAGCCTCGAATGGCTTTGTTGGCGAGCGGTTTCAGGGAAAAGACTAACTTTGCACTTTCAAACGCGATAGCCTTATGCTCATTCAACAATTATTCCAAGCCCTTCAATCCGCTGATGCCGTAGTGGTCGGCGCGGGTGCCGGACTATCCACCTCGGCGGGGTTCACCTATAATGGGGAACGCTTCCAAAAGTATTTCTTCGATTTTATCGAGAAGTACGGTTTCACGGATATGTACACGGCTGGATTCCATGCTTTCCCGACCGAGGAGGAACATTGGGCCTACTGGAGCCGACATATCTACTACAACCGCTATGTGCCCGCCCCGAAACCCGTTTACGACAACCTATTGGAACTGGTGAAGGACAAGGACTATTTCGTCATCACTACCAATGTTGATCACCAATTCCAAAAGGCGGGCTTCGACAAACAAAGAC